>WNFC01022732.1_pt1 | contig 11695 bp, 8 predicted proteins | sample 5400541 | NCBI WGS metagenome assembly WNFC01 (sample SAMN13153342, study PRJNA577476) | soil metagenome | isolation source: 120 cm saprolite under Douglas fir tree site 2 hole 2 replicate 1 | place: USA:California | collected 2015-04-18 | reverse complement strand
GTTGTGAAGCGACCGTAGGAGCTTGGCCCAACATGACTACTCCGAAAGTCAATCCAATCAAGAGGATTCCTGATAGGGTTAGCCCGACTCGCGTAAACAATCCCAACAATATCCTATCAAGTGCCTTAGAGCGACTTCAAGAATTCAATCAGGTCATTCTTCTCTCGCTCGTTCAGATTTAGTTTCTTAAAAGTATTGTAGTGATTGACTACGTCGAGCAGAGTCGCAAACCGACCGTCGTGGTAGAAACCGCCCTTCATGTGCGCAAACAGTCCGCGCAGCGGGGCCGTACGATAAGTTTTATCGGGCGCGCGGTTCGCTTGGAAATCGTCGATGCCGATGTCTGAAGGCTTGTGCGTGTTCCACCCCGGCTCTGTAAACAGCGGCGGCACGTGACACTGAGCGCACGTCGCTTTGCCTTTGAATAGTGCTTCACCGCGCGCGGCTGCTGCGCGATCGTAACTTCCTTCAGGAGGTGAGGGCGCAGGGATGGCAAGCTGATAAAACTGGAGGGCAGCAAGCTTCGCAGTCACCTTGTCGTTAGCGCTTCGCTTATTTCCGAGCCCGGCCTTTGCCGCTACCGGATATTGCTGAGCGTTGTTCAAACGTTCGTCAAAGAAATTTCCCTGGCCGTTCAGTTCGAGGTTGCCGACAAAGGCGTTCCAGTAGGTAACGGTGCCCCAGCCACCGCCCCAGGTGTGCAGGTTGACGCCCGCCATTCCAAAGGCTGGCGGAATCAGAGTGGCTGCCGGCTTACCGTCTGGGCGAAACGCTTTGCCGTCCAGATTCAACTCGGCGTCAAACTTTCCGGGTCCCCAACTGGCCAGCACTTTCTTGACGGTCGCTACATCAACGTTCAAAAGGCTCGTGAGTGCGCTTAGATCGGGAGCCAGCGAGACTATTGCACCAACGTTCAAGTCACGATTGGGCCAGCCGTCCAATCGATGGCCGATCCCTGGAGCAAATGCATCATCAACTGTCGAATGGCACACAGCACAACTGAGTCCCATTGATTTGAGACTGCCGTTCTGGTTGAACGTTCCCTTAACGCCCAGGACAGAATCGAGTTTTATCAAAGCTAGCGTGGTAGCAGGGTCGTCCAGATTAACTTCGCCCTTTTTGATCTTGTCGACAAGATCAGCCGGCAGGGCGTCCATATCAACCTTCAACCCGACGCTGAGGGCTGTCTTTGGGCTAACGCCTGGCCCAACCCCGCCCAGCTTTTGACCTTCAATCGCTCGATGAAGCTTTAGTTTGTCGGTCCAGTAGACTTCATCGCCAAAAGTGTCATAGCGAAATATTCGTCGCCCTTCATCGAGCATCTGCTGCGCGTTGCTGTCGATTCGATTATCAAAGCTTGTCTTTTGCGGCGTCCCAGCGTCGCGTTGGGCTTCACTTCGCTGATTCTGATAAACCACAGCGACAGTAATCAGAAGTAGTAACACGATCACTCGACGGAGATTGGCCGTCAGAGTTCCCGCAGAGAGACTAAGGTTTCCGGTAGCACGTGGAGTCGCTTGCCGCCTGTCTTCGTTCATAATGTTTGTCCTCATGCTCATTTACTTAAAGCTGGAGCCTGGAAAACTGGAGGGCGACTATTTGAACTTGTCTGGAAACTGATTGACGATTCCCATACTGAGCCCGTCCCCCATATGTAGGATTTGCTTATGCACAGAATCGTAAGCGGCCACATCACCAGCCCAATCTCGATGCAGTGCCACAACTTCTTTCGTTGTACCTTCTTCTTTGCGCAATAAGCGGAAGGTATCGCAACACAATGTGCATAGATGAGTAGGCGTGTTCGGCTAGGCAGCTAGCAGGAACCAACCTGTAGGGGGCCGCTCGAGGATCAGTTGTACGGGGGAACAAAATTAGGGTATGCCCTAAAAATGAAAATGTAAAGACTAAGCTCCTAAGCAAATATCAAAAAAGTGTGTCATTTTCCGGGTCCAAGATTTTGATCAACCAACCCAATCATGCTGTATAATTTCTGTCGGCAACCCCCTCAGTAGATACCCCCAAACAAGTAAGTCAACATCTTTAGGATGAAAAAGTCATGACTGTACCTGCGGGTTTCAAAGGACTCCGGTTTCCGTGTGAATGTGTTTCGTCAAGACCTGGCGGCTATAGCGATCCCTGGGCCGAGATCACAAAAAACAAATTGCTACCGAACGGAACCAAAGAGGAGATTCTGAATGTCCTGGCTCAGCGGCCAAATACGATCACTCAAATTGCCGAAGTTTTGGGTCTTTCCGCTCCAAGTGTTCACACTCATGTTCGCGACATGCTGCGTAGCGAATTGTTACGTGAGGCCGTTGAGTGGGAGAAAACTCATCCAGCGGAGCGGTACTACGAGCCGAACTTTCCGGTTTTCAAGGCCGAGGAATGCCAGGAGTTTAGGGCGCTCTGCGAAGAGATGACTAAAGAGTTGGTTACTCTGTTTGAAAAGAAACGCCAGAAAATGGAACGCGCGTTTCGTAAGACCGATCTTTCGAAACAAGGATGGAAGTTAACGGATATCACACAGTGTTTGTTCGCCAACATGTATCGGGGAGCACGTACCTCCCTTGAGCAGCGTGGTTTACTGTCACCGCGCGCAAGACATGCAAACGGAGCACAGTGGATCTTCTGGGCCGAGGAACCTGAACCGAACGGGAAAAAGAGATAGAGATGTCAAAGATAGGATGAGACTTCAAAACCTGACTATGAGTAATAACGCGTGAGCTTCAACGTACCCTCGCATGAGCGTTTGCTAGAATTCCCAGAAGTGGAAGGAAAAACCAAAGCGTTGCAAACAAGGTCGACAAAACCGTTTACAATAATATGCTAACCTGGCTGGTTGTTTAGAATTAATCGCGCCGCCACGCGCCTTTGAATTCTGCGCGACGAAGGCCCTCCAGAACGTGTCGACAATTCTTCATGAGCCGCCACAGCAATCCAGAAAGCTTCAAGGAAGACCAAGCCCTGAGTAATAACAGCAGACAACGAGAAGAAAGGCGAGCGTGAAAATGAAGAGGGACAGAAAATCAGAGTATCAATAAATGAATAAAATGAATCCTAAGGTTGATGTATTTCTAAGTAAAGCCAAAAAGTGGCAGGAAGAATTGAAGAAATTGAGAATGATCATTCTTGACTGTGGGCTGAGCGAAGAATTGAAGTGGGGTGTTCCTTGTTACACGTTTGAGAAAAGAAACATAGTTTTAATACATGGATTTAAAGAATACTGTGCGCTTCTGTTTGTCAAAGGTGCCTTGTTAAATGATGCCAAGGGTATTCTAATCCAACAAACGGAGAATGTGCAGGCGGGGCGCCAGATTCGGTTCACCAATGTTCGGGAAATAGTTAAGATGAAACCCATCTTGAAAGCCTATATTAATGAAGCCATTGAAGTGGAAAAAGCGGGTTTGAAAGTGAATTTTAAAAAGACTACAGAATTCAAAATTACTGAAGAATTTCAAAATAAATTAGATGAAGTCCCTGCCTTGAAAACTGCTTTTGATGCATTAACGCCGGGACGGCAAAGAGCATACATTCTTTATTTTTCTGAACCCAAACAATCCAAAACTCGGGAGTCAAGGGTTGAAAAATGTATGCGGCAAATTCTTAATGGAAAGGGACTAAATGATTAGTACATTCGATGAGAAAATAAATGTGCAAAACAAAAAAACCGTCGCAATGACGGTTGTGCGTTTCCAATCGATACGCAAACCTTGCTGACAGTTATTTGCCTTCCTTTCGCCCGCTGACGCGGGCTCGCATTTCGAGAAACCATTGGCTTACGCCCCAGGCCGGGGTCCCCAGCCGAGCATCTCGGCTGGGGTGGAAGACTTTATGCTCACGCCTACTTCGCAGGCTTGGTGTGCGATGTATTTACCCCCACTCACTTAGACCTACCGCAGCGATTTGAAGGACGCCCGGACCTCGTTAACGAAAAGTTCCGGCTGTTCCCACGCCGCAAAGTGTCCGCCTTTGGTTAATTTTGGATGTGTTATCAAAGGTCGTATTGGAGACGGCAGAAGTATCAAATCAGATCCTAATCTGTGAACTGATCCAAAGTGCATGTGTTCGCAGTCTACGGCCGTCAGAAATGAGCGACAAGACAGACGCCAAAGAGGCGAGAATTGCCCTCTCAACAGATTGACTCAAGAGTAAGTGTCGCTAATATGATGGTTGTCAGCAGACCAAGCCCGTTTAGTTTAGCGGTGGAGCACTCTCTTCAGGCGCCAGGCGTCAGAAGTTCGACTCTTGCAGCGGGCAACATTTGTTGGTTACAGGATGGAACAAGTCAACTCTCGCGAGCTGTTATCACCAAAAGACAAATTCTCTAAAAGACTACCCCTTTATCGGGTACTCGCCCTGGTACTGGCCGCACTTGCGGTTGTTATATGCTCTGTGCAGCAGATTTTGCGCCGAGACGGCGATCCCTACCTGTTCGTCCACGCCGCCCGTCTGTTCATGCACGGACAGGATATCTACACGATACCTGATCAACATGGCGCTTATTACTATTACCCACCCTTTTTCGCGTTTGTAAATATCCCACTCACCTTCCTACCGACGCCACTGGTGGTCGTTCTCTGGTCTCTCGCGTCAGTGATTCTGCTGGCCTGGACCATGGCTGCGTTTTATGCCGGCCTGACTGGACAGCCATTCTTTTCACGACCTGCCAAAGAGCGGTGGGTCATATGCTTTTTCGCAACGTTGTTGACCGCGCGGTTCATTATTCTTCATCTGCGGTTCGGGTCATCGAATGGTCTTGTGCTTGCTCTGGCGGTGCTAGGTTTGACTTTGCTGACCAGACAAAAGTTTGTGAGCGCGGGAATCGCGATCGGGTTCTCAATGGTTGTGAAACTGGTCACGCTTCCATTTGGCTTCTGGTTTCTCATTCGACGCGGTTGGAGGGTGTTGGCGGGGATGGCTCTGGCAGGCTTTATCGGCTTCATGCTTCCAGCCTGTGCTGTCGGTTTGAGAAAGGACGCAAGCTATCATCGCGAATGGTTGAACCAGGTTGTCCTTTCAAATGCGCCCGGCACGGGAAGTTGGGCGGGCAACGGAAACCTATCGCTGCGGGCACAGGCGGACAGGTTTTTCTTGAACGTAGATGCATTCGTTTACAAGGGGAAGCTATATCGGGTGACGATCGTTGAACTGCCGTCAACAGTGGTTCGCGTTATTGGTCAGCTACTAATGCTGAGCGTCGCCCTCGGGATCATTTTTTATGGTGTGCGATTTCGAAATGCTCCGACACTCGTATCTCTGTGGGGCGGCTTCGCTCTTGTCTTTAGTTTGATGCCTAGCTTTTCCTCGGTTAGCTTAATCCCGCATCTCGTCCTGTTACTGCCGGCTCATATCTACGTTGTCTTCGTCTGGTATCATGGCCTGACCGCAGATCGCATTTTTCGCGGCCTCGTCCTGCTCTCGTTTATCTTTGCTTCTTTAACAACCAAGGCCTTTGTCGGATTATTTTTGAGCCGACTGTTGCCATCACTGGGGTGTGTTAGCTTTGGGCTGCTGCTTCTCTCGGCGTCAATATTTCGCGCCGCCATCTGCATTGAGAGGAGTTCCAAAGAGAATGGCGAGTCCCGCCCATTGCCGGGCCGATCCGGTTAACGTTTCATGGTCATCGCAAAAAGAATGGAGTTGTCTGGCTGGGGACGTTATCCGCGGCAGCTTGCCACGTTGGTTTGTCCGGAGGAGATGGCAGAGGCCCTGCCGCCACCCGCAGGGCAAATGATAGCCCGCGGCCAGGGCCGGAGTTACGGCGACGCGGCGATACTTGCCGAGGGCCTGGTCATGCTCACCGAGCGGCTCACTCGCTTTGCTTCATTTGATGAGCAAAGCGGCGTGGTGACCGCTGAGGCAGGAACCACACTGGCTGAGGTGATACGCGAATTGTTGCCCCGTGGCTGGTTCCCTTCGGTTGTGCCGGGGACGAAGTTTGTATCGCTCGGCGGCTGTGTCGCGGCCGACATTCACGGCAAGAATCATCATCACGAAGGCGCTTTCGGCGCCCAAGTGAAAGAGATTGAGATCGTGCTCGCCGATCAGAGTCGCAAACGCTGCTCGGCGGAAAAAGATGCCGGCCTTTTCTGGGCGACAGTAGGCGGCATGGGCCTGACGGGACTTATTACCGAGGTAGCTTTTAGATTGATCCCAGTCGAGACGTCGTACTTGGTGGTTCAGCACGATCAGGCACAAGATCTCGATGCGTCTCTTGAAATGCTGACTGCGAAAGCCTGGGATGATCATTACACCGTCGCCTGGATCGATTGCCTGGCCAAAGGAAAGAGTCTGGGCCGCAGCGTCCTAATGCGCGGCCATCATGCCAGTGTTGACGACCTTCCGGTCAACCTCCGGCAGCGCCCATTTGCGCCCACGCGCCGGCAACACAATCTTGGTTTTGATTTTCCTGCCTGGGTTTTGAACTCGGCGAGTCTCCGGGCATTCAACGAGTTGTACTTTCGTTTGCAGGGTCGACGAAACCAGCCATTCATCGCTGACCATGAAGAGTTTTTCTTTCCCCTCGATCGTATCGGAAACTGGAACCGGATGTACGGCAAGCGCGGCTTTATCCAGTATCAATGCGTTTTGCCGTCGGCTTATGCGCCGGAGGGGTTGCGCAAGTTGCTCGATGCGCTGAGAGTTGCTGGTCGGCACAGTTTTCTTTCGGTCCTTAAACGTTTTGGGCCAGCTGGACGAGGACTCCTATCTTTTCCCCTGGCGGGCTACACGTTGACGCTTGATCTTCCAGTCAGCGATCCGGACCTTTTCCCGTTTCTCGATCGGTTGGATGAGATTGTGCTGCAATACGACGGACGTATCTATCTTGCAAAGGACGCACGGCTGCGAGCGGAAAACTTTCAGATCATGTACCCAAAATTCCAGGAGTGGCGGCGCCTGAAGACTCTTTATGATCCTGGGAACTGTTTCACTTCTGATTTGGCGCTCAGGCTCGGCATCGACTCACACCGTTGATATGAAGAAGTGTTTTTGCGCGTCAGGCTCGATCGTTCAAGCTTTTACACGAGTTCACCTGGCTCACAAGATTGTGCAATAGTAGATTTCTAACTAGAGCGCTCTTAAGTCTTTCTTCAGGCGGCGGCAATCAATGAAAAACCTGAGCGAGCTATGGCGTTTGCTGAGACCGCGACAGTGGGTGAAGAGCGGATTCGTCTTCATCGGGGCCTTGTTCGCAAACGCATGGCATGAGCCTCACGTCACCCAGAAAGTGATGTTAACCGCAGTGGCGTTTTCCCTAACCGCAAGCTGTGTTTATATCATCAACGACCTGATCGATAGCAAACAGGATGCAACGCATGCGCTGAAGAGGGATCGCCCGCTCGCGGCTGGAATAGTCTCCCGCGAAATGGCGATATCACTTTTAATAGTGTTATGTCCGGTCGCATTGGCTGTCGGTTTGTTGGCTTCCAAAAGAGTTCTGTTAATTCTCCTGGCTTACCTCGTGATAAATCTGGCGTATTCCTTTGGGCTTAAGCACATTGTCATTCTTGATGTGTTCATCATCGCCGCCGGATTCATGTTGCGCATTCTGGCGGGGACGGTCGGCATCGGCATTGCACCGTCACAGTGGCTGCTACTTTGCGGATTTATGATGGCTTTGTTTCTGGGGTTCGCGAAACGCCGGGCGGAACTGTACGCTGCCGGACCAGATGGGCCGAGGCATCGAAAAGCGCTCAATCATTACCAGCCCGTGTTGCTCGACAAAATGATCGTTGTGACAGCAACGTGCATGATTTTGACGTACAGTTTGTACACGATGAGTCCGGCTACGATTCAGCTACACCACACTGAGTCGCTAGTCTATACAGTGCCGTTCGTCATGTATGGCACCTTTCGTTATATCTATTCGTTGCACCAGCGAACGGCCGGAAGCGATCCCGCGCTGCAAATCTTTCGTGACCCGCACTTGCTGGTGGTAATCTGCGGCTGGTTGCTCGTCACCCTATGGCTAATTACTTAGGTAGGCGTATTGACCTCACCAGAGTCCCACAAGCTTCCACCAGAATGGCCCGATACCCAACCAGAGGATGAGGTTGAGAAGTGAGATCAGGAAACCAAGTTTCCACCAGGTTCCCTGTCCTACGTAACCGGCGCCGAAATAGATCGGAGCTGAGCCCGTGCCGTAGTGCGTGATGCCCGCGTTTAGATTGGAGAAGAAAGCCAGCGCGAGTGCCGCCAGCATAACTGGCACACCGCCAGCCAGGGCTGCCGTCAAAAATACGGGATACAGCGCAGTGACGTGGGCCGTCATGCTCGCGAAGCAGTAATGGACATACAGGTAGGTAACGACCAACGCCAGCAGGGCGGCTTTCCAGGGCCAGCCGCCCAGATGAGCAAAGACATCTCTTGACATGACATCGATGACCCCAACCTCATTCAAAGCGCTCGCCATCATGAGCAGTGGCGCGAACCAGATCAATGCGTCCCACGCTTTTCGTTCGGACAATAAATCGTCCCACGTCAAAACTCGGCAGACGAGGATGGCGGACAATCCCGCCAGCGCCACAAATGCATTGGCGATCCCGTGCAACGGCGAGGTCACCCAACCAATCATCACCGCGACCAGGATGACCACCAGAACAATTTCATCCCGCTTCATTCGCCCCAGACTGTGAAGTTTCTCCTTTGCTAATGCGCGTGCCGGTTCAATGTCCTTTAGTTCTGGCGGATTCAGGCGATAGAGCAGGTAGGGCACGAAGATCATTGAAAGCAATCCCGGCACGGAAGCAGCGAGCGCCCAGCGGAGCCAGGTCAATTCAACATGGCCAATGTCGCGTGCGAAGCCGGCAATCAGCGGATTGGCAACCATACCCGTTAGAAACATTGCCGAAGCTGTATAGGTCGCGTGAAAACTGACGAGCGTCAGGAAAGTTCCGATGCGGTTTGCAGTTGGACCAGGCTCTGAATCGAGCGCCTCACACAAGCTGCGCGTGATCGGATAAACGACGCCGCCGCCTCGCGCCGTATCCGAAGGAACGAAGGGTGCTAACACTACATCCGCGGCAACCAGCGAATACCCGAGCGTCAGCGCACTGTGGCCGAAGCGCCGGATGAATAGATAAGCGATGCGCAGTCCCAGTCCTGTCGTAATAACAGCGCGCGCAAACAGGAAAGCAGTGAAGACCAACCAGACGGTGGGATTGCTGAAACCTGAGAGCACTTTCTCCGCGGGCAGAGTGCGCGTCAACACCAGCAGTGTCATCGCAATTACCACGCTGACACCCATCGGGACAGGCCGCGCCACCAGGGACACGATGGTGGCGGCAAAGATGGCCAGCAGATGCCGCTGCGCAGGATCCAATCCAGGTACGGGAAGAAAATAAAGCAACGCGCCGGGGACGAGCACAACGGCCCACCGCCATGAAGCTGGTGGGTGTGGCATCGTCACAGTTAGAACGTTCTCAGCCTTGGTTGCCAGGTTTCAGTCTCCAATCGCAAGGGAAGTTGTTATCAGTAAAGACATCATGAAAATGTTCCTCATCTATCTGGCAACTGAAGAGGAACTAATCCTGCACTTCGTAGGTCCAAATCTGGGCTGGCTCATTGCCCCTGGCTGGCACTCCGAGGTAAAGCCTGTCGCGCTGCACGAACAAGTAGCCGGTCCTCGCTCCGATCTGGCTGGGAACATTCGCCAATAATTCATATTGATCCGGAGTGTTCTGCTGGAAGACGCTAACAAATCCTTCCGCGCCCAGGATGTACACACGCTTCCGACGAGCGTCGTAGTAAACGTCATCGCAGGACCCGGTGGATGGTAGACGAGCGACCTCTTTGCCCGATTGACTGTCGAAGGCGAGGAACATGGGGATCTTCCTGGTGCAAATAAAGACGCGATGATCCGCTTCATTGATGGCCATCGCATAGTTTCCCCGCACACCTGTGAGGGGCCACTTAGTTATGGCTCCGGTCTTACGGTCAACGGACAAAACTGCTCCGCCGCCTTGCGGGACGTTGACGAAGATTTTTGTACCTTGTTCCTCGACCTGGAATGACTCCGGATGAGCTTCAATCATTAGATCCTTGCCGATGCGTTCTCCGGTTGCAGCATTGAAGGTCGCGAAGCCAGCAATTTTTCCTTCGCCATAACCTACAATTACTGTTTTTGTTGGCGCGTGATAACGAAGGTTATCGGGGTCCGCGCCAACCTCGATCGTCTTCTCCAGTTTGTAATTATCACCGGAATAGATCATCACCTTTCCATTACCGGCGTTGGTAACCCACAATTTGTCCAGTTCGTCGATAAACAGTACGGCCTGCGGTTCGTCCAGACCCTCCTTGATGGAGTGGATGATTGTGGCAGTGAAGGCATCAAAGACTTCCACTGAATGGTTACCGAGCGCAGAAAAGATCACCCGTCTCCGTTTCGCATCAGCAGTAAAGTGATCGAGACGTCCGGCGATCGGCGGTAAAGGTGCTTGCTCGTATAGCTGTAGAGGAAGTCTTGCGTGGACCAGAGGACCTGACTGTTGCGGGTTCGTTTGCGCTGAACTATGGAATGTCAGCGCTGCCAGGATTCCAACTATCAAAAGAAGACAGCAACAAAGTAATTTCATATCCGCCTCGCTGATTGTTATCCGGAAGAAGGCATTGTCTAATCCACAAATTCATTGTGGTTCATAAACGCGGATCTCCGCCACTAACCTTCAATCAGAAGACGTTGACCCGATGGCCTCACTCATGAAGAACACCGGGTCACAGACTACCAATTCAGTCAATGTTTCTGCCCGCGTTGCCTAATCGCGTTATCGGGTTCGGCAAAGTGAAGCACGCAATATTGATGTAATGAAGATGATCAGCGGGGTTCTCTATTTTGCATCCCGGCACATAGTCTGGCCAGCCATTAACGTCAGTGCCCTTAAGCCCTAAGGGGTCACCGCTGATGATTACGGAAAAAGGCACGCCCGACGCTACCTGGAGTATGCCACCGAGCTGCCAATTACCCAGCAGCGTTGCCGCAAGACCTTCTTTCGGACCCGGTATATTCCAGAGTGCATTGCCGACAAATACGTGTCGGAGATCATAGGAGCAGCGCCCACTGCGATGTGCCTTTTCGATAAACAGGGGAGAGGTAATGCCGTTCAGGAACTGGTCGCCACGGGAAGCTTCCGAACCGTCATCAATGCACTTGCTCCAGGTATAGGAACCCTGTACCTGGAAGCCCTGGCCCATAGGCTTGACGATCTGAAGTTGGAGTCCGTTGTAACGACTATTACCGTCCCAGAACGTTCCGCGAACCTGTGAAGCATTTGGATTGAGGCGGGTACCGCTACCGCTTGGCGTCGGCCAGAGTAACCCAGCCGGCGTCTGGGCGATGGGCAGCACGATGTTGATCTCGTCAGTACCAAAAGCCATGTGCACACCGCGCGATCCAACGTAAGCCGCGGTTAAGGTCCAATCGCGGATCAACCGGTGTTGTAGAGTCACGTTCCAATTCATTATGTAGTTGCGGGCGGGGTTGAGTTCGGTGAAGGGCACGTCCAGGGGAGCAGTATTAAAGTTGATACTGGGAAAGATCGCGCTGGGAAACGAGCCTTGAGCGAGTCCGCCCAACGTAGTTCCTGTATTGAAGGGTGTTCCCTGCGCCTCTTTGGGTGTGAATATCCAGGGTAAAGGCAAAGCGTCGTAGATGCCGAAGCCGCCACGAATGGCGGTCTTGCCGTTTCCGAACACGTCA
>WNFC01090015.1_pt1 | contig 11696 bp, 10 predicted proteins | sample 5400541 | NCBI WGS metagenome assembly WNFC01 (sample SAMN13153342, study PRJNA577476) | soil metagenome | isolation source: 120 cm saprolite under Douglas fir tree site 2 hole 2 replicate 1 | place: USA:California | collected 2015-04-18 | reverse complement strand
AAGTTCTCGATACCCATGCACGTTCAACATCGTGATTCGCCACCCTCCCTTCCCGTATTTTGATTTTCTGGCCACCTCCATCCTTCTCTGTTTTCACACCGTTTTCACTTTCCCTTCCAACCTTATAGCTGCTCTTTCACTCGTAGATTTGTGCGTTTTCCAGCTCCCATAACCAATAAAACAGGAATGTTCAGTTTCTTCAGGAAAGTACTATTCCAAGTACCGCATCTTTCAAAAGTAGTGGGTCCTGTGCAAGTACCGTGTGTCTCAAAAGTAGTTGGTCCTAGTAAGTACTCCAGTAACGCTGCAAACAAAAAGTAAAAAAAAAAGTAGAAGTATGGGTAGAAAGTAACCGAAAAAGTAGAGGGGATTTCTTTTTAAAAGTAGGCATTGAATTCTAGTAACGCGACTTTTCGGACTTGCGGGAAGTAAAAAAAGCCCAAAAAGAAAAAACAGGGTTTTCCTGATGTATTGAAGTTGCCCCGAAACCAGTCGCGGCTAGCCACGGTTCATGTGTTTCACGCAACAGCGGCCGACAGATTTTTATGTAAGGGGGGGTCAAAGAATGCGAAAGGTAGAGTCCAGGGCTTACATAGATGCGAAGTGGGGCCCTAGGTTTCGTAGGTCATGATGGCGTCATTCCAAGTCACTCGCATGAAACCAGCTCCGAGTCGCCTTCCGTCACGCTTTCCCTGTTAACCTTGCAGTGCTAAGGGTCCGACCCACTTTAGCCTGCTGGGGAGCCACCGAAGGAACCCCCGATTTAGAAAGGGCTACGTGTGTGGCACAGCATTGGTTATGGTGTTAGCCGCGGGGCTCTTCTTAGTCTTCTACCAATTCTAATTGCGTCGGCGTTGCATTCGAACGCGTAAGTCACCTCTTTGAGTGTGCCATGTTGGCTATCATACAGAACGGCATTACGGTTATCTCGTAGCTCTTGCGGGTGCGGAGATCCGCTCAATGGAACGCTTAGCGCTTAAATGGGAGTTGAGACTGCCTGGGCGCTTGAAGTTGTGTGTTAGCGCTGAATATGACGGAACTTGCCGTCCTAGCGAGCGCTCCTGAAGGAACAGGCACATACAACGAGGCTAGTGGTTTCTTTTGTCCCTTGCCTGTATCCCTGTCCACTCATTGCGATCGTGATGTCCAGGACGGTAGATCCCCAGCGTGATCCGGAACAAGGACTCGGACCCCGGGCCGGTGAAGATTTCGAACGTGGTGCGCATCTTGCACAAGAAGGGGATCTGATGCATCTGATGAATGGTGTTGAAGAGATAGGAACGAACGAAGACTCAAAGGATTTTGACGATAATGCCGATGAACTATGGTCTCTGTACGGGGATGTGGCTAAACGTCATGATGAGGCTCGGATCAAAACCTTGAAAGACGACATGGATGGAATCCCTTTATACGTGTGTGCATATTTTCCAGCTCAGTGATTAGCCTTGGCTTACTAGTATGTCATTCTTATTCTAGGCTAGCTTATTATCCGCTATTCTCACTGCATTCGTTGTCCCAAAAATTCAGGATTTGCAAGTAAATCCCGCAGAGCAATCAGCCTACTACCAGCAACAATCTGTTCAGATGCTCGCCCAAATATCGCAACAAATCGCATCAATTGGCACCCAGATCCCCCTCAATACTACTACTCCACTGCCTTATCCTACCTTTCATATATCGGCTTCTGACCGCCGAGTTAGTATTCTCTGGCTTTTGAGCCTCGTATGCAGTCTGTCTGCTGCAATCCTTTCGGCGCTCGTCCAGCAATGGGTTAGGGCTTATATGCGCGTCTACCAGCGATCTGGCAGCCATTTGAAGAAAGCCCGAATTCGACAGTATGTTTTCGAGGGCGTCGAACGCTTGCCAGTTGTGGCGGAGGCGGCGCTCGCGCTCGTCCACCTATCCCTTCTCCTTTTCTTAACAGGTCTTGGTGCCGCCATCCTGAAGATCAACACAACTATTGGTGTTGTCACAGTTATCCCTATCATTCTCTCCGGATACATCTACTTTTACAGCGTGATTACACAAATCAGGAATCCCCAATCGCCCTACCGGAACCCATTCTCGGACTTTGTCCTGCTTCTTATGCATAACCTGCATCGGGGTGCATACCGTGATCGCTTCCGTCCCAGAGGGGACTGGCCTGCGGGAATGGAAGCACGTCAGGAAAAGCTGGCGATGGAACAGACCAAGGACCGCAAGACCCGGGATGTGCATGCAATTCAGTGGCTGACTGGTAACATTAGGGTGGAGGAGATGGAGGACTTCGTACTGGCGATCCCCGGCTCTTTCAACCAGAAATGGGGCCGAGAAGTTTGGGAAGTGGTCTCTGCTCAAGACAATTTACAACTCCGAGTCGACGTGGGAGGGGCCCAGTTGACGCCACCTGCTGATGACATCCATGCGGTCCTTGTTCGAGGCCTACAATTCCATGAATAGGGAGGCGCGACGTGGACGTATGCAAGGATGCATCGAAGCCGTGGCGTCTCTTGTATGCTGTACCAATGTCCAACTGGGCTGGTTCGGAGAAGTCGGAGAAGTGCTTAGCGAAGTGTGCCCCACCGACTCGGAAGGAGTCAAAGGAGTCAACGAGCTGTCAGAAATCCGATCCAACCCATCATTCACCGTACGCTGGACATGCCTTTCGCTCATGTGCATTCGGCAGAAGGTGATGGTTGAAGGCAACACGATACCGGAGCTTGCGGAGTCCGCATGGAGCGGAATTGACAGATTCCGGTCGGATGCGCCAGACGCAGCTACATTACAAGGTCCCCAGGGGATTGACGAATATCTGAAGATGGCATGGAAGCATGTCGAGGATCTACATCAAGCATTCGAGCCCTGGGATCTCTGGCAGGACTGGACAGGAGACGAAATCAGGAAGATCGAAATCAGGAATATCCTAGATGGCTGTGAAGCACAGATCTCGGAGTTGGAACGTATAGATATCAAGGCCAGTGGCATGGATGATGTCGACGAGCGGATCTCCATTCTCCAGGATGAGATGCACGTGGTCACTAACAAGTTGATGCAACGACTCCCATGCGTGTTATTTAACGAGTTCAAGTCATCCGGACCTATTCTGAGAGACGCCTTCAATTTCCCTTTCTTTGAGGATACCCTTGAGGATACCCCTGAGGATACCCCCATCACACCACAATTTCTATTCCTCGGACAGAAACTTCAAAGCTTATCCTTACTGGGCCGAGGATTGCGCGATATCATCGAGGATCGGAACCCCGAGAAACACGTGGAGACCGTCAAAAGCCTGGCATCTATCAGTGAAATTCCTATCCCATTGCGCCAACTCAAGGACCTTATGATACGCCAACATTTGCGTCTACAAGACTTGCGTGACGGAGGCGGTCTCGGTTTTACAATAGAACTTTTCTTCCTTGCTCTCAGACAACTTTCTTCCACATCGTTACCACCCGAGTTGAAGGAGGTCTTCTATACTGGCACTTTCAAGGTCATCACATCCGAGTCTGGCTGGAAAAACATCGAAGACTTGTCTGGGACGCAGCGAATTCTGGCTAACCTCATTTGTGATCTTGTTATCAAAGGCCGAGGCGTCTTTTCTAACTTTTCCTACCCGTCGTGTATCGTGGACATGCTCTTTGAATTGGTGAAAAGCATGGCCGTCACACATGGGAAACCACAACCGCACATTAACAATGCAATGGAAGAACTGCGGCTCGTCAGAAATAGGAACATCATGGATAGAGGTCTCCAGGGAAAAGCGTTGAAGGCGTTGGGTCATCCACCCGCCTAACATGGTGTAAGGTGAACGCCATTGCTGACCGCGCAGAAGGGTGTATCGGTGGCCACTGGCGAGATTTCCGAGAGCACCCACCTCGCCTTATTTCTTCGTTGTCTCCCTCATGTCTAACCCCCCTTCAAGTTGCCTGTCAATCCGTCAGCATTCCTCATTCCGACGCCTCGCCCCATATCGCCACGCGGCCCTCCCTTTTGTTCGGGGGGAATCGTGCCTACCTTCGCCGCCTCGCTCTCGATCCCGCGCCCCCTAGCGCGCTATGTACATGCTTGCGTGCCTTCTCGTTGTCGTCGTACCTCCTTTGTTCGCTGTCTTGGTATATGCGACTTTAATTTTTTTGATCACCACTTTATGATCGCGCCTTCGATCTCCTTTCATCTCACCTTTCGACGCTTTTTCATACCTGTTGTTCTCTCGTATCTCGGCGTCACGGTGTGCGTATGCTTACCTTTAAATTGGATGCTCTCGGACTGCTATTTTTAGTTTACAGCGTGTTCGAATGTATTTAAATTGGACTCATTGATTCTGGAATGCAGAACCCCTTCGTCTGCGCTCGAAACTTATCGTATGGACTTCTAAGCCCTGCATCCAAGGCATCTCTTCCGCCTCGCCGATCAATCCTCCGACGCAGATCCAGCGACGCTGTGCTGGCCCACATTGATATTGATTTTGAAGTCCCTTCCCTCACTTCTCACCTCCCCTTCTCGTGACCTGGGCTGTTAGTCATTAATATTGGGATCCTTCGGACCCCAGTTCGAGTCTCCTGTCTATCTACCTGAATAGCAGAGACATTCCTCTCATCTTTCATCCTCTACATCTAAACTCTGTCTTAATTGTCCCCTTGTTCCTATCATAAAGCATAAGCATTGTTGACTTTAGCATTGCTTACTGATAGGTGGTGACAGTATTTCACACCAAGGTACTACATTACCTAAGCCACCTAGTCACAGCAAGGATTTGTGCGGTGCTTGCGACTTCAAAGTGCGGCACCGAATCCACGTGTTCACGATTGTTTCTCAACCACCGACTTCCACCGCCATGGGCTGGTTCGGTCGCACTGCTGACGTCCCGCCTCAGGATCTGGCAAAGAGCGAGCTAATGAGGTCTGTCGATCCCCTACTTTTTCCACAGCCGTTGTCTCCGAGTCGAACCCGAACAAGGACACAGTTGATAAAACAGCCGACTCGGACACAACACAATAAAGACTCTACTAAAGTGCGTCAAGATCCAAACACCATCCCTACGCCTACGCCGGCACCCGTGAGTAGGGAACATCCGAGGTCACCACAACTTCCACGCCACAGTCCGCGGCGTCCTCCGCCTAGGGCCCAGACGTTAGACACACACGACAAGGGTAACCGTTCCGGTCCCAGACTTCCGAACCCAGGTGAGAGTTGTGCGTAGCTAGGCTGCTAGTATGAACCCTCAATATCCACATCCACCTTATAAGGGCCCTCAAAGACGGGGGGCCGGTCACTCACTTCAACGATGTGCCAAGTGCTCTCTAATCATCCCAAGTATGTGGCTCAATCCTGGCATATAAACTACGATCGTCTCATACATCCATAGATTTAGGATTCTCGTGGTGGGAAAGGTATGTCCATCCATGTAATGCTCAGTCAAATCGATACCACTCATAATCACAGAGTGGCTCGGGAAAAACTTCTCTCATAAATACCGTCTTCAATGCGAAGATACGGGTCTGTATTCCGTAATACTTGCAGGCTATTCAGACATTCATCTCCGATCGGACAGATCGGAACTGTCCACCCGCCGAAAAATTAGATGCTGTCTGGTGAGAACCGAGCCCCGAATTTCTTTGATTTCTGTTTTGCTGATATGTTTAATTCAGGATATGTGTTCCCACATCCGACGCCATCGGCGGGAGCATTGGAGGAGTTGAAGAGATTCTGGACATGAGACGAGGTGAGTGCGTTTTAATACAAGACCTATATATTCAGCTCACATGAGACACAGTGCCTGTCATTGTCGCCTTGACCAAATGTGACGAGGTAGTCGCACCTGAAGGCGCACACGCACGCTATGAAAAAGCGTACCGTTCCCTGTTCCGTAGGGAACCCAGGGACGTGCCAGTAGTGATCGTCTCAGGTAGTTTCTGTCTTTTCTGTGGAATTGTGTTCTGACGATTTGATTGATTCGCAGTGAAATTGCAATTTGGTGATCTCATTGACAAACTAGTTGTGACCACGGACAAGCTCATCGCAGGATCGCGTGCTGCGCGGTCGGGTACACAAGGGGCAAAGCCACAGATTGACCCAATTCATCTCGTCTGGTCTGCGGCCGTGAGAGTGCATCGGAGCATTTTCATCCAAGCCTCCATCGAGTGCGTGTGTTTCCTCCTCAATCCTCGTCTCATTTATATATATGGTTTGCAGAGTCGGGCGAAGCCGCGAGTATAAGCACCTATCTGACTGAAACGAATGCTGACAGCTGTATTTTCGCCTAGGATACTGGCGTAGCCTCTGGACTACTGTTGACTTCGCTGATCAACCCCTCAAGGTCTGCGTAAACGTGATTCATACCGATATCATCGACATGTGGAACTTGTATGACCCGCTCAATGTTAGCTCTTCCCACAGCAGTCTAGAGTGATTTTAGTCGCTCATAGAGATTAGTGTCTTTCCCGCACAGTATTCAAGGAAAGGATGTCTCACATCGTCAAAGATTTGGCTGGGTCGAACCGCAGCGTGTCTCCGAGGTGGGTATGTTACACACCAAAATATGGAGAGGCATCAAATTCCCGATAGTAACTTCGCTGCATGGGTTCACGACATGTATCAAGGCAGGTGAGCGAACACAGAGAAGTATTGTTAATCTATCTGAGTCTCTCCCGCATGTCAGCAAGGAGAATGTTCGATGTGTGATGGAGTATACTGTAAACCTCACCGTTATCCTGGATGACATATTTAGGGGCGGTACTGATTATGTGTCGTCAACCCACGCCATTCAGGTGGTTATGGATAAGCACATCGAATCTGGGGGGCGCAGGGATATGATTCACAGCGATATCCACAAATTGTTTAAGGGGATGACATTCGCAAGCAGACTCAAGAGAGATCAGGTTTTGGAGAAGATTGTTGATTTGATCTGGAAATATTGTCCTAGTCCCTAGCTGATGTCGATTGCATTTCCGAGATTGCGGATGTGATTACAGTAATTGTGATTGGGTAGTGATCGTACCTTATATATTACTCAATGTATAGGCTTATATGAGGTTAAACCCGAGGCCTCAAAATGTTTTAACGAAGAAAGGAAAAACGATTGCAGATGGAGTTATCAACTATGACGGCTCGCATCTCCCCGGAGTAGGTAGTTGTGTGGGGGAAAAAACCCTGTGACTGCCAGTGGATCAACTCTGTTCTTTTTGACCTTCCGAGTCGACGTCTTCTATCCGGAATATATTACATTCACAATCCTGGAACTGATGGAGACACCAAGCCCGCGACGTTGGTTTTGTCGACGATGCAGTGTGAAAGGATTTGCATGGAGGTGTATGATCCCGTTGAGGGGTAAAGCACTAAGCACTAATCAAAAAGTCAGAACGGGAAGCCACGTAGAAGCTGCGGCGTTGTGTTGTGATGTGTGATGCATGTGATGTGGTGTGATGTCCCCCCTCTGGATCGGATTTTCTAAAACCCCTGTGGGGAACTTGAAAACAGCGTTGGGGGTTGTGTGGCTAGTACGGTACTAGTATTGCAGTCGCACTATCAGACGTTCGGTTGAAAGGGGCCGCGGGAAATACCCATTGCTAAGTTCTGACAAATATGTGGAAAGGGAGAGACGACGGTATTCCGTCCCCTCAACCGCTCACCCGTGAGCTGTTTCAAATAGCGTCGTAGATGAAGCACTGCCCCGCGGGCAGCGCGGCCCGGCTTGGTCATCCGCGCGTCGATCAATTTTGTAGCCCCGCCTGTTCGCTTCGACATTTGCCAGTGATAGTCATTTGGTGCGCTGGAGCTGACAGCACTTCTCGTACTAGCAAGCGCCCTAGAAAGAACATGCACATGCAACGAGGCTAGTGGCTTTCTCTCCCTTCGTGTCTCCCCGTCCACTTATCGTGATGTCCAGCGCTGTAAATCCGCTTGATCTCGAACGAGGACCCGAAGATGGTGAGCTTTGGAGTCGTTTTGTTTTAATCTTTCCAACTGCTGATGGCTCTGCTAGTCGAGTTGGATAGAATCGCAGTGTCTGAGGGACCAGCTCAGGCACGACACAGTGAATATATCGAGGATGGTGCGTATCTCGTATCAATAGGGGTTTAATGCAATTTAATGAGCCAATGGAAGATGTAGGAATGAACATTCCGTCACGGAACGATGACTCAAGTCGTCCCCCCGAAGAGTCCCATGACTCGCGCCACGATTTTGACAACGGTGCTAATGCTCTATGGTCTCTGTACGAGAAAGAAGTTGAGAGTGTAGATAAAGTTCGGATCCAAGCCTTGAAAGACGACATGGACGGGGTCCTTATATTCGTATGTATGTTCCCCTCAGTAATCGGCCGGGTTGACTTCATTCTCGATGCAGGCTGGTCTATTCTCCGCTGTCATCACTGCGTTCGTCGTCCCCAAGATTCAGGATTTGAAAGTAGACCCTGCGGACCAATCAGTCTACTACCAGCGACAATCCGTTCAGATTCTTGCTCAAATTTCTCAGCAAATCGCGTCGATGGGCCCTCAGATCTCAACCAATCTCACTCGCCCATCGCCTTACCCTACCTTCCATTCGTCGGTCCCCGATCGTCTAGTGGCTGTTTGCTGGCTTATGAGCCTCGTATTCAGTCTATGGGCCGCACTTGTTGCGACTCTCGTTCAGCAATGGGCTCGGGCATGTGGCGGGGGGCGTTCCCTGGCTCATCCACCTCTCCCTTATTCTTTTCTTCTTAGGGCTAGGCGATGCGATCATGAATATCAACACATTTGTTGGTGTTGCCACCGTCGTCCCTATCTCCCTCTGTGGACTCTTCTATATTTGTGGTGTAATTGCACCAATAACAAACCCCCAATCCCCTTATCGGCACCCCCTTTCAAACGTGATGTCGTATCTTACACAAAATCTGCTTCCCACGCTATACTATAGTATCTTTCGCAGAGGTGCTGTCAGGCCTGGGAGAATAGTGGAAAATCAGGGGCATCTTGCTATGGAACTGACCGCGGAGAGTAAGGCCCAGGACGTGCGTGCGGTTCGGTGGCTGCTTGACAAAATCAACGGGAGCAACAAGGTGGAGACATTCGTACTGGCAATCCCTGGCACCTTTGACCAGGAGTGGAGCCGAAACGTCTGGAAAGCGGTCGTAAGAGAAGCTCAGCCGACACCCCCTGCGGATGTTCAAGTCAATCTCAGCCCAGGTCCCCCACGTCTACAAGAAGGAAACACCGTTTTCGATCTCTGCATACGCGTACGGCAATTGTTCGAAACCTACAACCATCAAACAGATTCCATGAAAGAGGCAGGACGCAAGCGAATGCAAGGTTGCGTCGAAACCGTGGCGTGCCTTGTATGCTGTGCCGATGTCCCACAAGATTGGTTCGGAGACGTCGGAGAGGTGCTTAGCGGGCAGGGCTACAACGAACGGATCAACGAACCATTGACAATCAGATCCAACCCATCATTCGCCGTACGCTGGACATGCCTTTCACTAGTGGCCATTCGGCAGATGGTGATGGCTGAAGGCAACAGGGTACGGGAACTAGCGGGCTTCGCTGTGAGCGGAATTGCACGATTCCAGATGGATTATGGTGCCCCAGATGCAGCCGCATTAAGGGGTGCAGAGAGGATCGACCGGTATCTGAAGACGGCATGGGGGCATATAGAAGATCTACATCGAGCATTCGAGCCCTGGGGCCTGAACAGGACCGGAGAAGAGATCAAGAATATCTTAGGTGACCATGAATTACCGATTTCGGAGTTGGAGCGTATTGAAGTCGATGCTGACGCTATGGAGGATGTCGATTGGCGGATGTCTCTTCTCCAGGATGCGATGGACAAGGCCACTCACAAGTTGACACGACGACTCCCTGGCCTATCATTTCATAAGCTGAAGCCCGCCGGACCAATTATGATAAGCGAAGCCTTTGATTTCCCCCTTGCTGATGTCACCCCCGTCACACCACAATTGATATTCCCCGGACAGCAACTTCAAGCTCTATGCACACTGGGCCGAAGATTGCGCGATATCGTCGAGGGTCGGAATTCCAAAAAACACAAAGATATCCTCAGAAGTTTGGAGGCCATTGGCAAAATCCCCGTTCCCCTACGCCGACTCAGCCACTTGATGAAACGGCAACTATGGCGTTTGCAAGACTTACGTGATGGGGGCGGTTTCGGTTTTACGGTAGAACTTTTCTTCCTTACATTCAGGCAACTTTCATCCGCATCGTTATCATCCGAGTCGAAGAGGGAATTTTACATTGGCACCTTCAAAGTTATCACATCTCGCTGGATGGATAGCAAGGGTTCGTTTGGGACGCAGGGAATTCTACTCGACCTCCTTTGCGATATCGTTATCCCAAGTCGTGGTGTCTTTTCTGACTTTCCCTACCCGGCATATATCGTGGACGGCCTCCTGGAACTCGTGAACAAGATGGTCGACAGACAAGGAGACTCATACACGCATATCGATGATGCAGTGCAGGAACTCAATGACTTTAATACCGGGGACAGCACGGATGAAAGTTTTCGGGACAAAGCGTTGGCGGCCATCTCTTCATCCCAAAACGCCGTATAGTCCATACCGTGACGCCTTGCCTTCACCTTGACGCGCCAGAGGCCCACCCTTCGCCTTGCTTCAAAGCCTCGCTGCAGAACTATACGATCTGCTACCCATATTTCCCTCAGGCTCGGGTTTCTTCCCATTTACCTTCGACTTCTATCCCCGCTCACCATGACATGATGGTGCCGTCGCCCGTGCCCTCTCGCGTTGACTGCTCCTTATCCATTGAGCATCACTTCTGAAGCTTTACTTACTAATATTTGTTCGCTACTTTTAGTTTCGGACGTCCACTTGTAGCCATAGTGCGAGCATAAAAGACCTTCTCGGGTCTTTCTCCAATGCAAAGGTCCTCCTCTTGTTGATACAAAAGCGCCGATGTACCCGTCTGAGATTCTTATCTCTCCCCTGGGGCCTCGTCTCGGTCCCTGGCATGTCCCAAACAAGACCACCTGGGTTTTCCCGCTTTATCACTCTTTTTGGACGATCACTGGGTTGATACCTCAGGCGGAGGTTGGAAAGTCACACACAGCATCCCAGCGTGCGCAGGACGGGTCCGGTATCCGGGGAACATCGGCGTCATTTAGCTTCAATGTCACCCAATTTAGTCTTTGTCTGAGCGCACACAACTTTGAAGCCTCAACTGGGAACATGATGTAAGTTCTTCGTTATCCTAACTCGTTCTGAGGCACTCAGGCTACCATAGATCCTCAAGGGGAGAGACAAAAAATGGCATGCTCGGATAGCCAGGTCAAGCGCAGGCCGTCAAGAACCTGGAATACAAGACGAAGCATTAGAATAACAATGACGAGAACGCAGCGTGATGTCATTTGCGGACATAAGGACCTACACCCAAATCTCTGACATGGTGGTCAACCTGGCGTGGAAACGCATAGGCGTTGGCTTATGGATAGCCGATTCAGATGATTCAGATGGGCCGCCTGCGGCAGGAACTCGCGCGCGTCGTGGCGTTCGGGAACAAGGCCGTGTTTGTACCGACCGAGGCGATGAGTGTCACGGCGCCGGCCCTTGTTGGAATGGCCGCTGGTGTAGGCGCGGATATGAGAAAGTAAAACTGATCCAGTTGTGAGCTTTTTTCCCGGGATTGCGTTGTTGATTCGCGCCAAGTTATGGTACTCCTCTCTCCTCACTGCCTTTTTTCTCTCTTTACGCCTGATATTATCCTCGCTCG
>WNFC01007925.1_pt1 | contig 11696 bp, 14 predicted proteins | sample 5400541 | NCBI WGS metagenome assembly WNFC01 (sample SAMN13153342, study PRJNA577476) | soil metagenome | isolation source: 120 cm saprolite under Douglas fir tree site 2 hole 2 replicate 1 | place: USA:California | collected 2015-04-18 | reverse complement strand
AAGTCCCGGCATTTCCTCGGGATGGGTGTCGTGGGTGTCGTGCTCGCGGGCCTCGTCAATTTCTTCCTGGCTTCGACGGCGATGCAATTCGCATTCTCCGCAATAGGCGTGATTGCCCTTGTCGGCCTGACCGCCTGGGATACGCAGCGCATCAGGGAGATGTACCTCGAGAGCGATAGCGACGAGGCCATGAGCAGGAAGGCGCTGGTAGGCGCGCTGGCGCTCTACCTCGACGCCAATCCTATCTGTCTCCTCTTGCGGCTCGAGAACTCTCGCCGCGAGTAAACGACAGAATTTGGTCGACTTATCGAGGGGTCGGCCGTCAGGCGTCGGCTTGAACGGGGGAACCGCCGGCATTAATTCTGCCGCTATGCGACAAGGCCCACTTGCGCGCCTCCGTGCGCTTATCCTGCTCGTTGCCCTCGGCATAGGGCTCGCCGGGCAGGCTGCAGCCGCGTTCGCGATGCCGATGGCGCAAGACGACGGTCCGGGGCTCACCGCTCCGACGGGCGGATCGGGTAGCTGTCCGGGGTGCGACCCAGCTGATTCCTCGCAAGCGCTGGTGCCGAGCTCCGGCGCAGGGTTCTGTGCCGCCAGCCCTGCGATCCTGGCGCAGGCTCCCGCCATCAAGCCGACGCCGCAGGCGAGCTTTCCTCTCGTTACCGCCGAGGGGGTAGAGGGCATTACCGTTCGCCCTGATCTCGGACCTCCCAGAACCACCCAACGCGCTTGAACGGGGGTCCCTGCTCTCCGGCAGGGTCTTACCTCAGCCTCTGAGCACGTCCGGTTGATCCGGGCCGGCGCTCAGGCCGCGGCTCCGGATTTGACGGACAACCCTAAAGGGCATAGTTATGCGGCTCTTCGTCCGGGTATTTCTTTATTTCTCCGTTTTTGCGGCTTCTCTGCAGCTTGGCGGGCATGTGATCGCGGCGCCGACCACGCCCTACGAGCGCGAACAGATCGAGCAGGTCATCCACGATTATCTTCTAAACAACCCCGAGATCCTGATCGAAGCCTTGCACGCTGCCGAGTCGAAGCAAACGCAAGACCAGCGCGCAGCGGCGCGGACCGCCATCGCGGCAAAGCGCGACGAGCTCCTCAACGATCCCTCAACCCCTAGCGCGGGCAATCCGGCAGGCGATGTTACCATCGTCGAGTTCTTCGACTATCGGTGCCCTTATTGCAAACAGGTCGCGCCCTTGGTCGAGGCGCTGCTGAAGGAGGATCCGAAACTTCGTGTCGTCTACAAGGAATTTCCGATACTCGGGTCTGAGTCGATATTCGCGGCTCATGTCGCGTTCGCGGCGATCAAGCAAGGAAAGTACAAGCCCTTCCACTCGGCGATGATGGCTGCCACAGGTCAGATTACGGAGGAGGTGGTTCTCAAAACTGCCGCCGACACAGGGCTCGATATCGCCACGGTGAAGAGCGATATGAAAGCGCCGGAGATCGACGAGATCATAAAGCGCAATTACGATCTCGCGAACGCGCTCGGCATCCACGGGACGCCCAGCTTCATCATCGGCGATACTCTTGTTCCGGGTGCTGTCGAGTTGGCGACCCTGAGGCAGATGGTGGCCGCGGCACGCAGGCCTGATTGAATGCGCATTTTGAATGCGAATGGACCCATCCCGCCGAACGCCTGGTCCCGATTACTGGGGCAACGCCAAATCGGCCGGCGGCAGACAGATTACATCGGTGCAAGCCTGAGCTGTAACAGTGCCGAACAGGTAACGGATGCGAGCCAGGGCGCCTCGCGGGAACTCCGCGGTGATGCGAATCGTCCCTTCGTAGACATCGAGCGCCTCGTCGGCGAATTTGGGTTTAAAGCGGACGGGCTCGGGGTAGATAACACGGAGCGGGGTTTGATCGGTCATGTTGAGCGTTGTCGGGATCAGGTAATCGGACGAAGCAGGATTGGCGTTGATGTGGAATCCCGGGTCGATCTCGACGGTAACGATGATCTTGTTTTCGTCGACGTCGGCGCGGTTGATCGTTGCGATCCGCACATGGTCAGCCGTGCCCCCGAGATGATAGCTGCCCTGTCCCATCGCCGCCGTTATCGACGCCGCTCCGCCGTCATCAGGTGACGCCGCATAGGCGTATGTCGCCTTCAGGAGGATCGCGGCGAGAAGCATCGCTCTGCGCGTCGTGATTCCCGTGCCGAAAAGAGATGTGGAACCCGGTCGCGACACCATGTCTTCTGAGAGGCTTTTGTCAAAGCGACTATTGACTTATCCGGGTCGGCCGGCAAGCGTCGGCTTGAACCGGGAAACCGTCGGTATTAATTCTGCCGCTATGAGACAAGGCCCGCTCCCCCGCCTTCGTGCGCTCATCCTGCTCGTTGCCCTCGGCGTCGGGCTCGCCGGGCAGGCTGCAGCCGCGTTCGCGATGCCGATGGCGCAAGACGACGGTCCGGGGCTCACCGCTCCGACGGGTGGATCGGGTAGCTGTCCGGGGTGCGACCCAGCTGATTCCTCGCAAGCGCTGGCGCCGAGCTGCGGCGCAGGGTTCTGTGCCGCCAGTCCTGCGATCCTGGCTCAGGCTCCCGCCATCAAGCCGACCCCGCAGGCGAGCTTTCCTCTCGTGACCGCCGAGGGGGTAGAGGGCATTACCGTTCGCCCTGATCTCGGACCTCCTAGAACCACCCAACACGCGTGAACGGGGGTCCCTGCTCTCCGGCAGGGTCCCACCTCGACCTCTGAGCACGTCCGGTTGATCCGGCCGGCTCTCAGGCCACGGCTACCGGCTCATCTCCGAAGCCGGTGTGCTCCGTCGGTGGCGTGGAGGATTTGGTGGCATTTGCAAATCGGGTATCGCGACGCTCGCTCTTACTTGCGGGCGGTGGGGCAATCGCCGGCGTGGCGCTCCGGCCTCGCGGGCTTGGAGCGGCCTCCGGAGATTTGGAGAAACGTTTCGTAGCGGCACCCGGGCAAGCTTCGCTCTCAGGGCCATCTTACCCCGAGACGGCGGTCTGGGCCTATAACGGCCAGACTCCCGGCCCGCAGGCCCGACTGCGCCAGGGCGGGCATTTGCGGATCGTAGTCGAGAATCAGCTTCCGCAGGATACTACGATCCATTGGCATGGGCTGCGTGTCCCGAACGCTATGGATGGCGCGCCCTATGTGACCCAGCCGCCGATCCAGCCGAACGAAAGCTTCACCTACGAATTCACCGTGCCCGATGCGGGCACCTATTGGTATCACCCGCACGCCCACAGTGCCGAGCAGGTCGGGCGCGGCTTGATGGGCGCATTCATTGTCAAAGAACCGGAGCCGCTGCCGGTGGACCGCGACCTCGTGTGGGTCCTGGGCGACTGGCGGCTCGAGACGGATGGCTCGATCGCGGGTGGCTTCAACAACCCGATGGAAATCAGCATGTCGGGGCGCATCGGCAACACGGTCACCATCAATGGCCGCGTGCCCGATCGCTTTTCGGTGCGCAGCGGCGAACGTCTGCGGCTCCGTCTGATCAACGCCGCGCCGGCGCGGATCTTCCGGCTCGAATTCAAACGCCATCAGCCGCTGGTCATCGCGCTCGACGGCCAGCCGGTCGAACCACACCCGCCGGAAGACGGCCAGGTGATGCTCGGACCGGCCATGCGGGCTGATCTTGTTCTCGACATGACTGGCAAGCCCGGCAGTTCGGCAGCCATCGTGGATACCTTTTACAAGGGGCTGTCGTACAAGCTCGTCGAACTCGCCTACACCGATGAGCCGCCGCTCAGGGCCAAACCTCTGGCTCTGCCGGCCAAGCTTCCGCCCAACACGATGCCCGAGCCCGATATCGCGAACGCCCGGCGCCACGACGTGACGCTCACCGGCGGAATGATGAGCGGGATGGGGATGGGCGGCGGCATGGGGATGATGGGCGGCGGGATGAGAGGAATGATGGGCGGCAGCGCCATGTGGGCGATGAACGGTGTCGCGGTGCCGGGCGGAGACATGGAGCAAATGAAGCCGATCCTGACACTGACGCGCGGCAAGTCATACATCCTGGCCATCGACAACCAGACCGCCTGGCATCACCCGATTCATCTCCACGGCCACTCGTTCCGGGTGATCACGCGGAACGGCCAACCGGCCAAATACCGGGAGTGGCTCGACACGGTGCTGATGCCGCCGCGCGAGCGCTGCGAGATCGCGTTTGTCGCCGACAATCCCGGCGATTGGATGTTCCATTGCCACATTCTCGACCACCAGGAAGGCGGGATGATGAGCGTCATCCGCGTGGCGTGAGGCAAGGATGTCGAGGCTCGCCTTATTGGCGCTCGCAGCCACGGTCGCCATGGCCGGCATCGGCGCTCGCGCCGAGGTGCTGTCGGGCGATGCCAAGCGGGGAGCGCAGCTCTTTCGCGCTTGTATCGCGTGCCATTCGCTCGCTCCCGATCGGAACATGACGGGTCCGAGCCTTGCCGGCTTCTGGGGTCGAAAGGCGGGGGACCTCAAGAGCTTCGAACGCTATTCGCCGGCGCTCAAAGGATCGGGCGTCGTGTGGGACGAGAAGTCTCTCGATGGATGGCTGAAGGCACCAGCCCGTTTTATCCCGAACAGCCGCATGACTTTTGCCGGGATTTCCGAGGCAAAACAGCGCACCGATCTGATCGCTTTTTTGAAGGAAGCGAGCGTCGGGCAGACCCCGGCCTTCGCGGCGGGATCTGGCTTTCAGGACCTCAAGAAACTCGGGCCGGACCGTCAGGTGCAGGCGATCCGGTTCTGCCATGACACCTATCGCGTGACCACGGCCGACGGTCAAACCACGGATTTCTGGGAGGCCAACCTCCGTTTCAAGACCGATTCGAGCGATAGCGGACCGCTCGCCGGCAAGCCGGCCATCATGCCCGCCGGGATGCAGGGCGACCGCGCCTCGGTGTTCTTCGCCGCACCGAAGGAGATCAGCGCCTTCATCAATAACCAATGCGAATGAACCGAAAAGAGCACCCGATGAAACTCCCGAAATCTACGACCGCCGCAAGCAGCGCCCCGAAGGAGGGGTTTGCCAAGAACCGTCGAGCGATCCTGATGGCCGTCATCGGAAGTGCAGCGGGAATCATCTCCCCCTCTGCCCAGGCCGGTGACGGCATGCGCAAAAAAGGAGGCGCCGGTCGGGTAGCCGAGGCCTCTGGTAGAGATGATGACATGCGAACCATCAAGGATGGAATGACGCCCCAGTTTCAGGATCTCAAGAAGCTGGGGCCGGATCGTCAGGTAAAGACAATCCGATATCGGCAAGACACCTATACTGTGACGACCGCCGATGGCCAAAGTACCGATTTCTGGGAGGCCAATCTCCGTTTCAGGATCGATTCGAGCGGTACCGGACCGCTCCACGGAAAGCCCGTCATCCTGCCGACCGGGATGATGGGCGACCGCACCTCGGTGTTTTTTGCGTCGCCACAGGAGATCGGCACCTTCATCAAGCATCAGTACTGACCAACGGAAAGGGTCACGGCGATGAAACCCACGAAAAACAGGATCAAATCGAGCAACCCGCAACCCAAGAGGTTCGCCATGAACAGACGAACGCTCCTGATGCTGTTCATCGGAGGAACGGCGGGGATCGGCGGGACGGCGGCGATAATCTCCCGCTCTGCTCGCCCTGCCGACGAGAGCAAGCAGGTCACCCTCTACAAGAACCCGTCGTGCGAGTGCTGCGAAGGCTATGCCGATTATCTCCGCGGCTACGGCTTCGAAGTCAAAGTGATCCCGACCCATGATCTGACGCTTCTCGGCGGGAAGTATGGCATTCCGACCGACTCCGAGCCCTGCCATATCTCGCTGGTCGGCGGCTATGTTGTCGGCGGCCACATTCCGGTCGAGGTGGTCAACCAGCTGCTCTCTGAAAAGCCTGCGATCACTGGCATCAACCTGCCCGGCATGCCGGCGGGCACACCCGGCATGGGGGGAAAGAAAACCGAACCGTTCAGGATCTACGAGATCGCCAAGGGGCCGCTGAAAGTCTATGCGCTCGTCTAGAGACATCGCGGCCTCGAACAGGCCGAGAGCGGCGGTCGCCGATGCGGTCGGGCCGCCGAACGCGGCGCGCCCACCGCGGTTCCGCCCGCTGTTTCTCGTGCCGGTAGTCGTGTTCGTCGGGCTCATGCTCGCTTTCGGCATCGGCCTCGATCGCGATCCGAGCAGAGTGCCTTCGCCATTGATCGGCAAGCCGGTGCCGGGGTTCAGCTTGGCGCCGGTCAAGGGACGCGATCTCGGCCTGTCAACGGCCGATCTCAGGGGCAATGTGTCGTTGGTGAACGTGTTCGCGTCCTGGTGCGCCGCCTGCCGCGAAGAGCATCCGTGGCTGATGCGGATGAAGGAACAGGGCCTCGTTCCGATCCACGGGCTCAATTACAAGGACAAGCCGGACGATGCGGCGCGCTGGCTCGACACGATGGGCGACCCTTACACCCGCACCGGAGCCGACCTCGACGGAAGAGTGGCGATCGACTGGGGCGTCTACGGCGTGCCGGAGACCTTCGTGATCGACCGTCAAGGGGATATCGCCTTCAAGCAGATCGGCCCGATCACACCGGAAATTCTCGAGCAGACGATCCTGCCATTGATCGCGAACCTGCGCGGTGAGCGGCCCGTGCCGAATGGAGCCTCTCGTTAAGCCATGCGCGGTGCAGCGATGCGACATTCAGGCCAATCCGTCATGTGGAGGATGCTCGGCGCGGGAGCAGCATTGCTCGGCGCGCTTGCGGCAGCCTTGGCACTGTATCACTACGGGACGGAGTTCGTGATCAATCGGTCCAATCGGCAGCCGGTTGCTGCCGCTCCGGCACGGCAGGACGCCAGGTTGGCGTCTTCTGAGGCGTTCCAGTTTTCGTTCCTCGATCAGCCGCGCACGCTGCCCGACCTCAGCTTCGTTGACGGCGAAGGTCACGCCTTGTCGCTCGGCCATTTCCGCGGCCGGCCGATCCTTCTCAATATCTGGGCGACCTGGTGTGTTCCCTGCCGCAAAGAGATGCCGGCGCTCGACCGGCTGCAGGCGGCGATCGACAAGTCACAGCTGCTTGTCCTGCCGCTCTCGATCGACCGTAAAGGGGCCCCCGTCGTCAAGCAATTCTATGAAGAGCTCGGCCTCAAGGTGCTCGGCATATATGTCGACCAGTCCGGCAAGGCATCGAGCGAGCTCAACACGGTCGGTGTCCCGACGACATTGCTGATCGATCGTGACGGGCGCGAGATCGGCCGCAAAGTCGGACCCGCCGAATGGGACAGCCCGGAGATGATCGCGCTCATTCGTGAGCATCTCGGCCTCCCCGCGAGTGCGGCGAAGGCGGCTCAGTGATGAGCGTGTCGATCTTCGCCCTGCTGACGAGCTTCGGTGCCGGGATCGTCTCGTTTCTGTCGCCGTGCGTGCTGCCGCTCGTCCCAGGCTATGTTTCTTATGTCGCCGGGCAGTCGTTCGACGGCCGCGCATCCGAAGCCGCCCCCCCCAAGACGCTAGCCGCGCTGCGCCTCAGCGTTTTCTTCGTGCTCGGTTTCTCGACCGTCTTCGTCATCTTGGGGGCGAGTGCGACGGCATTGGGGCAGCTGTTCCTCTCCTACCGCTACGAGGCAAACCTCACCGCCGGCGCGGTTGTCATCGTGTTCGGCCTCCTGATGATGGGCCTCATTCGCTGGCCTTGGCTCCAGCAGGATTTCCGCCTCCATCTCGATCTTCCCGGTGGCCGGCCGGTGGCCGCCTACGTGCTCGGCCTCGCCTTTGCCTTCGGATGGACGCCGTGCATCGGTCCGGTATTGGGAGCTATCCTAACCACGAGCGCGGTATCGGCGACCGTATCGCAAGGTATGGTGCTGCTGAGCGTCTATTCGCTTGGCCTCGGCCTTCCATTTCTTGCAGCCGCCGCGTTCACCGACGGCCTCTTCGGTCGGCTCAGAATCTTGGGTCGTGCCGGCCGCTTTCTGCAGATCGGCGCGGGCAGCGTGGTCGTCGGGATGGGCCTCGCGATGATCACCGGCCAGCTTACGGCCTTCTCGTACTGGCTGCTCGAAACCTTCCCCGCCTTCGCGAGGATCGGATGACAACGCCCACATCAAGTTGCCCTGAGAGAAGGAGTGACTCCATGGAACCGTTCAACATCGTCAACCCATCGGCCACGCCAGGTGTCGGGCCGACACAAACCACTCGAGATTTGATCCGCTCGCATTTCAGCGGCCGGTGGGGGTTGATCATCAGCGGCACTGCGATCGTTGTTGCCGGATTGGCGCTGGGCTGGGATTGGCTCACTGCGATCGGCCTGGCGCCCTTGATCCTTTCGGTCGCCCCGTGTGCGATCATGTGCGCCCTGGGCTTGTGCATGATGTCACGCGGCAATTCATCCGGCACGAAGCAGAATTCCGTGGAGCAGGCGAAGGCCCCGGAACTGACGTCCACTTCGACCCAGTCGGGCGGACAAGGAACGTGATGGACTACTGAAGACTGTTGCCGCCGGTGCCTTGCTTGCCATCGGCATTGCCTCTGTTTCGGTCGTCTACGCCGAGCAAAGCCCCTCTGGAGGCGCCAGTGATTCCCGCATGGGACTCGGCATGCGCAATGGCGGGATGATGGGCATGCAGGGAGGCATGACGGGGCCGATGGGCGGAATGATGGACGGCTGCAACAACATGATGCAGGGCCGGAATCAACCACCTAATAGCCAGTTCCACAAGCCTTCCCACCCGTCACCTAGCGAATGAGAGGCGTCCCGCCAGATCTGAATGGAGAGTGCGGTGACTGGTAGATCAAGATTCATCGTGGTGTTGCCTCTCGTGCTTCTCGCTGTTGGTGGCGCCGTAGTCGCGACGACGCTCACGAGGAATCGAGGACCACAAGAAGCTACGTCGTCGACTGCGTCCATTGGCGGGCCATTCACGCTTGTGGCCACCGACGGCAAAACGGTGACTGACCAGACCTACCGCGGCAAATGGCTGTTCATTTACTTCGGCTATACCTTCTGCCCGGATGCCTGTCCCACGGCCCTCAACAATATCGGCATTGCGCTGGAGAAGCTTGGGTCGGAGGCCAACAAAATTCAGCCTCTGTTCATCACCGTGGATCCCAAGCGGGACACGGTTCAGGTGATGGCGGATTATCTCAAATCGTTCGATCCGCGCATTGTTGGGCTCACCGGCAGCCCGGCTCAGACGGACGGCGCGGCCAAGGCATACCGAGTCTACGTCGCGCCGCAGAAGAATGAAGGAGACGACTATCTCGTCGACCACAGCGCCTACTTCTACTTGATGGACCCACAAGGGAAATTCGTCAATGTCGTCGCCGGCGACGTGCCGGGAGATCAAATGGCCGACAAGTTGCGCAAGATGATCTCGCATCCCGGCGCCTGAAGGACTGAGGTCGTGAAATACAGAAGCTTCCGCGCGCTGGTCCTAACCATCTGCTTGAGCATTGTGGCCCAGGTTCAGGCGCAGACCTCGACCGCCAGCTCGGTTTCGGTCGAGCATCCTTGGGCGCGCGCAACAGCCGGCGGCGCTAAGACTGCAGTTGTGTACGTTACGCTCATTAACCGCCGCGAAACCGCAGACCGTCTGATCGGCGCCTCGACGCCGGTCGCGGAAAAGGTCCAGTTTCACCAAGAGATCGATGACAAGGGCATAATGCGCATGCGCCAGCAGGCGGCGGTGGACATCGGTCCTGGCGGTACATTCACCTTCAAACCAGGCGGCGCGCATATGATGATGGTCGGCCTGAGACAGCCCCTCAAGGAAGGTCAAACCTTTCCCCTCACGCTTGAATTTGAAAAGGGGGGCAAGGTCGAGGTGCAAGTCCCGATCGCAAAACCCGGTGCCATGGGAGATCACAATATGAGAGGCATGTAGCACGAAATCCGGATTGGTTGGGCGCTGACTATGAGTCCGAATCGGCAAAAGAACTTAGCGGTTGTAGCGGGTTTGGTCGTGGTGATCGGCATCATGACGGCGCTGGTGTCGTCCTCGGCGACGCTCTATCGGCTATTCTGCGCGGCTACCGGGTTTGGCGGAACGACGCAGAGGGCGGCAAGCGACAACGGCGCTGTCTCCGACCGGGGCGTCACGGTGCGGTTTGACACCAGCATTGCGCCGGACCTGCCGTGGCGCTTCGAGCCGGCGCAGCGGGAGGTCAAGGTACGCCTCGGCGAGGACAAGCTCGTCTTTTTCTCGGCCGAGAATCTCAGCGATCAGGCGATCGTCGGACACGCGACGTTCAATGTGACGCCGCAGAAGACGGGGATCTATTTCAAGAAGATCCAATGCTTCTGCTTTGACGATGAGCGGCTCGATCCGCATCAGAAGGTCGACATGCCGGTCGATTTCTTCGTCGACCCAGGGCTGGCCGAGGATCCCAATACTCAGGACGTCAGCGCGATCACGCTTTCCTACACGTTCTTTCGCTCGACGGAGACCGAAAAGGCCAAGGATCTCTCGCGCTTCGTCGCCTCGTCCGAGCCCGAGCCGCATCGAGGACAGCAGCTGTTTGCCGCACGATGCGCCGCGTGCCACGCGCTCGATCACAACAAGGCTGGACCGATGCTCGGCGGTGTCATCGGCCGCAAGGCGGGAACTGTTCCGGGATACAACTACTCGCCGGCGATGCTTGCTTCCGGGCTTACCTGGTCCGCAGATGATCTGGACCGTTGGCTGGCCCATCCCCGCGAATTTATTCCCGGAGCACGGATGCCCATCAAAATTCTCGATCCTTCGACGAGGAGGGACATCATCGCCTATCTCGAGGAGGAAAGCCGCGGAGTCGCCGCGACATCCTCGAATGCATCCCTTAAACCGCGCGGGCGTTAACAAAGGCACGGATCGCTTCGCTGCCGGTGCCGCTCTCGACCAGAGCTTGCGCCCGCGGCTTCACGACGCCATGGACATCCGGAGGGCACGATGAGCGTCTACGGCGACTGGCGCCGCACTATTTCGAATCGGAATGCCGCGGTCGCGCGTTCGTAAGGGCGCGAAGGGCGAGCGTGATCTCGTCGCCCGTACGATCATAGAGCTTCGTCGTTCGGGGGCTTTCGTGCGCGGCCATGGCCTAGGCATTTTCCAGCGTGCCGCCGGCCTCGGTAGGCGCACCAATGGCGCCGCGCGTAACTCCGAAGACCTGAACCTTGTCTCGTCCGACGCAGTCGCGGTGGCCTACGCAGCGCACTGGCTCAACCGCCTTGCCGTCTCCCGTCCGGTCTGAGCGGCGCGCCGTAGCCGGCGCACACGTCGGCATCATCCCTGTCACGGCCCGGCCACGAAGCCATCGAGCAGCGCTCTTGACGGCCCTTCGCCAACCGCGTTCTATTGAATGAAGCGAACACCGTTGATAAACGCCAATGAGCGAGTTCCCGCCGCGCTACGATTTCCGGCTCGAGGATCTCCGCGTCTGGCACCTGGTAGAGGCCTCGTGCCGGCATTGCCGGCACCGGGCGGCGGTCGCCCATGAGCTCTTACTGCGCGGCCGGCCTCCGTACATGCGGCTTTTTGGCCGCGAGCGAGAGCTGCGATGCCGGAGCTGCGGCGGGCGCGGAGAAGCCTTGCTCGCCATACGGCGTCGTACAGGTCCGCCAAGGAGCCAATGATGGCGCAGCGGAGCAGACCCGACAAGATCGAGGATGGCCGTAAGGCGGCGGCGCGCAAAATCGCCCAATACGGCCCAGACGAGCTAAATCGCGCCGGCCGGCAAGCTGCCTGGACCAAGCAACATCCCGGGCGCGACAAATCTGAAAA
>WNFC01007923.1_pt1 | contig 11697 bp, 9 predicted proteins | sample 5400541 | NCBI WGS metagenome assembly WNFC01 (sample SAMN13153342, study PRJNA577476) | soil metagenome | isolation source: 120 cm saprolite under Douglas fir tree site 2 hole 2 replicate 1 | place: USA:California | collected 2015-04-18 | reverse complement strand
TGCGTAGGAACTAAAGACATGAACGCGACTGTTCCCGGAAATTGCTGGTCTAGAATCCTGCGAGCAGGCCTTCTGTCAGGAAGAAACTTGACATAACCCTCGCCAGCAATAATGGTGAGCGTGCCACCGTTCGTACGAACGAAGCGCTTAATCGTGTTGAGCCCAAGCCCACGCGATTCACTCGCTACCGACGAAACGCCTTCCTCTGTTGCTAGCTCTATCAACCTCGCGTCGCGGTAGCGGCGATACCTTCGTACGGTTCTTAGCGCTCCCGGAATCCCTCGTCCAAGGTCGAGCACACAAAGCGTGATCCGGTTGCGCTGACGATGGAATTGCCCCGAAATCCATGCTCCGGCTGTGGACCCCGAATGCTCGGTAAATTCTGAATTAACTCAAGCAATGCCATCCGAATGGAAGGGCGCAAACCTTCTTCGAACGGCTGCATATTCTCCAAGAAATCGAGCAGATAGTCGATAAAGAGCGGCTGCACCGAGACGATATGAATCAGGTCCACTCTATCAGAACTCGGCTTCCTAGGCCCTGAACTTGTCGCCTAACCCGATCGACTCATAGAGTCCCACATCCTGCAAATAGGCGTTTACCTCGCCCTTCCTCGCACGCCGAACGAATCCAGGAACGCTAGAAGTTACGACGTGAAAGCACGCTGCGAGATATGTGATGCCGAAAGAGTCGACAAATTCGAGTTTGGAAAGATCAAGCACTACGCCTTTTGCTGCTTCGCCATGGAGCAGCGGAACCGTTGCCCTAATCAGAGGATTCGCCCAGCCGATGGTGGCGAGTCTATAGAAGTGGAATTCGTCGGCCATGGGTGACTAGCAGGAATATCACCAGAAGTCGCTCGAAGGCGACCACTTTGCACCTATTTGGCACCCGCGAACTTTATGCAAGGTCGGAAGACGAAGAAGCCCTTGATTTATTTGATGATCCCAGCGGGAGTCGAACCCGCGTTCCCGACGTGAGAGGCCGGTGTCCTAACCACTAGACGATGGGACCAGTCGGTGAGCGCCTCCCTACACAATCGCAAGGGAGCGTTGGCTGAGGAGGGAGGACTCGAACCTCCAATCCCCTGATCCAGAGTCAGGTGCCTTGCCAATTCGGCTACTCCTCAGCGCGAACCATCATTTATAACCGACGGCGAGGTATGCGTCCATGCGCGCGGCGCCGTCGGGTCGATCGGCCGCGACGCCCGCCCGTTCAGTGCGCGGCGGAGAGCCGCAGCGTCTCGGCGTGATGGTTGACCAGCTCGTCGCAGCGCTGGAGCAACGCCGGGTCCTGGCAATATTGCTCTATCATGTAGCTGAGCTCGCCGAGATCGTGGACCAGCAGGCGCATGCAGCGCTCGTACTCGTCGTGCTGCTGCAGCGCCTTGAGCAGATCGCCGACCTTGTCCTCGAGCTCCGTCTCTTCGACCTCGAGCGCCAGCGCGAGCGCCCGCTCGATCGCGAGTCCGCTCGCGGCCTCGCGCGCGCCGCGCTCCAGCAACGCAGCCAGCCGCGCCACGGTCGCGTCGTCGAGCGCGACCGGGCTTGCCCGGTCGAGCATCCCCTCGAAGTCGAGCACCGTCGCCACCAGGTCGAGCGCGCCGACGTGGCGGGCCTCGTCACGCGCCATCCCGAACCAGAACTCGTGCAGGCGCGGATGCGTGGCGAAGGTTTTGGCGAAGCGCGCGTATAGCGCCATGCTCCGTTTTTCCAGTGCGATCGTGGCTTGGAGAACTTCGCGCGTCGTCGGCATCGTGGGGGCGATGATAGCCCGCGGGCGGCGCCGAGCCAAGGCCGGCGCCGCCCGCGGCGAGCCTAGCGTGCGAGCTCGGTCGCGCGGGTTTCGCGGATGACCGTCACACGGATTTGCCCGGGATAGGTCATGTCGGTTTCGATTTTCTTGGCCACGTCGCGCGCGAGCATCGTCGCGTCGTCGTCGGAAACCTGTCCCGGCTCGACGATGATCCGCATCTCGCGCCCGGCCTGCACGGCGAAGCATTTCTCGACGCCCTTGAACGACTTGGCGATGGTCTCGAGGTCTTCTAGCCGCTTGACGTAGCTCTCCAGCACCTCGCGCCGTGCGCCGGGACGCGCCCCGCTAAGGGCGTCGGCCGCGTCGACCAGCGGCGCCAGGATGGTCTCCGCCTTGACCTCTTCGTGATGGGCCGCGATCGCGTTGACGATCTTTGCCGACTCGCCGTATTTGCGCGCAAGCTCGGCGCCGATCAGCGCGTGCGAGCCCTCGACCTCGTGCGTCAGGGCCTTGCCGATGTCGTGCAGGAGCGCCGCGCGACGAGCCTGTTTTTCATTGAGCCCGAGTTCAGCCGCCATCGCGCCGCACAGGAACGCCGCCTCCAGCGAATGCATCAGCACGTTCTGCGCGTAGCTGTACCGGTACTTCAGCATCCCCAGCAGCTTGACCAGTTCGGGATGGATACCGTGGACGCCGACCTCGATGATCGCGCGCTGGCCGGCCTCGCGGATCGATTCCTCGACTTCCTGCTCGGCCTTGCGCACGACCTCTTCGATGCGGCCCGGATGAATCCGGCCGTCGGAGATGAGGCGCTCCAGCGAGACCCGCGCGATTTCCCGCCGGATAGGGTTGTGACACGAAATCACGACCGCCTCGGGCGTGTCGTCGATGATGATATCGACGCCGGTGGCGGCCTCGATGGCGCGGATGTTGCGCCCCTCGCGCCCGATGATGCGGCCCTTCATCTCGTCGTTGGGCAGCGCCAGCACCGAGACGGTGCGCTCGGTGACGAATTCGCCGGCGAGGCGCTCGATCGCGATCGAGACGATGCGTTTGGCGCGCCGATCCGATTCCTCGCGCGCCTCCTCCTCGATCACGCGGATTTGGCGGGCGGCGTCATGACGTGCCTGCCCGGTCATCTCTTCGACCACCTGGCGGCGAGCCTCCTCGCGGGTCAGCCCGGCGACCGCCTCGAGTTTGTTGCGCGCCGCATCGATCAGTTCCTGGCGTTCGGCCTCGCGGTCGGCGAGACTCTTCTCTTTGGTGCGGAGATTCTGGTCGCGCCGATTGAGATCGCCCTCGCGCCGGTCGAATGCCTCGAGGCGCTTATCGATACTCTCCTCACGCGCGGCCAGCTTGCTCTCGAGCGCGGTCAGCTCGCGATGCTGTTCGCGCACTTCGCGTTCGGCCTGCGCGCGCACCTCGACGAGCAGGTCTTTGGCCTTTAGCTCCGCCTCCTTGATGATAAGTTCAGCTTTGGTTCTTGCATCTTCGACAATCGCCTGCGCTTCTCGTTGCGTGGCCTCCATGTCGGCGCCATTATGCCGCCGGCCGGCAAGGTAGACCGCGTACAACATCATCGCGCCACCGATTATCAGAAACAGGACGCCTGTCAGCACGCCCATTTTGGTAAACCTCCTTGGTCCGCCGTTTGCGTAGCCGCGTGTGGCGCTCCGCTGGCCGCGTAAACGGCGGACTCGGTCACAATAAGATCCAGCCGCCGGTCATGAGTCTGCTCCGGCAGCCGGTCAATCAACTGAAACGAAAAGCCAAGCCCGGCGGTCACCGCCTCGGCGGGGAGAGCCGCGATTAGCCGGTCGTAGTAGCCGCCGCCACGGCCCAGGCGGGCGGCGGCGGGTGTAAATGCGATTCCCGGGACGCATACCAGCGCGGCGCAGAGGCCGGAGACGAGAGCACCGTCCTCCAGCGCCCCGGTGATGGGCGGTTCCAGGATTCCAAAGGCGCCGGGGCGCAATTCGCCGAGGTCGGAAACGGCCCCGAGCCTTATCCGGCGAAGGCCGCGATCGACAATCGGGTAGTAGAGCTGGCGATGCGAGCGCAGCGCGTCGGCTGCGATGAGCGCGGTTTCGACCTCGCGGCCGACGGGCGCGTACAGCACGACTTTAGCCGCTGCGCGATAGGCTTGTGTGGCGAGCAGGCGCTGCTGCACGCGCCTCGATAGAGCGCTCGCGCGTTCAGTAGACAGGCTGGAGCGCGCCTCCGAGAGGACGACGCGCAAATATTGTTTTTCGTCCGCCACTGCTTTTTGCGGTGGCGGGTTCGGGCTAAGTCGGCGGTTGCGCTGTGCGATCGATCGCCCTTCGCCATCGGTCGTGCCGCGGCCGAGCAGGCGTTGCTGGCTCCATAAGATCACGCGGCCCGTGGCCGCGCCATGTGTAACTGAGAACCGGCACAAGTCTTATATTTTCCGAGCGCCGCATCGCGCTTCTAACTGAGATCCTCCAGCGATCTGATCTTCCGTCCCCCCGCCATGACTTCCCGAACCCGCCGACCCGAAGCCCCCAAAGAAAACCCGCGCTGCACGCGGCCTCTACGAATCCATCGCCACCGACAGCCGCCGGTTCAATGCTTCTATCTGATCGATTAGCGCTTGATGATCCCGCTTGAGCCGTTCGAGTTCGTCGGCAAAATTCAACGCCGCCAAAATTGCCACGCTTACCGAATTCACCGCGCGGCTGTTGGCGCGAATATAGCTTATCTTTTCATCGACGGTCGCCGCCAGAGCCTTGGCCCACTCATCCCCGCCATCGCTGCTCACGATGAGGCTCTGGCCCATGATTTCGACGTTGATGCCTTTCATCGTCTATCCGGCGGCGGCCTGCTCAGGCTCGAGTCCTCAGCCTAAATCCAGCCCGTCGAAGCGGGCGAGGATTTTTTCGACCCGCGCTTTTATCTCGTTGCGCTCGGTCTCATGCTGCTGGCGCTCCGAGTTGGAGCGGGCCTGAGCTTCGTTAAAACGTTGTTCACTTTCAGCCAGCCGCTTCGCCAGTTCCTCATTTTCGTGTTGCAGTTGCTGGATTCGGTTGACCGATGCCTGGATTCTGTCGTCGAGTTGCTTAAGCGCCTCAAGAGTCATGGCCGATGGGTTTTCCACTTTCAGTTTAATTTTTGATTAATAAAGCTGTCAAGCTGCATAAGAACCGCTGGAGGCTTCAGAACGCGAGTCGTCCTCGGCAAACAGCGCTTCCACAAATTCACGCGGATCAAAGGCTCGCAAATCTTCGATATTTTCGCCAACGCCGACGAAACGCACGGGTAATTTGAGCTGCTCGGCTATTGCGATCACCACGCCGCCTTTGGCCGTGCTGTCGAGCTTCGCCAAAACGACGCCCGTCAAAGGCACCGATTCGCCGAAAATTTTCGCCTGGCTGAGCGCGTTCTGCCCCGTGGTGGCGTCGAGCACCAACCAGCATTCGTGCGGCGCGCCCGGAAGCTCGCGGCCGGCCACGCGGGCGATCTTTTTCAGCTCTTCCATCAGATTGACCTTGGTCTGCAAGCGGCCCGCCGTATCGATCAAAACCGTCGATACATTGCGCGCCACCGCCGCCTTGATCGCGTCGAAGGCCACCGCCGCCGGGTCGGAACCCTGGTTTTGCTTGATCAGGTCGACCCCGGCTCGCCCGCACCATACTTCGAGCTGCTCGATCGCGGCTGCACGGAAAGTATCGGCAGCCGCAACGATCACGGTGCCGCGCTCGGCCTTCATCCGCGCCGCCAGTTTGGCTACGGTCGTCGTTTTGCCCGCTCCATTGACTCCGGCCAGCATCACCACCAATGGTCCCTCGGCCGGGACCTTCATCGGGCGCTCGCTCGCGGCGAGCATCCGTGCGATCTCGTCCTTGAGCGCCTCGCGGATGGCGTCCGGGCGGATGCCGTCCTTCACCCGGCCGCGTACGGCCTCGACCAGCTTGAGGCTCGCCTGAACGCCTACGTCTGCGGCGATGAGCGCCTCCTCGAGGCCCTCGCAGATTTCGTCCAGCTTCGCGCTGCCGGTTATCGCGGCGCGGATCCGGCCGAGAAGATTCTCACGCGTGCGGCGTAGCCCCAATCCGATTCGCGCGGGCGCTTTCGGCGGCACCGGGGCAGGCGGCGGAGCGGCCGGCTCAGCCGGCGCAGGTTCAGCAGGTCCGATAGGTTCGACAGGTTCGATAGCCTCCTTGGCGGGAGGGGTTTCGACCGTAGGTTCGAAGGTCTGCTCGGCGGGTGCGGTTGGCGGAGGCGGTGCGGTCGGGGGCGCGTGCTCCGGCGGCCGGGACGTTGGCCAGGACGCGATCTCTTCGGCCAGAACGACTTCGGGCCGGGTCGCGTGTAGCGCCTGCGGGGCCTCGTGCTCGAGGTCGTGAACGCGGCGCCGTTTGCGGGCGCTGAATTCGATCAGAATCGCGAGGACCAGCAGCACCACCTGGGCAACCGCCACTACCAGGATCAGACGTTCGACGAACGGCAGTCTGGCGAACGTTTCAGTCAGGCCCAGATTCTCGACGGAAGACAGCCCGGCGAGAATCCTGGCGATGACAGACGACAGTTTGGCGGGAATTTCGTTTATGTAATCGGGCACGCGGAGAGCGATCCTTGGAAAAGATTTAGGAGCTGTGTCCAGCCGGGCGGCCGCGCGTGTCTGTCGCCGCCGAACACCTCACAATAACAGTCCCCGCATCTGATCGGAACCGAAACTTGCGATCCGGACGTCGAGAAGACGGCAGGTTAAGCGGCGCGCGGAATCGCTAGCGAGATCAGCCGCGAGATTCCCGGCCGCTCCATCGTCACACCATGTATATGATCGGCGCGCTGCATCGTGCGCTGGTTGTGCGTGATCACGATAAACTGCGAGCGGCCCTTGAGTTCGCCGACCAAGCTGGTGAACGCCGCGAGGCTGAACTCGTCCAGCGGCGCGTCAACCTCGTCCATCACGCAGAATGGGCTCGGATTGAGCAGGAAGAGCGAAAAGATTAGCGCCATCGCGCACAGCGCCTTCTCGCCGCCCGAGAGTAGCCCGATCTCCTTAACCTTCTTGCCCGGCGGCTGGACCAGGATATTGACGCCTGCCTCCAGCACGTCGTCGGCGGGCAGCAATTCGAGCCGTCCCTTGCCGCCGCGCAGCAGTTTGGGGAAAAGCTCGGCGAAGTTGCGCGCCGCGCCCTCGAAGGTCTCGCCGAAGCGCCGGCGCGCCTCACGGTTGAGCTTTTGGATAGTATGCGTGAGGTCTTTGACCGCCGCTTCGAGGTCGGCCCGCTCGGTGTTGAGCACTCCTGAGCGTTCTTCCAGTTCCTTGACCTCGCTTTCGGCTGCGAGGTTAACCTCGCCCAGGCGCTCGACCTTGGCTCGCAGCTCGACCAAGCGAGCTTCGTCGGCCGTGGCGTCGCGCGCCGCGAGTGCGGATGAGAGTTCGTCTTCGACCGCGGCGAATTCGGTCTGAAATTTCTCGACGAAGCTGCGTCCGAGCTCTCCGGCCAGCGTGCGCGCGCGCTCGCATCCGAGTGCACACTCCATCGCCTCGCGCTCGAGCGTCTCAGCCTTCGCGCGGGTCTCGGCGAGCTCGGCCCGAAGGGCCTGGAGCGCCGCCGCGGCGGCCTCGCACGCGACGCGCATCTCTTCGGTCGCGGCGTCCAGCTCCGCCTCGCGGGTACGCGAAGCCTCGGCCTGCGCGGCTAACTGATCGAGTTCGCGCACCAGTTCGACCCGCTCGTCGCCGAGCCGCGCAAGCGATGCGCGGTCCTTGCCGATCTGCGACTCGAGCTCGTCGGCCAGGCGGCGGAGATGTCCCAGCTCTTGCTCGATCGCGCTAAGGCGTGTGCGCCGTGCCTCGACCCGGGAAGCCGCTTCGAGCATCGCCGCCGCACGTTCCTCGGCGTGCGTTTTGCGCTCGTTCATCTCGGTGCGGATCGCGGACAGGCGCTCGCGCCCCGCCGCCTCGCCATGGGCGAGCTCCTCGAGCCGCGCGTTGGACTCCGCGATGAGCCGCGCAATCTCCTGCAGGCGCACGCGGGCCTGCTCGTGCTGCTCGCGAGCGGCGGCCGCCTCGCTCTCGATGCGCCCCAGGGCGCTCTGCCGTTCGTTCATCGCGCGCTCGGCGCGCGAGAGATGGTCGCGCCCCTCGTTGAGTTCGCGATGCGCGGTCTCGAGCACGTCGCGCGCCGCCTCGAAAGCCGCACGCAGCGACGCGGTTTCGGACTCGGCCTGCTCGGCACGCGCGGCCGCCTCTTCCAGCGCCGGAGCGTCGGGCGCCGCCGCTTCGGCCTCGTCGACAGGAGCGGCGCTGCTGCCGCCGGCGATCATCCCCGGCGCTATCAGGTCGCCCTCGCGCGTGACGAAAAGCGTGCCGTGACCATTCAGATTCGACGCCGCGAGCGCGGACCGCAGATCGTCGGCGACGATTACGTGGCCGAGTACCGCCTCGGCGACGTGGCGAAAACGCGGCTCGACTTCGACCATGTCGAGCAGGCGCCCGGCGATTCCAGGCGCTTCGATCGCGGGATGGTGTTCGGCCGGGCCGGGCTCGGGAATGAAGCTTAAGCGCCCGGCGCGGGACTCTTTGAGAATCTCGATCGCGCGGAGCGCCAGATGGGGCGAGTCGACGATCACTGCTTCGGCTTCCGCACCGAGCACAGCGCCCAACGCCGCGCGCATCGCGGCCGGCGCACGCAGCACCTCGGCCAGCATCGCGGGCGGCTCAGCGGGGCGATCACCGTTGAGCGAATCGAGCACAACGCGCAGGCGCTCGGCGGCGCCACCGCCGATGCTTGAACGCGCCGCGCGTTCCGCGCGCGCGCGTGCGGCGCTAAGCGCCTCGCGCAGCAGTGCGAGGCGCGCCGCGCCGGCATCGAGCGCGGTGCGGGCCTCCCGCTCGCGCTCCGCAGCCTCTTTGCCGCGGCCGTCGAGCGCCCCCAGGGCGGTGCGGCGGGCCGCGAGTTCGCCGTCCGCCGCCCCGAGCGCCAGGCGCGCCGCGCTCAGCGCCTCTTCGAGCGCCGGAAGGCGCTCGGCGGCGGCGCGCAGGCGCTCTTCGAGCTCGGCACGCTCGCCGCCGAGCGCGCCGAGGCGACCGCGTATCGCGGCCGCCTCGCGCATCAGCTCGGCAACTTCGTCGCGCGTGTCCTCGCCGCGCCGCTCGGCCTCGCCGAGCGCCGCGGCGGCTTCGTCATGGCGCTCGCGCAGCGCGGCGAGCGCGGCCTCGCCGCCGTCGTCCTCGTTGTGCTCGCGCGCAAGACGCGCGCCGGCTTCGGCGCGCGTCGCGCGCGCGGCGGTGGCCTTGGCCTCGAGCTCTTCGACGCGCGCGGCAAGCTCGGGCGCGGCCGCGTCGGCGGCGGTCAGGCGACGCTCGAGGAATTCGCGCGTATGCCCACGCTGCGCGGCGGCCGCGCGCAAATTGTCAAGCTCGCGGCCGAGCGCACCCACGCGATCGCGCTCGGCCGCAAGCCGTGCGGCGGCCGCGTCGGTGCACGATTGAAGCTCGGTCAGCGCTTCGCGAGTCGCCTCGCGCTGGGTGTCGAGTTCCTCGGAGCGCGCGCGACTCTGCTCGAGGCGAGCGCGCTCTTCGAGCAGCCGGCGCGCGGCAGTCAGCCGTTCCAGTTCGGCCAGCTCGACGCGAATCGCCTTATAGGCCTCGGCCTTTTTGGCCTGGCGGCGGGCGAACGCCAACTGGCGTTCGATTTCGGCCAGCACGTCGTCGACGCGGGCGAGGTTCTCGCGCACGCGGTCGAGCTTGCGCTCGCTCATCTCGCGTCGGCCCTTGAAAAGCGAAAGCCCGGCCGCCTCTTCGATCATCCCGCGCAACTCTGCCGGCTTGGACTGGATGATCTCCTCGATTCGGCCCTGTTCGATCAGGGCGTAGCCACGGCTATGAATCTGCGCGGCCATGAAGAACTCGGTGATGTCCTTCAGCCGGCAGGGAATTTTATTTATGAGATATTCGGATTCGCCGGAGCGGTAGACCCGGCGCGTGACGCATACTTCGCTTAGCCCCGCGTAAGGCTCGGGCAGCGCGCAGTTGTCGTCGGCCTCGAGCAGCAGCGAGACCTCGGCCATCCCGGCCGCCGGATTGGAATCGTTGCCGGCGTAGATGAGATCTTCGGCGCTCTTGCCGCGCAGCCGCGTCGGCGCCTGCTCGCCGAGGACCCAGCGAATGGCGTCGACCACGTTCGATTTGCCGCAGCCGTTGGGACCGACGACCGCCGTGATCCCGGGTGCGAAGCCGACGCTCGTCGGCTCCAGGAATGACTTGAAGCCTACTAAATCAAGGCTTTTGAGCCGCATACCATCATCGCCTCCACCTCACCACATCCGCACCCGAGCTTAGCCCAAAGCCCCGAGCCATGAAACCGCCTAGAGCGTATCGTATCCCCTACGCGGAGAGCGGCCTGTGGATATCGTGCGAAACTGCGCAGAGGTCAGTTCAGACGTTGCTACTGGTGTAAATTACTTTCTACTCTTGTAGCTCGGTGTTCCAGTAGGCGCTGTCGACCGCCGTCAAATACGGCATCCACTCGCGATAACGCTTGAGACTGAACATCTCGGCGCTGAATGGCGTCCAGTGCGGCCGCATCGGTTTGCGCACGAGCGCCATCCGCGCCTCATCCGGCGTGCGGCCGCCCTTGCGCCGGTTGCAGTTGTGGCAGGAGCAGACGATGTTCTCCCAGGTCGAAAGGCCCCCGCGCGAGCGCGGCATGACGTGGTCGAGGTTGAGCTCGGTGCGCGCGAACCGCCGCCCGCAGTACTGGCAGGTATTGTTGTCACGGGCGAAAATGTTGAACCGCGAAAAGCGCACGTGGCGACGGGGCACCCGTTCGTAAGCCGTCAGCAGCAGCACCCGCGGCACGCGGACCAGCCCACCCACCACACCGAGGCGCTCGTGATGGGTTTCGATTGCGAGGTCGCGCCAACTGGCGAAATCGAAGGTGTGGTACTGCTCGTCGACCGCCCGTGCCACTCCCTGGTACAGGAGCGCAAAGGCGCGCTTGACCGAGGTCACGTGGACCGGCAGGTAGGAACGGTTGAGGATCAGGACCTTGCTGTTGAGCAGGGCCATCCCCGACGGACGGATCGCCAGACTGTCGGCCGCGGCAGACATTAGAAAACGAGTATCGGCACACGAGAGCCAAGTCAAGTTGACGGGTTCTGTGCAAAACACGTTTATGCTCCGTGCCAGTGCGCCTTGCGGATTTCGCGGCCTCTCCGTATGATTCGTCTGAAGTCTCAATGGCATACTCGATGGGTGGAGGGGTCAGCGACGAAGCCGCAGCCGCGCTTGCATTTGGATGGCCGGAAAGCGTTGGCACAGTTTGCCAGCGCACCCCGCAACGCCGCCCCGCCTGACCAGACTCTTCCTCCATCGCATCCGGATCTCTCGTGAAACGTGAAATTGTCATTAATGCGAGCGCGCTCGAAGTGCGGGTCGCGCTGCTCGAAGACGGCTCGCTAACCGAGCTCTATCTCGAGCGCCAGCAGCATCGCGGCCTCGCCGGCAACATCTATAAAGGCAAGGTCACGCGCGTGTTGCCGGGGATGCAAGCGGCGTTTGTCGATATCGGTCTGGAGAAGGCCGGGTTTCTGCATGTCTCGGATTTTCACGACGACATACAAGCGGTCGGTTCAATCGCCGAGGTGATCGGCGAGGACGACGTCGAGACCTATCCGGTTGATGGCGACGGTGACGGTGGCGATGAAGCGAAGTCGCCGCAGGATTTGCGAGACCAGCAGCAGTTGGCCGAGCTGGAAAACCTGGAAGAGCCGCCCGAGAGGCAAACCGATCGGCAAAACGATCGGCAAGACGAGCAAGATCAACGGCAGGCGGAGCGGCCGAGTGTGCGACAGGGCGGCGCGCGGCAAGCCGTGCAACAAGAGGTACAGCGGCGAGACGTAGCGCCAGGCGTAGAAGAAAACTCAGAAGAAGAAAGCATAGAGCAAGAAGGCGTAGAAGTTGACCGG
>WNFC01010497.1_pt1 | contig 11699 bp, 11 predicted proteins | sample 5400541 | NCBI WGS metagenome assembly WNFC01 (sample SAMN13153342, study PRJNA577476) | soil metagenome | isolation source: 120 cm saprolite under Douglas fir tree site 2 hole 2 replicate 1 | place: USA:California | collected 2015-04-18 | reverse complement strand
CGCCTCACTGCCGTTCCCCAACTCCTGAATCTCCTTGACGATGATTCCCTGGACCCCGCGACGCAAGATCTCATTTGCGCGGCGCTGCGTTCCATCACCGGCGCCTCGTTCGGCAAAAATCCCGGCCCCTGGCGCGACTGGTGGGCCCATCACGACCGCCCCGAAAGAACGCGCCACGTTCCCAGAGGCCTACTCCTCGCTTAACACTGAATTAACAAGTTCTTCAAGCTTAGCTTTAGTGGTGCGCCTGATAACCCGATGCCTGCTTCGCGCGTCCATACTTCATAAGAGGTAGACTACCTCCGGAAACCCTGTAGCAGGGAGGTCGCATGAGACGTCGCGATTTCATCCATCGCACTGCTTGCGCCACTGGCGCTGCCTGGATCAATACGACCGCCTTCGCGGGGCGTACGTTCGCTCTTCCCGCTCTCTCACACAAGTTCAGCGCCGCAGACACAGTGACCCTCGGCAAGACTGGCATCCAGACCAGCCGCCTTGCCATGGGGACCGGCACCATCGGCTCCGGTCATCATTCCCATCAGACTGCCCTCGGCATCAAAGGCCTCTCTGACCTGCTTCTCAATGGCTACGATCACGGTTTGCGCTTCTTCGATTCCGCTGATTCCTATGGCAGCCACCCGCACGTCGCCGAAGCCCTCAAGCATGTTCCGCGCGACAAAGTCACCGTCCTCACTAAGACTTGGGCTCGCGACCCCGCGTCCGCACGCGCCGACCTGGACCGTTTCCGCCGCGAGCTCGGCACCGACCACATCGACGTCTGCCTCATGCACTGCCTCACCGAAGGCGATTGGACCGAGCGCTACAAAGGCGTCATGGATGCTCTTTCCGAAGCCAAAGAAAAAGGCATCATTCGCGCTCACGGCTGCTCGTGCCACAGCATCGAAGCGCTTCGCGCCGCCACAAAATCTCCGTGGGTCGAGGTTCATCTCGTTCGAATCAACCCCATTGGCGCTTACATGGATTCGGACCCCAATACCGTGGTCGGCGTCATCCGCGAGATGCGCGCCTCCGGAAAAAGCATCATCGGCATGAAAATCCTCGGCCAAGGCGAACTTCGCCACCGCCAGGACGAAGCCCTCCATTTCGCTCTCGGGCTCAATCTTCTCGATGCCTTCACCATCGGCGCCGAATCCATCTCCGAACAGCAAGACCTCATCGGCCGCATCGCCGCTGCTTAGTGACCTCGCAGCTTCACGTTTCTTCTAGCCACACCGCTCTCTTTCAAGGTAGAATTTCGTTGGCCAAATAGTGTCCGTATAAATTCGGACTTCGGGCGCAGTCTTCACGCAAAGGCAGCGCCAAGGACAACGCCCATGTTCGTCCCCCAAGTCGCCGTACGATTTTAATCCGCCGCTAGCGCGGACCTGATTCTTTCCTCGTCTCTGCCATTCCATTTCCGGGGTCGCACCAGGACTTTACCGCCGGCAATCTTAATCGCGCGATTCTCCTCCTCGCCATTCCCATGGTTCTGGAGATGGTGCTGGAATCACTTTTCGCGGTCGTCGACGTTTTCTGGGTCGGCCGCCTTGGCGCGGACGCGGTCGCCACCGTCGGCCTCACCGAATCGCTTCTCAGTCTGGTTTTCGCCATTGGCCTCGGCTTAAGCCTCTCCACCACCGCCATGGTCGCTCGCCGCATCGGCGAAAAAGATCCTGTCGGCGCAGCCGTCGCAGGCGTTCAAGCCATCGCCATTGGACTCGCGGTTTCGGCCGCCATCGGCATTCCGTTTTTCTTCTACGCGCCGGACTTGCTTCGCCTGATGGGCGCGTCCCCGCAAATCCTCGCCGTAGGTTCCGGCTACGCGCGCATCGCCCTCGGCGGCAGCGGCGCCATCATGCTTCTCTTTCTCAACAACGCCATCTTCCGCGGCGCGGGTGACGCCGCCATCGCCATGCGCTTGCTGTGGGTCTCCAACATCATCAACCTCGTCCTCGACCCTTGTCTCATCTTCGGCTGGGGACCTTTCCCCAAGCTTGGCGTCACCGGCGCGGCACTCGCCACCTTCACCGGCCGCAGCATCGGCGTTCTCTATCAGTTCTATCGTCTCCTGCGCGGCACGGAACGCATCCGCATCCTCCGCAGCCAGATTCATCTCAACTTCCGCGTCTTGCTCCGCCTGCTGCGCGTCTCGCTCACCGGCATCCTGCAATTCGCCATCGCCCACACCAGCTGGATCGGCCTCGTCCGCATCGTCAGCGTGTTCGGCTCTGCGGCGCTCGCCGGCTACACTATCGCCATTCGCATCCTCATCTTCGTGCTGATGCCGAGCTGGGGCCTCAGCAATGCCGCCGCCACTCTCGTCGGACAGAACCTCGGCGCCAAACAGCCCGAGCGCGCGGAAACTTCCGTCTGGCGCACCGGCCTTTACAACATGATCTTTCTCGGCGCCATCGGCGTCTTCTTCGTTATCTTCGCCGAACCGGTCATTCGCCTTTTCACCAGCGATCCCGCCGTCGTGCCGCTGGCCGTCTCCTGCTTGCGCATTCTCAGCTACGGAAACATCGGCTACGCCTACGGCATGGTCATGCTGCAGGCCTTCAACGGCGCGGGAGACACCGTCACTCCAACGATTGTGAATTTCTTCGGCTTCTGGCTCCTGGAAATTCCCCTGGCTTACCTACTAGCGATCACTTTCCGCATGCACTCCAGCGGCGTCTTTTGGTCCATCGTCATCGCCGAAGGCTTCATCGCTGCCGTCGGCATCGTCCTCTTCAAACGCGGCCGCTGGAAGCGCCAGCAAATCTGACCCCGGCGATGGCGAGGGGCGGCTCCCTCGCCTCTTTATTTCATCATCTTGCTTCTCAGCGGCGTATAATCCCTGCCAGCACGGCAGGAGGTGCCGACATGGCCAAGACCAAGCAATTCACAATCGCTATTGATAATCAGCCCGGTGCGGTCGCCGCAATCGCGCGAACCCTCGGGGATGCCAAGGTGAATATTCTCGCTCTGATGGCAACCGCCCAAGGCACGGCTGGCACGGTTCAACTCATCGTGGAAGATGCCCGGCGGGCGAAGAAGGCGCTTGACGCCGCCCGCATCGCGTATCAGGAAACCCCCGCGGAAGCCTGCGATTTGCCCAACAAGCCCGGCGCCCTCGCGGAGTGCCTCAATAAGCTCGCGGCGAAAGGCGTCAACTTGAATTCGATCCACGCGACTGCCGCCAAAGGCGGTAAAAAGGCCGTTGTGGTCTACACTGCGGAAGCCGCCGCAAAAGCTGCAACCGCCACCGTCTAGGAGTTCTCTCTCTTTGCGTGGTTCTTCCGCTGAGCGGAGAGATCGGCGGGATAGTGGACCGCGAGGGAGCGAAGCCTCTCTTGCTCGAACCGCAATTTACCTGCTTCCGGTCATCCTCAGGCCGTGGTTGCCTGAACACGCCCACGCACACTTTCCAGCCCAAGTCCTTCCGCGTCGTATTTTATAAGTTATTTATTTTCTATCGTCTAGTGGCTGCATCCCTCCCGGCACTCCGCGTGCACCTTATGCAACGGAAGACCAACCGCGCGCCCTAGTGCACTGGCAAGGGTCCGCCATCTAAGAAGAGAGGGGGCTGGAGCGATGTCAGGCAGAAGATTCTTCCGAAAGCTTGTCAGAAACCTTCTGTGCCTCGCCGCTGGACTGCTGACCTTCGCGGTCTGCGCTTACACCGGCTATCGCCTCTGGCCCTTGGACCTGCATACTCCGAGGTACCCCGCGCTTCCCGCGCCCAAGATCCAAGGCAACCGCCTGGTTCTGCCGTTTTCGCCCGGCATAGCCTCCGCGAAAGTCGCCACTTTCCACGACCAGCTCGAAGCCTTCCTCGATTTTGAATATTTGCGCGGGCATGAAACCCGGGACGGTAGTGATGCCTCGCTTATCCTGCTGACTGCCGTCGATAGCGCCACCGGTCCCTCCTATGAAATCTTCATCGTCTGCGACAATGATCTTCTCACCACCGTCCCGCACCTTGTGCAGCTCGAAGGCCGCAACCTCATCTCCCGCTACGACCTGAATGCGTGGACGGACAAGGACTTTTCCTACTACCAGCAGCAAAGCCACATGTTCGACGTTGCCTATGGCGTCCCTGCGGAGCAGAAGCTGGAATCCCTCAGTTCTTTTCAGCTTCTCCCGGCGCTGGCCAGGTTTCTCGTCTTCAAGTCGCAAACCGACAACCGCGTGCTCCAGAGGACCGACGCCGCTCCTCGCCCCCTGACGCGCGAACAAGCCACCCAGCTCGCCGCCGACATTCTCGCCGTCGCCCAGTTCTATTCGCTTCCGCTCGATTACTTCCTCGGCGTCGGCGCTATGGAGAACGATTACATGGACGTTGACGGTGATCTCACCCACGCCGTCTGGAAGAAGCGGGCTCAGCGGGATGACATTGTTCTTCGCCGCCGCCGCAAGCGCGTCATGGTCAGCGACTACGCTATCGGCACCTGGCAAATCACGCGTGAAACCCTCCGCGTCGCCCACCAGCTTTACCTGAAAGATAAGCATGACTACCGCGTGCTGCCTGCTCGACTCCGGCCTCCGCGCGAACTGCACCTCAATTCCGTGGATGATGCCGTGCTCACCACCTATGCCGGCTTGCTGCTTCGTGGCCTTCTCGATCATTTCGACGGCGACGTCGATAAGGCTACCGGCGCTTACAACGGCGGCGTCAAGTCTCCCAATCCTGCCTATGCCGCCGGCGTGAAGACCGTCGCGGTATACGCCCGCCGTGTTCTCGAGCACGCCTCCGCTTTGGATGATCCAGCCACCAACACGAAGAATCCTGCCATCGCTCCGGCCTTCGCGCCAATGGCAAATGGAAGCTCAACGGAGAATAAGCTCTCCACACGATGAACCTGGAAGCGGTATGCTTATTTCGTTCTCAGAAGTGAGGCCCCAGTATGCAGCGCACTGGCGCCAGGGAAACTGCGGCGAACGTTCTTCGGAATGTCTTTCCCGCTGTGCTTCTCCTGTGCCTGGCCGTCTCTGGTTGCGGCACAACCTGCTTCAGCGGCTTTTTCAACGGGAGCGCAAGCGGCGTCATGGTCAGCAACTCGTCCTGCCCTCTCACCAAAGTCACCGGCGCTGTGATCGTGCAGATCGGTGCGGCTTCCACGCCTCCCACTGCCTCCGCCGCTTTTCCGCCGCCCCTCGCATCGCCACGCGCTTCACCAGGCGCGTCGCCGAGCAATGTCCAGCACATTCTTGTCACGCTTCGCGGCATCGAGGCCCATCCAGACGCGGTGGCGGATGAGGATTCGCCCCGCTGGCAGGAACTTGCTCCTGACCTGTCGGCGCATCCGGTGCAGTTGGACCTGCTGGATCCGTCGCCCCAATTGGCTCCGTTGGCCCTGTTAACTCCGTTGGCCCCTTTAACGATGACCGGCGATTCTCGATCGTTGGACGTACCCGCCGGCGCAATCGCCCCAGCCACGGTTCCCGCCGACGAATACCGTCAGTTGCGCTTCCGGCTCTTGCCTCGGAATCCAGCCCCTGATGACCCCATCCCGGAAAGCAACGCCTGTGGCGATGTTGGCTGGAACTGCGTGGTCTTCGCCGATCGCTCCGCGCGGCCTTTGGAATTCGCCGGCGCCCCGACCCAGTCGGGGCCATCGGGATTCAGTACCGCGGCGGAATTTCACATCCCTCTGGAACATGGCGCCGCCAGCCTTTTCCGCGTTCTTCCCGACGAGGTCATCCATCTTTCCATCGAGTTCGATGCCGCCTCTTCTGTCTATTTCGCTTCAAACGCCGCAGTCCGCCTCGTCCCTGTTTTCAGAGTCGTTTATCGCCGCTCATCGCCCGCCCCCACCGCCCTATAGACGCGCGTGATCTTTCCCGCACACTCCCCGTCACCCGTCATTTGCGTAGGGCGTCCACCCCGACTCCTGTCGGGGCGTCCCTCTTTGGCCGACGATTCTTTCCCAACTCTTCGTATTCGCCGGCTATCTGATCACCCTTTGGGTCATGAAAGAGAATAGTTTCGCCTCTCGCACCGTCCAAGTCGAAGAAGGGCAGAGAGTCATCTCCACGGGACCTTATAGGCTCGTCCGCCATCCCATGTATTTCGGTGCCGTTCTGATGCTGCTCTTCACGCCGCTGGCGCTTGGCTCCTAGTGCGCGCTGCCGGGCTTCCTCCTCGTCATCCCTTTGATTGTGTTCCGTCTCCTCAACGAAGAAAAAATGCTGTGCCGCGACCTCCCCGGCTATTCCGACTACTGCCTCCGCACCCGCTACCGCCTCCTCCCCCCCTCTGGTAACTTCTCGGCGGGGCCCGTCGAACGGCCCGCCCTCCGCCGACGCCCTGCCTCTGGTCACCAAAGACCGCAACATCCGAAACTGCAAACAGCTCCGGACCATCTGGTAAGTTTTGCGGATTTCCGGCCCAATTCGCTCCTAGTTTTCCTAGTCATTCACCCGGGATTGTACCTTTTGCACGAGGTATGCCAATCCGGTACTATCCCTTTGAAGTCGGAAGGGGTCTGTCTTGTCGCGATAAGACCATAGAGATTACGACGGTGCATTGCAGAAGCTGCGCGAAATGGAAAAAAGCAAAAAGAAAACGCCATGGTATGAGAGCGCCCCATTTTGGGGTTGCGGTTCTCTTGGAATCACGATCATTCTCACAGTGCTTACGGTAAGAAATTTCAGGTGGTTGCTAATTTTTGCTTGGCCGCTTCTGGGCATATCAGAATGGGTACTATGTCAGACGCTAACTTCTAAGACGTTGCATTGGATTTCGTTTCTTGTGCTGGTTGTTGCATCAGGAAGTGGATTGTGGTTTTTGTACGGATTACTCGAGCCTGGAAAACCTACATTGTTTGCTCGATGCTCACCACAAAACTTGCCCATCAAAGTAATTCGAGGTGATCCTGTTTATGTTCTCCGGTTAAACTCTGAAAATCCATCCATGCGAGAATCGGAACTGGAAAACAAGGACATTGCGCAAATGAATTGGCCTGCAAAAGAAGCTAATGACCCGATTGAGGTTTGCGAACTGACGAACAGCGGGCCAACGGGAATGTTGAGTGCTAGCGTCGATTTGACCATACAGTTTTATGACTTGGAAGAGGCTTCAAACCGCTCCCCAAACCTTCTTCGGCAAGACGGCGCATTCAGCGCCTTCTTGTATAGAAATGGCAAGACTTACATTCAAGGGCCACTAATAAAGAGTCTGCAAGAGCGGGTGATTCTACCATCTGTGGAAGCGAGCAAAGCTCGCAAAGTCTATTTTGTTAATCAAAGTGCCCACATAGTCAGATTTAATTTCCCAAAATCAGCAAACGCAATTCAAGCTAACAACTCAGAGAAAGTCGAAATCAACTTAATTCGACCACCTATCAAAGCCCATGACATTTTCCCTTTTTTTTCACTCCCCCCAACAATCTATAACTGGAAACCAGCGAGTTGACGTCTATTAGGCCGCATCCTGTACTCTCGCTGGGTGCCGCTACCTGGCGAGTGGCCCGTTCGTGGGTGCCCCATACGCGGGTTTGGCATGTGAGGGTTTTGACTTTTCCTTCTTCTACTTCCCCGCTTTACACGGAAATGCACCTGCCAACGCGATCGAGGCTATGTAACGTGTGGGGCGGTGCGCTTTCCCAGGATTGTCAGCGACGTATTTCTTAATTACGCGAACGGTTTGGATGGTGGTCGTTCCATGGGGCACGCAGGCCATCCTGTCCTTTTTCGGGACACTTAGCAGCTCCTCATGCACTGTGAAGCCATCTGTGAAGCCTTCAACCCAGCCCAGACAGGTAGCATCGTTGTAGATGCGGACAGGGTTTCTGTTCCATTCACTGTCTATGCTTGAACAGACTTCTAAGAAGTCGCTGCCAGATCTGCTGATATCCGGCTGCTGCGGTGTGCTCTTTGGGCCAGTGCTAGCAGGCGAACAAACAAGGAAGATAGCAAGCAGTGCAGGGACAAGAAGTAGGCGCACGGCAGCCTCCAATCAGTTGCTCGATTCTATGTCTGATTTAGGATGTCATCAGCAGAGAGAAACTTATAGGGGAAAGACGGATGGCACAGCCATTCAGCGGATAGAGCTGTTTTGGGCTCTCCATCTGGTTACCAGAGGGCGGGACTCTTGAGTTCTCCCCCACACTTTTCCCGTGGCCTGCTTTTCTCAAGATTTTCCACTTTCCCACTCCGCCCCCAATTCCCGAAGTTCAACGTTCAAACCTGTAACCTGCAAACATTTCAACGTCTTATGGCTCCATTCGAATGATAGCCAAATAATTACTTGACACGCGCCGATTATCATGCTACCTTTCCGTGTGATTCCGGCTCACCATCCTCGTCCGGCGGCTTCTCCGCGATACCTCTGTTCACTCGGCGTCTCTGCGTTAGACCCTTCCTCCCTCCTCTCTTTCGGGTTGCGCCGTCACTCGCCACTTACTGCGGTTTTTCTGCCCTTTCCTTTCAGTCGCTTACGCACTCTTTCATTTTCCGTATCCTGTAAGTCCTGTGTTTGCCACTCTTACGAAAACTGCCGGGTGTGTACCAACAATTCCCATTCTGGAACTCACTGCTCTCCATTCTCCACTCGCCACTGTACTCAAGTTCTTTCTTTTCACACTCTTGCGCACTCTTTTGCACACACTAAAATCACAACTCTTTTCTTTTCAACCGATTCCGCACTCTTTGCGCAAAACACCCGGGGGTGGGGTACCCCCTTTCTGCTATCATCCCGCCTCGCATCCCCGGAGGCGTCATGAGCTTTAGCCTGAGGCTGCAGGAAATTCGCGACGGCTTCGAGCGGCCCTTCTGGGTCGCCAACATCACGGAAATCTTCGAGCGCCTTTCCTACTACGGCGCCTTCGCCTCGCTCGCCAACTATCTCCACGAAAAGCTGAATTTCCCCACCGAACAAACCGGCACGCTCACCGGCATCTTCGGCGGAATGGTCTGGTTCCTGGCGATCTTCGGCGGCGCGATCGCCGACCGCCTTGGATTCCGTCGCGCGCTCTCGCTGGCCTACCTGATTCTTGCTGCCGCCTATTTTCTGCTCGGTTCGCTCGGCGCGCCTTGGCTCGCTCCGGTGAAGGCTGCCGTTCCGCCCGTGCTTTTTGTGGGCTTCATTCTGATTCTGCCCGCGCTGGGAGTTTCGCTCGTAAAGCCCTGCGTGGTGGGAACGACCGCACGCGCTTCCAAGGAAAACGTCCGGTCTATCGGCTACTCCATCTACTACACCATGGTGAACATCGGCGGCGCCGCCGGCCCCTACGTCGCTTCCTGGGCGCACCGCCATCTCGGCGTCGAAAATGTTTTCCGCGTCGCCGCCCTCAGCGTCTTTGCCATGTTCTTCGCTGTACTTCTTTTCTTCCGCGAACCGAAGAAAGTCAGCGACGGTCCCGTTCCCAACATTGCCGAAACGCTGCGGAACTTCATCACCGTTCTCTCCAACCCCAGGTTCATGCTTTTCTTGCTAATCTTCACCGGCTACTGGATCGTCTTCTGGCAGCAATACATCACGCTCCCCGGCTACATTCACGGCTACATCAACGCCGGTGCCGACGTGGAGCTCATCCTGATCACCGACGGCCTCGCCGTCATCTGTCTCACGTTGTTCATCAACTACCTCATTCGCAAGATCCCCGCTTTCCAGGCCGTCATTCTTGGCACGCTCGTCACCTCTCTCTCCTGGCTCGTTGTTGCCTTTCAGCCCACCATCCTCGGCGCGGTCCTCTCCATTTTTGTTCTCGCTCTCGGCGAAATGATCCAGGCGCCACGCTATTACGAGTACATCTCCCGCCTGGCGCCTCCCGGTCAGCAAGGCACCTACATGGGTTTTGCCTTCTTGCCCATCGGCATCGGTTCGCTCATCGGCGGCTGGTTCGGCGGCCGCGTCATGCATCAACTTGGCGAAGTCGCACACCGGCCCCAGCGCGTCTGGTGGGTGATTTCTGGCGTGGGTGTTCTGACGGCTCTGCTGCTCTGGATTTACGACCGCGTCGTCAAACCATCAGGGCAGGAGGTGACCTCATGAATTCGGCAGACCTTGAAATTAGAGGAGGATTTTTCTTATCTGAAAACTTAGAACTGAAGACGGAAAACTTTTCTTAGTTGACCAGGCGGCGGAGCGAAGCGAGCGCCTGGCGCGCCAGCGAATAGCGCGGCTCGATCTCCAGCGCTTCCTGGAAGCAGCGCATGGCGTGGCTGTACATCTCTTTTCCGAGATACGCGCGGCCCAGGTTATAGTGCGGAAAATGGCGCGGCTCGTAGCGGCCCGCTTCCGTGGCGCGTTCGAGCCACGGGATCGCTTCCTCGAACCGGCCCAGTTCGATCAGGTACGCGCCGATGTCGTTGTAAGGATTGCCAAACTCCGGATCAAGCTCGATGGCGCGCTTGCATTCCGCAATGGCTTCTTCAACGCGCCCCTGAAAATGATAGGTCCAGCCCAAAAAGGTATGGGCTTCGGCAGTGGGATGCAGATCGAGCGACGATTGATACAGCTCGACGGCGCGATCGTAGTCGCCTTCCATCTGCGCCTGATAAGCGTCTTGCAGGACTTCCCACGCCCGCGTGAGGGTCTCCATGCTCATGGACACATAGTTAGCACATGCTTTTGCAAGGGTCAAAAGTACGAAAGTCCCGGGCGTGCAGGAGCGGAACCTGTACCTTGTGACGGGGTAGGGGTGGAAATTGGGGCCGCAAATGGAGAGAATAGCTGGGTTCCAGCGTGGCTTCATCACTGAGCGATAACGTCGAATTATACGAGGGGGCATCGTGAAACGGAATGTATCGATTCTAGGGATTGCAATTTTCGCGGTGGCCGGAGCGCTTGTGGCGCAGGATCCACCCGCAAAAACGAGTTCGAAAAAAGCGGCGAGTCACGGTGCCGCGGGCTCCGCAGCGCGCGGCAAGGAAGTGTTCGAAAAGAAATGTGCCATATGCCATTTCGCGGACAGCGACGCGAAGAAAATCGGCCCGGGACTCAAGGGCATTTCCAAGCGCGGAACTTTCACCGTGAACGGCGGCAAAGTCACGAATGAGTCCCTGAAAACGTGGATCGAGAACGGCGACTCCCTGATGCCCGGCATGAAAGAAACGCTGGAGCCTGCGCAAATCAAAGACGTCGTCGCTTACGTGAAGACACTGTGATCTTTCGCGCGTTCAGGCCATTCGACCAGCGTTTTGGTACTCAGTTTTCAACATTCAGTTCTCAGTCTTAGTTGTTGCTTATCCGGGGATAGTTCTTGGCAGCGAGTTTTCGGTGAAAGAATTCTTGACCGGCAATCGTGGTTTTTGTTTCATTGAAGACGGATCTCGGGAAACGCAGCACTGGGAAGAGAAAAGCCCCCGAAAGCCTGATTGCTCAAGCTGCCGGGGGCCCAAACTCGAACGAAACTGCGCCTACTTCAGGACGGCGTCTTTAAACGCCTTCGACGGACGCAGGCGAACTACGGTCTTCGCCTTGATCTTAATCGCCTCGCCGGTCTGTGGGTTGCGGCCCATGCGCGCCTTGCGGTGCGCCTTCACAACGCGGCCGATCCCGGGAATAACGAACTTGCCCGCTCCGCCCTTGGCTTCCCTTACGGCGAGCTTGAAGAGCTCTTCAAAGAAAAGCGCGGCGGTTTTCTTCGCTGTGCCGACTTTCTCGGCGATGTGTCCCACAACCTTGGTCTTGCTCAGTGGCTTGGCTGCCATCTAGTCTGCTTATCCTCCTGATTTTTCTTTCCACTCCGATACGATCGAAGCAGGCCGCG
>WNFC01007921.1_pt1 | contig 11702 bp, 13 predicted proteins | sample 5400541 | NCBI WGS metagenome assembly WNFC01 (sample SAMN13153342, study PRJNA577476) | soil metagenome | isolation source: 120 cm saprolite under Douglas fir tree site 2 hole 2 replicate 1 | place: USA:California | collected 2015-04-18 | reverse complement strand
TGACGAAGCTCTCGAAAAAGCAGGCGCAGGACATGCTGCGCCGGCTGAAGGGCTGGTCGATCGAGGACGGCAAGCTGGTGAAGCTCTACCCGTTCGCGAATTACTACCAGACCATGGCCTTCGTGAACGCGCTCGCCTGGATCTCGCACCGCGAGGACCATCATCCGGACCTGACGGTCGGCTACAACAAATGCCGGGTCGAGTACGCGACGCACGCCGTCGGCGGGCTGTCGGAGAACGACTTCATCTGCGCCGCCAAGTGCGATGCGCTGTTCGAGCTTTGAAGAGAATCTACAGCTCGTTCAATCTCGCGGCGGTACACCATGCCAGGAATCTTCTGGACGCCGAAGGCATCCGCGCCGTCGTGAAGAACGAGATGCTCTCCTCGGCGATGGGCGAGCTGCCGCCCGCCGAATGCCAGACCGAGCTGTGGGTGGTCCGCGACAGCGAAGCCGCGCGCGCCGAAGCCGTCCTGCGAACCGCTTTTTCCTCGAAGAGCGGACCGCCGTGGGCGTGCGCGGCGTGCGGCGAGCTGTCCGAGCCGCAGTTCACGCAGTGCTGGCGCTGCGGCAGGGACCGGCCGGCGTAAAGGTGTAGCTGCACAGGTGTAGCTACACGTATAATCCGGTGCATGCCCTCCGCCTGCACCTGCTTCAGGCTGCGCAGCCTGACCCGCCGGGTCACCCAGCTTTACGACCAGGTGCTCGCGCCGAGCGGCCTGACGGTGACGCAATACTCGCTCCTTGCGCACGCGCTGCGGCAGGACGCTGCGCCGACGCTGAGCGAGCTCGCGCAGCAGCTGTTCACCGACCGCACCACGCTGACCCGCAACCTCAAGCCGCTCGCCGATGCCGGCCTGGTCAAGGTCGGCGACGGCGCCGATGCACGCAGCAAGGCGGTGCGGGTCACTGCGAAAGGCCGCAGCGCCTTCCAGGCGGCGCGGCCCCTGTGGAAGGAGGCGCAGGCGCGCCTCCGCGCGCAGGCGGGTGACAGGCGCCTCGCCGCGCTGCACGGATTGATCGAGGAGCTGCTGCATGCGGTTTGACCGCAGGCAATGGTGGATCATCGCGGCCGCGGCGCTGGTGTTCGCGCTGATCTTCGGCGTGCGCCAGTCGCAGGCGCTGTTCATCAGCCCGCTGAACAGCGCCACGGGCCTGGGCATCGCCTCGATCAGCCTCGCCTTCGCGGTAGCGCAGCTGATGTGGGGGATCACGCAGCCCTTTGCCGGCGCGGTCGCCGACCGCTACGGCTCCGGCCGCGTGATCGCGCTGGGCGCTGTCCTGGTCATGCTCGGCACTGTGCTCACGCCGCACGCCCACGGCACCTGGATGCTGATCCTGCTGATCGGCGTCGTCGCCGCCGGCGGTGCCGGCATGGCGGGCCTCGGCGTGCTCATGTCGGCGGTCGGCCGCGCCGTGCCGCCGCAACTGCGCGGACTCGCGAGCGGCATCGTCAACGCCGGCGGCTCGTTCGGACAGTTCGCCGTGGTGCCGGTGGCGCAGCTCCTCACCGGCGTCCTCGGTTGGGTAGGCGCGCTCTCCGCGGTCGGCGTGATGGCGCTGGCGGCCGCGCCGCTCGCCTGGCTGCTGCGCGGCAGGCCCGAGGCCGCGCCGGCCGGGCAGCACGCCACACCGGAAAAGTCGATGCGGGCCGCGGTGCGCGATGCGATGCGCGACCCGAGCTTCGTCTATCTCACTACGGGATTCTTCGTCTGCGGCTTCCACGTCGCCTTCATCGCCACGCACCTGCCCGGCGTCGTCGCCTCCTGCCAGCTGCCGCCTGAAGTCGCGGCGTGGTCGCTGTCGCTCATCGGCCTGTTCAACATCGCCGGCAGCTTCACTGCCGGCTGGGCGATCGGGCGCTGGCGCATGAAGTCGGTGCTGTCGCTGCTGTATACCGCGCGCGGGCTGGCGGTGATCGCTTTCCTGGCCGCGCCGAAGACGACCATCACGTTCATCGTTTTCTCGGTGGCGATCGGCTTCACCTACCTCGCCACGGTGCCGCCGACGGTCGGGCTGGTCGTCAAGCTCCACGGCATGCGCTTCCTCGCGACCCTCTTCGGCATCGTCATGCTGTCGCACCAGATCGGCGGCTTCCTCGGCGCCTGGCTCGGCGGCCGCATGTTCGAGGCGACCGGCGGCTATGAGTGGATGTGGTACGCGGACGTGATGCTTGCCTTTGCAGCCGCGCTGATCCACTTGCCGATCAGCGAGGCACCCAGGTTCAGATCGGCCGCGGCCGCGGCGTGAGCGGCGCAGGCACGGGAACCTAGGCGCTCAGCTTGACGGCAAGATCGAGGAAATCGCCCGCGGTCACGTCGAAGACTGCATGGGGCCCGGTTTCCTGCCTGGCGTCCAGGCCATACTCGAGCGGCCGCGGCACATAGGCGGTCTTGAGACCGATGCGCTGCGCGGCTTCCAGATCGCGCGGATGCGCCGCCACCATCATCACCTCGCCCGGCGGCAGGCCAAGCAGGCGCGCGGCGCCCTGGTACACCTCGGGGTCGGGCTTATAGTGGCCGAAGAGCTCCGCGGAGAGCACGCAATCCCAGGGCAGGCCCGCGTTCTTCGCCATGTCGACGAGGAGCGAAATGTTGCCGTTCGACAGCGTCGCCAGGACGTAGCGGCCGCGCAGGCGGTTCAGCCCCGGCACCGAGTCCGGCCACGGCGTCAGGCGATGCCAGGCGTGGTTCAGATGCTGGATCTCCTCCTCGCTCAGTCCGCCCAGCCCGAAAGGCTTCAGCAGATCGTTGAGGATCATGCGGTGAAGCAGATCGATGTGCGTCCAGGGCAGCTTGCCCTTGCGCACGCGGTCCATGGCCGGGTGGTAGCCCGCGCGCCAGGCGTCGGCGAACTTCGGCCAGTCGACGCGCAGGCCTTTTTTCTTCGCGAGCAGCTCGCCTTCGCGGATGACGGAGCCCCGCCAGTCGACGACGGTGCCGAACACATCGAAAGCCAATGCCTTGATCAAAGCAGCCGCGCGATGCTGATCACGATCAGCAGCAGCACCCAGACCACCAGCGCGCGCCAGACCAGGCCCACGGTACTGTCGAGAAACGGGGCGTCGGCGGGCTCGCCGATGCCAAGCTCGGGGCGCGGAGGCATGCCGTCGACTTCCTGCACCGGCATGCCGAGGCGCACACTCATCGCGCCGGCGCCGGCGGCGAGCACGATGCCGGCGTTCGGGTCTGGCCAGCCGCGCGCCTGAGTGCGCCAGCAGTAGACCGCGTCCTCGAAATCGCCGACCACGGCAAAAGAGGCCGCGGTCAGCCGTACTGCCGGCCAGTCGAGCACGTGGAACGCCTGCTGCGCGAAACGGCCGAAGGAGCCGAGGCCCTGCCAGCGCGCGGCGAGGAACGCCGCCAGGCGGTAGAGGATCGCGCCGCTCGGCCCGGGCAGCAGCACATACCACAGAAGCACGCCGAACACGTGGCGGTGGGAAGCGAGCAGCGCCTCCTCGATCGCCAGGCGGATGATCTCCTCGCGCGTGCGCACCACGCCCGAGGCGCCGCGCCATTCGTCGAGCAGGATCCGCGCGCGCTCGATTTCGCCCGACTTGATCGCCAGCTGGATGGCGGTGAAATGATGGCTGAACTGGCGGAAGCCGAGCGTGACGTAGAGCGCGGCGATATTGAAGGCGAGCGCGAGCAGCGGGTGCAGCGCGTAGAAGAGAGCGTGCAGCGCGGCGCCCGCCACCGCCGCCGGCACCGCCGCGACCAGCCACGCGATGGTGCCATGGCGGCGCTCGCCGCCGTTGAACGACTGCTCGAGCCAGCCGGCCCAGGCGCCGAGCGCTGCGTTCACGCTCTTGCGGTCGCCGAGCGGCCGCCACTGCTCGATCAGCAGCGCGGCGATGATCGCGATAGCGCCCATGGGGTCATTCTAATCAGCAAGCTGGCGGTAGAAGTTGACCAGGATCCCGGCGGTCACACCCCAGATATCGCGCTCGCCGTATGGGATGGCGTAAAAGGAGACGCTGCGGCCCTGGAACTCGCGCGTCCTGCGCTGGTGGTTGCGCGGATCGAGCAGGAACGCGAGGGGGACTTCGAACACCTCTTCGACCTCGCGCGGGTCGGGCGCCAGGTCGAGCGGCGGCGTCAGCAGCCCGACCACCGGGGTGACGCGGTAGCCGGTACGCGTCAGGTATTCCGGCAGTCGGCCGATGACCTCGACCTGCCCGGCCTGCAGGCCGATCTCCTCCCTCGCCTCGCGCAGCGCCGTGAACTCCGGGGCCGGGTCCGCGGGCTCGGCGCGGCCGCCGGGAAAGCTGATCTGCCCGGAATGGCTGCGCAGCTGGGAAGTACGCTGCGTGAACAGGACCGTCAGGCCGCCCGGATGCGCGACGACCGGCACCAGCACTGAGGCCGGCGTGAGCGCGCCCTCCCCGCCCGCTTCCTCGTCGCCGTATACTGGGAGCACCGGAGGGGAGCGGCGCCGCAGCCGCTCCCTCAGACCGGCCGGATCAAGTTCCATAAAGGGAAAAAAATCATGAAGCAGTTTGCACTGGTCGTCGCGCTGGCTCTCGCCAGCTCGGCCGCATTCGCCTTCCACTGCCCCGCCGACATGAAGAAGATCGACGAGGCGCTGGCCAAGAACCCGCAGCTCTCAAGCGAGCAGATGGCCGAGGTGAAGAAATCCCGCGCGGAGGGTGAAACGCTCCACAAGGCCGGCAAGCATCAGGAGTCGGTCGATACCCTCGCGCGCGCGATGAAGATCCTCAATATCAAGTAATCGCGTCGAGTCAGGGCAAGAGGATGATCGAGCCGGTCGTTTTCCTGCCCTCGAGATCCCGGTGCGCCTGCTGCGCCTCGGCCAGCTTGTACCGCCGGGTCGTCTCGATCTTCACCTTGCCCGATTTCACCACCCCAAAGAGCGAGTTCGCGCGCTCGAGCAGGTCGGCGCGGCTCGCGATATGGGTGGCGAGGGTGGGCCGTGTCACGTAGAGCGAGCCCTTGGTCGACAGGATGCCGAGGTTCACCGGCGGCACCGGTCCCGAGGCGTTGCCGAAAGACACCATCAGGCCGCGCGGCCGCAGGCAGTCGAGCGAGCCGTCCCAGGTCGTCTTGCCAACCGCGTCGTAGACCACCGGCAGCTTCTTGCCGCCGGTGATCGCGCCAACGCGCTCGACGAAGTTCTCCTTGCTGTAGTTGACGACATGCTCTGCGCCGTGGGCCTTGGCGAGCGTCGCCTTCTCCTCGGAACCCACGGTGCCGATGACCGTGACGCCGAGCGTCTTCAGCCACTGGCAGGCAATCATGCCGACGCCGCCGGCGGCGGCGTGCCATAACACCGTGTCGCCGCGCTGCACCGCGTAGGTGGTGTGGATCAGGTAATGCACCGTCAGTCCTTTCAGCATCATCGAGGCTGCCTGCACGTCGGTAAGGCCGTCCGGGATCTTCACCAGACGATCGGCCGGCACGACGCGCACTTCGCAGTAAGAGCCGGGCAGCCCCGTGTAGGCGACCCGATCGCCCTTCTTTACGTCGGTGACGTTCGGGCCGACGGCCTCGACCACGCCTGCGCCCTCGTTGCCCGCCACCTGCGGCAGCGGCATCGGGTACAGGCCCGAGCGCTGGTAGGTGTCGACGAAGTTGACGCCGATCGCGGTGTGGCGCACGCGCGCCTGGCCTGGACCCGGCTCGCCGACCGGCACCTCGTCGAGCTGCAGCACCTCGGGAGCGCCGGTCTTGTGGAAACGAACAGCCTTGGGCATCTCATTCTCCTTTGGTGTTGGGGTCTTTGGCGGGTTCGGTCACAGAGCGCATAGCCTGCAACGCGGCGCGCTGCAATTCCAGTCCCTGGATCGAGAATTTCACCATGTTGAGGTTCATGTTGAGCCAGGCCTCGATCGAGCGCAGGTCGGCGATGCGCTTGTCGAGCTCCCGCGGGTCGAGCGTCGGCATCGCCATGCCCGGCAGCGGCACGCCGAGCGGGCCCCACAGGCGGCGGAACATCTCGAACGGGTCCTGCGGCGGCTTCTGCTCGCTCATGTCGCGTCCTTCGCTTCGGGTTCAAATAGCGCCCTCACCTCGGCCTCGCGGCTCACGGTGTCCTCGTAGCCGAGGTCGATGAGCGCGCGGCAGAACGATTCCTCGAACAGCAGGTAGCTCGCAAGGTTCGAGCCCGAGCGGTTCAGCGCGCCGATCGGCCGCAGCATGAAGCGCACCGTTGCCGGCAGCTCGTGCAGGAAGCGCGCCGCGATGCGCTCGAGCGGCTGCGACGGCGTGATGAACAGCACCTTCACCGCGCGCAGGCCCGAGTCGGTGAGCCGGTCCGGCGGCACCAGCCGCACGGTGCGGTTGATGCGCTCCAGGCGCTCGATGTCGACCGCCAGGCTGTCGAGGAAGATGCTGTTCAGCGCGTGGCCGGCGATCTGCGCGATCGACGGGTAGACGCTGGAACGCGTCCGCGCCTGGTCGACGTTCTGGCGGCCGGTGCCGACGATCAGCACGCGGTCGGCGCCGAGGTGCAGCGCCGGGCTCACCGGCGCGATCTGGCGCATCGAGCCGTCGCCGAAGTACTCGCGGTTCAGTTTCACCGCCGGGAAAATGAACGGCAGCGAGGCCGAGGCGAGCAGGTACTCGAGCTTGAGGCTGACCCCGGCGCCGATGCGCTGGTTGCGCTCCCAGCCCTCGACCCCGCTGCCGCCCTGGAAGAACGACACGCTCTGGCCCGAGGTGTAGCCCGAGGCGGTCACGCACACCGCGTACAGCGCGCCCGAATCGATATGGGTTTGGATCCTCTGAAAATCCAAATTTCTTTCCAGCATCTGCGCGAGCGGCGCGTTGTCGAGCAGCGACACCGGGTTGTGGCGCGAGATGAGCATCATCGCGCTGAGCCAGCGCGCGCCGCTCTTCAGGATGTGCCAGGCGTCGGTGCGGTAGATGTGCTCGCAGCGCATGTGCTCCCACACCTCGAGCAGGTTGCCGACGGCGCGCGAGAAGTTGTCGGCGAACACCGCGAGCGTGGCGGCGTTGATCGCGCCCGCGGAAGTGCCGCAGACGATCGGGAACGGGTTCTTGACCGGGTTGCCGAGGATGTCGCGCACCGCCTTCACCACGCCGACCTGGTAAGCGGCGCGCGCGCCTCCCCCTGTCAACACCAGCCCGGCCCGCGGCTTGATCCGGCTCGCCGGGAATGGCGCCACGTTGGTGGCCGCGGTATCCATTTCCTTTAGAACAGGCATTGCTCCTGCCCGCGCGGGGCGTTCGCGTCGGCGACCGTGACCGCGGTCATGTTGACGATGCGGCGCACCGTGGCGGACGGAGTCAGGATGTGCACCGGGCGCGCCGCGCCGAGCAGGATCGGGCCGATGGTGACGCCGCCGCCGGAGGCCGTCTTCAGCAGGTTGAAGGCGATGTTCGCCGCATCCAGCGTGGGCATCACGAGGAGGTTCGCTTCTCCGCGCAAGCGGGAGCGAGGGAACACCCGCAGGCGGATCTCCTCGGAGAGCGCGGCATCGCCGTGCATCTCGCCGTCGACCTCGAGCTGGGGAGCGCGCTCGGTGATGAGCTGCAGCGCGCGCCGCATCTTGGCGGCCGAGGGGATGTCGACCGAGCCGAAGTTGGAAGCCGACAGCAGCGCCACCTTGGCGGTGAGGCCGAAGCGCCTCATCTCCTCCGCGGCGAGCAAGGTCATCTCGGCGATGTTCTCGGCGTCCGGGTCGGGCGTGACGTAGGTGTCGCAGATGAACAGCGTGCGCGCTTGCAGGATCAGGGCATTCATCGCCGCGTAATGGCGCACGCCGGGACGCAGGCCGATCACCTGGTCGACGTAGCGCAGGTGCCGCGCGTGCGTGCCGGAAGTGCCGCACAGCATGCCTTCGACCTCCCCCTTGTACATCATCATTGCGCCGATCAGCGTATGGCGCAGCCGCATCTCGATGCGCGCGTAGTCGGGCGACACGCCCTTTCTCTCGGCAAGCTGCTGGTAAGTGGTCCAGTAGTCGCGGTAGCGCGAATCCAACTCTGGATTCACCAGTTCGAACTCCTTGCCCGGGCGCACGCGCAGCCCGAGCCGCTCGAGGCGCTGCTCGATCACCTGCGGCCGGCCGATCAGCGTCGGCCTGGCCAGCCCCTCGTCGATGACGATCTGCACCGCGCGCAGCACGCGCTCGTCCTCGCCTTCCGCGTACACGACGCGCCGCGGCGCCGCTTTCGCCGCGCTGAACAGCGGCTTCATCACCAGGCCCGAGTGATAGACGAACTGCGCCAGCGATTCTCGGTAGGCGACCAGATCGGAGATCGGCCGCGTCGCCACGCCGGAATCCATCGCCGCCTTCGCCACCGCGGGCGCGACGCGCGCGATCAGGCGCGGATCGAAGGGCCGCGGAATGATGTACTCGGGCCCGAAGCTGATCGATTCGATGCCGTAGGCAAGCGCGACCTGCTCCGAGGTCTCGGCCTGGGCGAGCTCGGCGATGGCGTGCGCGGCAGCGAGCTCCATCTCGGTGTTGATGGTGGTGGCGCCGACGTCGAGCGCGCCGCGGAAAATGAACGGGAAGCATAGGACGTTGTTGACCTGGTTGGGATAGTCCGAGCGGCCGGTGGCGATGACGCAGTCCGGCTTCGCCGCCTTCGCCAGTTCGGGAAGGATCTCGGGCTCCGGGTTGGCGAGCGCGAGGATCAGCGGCCGCGGCGCCATCTTCTTGACCATCGACGGTTTCAGGACACCGCCCGCCGACAGCCCGAGGAATACGTCGGCCCCGGCGATCACTTCGTCGAGCGTGCGGGCGCGCGTGTCCTTCGCGTAGCCCTCCTTATCCGGGTCCATCTCCTCGCGCCGGCCCTTGTACACCACGCCCTTGATGTCGGTCACCGTGATGCTGGCGAGCGGCAGGCCCATCTTCACCAGCAGGTCGAGGCAGGCGAGCGCCGCCGCGCCGGCGCCGGAGGTGACGAGCTTCACCTCCTCGATGCGCTTGCCGACCACCTTCAGGCCGTTGAAGATCGCCGCGGCCACCGTGATCGCGGTGCCGTGCTGGTCATCGTGGAACACCGGAATCTTCATCCGGCTGCGCAGCTTGCGCTCGATGGTGAAGCACTCCGGCGCCTTGATGTCCTCGAGGTTGATGCCGCCGAAAGTCGGCTCGAGGGCGGCGATGATGTCGACCAGCTTGTCGGGGTCGCGCTCGTCGAGCTCGATGTCGAAGCAATCGATGCCGGCGAACTTCTTGAACAGCACGCTCTTTCCTTCCATCACCGGCTTGGCGGCAAGCGGCCCGATGGCGCCGAGGCCGAGCACCGCGGTGCCGTTGGTGACCACGGCGATGAGGTTTGCGCGCGAGGTCATGTCGAACGCCTGTGCCGGGTCGCGCACGATCTCTTCGCATGCCGCCGCGACGCCGGGCGTATAGGCAAGTCCCAGGTCGCGCTGGTTGGTGAGCTGCTTGGTCGGAAGAACGGAGATCTTGCCCGCGGGCTTGCGCCGGTGATACTCGAGGGCGTTCTTCTTCAGTTGTTCATCCACCAAAAAATTATAATCCCGGACCGTCATGCCCAGGCTCACGGCGCGCCGCGCAGCAGAAATCGAACCTTTCGAAGTCATGGACGTGCTCGCGCGCGCGCACGCGCTCGAGGCCGAGGGGCGGCACGTGGTGCACATGGAGATCGGCGAGCCGGACTTCACGGCCCCTGCGCCGGTGGTCGAGGCGGGCGTGCAGGCTTTGCGCGACGGCCTGACCGCCTACACGGCGACGCTCGGCCTGCCCAAGCTACGAGAAGCGATTGCCGGGCACTATGCGTCGAAGTTCTCTACTCAAGTAGAGCCTGCAAGAATCGCCGTCACCTCGGGAGCATCGGGCGGCCTGCTCACGGTCGCAGCGTTGTACGTCGACGCGGGCGACGAGATCCTGGTCCCCGACCCCGGTTACCCGGGGTACCGGCACTTCGTGCGCGCCTTCGAGGGCGTCGCGCGCACGCTCCCTGTCTCGGCGGCCGGCAATTTCCAGCCGACGCTCGAGATGGTACGCGCGGCATGGGGCCCGCGCACCAAGGGCCTGCTCCTGGGCTCGCCATCGAATCCGACAGGGACTTTGATTGAAAAATCCGAGCTGGCACGCATCGCCGGCTTTATCGCCGAGCGCGGCGGCGTGCTGCTCGTCGATGAGATCTACCAGGGCCTGGTGTACGGCACCGAGCCCTGGAGCGCCTTCGGCTTGCCGGGCGAGGTGGTGCTGATCAACAGCTTCTCGATGTACTTCTGCATGACCGGCTGGCGCCTGGGCTGGGTCGTGCTCCCGGAGAGTGCAGTGCGCAGCTTCGAGAAGCTGGCGCAGCACCTGTTCATCTCCGCGCCCGCAGCCGCGCAGCACGCCGCGTGTTCCGCCTTTTCTCCGGCGTCCGTGCAAATCCTCGAGGAACGAAGAAGGGAATTCGCAAGGCGGCGCGACTTCCTGGTCCCGGCGCTGCGCCGCGCGGGACTGTCGATCCCGGCGGAGCCGCACGGCGCGTTCTACGTGTACGCCGATTGCGGTGGCGACGCCAAGCGCTTCAGCCTCGATTTGCTGCAGAAGGAAGCCGTCGCCGCCACGCCCGGCGTCGATTTCGGCGCGAACGGCACAGCGCGCTTCGTGCGCTTCGCCTATACGCGCAGCATGGACGACCTCGAAGAGGCCGCCGTGCGCATCACACGCTTTGTTTCTTCGCTTTCTGCCTGAACACCTCGAGGCGGGCGCGCTCGGCGAACACCTTCGCCGCGTACTGCGAAGTCGGCTCGTCGTAGGCGCCGGCGTACATCTGCAGCGCGGCCTCGGTGTCGCCGAGGCGGCGCAGGTACTCGCGCAGGATCCTGGCGCCGACCACGATGTTGACCTCGGGCTCGAGCACCGCGTGCTCGCCGCCATGGTCGCTTAGCTTGTCGAGATGGAACTTGGGCATCACCTGCATCAGACCCTTGGCGCCCACCTGGCTCTCCGCCACCGGGTTGTAGCGCGATTCGACCGCCATCACGGCCAGGATCAGAAGCGGGTCCACCGCGTATTGATCGCCGGCGCGGTATGCCGTCGAGACGAAGCCCGCCACCGCCTGCTCGGAGACGCGGTACCGCTTGGCGATGAACTCGGTCACGAGACGCTGTTCGCGCTCGCGTGGCGTTTCTGCCGCCGCCTGGATCGGGCCCGCAGCGATGCGCGCGGTCTTCATGGCGTCGCCGTCCAGGCTGGGAAGAGTCTTGACGAGGAAATCGCGCTGCAGCGAATCGCGCTGCAGCGGCAGGAACAGGGCCCCCGCCAGAGCAGCCAGCCCGACCATGGCGAGCAAGGTCTTGGCCGATTCGTAAGCGCGAACCGCGGCGGCGCGAAGCACTAGCATCGAAGTGTTCATCTATACCTCCGGCTTGCTGCAACTTGGGACGAAGCTTGCCTTAAAAACCCGCCAGAAGTGCTTGCGGATTTGTTTTGCCGCCAGCACAGATGTTGTGATGCAGCATATTGGCATTCTGTTAAGAAATACCAATATTGTCAATAACTTCTGAAGTTGATGCAGTGCGGAATGACAGTTTGCAAAAGGCTTGTTTCGACAATTGTTTTCAAGTTCGCAAAGACGCGGCGGGCGTCGGTAGAATGCCCCTGTGGTGGGTTCCGGCACCGGCCGGAATCGGAGGAAGCCTCGCGGACCGGCCCAAGTCTCCGATCTTGGGCCGATTGACCAAGCCGGTCCGCTGAGCTTCGAGGGCTGGCGGGGGGCTTGCGCCCCTCGTCTCATT
>WNFC01007919.1_pt1 | contig 11703 bp, 9 predicted proteins | sample 5400541 | NCBI WGS metagenome assembly WNFC01 (sample SAMN13153342, study PRJNA577476) | soil metagenome | isolation source: 120 cm saprolite under Douglas fir tree site 2 hole 2 replicate 1 | place: USA:California | collected 2015-04-18 | reverse complement strand
CTTTGCCGAAAAACTCGACTAGCACGAAGCGGGTCGAGGCCATGACGTCCGCTTTTCCGTCGCGCATCAGCACGAGCGTTTGCTCCGGCATTTCGGCGTAGACGAATTCGGCGTGCTTGATCTGGCCCACGAGCTCGTTGGTCGACGCGTGATTGCGCACGGCCGCGATGCGATTGCCGGGCCGGTCGGCGTCCGCAACCGCGCGACCTTGGAGGAGCAGCTCGCATTCGCCACAAAAGTCGCGCCCAAGCTAACCATTCAGGGCGGCACCACCGAGATCCTGCGCGGCATCATCGCGCCTGGGCTCGGGCTGCGGTAGCGCCTCTGGGGCGGAGAAGCGAGGGGAACCGCAACGCGCCTCTTTCAGCCGGCGCCGCGTTTATCCGTTGCCGGCATACTGATTTTCTCTAACATGCTCAGCGTTCTAGAGCGCGTCCCGTTCCTGCGGAATCGGGACGCGCTCTGGAATTATTCGTTGGCGCATGTCCTTATCGGCGAACCGGCATCCACCCCCGGATCAAGTCCGGGGGCAGGCTTTCGCCGGGGCATGCGCTAGGGATGATCGCATGAGCACGCCGGAAATGGCGACCGGGGCCGGAGCCTTGGCAACCGCATCCACGTGGTTTGGACGCGGGTTGCCGCTTCATTTGAGAATTTTCGAATGCCTGATGTACGGCTCGTTCGCGGTCACCGCGGCGGAGCAATTGTGGAACGCAGACACCTTCGGGCTCCTCGTCCTGCCGGTCCTGGGCATCTTGACATGGGCGGCGGCCCGCCGCGGGCAAGCATGGCCCGCATTGATCCTTGTGCTCTGCGCCTTGGCTGCCGGGCTCACCGTCATCGCCTCCGTATGGCCCGGAGCGCCACGCTGGATTCACTTCTTCGCACCCGAATCGGTCCAGACGCCCCTCAGCAAGATCATGGATGCCGTATCTTCGCTCCTGGCCATTACCGCGCTCGCTTTCTATTTCGTCGGCAATGTGCGCGCCGGGGCGCATTCAAGGCCGGCCAAGCCGGTGACGCCGGATGGGATCCCGCAAACCGTGCCGCTGCGCGAAACCTGCGGGAACTGCGGAACGCGGCTGGTCGGGCTTTATTGTCACAATTGCAGCCAGTCGAGCGCGCAGCCCATCCTTACTTTCCATGAAGGCGTGAGTTCCCTGCTCTATGCCTTCATGAAGATTGATCACAAGTTGCTGCGAACGCTCCAGCTCGCCCTCCTTTCGCCCGGCAAGCTGTCGGTCGATTACCGGAACGGCATCTACGTGCGCTACACGCCGCCGATGCGCTTCATATTCCTCATCAGCATCTCGGTGCTGCTGCTGTTCGCGCTGACCGACGTGAAGATTTCGCAGCTGCTGTTCGTGTACGGGCCCAACCCGCATGTCGAGCGCGACGCCAATGGCGCGCCGCGCCTGGTGGACGTACGGGAGGAGTTTCTGGCGATCGCCCGCGCACTGCCGCCGCAAAAGCCGCCGCCTCGGTTCCTGGCCTCGCTGGAGCAGGAACTGGCGAAAGAGCACGACGGCGAGCATGCGGGCACGCTGCGCTACTGGCTGGCGGTCGCCACGGGCGATCCGCATCTCACCCAATGGAACAAGGGCTTGCCGATCGGATTCCTGCTGATGGCGCCGGTCTTCGCTGCCCTGCTGATGCTGTTCTTCCGCCGTCAGCGCTATCCGTTTTCGGATCATCTCGTATTCGCGATCCACGTCCATGCCTTCGCCTTGCTGTCCCTGCTCGCGATCGTGCCGCTTGTTCTTGTCGGTTCCTCCTTCGTCCAGCGCAATGCGATGCACATGAACACGGCCCTGCTCTTCGGCTACATCGTGATCGCCAGCCGCACTTTTTATGGGGCGACCTGGCTGGCGGCCGTCGCCAAGGGCTCGGTGCTGGCGCTCTTCGACAACTTTCTCGTCGCCCTCGTGCTCGCGGGGCTCAGCGTGATCGCCGAAATGACGTCGTGATAGCCGCGGTTGCCGATCTCGCCGGCTCGCGGCATGGAAAGATAATGTCTCGAAGAGAGAATGCTCGCTGCGTCACCCGCAGCGAACCACGCTACGCCATCGCCTTCTTGAGGTTGGCCGCGACCTTGTCCCAGTTCACCGTGTTCCACCAGTTGTCGATGTATTCGGCGCGCCGCGACTGGTATTTGAGATAGTAGGCGTGCTCCCACACGTCGATGGCGAGGATCGGTTTGGCGGCCGCATAGATGTGCGGCGTGTCCTGGTTGGCGGTGCTGAACACCGTCAGCTTCTTGTCCTTGCCGACCGCGAGCCACGCCCAGCCGGAGCCGAACTGGCCGAGGCCGGCCGCTTTCACCTTCGCTTTCATCTGGTCGGCCCCGCCGAAGACGCCGCCGATGGCGGCCGCCACCTCTTCGGTCGGCGCCTTGGCGCCGCCGGGCGTCATCAGGTCCCAGAAGAAGGTGTGATTCCAGTGGCCGCCGAGGTTGTTGCGCACGGCCGTCCGCAATTCCGCGGGGACGACGGACAGATCGGCCAGCGTCTGCTCCATCGGCTTCCTCGCGAGGTCCGGCCATTTGGCCGCGAGGCCGTTGAGGTTGTTGACGTAGGCGGCATGGTGGTTGTCGTGATGGATGCGCATCGTCATCGCATCGATGTGCGGTTCGAGCGCCTCGAACGGATAGCCGAGCGGCGGCAGCGTGAAGGCGGCCGGCGGTTGCTGGGCGAGCGCGACGCCGGCATCGGCGAACCTCGCAAATGCCGCAGCGCCGATCATGAGCTTCAGCGTGTCGCGCCTGTTCATTGCATTCTCCTCGATTCGCAGGATATCGGTGGTTGAGAGCCGCGGCGGCCTAGAGCGGGATGACTTTTCTTCGAATCGTCATCCCGCTCCAGCTTATTGGTGGAGCATGATCTTTTCCGAAAACCGGTAGCCACTTTTCGGGATCATGCTCTAGTTCCTGCCGACCTTGAACTCGATGCGCCGGTTCTTCGCCCGGTTGTCGTCGCTGTCGTTCGACGCGACCGGACGCGTCTCGCCGTAGCCGACCGAGTGGATGCGCGCGGCGCTGACGCCCTTCGCCTTGAGATAGGCCACCACCGATTTGGCGCGCTGCTCGGACAGTCTCTGATTGAACCGGTGGCTGCCGACATTGTCGGTGTGGCCTTCGACCTCGAACCTCACCGTGGGGCAGCGCTTGGCGATGTCGGCGCCGGTGTCGAGCAACGGCTGCTCCTGATCGAGCTCGGCGCTGGCGGTCTTGAAGTAGATGGCGTTCGATTCCGAGATCACCGTGAAGCGCGTCTCGCAGCCTTCGGTCGAGATCGTCTGCGACGCCTCGCGCGCCTTGGCCTCATCGCGTTGGCGCCGGGCGGCCTCGATCGCGACGCTCGCGCCGCCGGTGGCGAACGTCAGATCGAACGTGATCGAAGCGGCGGGCACGATGCGGATGCCGCCCTGCGCGTCGGAGAGCTTGGCCATGCCGCGCATGAAGTCGAAGGTCTCGGCGCTGACCTCCACCGCCCTGATGGTCGAGACGTTGACAGTGGTGTTGTTGATGCGCGCGATGGTCACCGGGATCTCGAAATCCTTCACGATACCGTGCAGGTTCACCCGCGCGGGGAGCGTATAGCTGATGCGGGACCGGGTCGGGAGCTCCGCCAGCTTGCTCTTGTCGAGCTTCGCGGTGATTTCGGCGGTCGGAAACTTGAATGTTTCGAACAGCAGAAAGCGCATGCGCACGTTGCGCAGGTCGATCCCGGTGTCGAGCGTATTCAGGTCGATCCTGATGCTGACGTCGCCGTTGCGGCTGACGTTGCCGTCGATCGAGGTGAACTCGTGCTTCTCGATCACGCCCTCGAGCTTCTCGGTCTGCACGTAGATGTGCGACTGGCTCGAGTTGAGCACCCAGTCCTGGTTCAGGATATCCTGGGCGTTGGCGCTCCGCGGCGACGGCGCGGCGGCGACGAGCGCAAGCGCCAGACAGAACTTGATGATGCGCATGTCCAACTTCCCGTTGACGCGAGCGTCGATCGCACACCGATGCCGTGACGAATTCTCACTCCGCTCCGCTCATCGGCAGCCGCTCACTGGCAGCCGCTCACTGGCAGCCGCTCTTGGCCCACCGCATCATCGCGACCTTCAGGGTCCCACCGAACGGATGCTGGATGCGCAGGGCGAATCTCGGCGCTTTGACGTAGGTCGCGGCTTGCTCGCACAGCCGCTCGTGGTTCCACTGGTGGCAGCTTATGCATTGCTTGCCCTTCCACACCTCGTCGGGGAGGCCTTCGATCGGCGCAAACAATGGCGTGAATGTCGTGGTGATCTCCGCGAGCGAATGACCGTTCACCGGGAACGGTCCGAACGGAATCGGCTGGTCGAACCGCAGCGCGTCCTCCGCGCGGATGGGCGGCCCCGGGATCGGCGCGTTCGCGGCAGGCGCGGTGGGCGGAGCGGTGGGCTGCGGGGCCGCGATCGCCGGGGGCGGCGCGGCGGCGGCGGAGCCCTCCTTTTGCAAATAGTTCAGCGGCGCCCAGCCGTCGACCAGCGTGCGCTCGTTGCCGGCCCCCACCTTGTTGGCAATGTAAGCCCAATCGGCGCCGTTGACGTTCTGCGTTTGCGCGACGCAGACGATGTCGCCGTCGAACAGCGCGTCCTTGTAGATGTCGCCGCCGGCCTGCTGGCTGATGTTCAGCAGGCTCGTGTTCACCTTGTACGCATTGCAGTTGGCGCCTTGCGCAGACGCCGCCGTGGCGGCGCATACGAACGCCAGGCACAGAGCTGTAAGCCTGCCCACCGGTGTCATTGGTTTCCTTTGCATAGCCAACCCGTGTCCCTCACCTCAAACAAATTAGCGGCGAAAACTGGAGTTTCATCTGCACTCCCAACGCGTGTTCGACACCTTAAACAATCTAAGGGCGCAAGCTGGTCGCTCATGGATCTCACCTTTATCATCTCTATATAAATCGCTTGTTTGTAATTCATTGTCCGATTTGTCGTGCGCCCAATGGGGAGCGTCCGCGGGCCGTTTGTTATCCGGCCAAGGACACTTATGGTCCTCACAGTCAGTATAGATTTGCGGCGAGAAGCACCAACTTTCGCATTTGTTCTTAACATCAAGGAATCCATTCACAGGCCGGCAAAGCATGACGCCGTCTCGGTCGCCGCCAAATTGTTTGACACAGTCGGCGAAAATCGGGTCAACGATCTTTGCTTTGCAGTTTTTCAGGCACGCAATAGTCCATTCCCTGTGCGGGGCTTTGGGCTGAACTCTGCGAGGAATGTATGCAAGTGGCTGGAATTCCCGCAATGGGTCGAACGAATCTTTTGGCGTGACCGAATCGAAACCGAAATCCGGACTCTCGGGCTCGACATGGGACTGCGCCTTCGCGGTGTACACCGCGGGCGTCAGCACAGGACGCTTCGACTCAGGCTCGGTATAGGGCCCGGCCTTCACGGTCTCCACCGCGGGCGTCAGTTCCCGCTTCGGCTCGGGCTCGGTGTAGGGCCCCGCCTTCACGGTTGAAACGGCGGGCGTCAGTGTCAGGGTCCGCTTCGGCTCGGGCTCCACGTACGGCCCCGCCTTCACGGTCGACACGGCGGGCGTCAGCTCCCGCTTCGGCTCGGGCTCCACGTAGGGCCCCGCCTTCACGGTCGACACCGCGGGCGTCAGCGTCCGCTTCGGCTCGGGCTCGACATAAGGCCCCGCCTTCACGGTGTACACCGCCGGCGTGAGCTGGCGCTTGCGCTCCGGCTCGACGTAGTCGCCGGCCTTCACGGTGTACACCGCCGGCGTGAGCTGGCGCTTGCGCTCCGGCTCGACGTAGTCGCCGGCCTTCACGGTGTACACCGCCGGCGTGAGTGGGCGCTTGGGCGGCGGCTCGACGTAGTCGCCGGCCTTCACGGTGTACACCGCCGGCGTGAGTGGGCGCTTGGGCGGCGGCTCGACATAGGGCGCCGGCGGCACGGGCTTGGCCGGAACCACCACCACGCGCTGCTTCACAATCGGTCTGGTCGTGCAGTATGACAGGCAGACCGACCTGCGACCGCCATTGGTCGTCGGCACGCTCACAACTCTCAGCCAGCCGCCGCTGGCGGTCCGGCCCGAGCAGAGATCGCGGTCGGCCGGCAGGTTGACGTAGCCGCATGCCGGGAGCTGCGTGTTCTTGTTGACGACGAGCGGCGGGATATCGTCGGGCGGCGGACGATCGTCGGCCGGGTAGATCGTTACCTTGATTGTCACGTTGTTGTTCTCGAGCTTGTCGGGAACGACGTCCTCCTCGGTCGAATTATTGGGCTCGTTCCCGTACGCGGCGTTCCTCTGCTTCTGCGCGTCGTCCTCTTGCTGGATCGCGTCTTCCTGCCGCTTCTTCTTTTCATACTGCGCGTTCTGTTCCTTGAGCTGTTTGAGCTCTTCCTGTCGCGCCTGGTCCTTCTCGGCCTGCTGTTTCCGGATCCTGTCCAGCTCTCGGTTACGTTCGCGCTGCTTGGCCTCGTCCTGCTGTTGCTGCCTGATCCGGTCTCGGCGCCGGGCATCCTGCAGGTCCCGGTTATGCTGCTGTTGCCGATACTGCTGTTGTTGCTGCTGCATCTGCTGTTGGCGCTGGTTCTGGCGATAGATCTCCATGCCGCCCTTGATGAGCCCCTCCAGGACGGCGCCGCCTCCGCCACCGCCGCTGTAGCCACCGTTGCCGCGGGGTTGGCTGTAGCCACCGCCGCCTCCGCGGCTGTAGCCACCGCCACCTCCGCCACGAGGGGTATCGTCATCGCCCCCGCCGTATTGAACGAGCCTGAATTGATCTTGCAGCGCGCCGGCCGCGATCGCGTGCGGGAAGGCGGGCGCCGCGCTGCCGCTGGTCGAAAGCGCCGGGGCCGCGGCGACGAGCATCGCGCAGGCTGCGAGATGAAGCTTGGTCATCGACCTCTCCTTCGGCGCCTGCGGAAGCGGCGCGCTGCTGTCACGTCAGTCTTGGGCAGTCTTGGGACGGCTCCTACTGGCACTGACTGTTCGAGATGCAGGTCAGTCCGGGCGCGCAATGGAGTGACGTTCCGGCCACCGTATTGCCGGTTCCCGGGCAGAAGCGCGAGTCGCCGGGCGCGATGCAGGCTCCTGCCACGAACAAATCGCAGAACAAGCCGGGGCCGCAGCTTCCGGCGCCCTGGCAACAGACGGCGCCGATCGGGGCGCAAGTGAATTTGTTGGGGCACAGGAACATGCCGGGCCCGCCGGGGCACGGCGGGCCCGACGTGGCGGTGAACTGGGTGCCCGGCGGGATATCGAGCCTAGTGCGCGGTGGAACCACGAACACATTGACAGGGTGCGCCGGAGAACCCCCGCCGCGAGCGCCTCCGCCTCCGCCTCCACCGCCCCCGCGAGGACCGCCAGCCCCACCGCTCGGGCTCGCCTCATTCGCCGCGGCGCTCATGTTGGCCAACGCGGCGCAATCCGTCGATCCCGCTTTGTCCGTGGCGTTCAAAATGTAGTAACGATCCGTCCAGCTGCCGCTTCCGGCCTTGTACTTCACCGTCCGGTTGACGAAGTCGAATTGGACCGTGGCTGAACGGCCGCTGTCGACGAGTTCCACGATCAGGTCGTCGCGGTTGCGCTCGGCGAGCTTGAAGGTGCCGGCCTTCAGGCGCTCTTCCCAGCCCCCTGTGGCCGTCTGCAAATAGGTTCCGACGAAGGCGCCGCTCTTGAGATCGCCGGCCTGCAGGCAATAAACGGTTTTGGCGGTGGCGCCGCCGGGAATGTCTTGCTGCTGCGCCATTGCGGCCGTCGACGGCGCCCCAAACACGGCTCCCAGCAGGGCCAAAGACATCAGTCCGCGCGTCATTAACTTTCTCCCCTCGATGCTTGCCGTGTTTCGGGCCGGCCATGTTGCCTTGCGGGGCGACCCGTGATGGAACTGACGATTCTGGCCGCGGGATTCGCGGATGATCTCCGGTCTTCGTTCCCAGCCGGCATTTGGCTTCAACTCCCACGGGACGTCAAGATGGTGCTGCCCGGTGAAACCGACGTTTGCGGTCCAATCGTAAAATCGAAGTTGCAGGACTACGGAAATAACCGAGCCGAATAAAACTGCGCTCGACTTGTCGGAGCCACGATGCGTAAGTATGCCATCGTCACCGCTGCTGTCGCCGTCCTCCTCGCCGGCTTTGACGCCAAAGCCGAGGAGGGGATGTGGACATTCAACAATTTTCCCTTCGACAGCATCGAGAAATCGTACGGTTTTCGTCCATCAGGGGCGTGGCTCGATCACCTGCGCCTGTCCTCAGTGCGACTGGCAGACGGATGCTCGGCGGCCTTCGTCTCGCCGCACGGTCTCGTGCAGACCAATCACCACTGCGTGCGCGGCTGTATCCAGGACCTCTCCACCGCGTCGCAGGACTACGACGCAAACGGCTTTAATGCGAAAAACGAAAAAGACGAGCTCCAGTGGTCAATGTCGGAGCGCTGCGCATGGCGCTGGACAAGGTCTATCACGCAGAGCGCATCGTCAGGGAACTGGCCGAGTAGCAAGCTGACTGAATGAGTGCCTCCCGACGCGCGATCTCGCCGCCTCCACCGGGCCACGCCTCGGTTCAGCAGGTCGTGGTAGCCTCTCCCGTTCGCGAAAGGCCCTTGACGTGCCGGACATCGCAAAGCTGCTGTGGCCGAAATCGGTCGCCGTGATCGGCGCGTCGTCCGACACGCATGGGCTGCGCGGACGCATCGTCGAGATCATGCAGGGCCATCCGTTCGCCGGCGCGATCTATCCGGTGAGCCGCAGCGCGACCGAGGTCCAGGGCCTCAAGGCTTACCCATCGGTTGCCGCCCTCCCCTCTCCGGCCGATCTCGCCCTCCTCATCATCCCGGCGCGCTTCGTTCCCGAAGAGCTCACGCGTTGCGGCGAGGCCGGCATAAAATCGGCGGTGATCCTGAGCTCGGGGTTCGCCGAGGAGCCGGGCGCCGCCGGCGCGCGCATGCAGGACGAGGTCGCCGCGATCGCGCGGCGTTACGACATGGCGGTGGTCGGCCCGAACGCCGAAGGTTTCGCCAACACGGCGGCGTCGCTGTGCGCGACCTTCAGCCCCGCGGTCGAGGCGAGCGAGCGCCCGCTGCTGCCGCCGACCCATCGCGGCGAGGTCGCGGTGATCGCGCAGAGCGGCGGCATGGGCTTTGCGTTCTTCGATCGCGGGCGGCCGAAGAACCTGGCGTTCCGCTATATCGTGACGACCGGCAACGAGGCCTGTCTCGACGTCTGCGACTTCGTCGACTTCATGCTCGACGAGGGCAAGACCGACGTCTTCCTGCTGCTGGTCGAGGACATCAAATCCCCGGAAAAATTCCGGCGCGTCGCCGCGAAGGCGCTGCGTGCCGGCAAGCCGCTCATCGTCGGCAAGATCGGCCAGTCGGATGCCGGCATGCGCGCCGCCGCCTCGCATACCGGCGCGCTCGCCGGATCGGCCGCGGCCTATCGGGCGATGTTCGAGCACCACGGCGTGATCGAGGGCCGCGATCTCGACGACATGGTCGATATTGCCGGGGCCTTCGTCGCCTGCGGCCACTTGCTGCCCGCCGGCAAACGCGTCGGCATCTGCACGTCGTCGGGCGGCGGCGGCGTGTGGGTGGCGGATGCCTGCATGGCGGCCGGCCTCGCGGTGCCGCAGCTCGACGCCGAGACGCGCGCCGCGATCGACGTGCATCTGCCCTCCTACGGCACGTCGCAGAACCCGGTCGACGTCACCGCGCAAGGGGTGCACAAGGCGGGTTACGCGGCATTCGCGCGGCTGCTCGCCCGCTCGCCGGTGATCGACGGCATCATCGTGGTGGTCACGGCGCGCGCCTCGCGCTTCATCGAGAACGACCGGGAACGGCTGCAAAGCTTTGCGCGCGAGGCGACGAAGCCGGTGCTGATGTGGAGCTACACGCTGCCGAGCGAGCGCAACGTGGAGATCCTCAGCGACGCCGGATTCCCGCTGTTCACCAACGTGCACAATTGCGCGCGCACGCTGCGCCTGATGGCGGATTACCGCGCGGCCCGCGAGCGCGCCTTGCGCGCAGGCGAGACGCCGCCCGCGCCGTCTCCCGGCCGTGCGGCGGCAGGCGCGGCGCTCATGGCCGCGGGACCGCTCCTGTGCGAGTGGGACGCACGGCGGGTGCTCGGCCACTACGGCATCGGCGAGGAGAATGTGGGCAAGCTTGCGCGCTCGGCGCAGGAAGCGGAAGCCGCGGCGCGCGCGCTCGGGGTTCCGGTCGCCGTCAAGGTGCAGTCGCCCGACATCCCGCACAAGACCGAGGCGGGCGCGCTCGCGCTCAACCTCGCGACGCCCGCCGACGCGCGCGCCGCCTATGAGCGCGTGCTCGCGGCGGCGAAGCATCACAAGCCCGACGCGCAAATTCTCGGCGCCCTGGTGCAGCCGATGGCCGCGCCCGGCCGCGAGGTCATCCTCGGCATCACCACGGATGCGCAATGGGGGCCGATGGTGATGGTCGGACTCGGCGGCGTGCTGGTCGAGGCGCTCGACGACACGGCGCTCGCGCCGGTGCCGCTCGACCGCGACCAGGCCCGCGCGCTCATCGCCCGCCTCAAGGGCGCGCGCGTACTGGACGCCTTCCGGGGCCTGCCGCCCGCCGACGTCGACGCGCTCGCCGACCTCATCGTCCGGCTGTCGCAATTTGCATTCGATCATGCGGACGAGATCGCCGAGATCGATCTCAATCCGGTTCTTGTCCACCCGCAAGGCAAGGGCATTACGGTCGTCGATGCGCTGATCGTGCGGCGGAGCGCGGCCGATCCGACGCAACGCATCGCGGCGCGCGCCTGACACGCAAGGAGTCATCATGGGTCCGTTCAAGGATATCGCGGTGGAGAAAGCGGGCCTCGTCGCCCTGGTCGAGATCAGGCGGCCACCCAACAATTTCTTCGATATCGCGCTCATTCACGAGATCGCCGGCGCGCTCGAGGCGCTCGACGCGGACGATGGCTGCCGCGCGAGCGTGCTGGCATCGCAGGGCAAGGCCTTCTGCGCCGGCGCCAATTTCGGCGACGGCAGCAACCTGGACAGCCAGGGCCGCCGGCCGGCCGAGCAGAGCCAGGGCGTCGGCCATCTCTACATGGAGGCGGTGCGCCTGTTTCGCATCAAGAAGCCGATCATCGCGGCGGTGCACGGCGCGGCGGTCGGCGGCGGGCTCGGCCTCGCCATGGTGGCGGACTTGCGCGTGACCTGCCCGGAGGCGCGCTTCGCCGCGAATTTCACGCGGCTGGGGTTTCATCCGGGCTTCGGGCTCACCACCACGCTGCCCGCCGTGATCGGGCCGACCAAGGCGGCGCTCATGTTCTACACGAGCCGCCGCGTCACCGGCACGGATGCCCACGCGATGGGCCTCGCCGACGTGCTCGTTCCGCAGGATGAGGTGCGCTCCGCGGCGCTCGCGCTCGCCGCCGAGATCGCGGAGAACGCGCCGCTCGGCGTACTCGCGACCCGCGCGACGCTGCGTGCGGGGCTTGCCGACCGCGTCACCAAGGCGACCGAGCACGAGCTCGCCGAGCAGGGCCGGCTGCGCAAGACCGACGATTTCAAGGAGGGCGTGAAAGCCGTGTCCGAGCGGCGCGTTCCGAATTTCACCGGCCGTTAGCGCATGCCCCGGCGAAGTGGAAACCGGTTCGCCGACAAGGGCATGCGCCAATGCATAGAGCACGCTAGCGCATGTCCCGGCGAAGTGGACACCGGTTCGCCGAAAAGGACATGCGCCAA
>WNFC01007916.1_pt1 | contig 11703 bp, 13 predicted proteins | sample 5400541 | NCBI WGS metagenome assembly WNFC01 (sample SAMN13153342, study PRJNA577476) | soil metagenome | isolation source: 120 cm saprolite under Douglas fir tree site 2 hole 2 replicate 1 | place: USA:California | collected 2015-04-18 | reverse complement strand
CAGCGGCTCGCGCTGTGGCTCGCTCAAGCGCTGGTCTGTCAGGGTGGCGAGGCACGCCCGGGACAGGGAGACGGCTGCGGAACCTGCCAGCAGTGCAAACTGGTGCTCACGCTGTCGCACCCGGATGTGCACTGGTTCGTGCCGCTCGAGCCTGCAAAGCGGAGCGCCGACCCGGACAAGCAGCTTGAGCTCGTGGCTGAGGCATTGGGTGAAGAGATGGCGGCGCGACGCGCCGAGCCGCATTACGGGCCGCCGTCGGGGCTCGCGAGCCACGGGATCGCTGCCGTGCGGCTGCTGTTGCGCCGGCTCGTGCTGAAGCCCGTGCTCGGCCGGCGCAAGGTGTTCCTGATCGGCGACGCCGAGCGGTTGGTCGCGCAGGCAGGCGCCGAGGCGGCAGCGAACGCGCTGCTCAAGGCGCTCGAGGAGCCGCCGGCGGACACGGTGTTCGTCTTGACCGCCGCCGCCCCCGAAGCGCTGTTGCCGACGGTGCTCTCTCGCGTAGTGCGGGTCAGAGTCGCACGTCTTGCCGACAGCATCGTGTCAGCATTCGTGCAGCGCGAGCTTGGCCTGACCGATCAACGTGAGGTAGCCCAATGGGTTGCGCTGGCTGACGGGTGCATTGGCAGGGTCCTTGCGGATGGAGAGCGAGGAGCTGGAGCCGCCGCGGCGGCCGAGCGGTTTCTTGCCGCGGTGGCTGGCGGTCCGGTCAGTCGCTATGCGTTCGCGCTCGCGCAGCCGCCGTTTCAGGCGCGAGGCGGGTTCACCGAGCTGTTGGACGGATTGCTCGAGCGGCTGCGCGACCAGACGCGCTCGGGCGGGGACGTCGGGAAGCTGGTGCCGGCGATCGCGCAGGTGCTGGACGCGCGCGGCTTAGCGCAGGGCAATGTGAACCCGCAACTCGCGGCGGCCGCCCTGGCGGGCGACCTGGCGGAACCGGCATGAGGCTGTCGCACGTTGATGAGGCGGGGCGGGCCCGCATGGTGGACGTGGGTGAGAAGCCGGTCACCATCCGCACGGCGGTAGCCGAAGGGGCGATCCGGATGTCACCCGAGGCGTATCGGCTCGTCGCCGAGCGCGGGGTGGCCAAGGGGGACGCACTGGCGGTCAGCGAGGTGGCGGGCACGCTCGCGGCGAAGCGGACGGCGGAGCTGATTCCGCTGTGTCATCCCGTGGGTCTTGACCATGTGGAGGTCACGGCCACGCTCGACGAGACCTTGCCAGGCGTGCGCATCCGGGCCGCAGCCAAGGCCGTGGGGCGCACGGGAGTGGAAATGGAGGCGTTGACGGCGGTGTCGGTGGCGCTGCTGACCATTTACGACATGGTCAAGGCCGCCGACCGCGGGATGGAGATCGAAAAGGTGCGGCTGCTCGCGAAGACGGGGGGGACGAAGGGGGATTGGCGGCGCGATACGGCCGATTGAAGCACCGATGGATGGAGCGGCGCCCGCTTCGGGCCGCTAGGCATAACAAGAGAGGGCTATGCGTACGAAGACCCAGAAATTGATGCTGCAGGGGGGGTTCATCCTCCTTGGTGCGCTTGTCGTGAGCAGTGTGGGCGGTTGGGCGCGACACGCTACGGCGGACGACCAGCCGGCGCCGCTAACCGCGCCGGCGCTGATCGGGGAGCTCCGCTCCCTCGAGCAGTCGCTCGAGGCGACCCGGGGCGAGCTCGCGGTCGCCCGTTTACAGCTCGAGCGTGCCACCGCGATCATCGACTACTCGACGCACTACAGCATCGCGGCCGACCTCGCTGCGGCGATCTTCGATGTCGCCCTGGCCGAGGGCGTGGATCCGGCGCTCGCTTTCCGCCTGGTCCGGGCCGAGTCCGGGTTCAAGCCGAAGGCGCGGAGCAAGGTGGGAGCGATCGGTTACACGCAGGTTCTGCCGAGCACGGCACGGCTGTACGAGCCGGGCCTCACGACGCCGCAGCTGTACGAGCGCAATACCAACTTGCGGCTGGGCTTCCGCTACCTGCGCGACCTGCTGGAACGCTACGAGGGCACACCCGAGGCGAAGCTGCGGCTCGCCCTCCTCGCCTACAACCGCGGGCCGGGCAAGGTGCAGGAACTGCTCGACGCCGGCCGCGATCCGCAGAACGGGTACGCGACGGCGGTCATGAAGGGCTACCGGCGGAAGAGCTAAGCCGCCGCGCCCCGAGCAGCGGCACACGAAAGGCGCAGGGCAGTCCGCCCTGCGCCTTTGTGTTTGTGCCGGGGAACGCGTGGCGGCTCGGGGCGCCTAGCAGGTCGCGCCGCATTGACGCGGAATCTTCAGCAAGTCCCCCACCCGCAACAGCGAGCCAATCGTGAGGCCGTTGTAGTTGAGGAGCGCCGTGAGCGGGATCCGGTAGCGGCGCGCGATCTCGCTCGCCGTCTCGCCCGACCGCACGCGGTGGCTCCCAGCGCTCTCTGCCGTGTTCGACACCCGGCGGTAGCGCCGCTCGGGTGGCACCGACCAAGCGGAGGCGGGCACCACGCGCCCACTGACGGGGATGATGATCCGCTGCCCCACCCGCAGCGCGTGCGCGCGGATGTGGGGGTTCGCACTCTCGATCACGGTCACGCTCACGTGGTAGCGCTTGGCGATCTCGGAGAGGGTCTGCCCCCGTGACACGTAGTGGTCCACGAAGGTAATCCGCGCCGTGACCGGCAGGCTGTCGTAGCGTTCCGCCACCTGTGTGCCGTGGCCGCGCGGGACCCGCACGACGACGCTGCGTCCGGGAGGCGTGATCCCACGCACGAGCTGCGGGTTGAGCTCGAGCAGCGCCGCCACCGTCGTATCGGCCAAGCGGGCGATGACATCGAGGCCCGTGGCGTCGGGAACGGTGATCTCATCGAACACGAGAGGTGGCAGCGGGTCCACTTGGAACCCATAGCGTGCCGGCTGCTTCGCGATGAGCGACGCGGCGATGAGTTTTGGCACGTAGTCGCGCGTCTCGCGCCGCAGGTAGCGGCGGTCCGACAACAGGAAGAACGTATGATCGTCCACCGAGTCCGGCTCCCCGGGAAGCCGGTCGATGCCCCGCTCGATGCGCCCGACACCGGTATTGTACGCGGCGGCCGCGAGGTAGACGCTGCCCAGCCGCTCCCGCAAGTCGGCGAGGTAGTCGACCGCCGCTTGGGTCGCGCGGTATGGGTCCCGCCGCTCGTCCACCCAGGGGTCGACCGTCAGTCCGTAGAGCCGCCCTGTGCTGGCCATGAACTGCCACATGCCCACGGCGCGCGCCCGGCTGACGGCGGTGTTGGAAAGGCCGCTTTCGATGAGCGTGAGGTAGACCAGATCCTCGGGCAGCCCCTTCGCCCGCAGGCGCTCGCGGATCATCCCCTGGTAGCGTCCCAGGCGCGAGAGCCAGATCTCGAAGCGGTCCCGCGCGTCCACTTGGAAGAACTCGAGGTATTCGAGCACCCGCCGGTTCGTGGCGAAGCTCGAGACGTCGATGTCGAAGGTGGGGGCCGCGACCGGTGTCTCCCCGAGCGCCGTGCGGCCTTCCGATCCGAACAGCCGTACCGCCGCGCGCTCGACGTCTTCGCCTTTGAGCGGCGGGGTCGCGACTGGGGGTGCCGGTGGGGGCGCCCGCAGGCTGTCGGAGACGGGACGTGGCCGGTGCAGACTGTCGAGCACCCGCTGGTCGGCGGCCGAATCGCGGGCGGCGCGAGCAGCGAACGCGGCCAGCGAATCAACGAGCGGTGGTGTGGAGTCATGGGCGCCGGGGGCGAGGGCTCCGGTGCGCGCGCCGCGGCCACTCCCGCACGCGCTGAGCGCGGCGCCGAGTGCCACGCCCGCGAGCAGGGCCAGGGGAGTCCGTCCGAACGGGTTCATCGGGTGGCGAAGAAGTTGCCCAGGATGCGGTTCGTGGCGTTTAGCACCGCCAGTGCTGCGCCACGGGGCGCGTCGGTTTCCGCGAGATAGGCTCCCACGAGTCGTGACGCGCGCGTCTCCAGGCGTGCCGAAAGCGACACGATCACGACGGTCGCGTCAAACGCCCGCACCGCCTTCACGCCCAACAGCTCGAACCCCAGCTGCGGCTGTACGACCCGTTCGAGCGCCCGGACTGTTGCCTGGGCGCAGCAGCGCAGCTCTCCCGCTTGTGAGATCACGCCTTCCGATTCTCCTGTGAACTGCCGCCCATCTCCCCACGACAGCACCACTTTGGCGCGGCACCGCCCGCTCGCGAGCCGCTGGAACTCGAACTCCTTGAAGCGGAGCCGCTCCCCCCCTGCCCCACCTCCCACACCGTCACCAACGGCCGGAGTCGTCACCGCTCGGTCCGTCACTCGAACCGCACTTCCAACTGGTGGCGCAGCGCGGTGTCGGGCGCCCGCTCCACGACGTCCACTTCGAGCCGCGGCCGGCCTTGCGCGTCGCGCTCCGCAGACACGACCAGGATCAGCCCGCTGTCAAGCTCAACCTTGAGCTGGCGCAGGTCGGACCGCACCGTCACTTCGCGCACCCCTTCGCCCCGCAGGCGCGCGACCGCGCCCGCGACGCGGCGCAGCTGCTGCAGCTCGAGCGAGCTCACGCGAGGCGCTCAGCCAGGAGCCGCGAGAGAGCCGTATTCGGAATCCGCTCCGCCTGGATGAACAGCGACGACTTCGAGGTAGCCGCAAGCGGGTACAGGGTCCAGAACGAGCGTCCGGACCGCTCCGAGGCCGACCGGAACGACAGTACCAGCTGCCATGCCCCGGTGTTGGCCGGGCGCTCCGCCAGGGCGTCCACATGCCAAACTTGATCGCCCAGGGCGATCACTCTCCATGGCATGGATCACCTCGCAAACAAGGGCCCGGCAATATTGGTCTAACCCAAAGCCCTGTCAATAGTTGGAGTTCAGCGCGTTCGTGACGCGCCGCGCTCGAGTCGGGAGGATGGCTCGGTGCGCCGTCGCGGACGCCGGGTGGGCGCGGGTAGCCCCCCAGTTCGGTGGGGGCGGTGAGGGCTCGGCGGAGCCCGCGCGCCCCGGCGGCGGCGGCCGGGGATCCGCCCGGCCTTCCCCGGGGCGTGGGAGTCAGTCGCCCCGAGTCGCGAGCGCTTTGAAGCGCTTGGCGAGCTCCAGCGTCGTCGGGCCGGGTTTGCCGGCCCCGATCACTCGGCCATCGAGCTTCGTGACGGGGACGACTTCGGCTGCGGTCCCGGTGAGAAACATCTCGTCGGCCGTGTAGAGGTCGTAGCGGTTGAGCGGCACCTCTTCCACACCGTAGGTCGCGTCGCGCGCCAGCTCGATGATCGCGTCGCGGGTCACGCCGCGCAGGATGCCGGCGTAGGCCGGCGGCGTCTTGAGCGTCCCATTCGTGACCGCGAACAGATTCATGCCGCTGGCCTCGGCCACATAGCCCTGTGCGTCGAGCATGATGACCTCGTCCACGCCGGCCGCGATGCCTTCAACCTTCGCGAGGATGTGGGACAAATAGTTGAGCGACTTAATGCGCGGTGACAGACTCTCGCGGTGATGGATTGGTGTCGCGGCGGTGAGTGCTGTGAGCCCCTTGTCGTAGCGCTCCTGGGGCCACAGCTGAATCGTGTCGACGATGCAAATGATCGACGCCTTGACGCACTTGCGGGGGTCGAGCCCGAGGTCGCCCACGCCACGGGTCACGACGAGGCGGATGTATGCCTGTTCCAGTCCGCTCTTGGCGACCGCTTCCTCCACCAGCCCGTGCATCGCCGCCTTCGCAAGGGGGATCTCGAGCCACACCCCCTTGGCCGAGGCGTACAACCGGTCGACGTGCTGGGCCAGGCGGAAGACCCGGCGGTCGTACACGCGGATCCCCTCGAACACGCCGTCGCCGTACAGCAGCCCATGGTCGAACACCGAGACCTTGGCGCTCGCGCGGTCGTAGTATGTCCCGTCGATCCAGATGATGGGCGGCATAGTCCCCTTTAGCGCGTGTAGGCGACGATCTTGTCCAAGATCGCCCGGGCGAAGTCCTTCTCCCACGTGACGGCGCTCGTTTTCGCGACGACCTGGACCCGTGTGGAGTTCTTCCCCTGGGCCTTAAGCGTGACACTCACGTCGCGTGCGCCGGCAGCGCCGTCGATCTCGCGCTGCTCCCCGTCTTGCCGCTGCTCGCTCACGGACTTCGTTTGCCGGACCTTGAGCTCGCCGAGCGCTTTCTCGGTCGCAGCCGCCGCGCGGTCCACCGCCACCGGCACGACCGATTCGACGCCCCGCTCCGTGAAGTAGATCGCACCCCCGGCCCCTGCCCCCGCCGCGGCGAACAGGCAGCCGGCCAGGAAGAGCGGTCCCGAGCCCGCGGCCACCGCGCAGCGCCACTTCGCGCTCCAGCGTGCCATCCTCGTCCCCCTCCCGTGAGCGCCCATGCGGCTGCGGCGCCGTCGCTTGCGCGAATATACCTGGGCCAGCGATCCCCCGGCTACCGGGCGCCCGGCCCGCCGGGACGTTACCTGGATCACGGAACGACGGGTCGAAATCCGCGATCTGTACGGCCATGGATGGAACCCTGGGATGGGCCCGCGTGTGGTTTGCGGCCAAGCGCGACGACACCGAGACGCCGCTCCGTCAGGGAGCCTGGTATCCCATCGTGACGAGCGGCGTGGCGCGCGCGGTGCTCGAAGTCTCGGGGAAGCGGGTCGCCGTGGCCCAGGACGCCGTCGAGGTACGCGCCAAGCGCCCCGACCGGTTCACCGTCGTCTACCGCACGCGCGACGACCCGAACCCTGCCCGCGGCACGCGGGCCGACGTGGGCCGTCGCTACGGCGTGTGCCCGATGTGCGCTGCACGCGTGCCCTTCAGAGGTGGGGTTATCCCCTCCGTCACCACCTGCCCTCAGTGCAAGCACGAAGGGACCGTAGCGTGGTGGGAGACCGGGTGAGCGTGGGTGTGTCGCCCGCGCAACCCTTGCGTGGTGGATCAGTCGACGAAGACTGCGAGACACTCGAGCACGACCCCCCATGGCGAACCTCAACCCAGCCAACCCCCCAGTCAGCCCCCCCGATCAGTTCAAGCAGTGGATGCGCGAGCGGCCGTGGTTGGCGCGCGAGGTCGCCGGGCTGCGGGCGAAATTTGCGGCGGCGGTCGAAGACTACCAACGCGTATACCGGACGACGCAAGCCCTCGGGTCCTGAGGAGGATTGGCGCCGACTAGGCAGCGGCGTCGAGCGGTGGCGCGGGCTTGGCGAGCGCCGCGTCCGCACGATCATTCGGCCTGCTGGCTAACAGCTCGGTTTGAATCGCCACCCACACGACGAGGCAGGCAATCGTGATGGGGCGCAGCGGCGCCAGGATGTCGAGTCGCACGTGCGATGGCACGAGGTCCGATTGCACCACCGGCCCCGCGATGAAGGCCAGGGCCATGAGCGCCGTTCGCAGCGGCGTGCGACGGGACATGGCATACCAGATCGCGATCCCCGCGAAGCCCACGACCACCGAGGGTCGCTCCGCCTGGTGATTGAACAACAGGCAGTACAAGAGGAGAGAGCAGAGAAACAGGCGCCGGAAGTGCGGATCGGGCCACCGATCGCGCCGCAAAGCCACCGGGAACAGGAGAAGCCCTGCGCCCGCGAGCTGCACGGGCCAGTTCGGCCAATCCAGCCGGAACCACTGATACAGCAAGCCCATCACCGACCAGGCCCGTGTCAGCGTGTCCTCGCCGAGCACTCGACCCCAAGACCGCCACTGCGCCGCGAGCGCGCCAGGCGACGTGACCACCAACGGGAGGGCGATGAGGATCGCGAGCGCGGCGGTGAAGAGGAGGCCGAAGCGCACCTTCCGCCGGTGGAACAGACCAAATGTGAGCGCCGCCAGCGGATACAGCTTCATCAAGGTGCCAAGGGCGATCGAAGCCGCCGCGAGCCCGTGGCGCTCCTCTTCCAGGGCCACGAATGCAAGGATGATGAGGCCCGCGACCACGGCATTCGTGCTCGACGCGTGCTGCATCGCCGTCAGGAACTCGAAGAACGCGATCCCCAAGGCAAGACGCGCCAGTGGCCCGGGCAGCAGCCGCTCGATGGCGTAGTAGAAAAGGAGCGCCGCGCACAAGTCCCACAGGAGAAACCCAACGGCGGGGGCGGGCAACGCAAAGGGTCCGAAGAGCAACGCCCAAGTCGGGCTGTACTTGAACACGTCGTAATACAGGTCGGGATATGCCTGATAGATGTCCTGCGCCCGCACTAGATGGAAGAAGGACCAGCGGAAGATCTTGATGTTGTTGGCCGCGGCGCGGCCACCGAACTGGAAGGTGACGAGGACGACGCTCCCGAGATACACGAGCAGCAGCCAATGGCGCCGCAACCGACCGACCAAAGCTGCGCGCACTATCGCGAGATGCAAAACGGCTCCAGATGATGCGTCGCCGGGTCCTGCGACGACCGCGCCCGCGACCCAGTCGCAAACAGCAACTCGGGCAGCGTCTGGAACCGCCACGCCCTTGTCACCGCCGCGAGACGTACCAGCGTACCCCGATGAAGAACGCCAGGATCGCGACGATCACAAGCGTGCGCAAGAGAATGGGGACGCTCACAGGCTACCTCCAACGAACGTGAGAGAACTCAGAGCGACCTGGCCCACCAACCCCGCTCACTTCGCTCGCGAGCCCACACGCTATGGCCTGACAGCCCACGCCAGACCGTCCGGTTGCTTGCCCGCCGCAACGCGACCGATTACGGACAGCGACTTCACGTCAATGACCGCAACGTCATCGTCGGGCGTGCAGGCCACGTACGCACGCGCGCCGTCCGGCTGCATCACGATTCCTGCGGCCCCATGCCCGATCGGCACGCGCTTCATCACGCTGCGCGTGGCAGAACGGAGTACCGTCACGTCCGGGCCACGCAGTGTCGAGACGAACGCCAGCGACCCGTCCGGCGTGAACTTGAGCCGGTTCGCGCCCCGTACGTCGACGGCGAGCGTCTGCACCACATGCTTCGTCGCCACGTCGATGACGGAGATCGTGCCATCCTGGGCGTTCGCGACCCACGCCTCTTTGCCGTCGGGCGACACATCGAAGCCTTCGGGGCCGCTGCCCACGGGGACGACCGTCTCGTCCCAGTCGAGCCGCGGTACGGGGCTGGCTCCGCCGGGTGGGCCCGGAGGCGGACCGCCCGGACCAGGGCCGCGGCGCTGGCCGCTGCTCGGCTCGATGATGGTCACCGTGCCAGAACTGACGTTCGTGGTCATGACGTGCTTCATGTCGGCGGAGACAAAGAGCATATGGGTCCGGTTTTGCCCGGTGCCGAGCACCCAATCGACCTTCTGAGTCGATCGATCGTAGCTGCCGATGACCTTCGCCCCTTCCGCGGTGAACCACAGCTTCCCGCCGACGAACACGAGGCCGTGCGGCCCCCGCAGCGGGCCGAGGTCGATCACCGACGCTGCCGTCCGCTGCAGGAGATCGACGACCGTGATCGTGTTGTATGCCCCGCCGCCGTAGTTGGAGATGTACGCGAGCTCGCCGTCCGCCGACGCTATGACTTCATGCGGGTCCGGCCCCGACGCGACCTGCCCAACGACTCTCAACGTCGCTGGATCTACGATGCTCAGGACGTGATCGGTCTTGGCAAGGACGAGCAAGGCAGGAGACGGTGTTGGAGAACCGGCGACGTCCGCGTCGCGCACGCCATCGAATGGGGGGGCGGGAACGCGCGCCTGCGCTGCGGCGCGTGGCAAGCCGTCGGGCCGGGAACCCATCCGGAAGGGCGCCGGACGAAATGATGAGTCCGCGGGGCCAATGAGCAGCGCGGCCCCGAGCGACGCCGCATGAACGAGTCGAGACATGAGGCACCTCTGGTGCCGGGTACGCCACAATACCCGTGCCGGTGCGGCAATGCAACGCGCCGCCCGGGTGCTACGGAGCCCCGCGCCCCTGGCGACCAGCCGGGACTCGAGCGGGGGACCTTAGGCTCCGGAGGCGCTAACGGCCAGCGCCCGCCAACGCTGGTCGTTGTCTTTAATGCCTTCGCGAGTCGCGCGCCGGCTAATTCGCCTGACAACACGGCTGGACACCGATGCGGCCGGAGCGCAGTGTAATTGTAGTTGGGGACCGCTCTGGGGGATGCAGATGTCGACCAAGTTCCGCACTGGTAGGTTGATCCTCGTGGTGCTAACCCTGTTGGGCTTTGTGACCGTCTCCCGGGCGTGGGACGGATTGCTGGGCCTGCAGCTGCACGCTGGCCCGCCCATGAAGATCGAATTCCGGAACATCCTCCCGAAGTACTCGGATGCTGTGACGACGAGCCAGCCAGGGGACTGGCTGACCGACGGCGGCAACCCGCGGCGCACCGCCTGGCAGCAGGAGGAGGCGATCCTCACGACTCGTAACGCCAGGGACATCAAGCTGGTGTGGAAGATCACGCTGGACAACGTGCCGCGGGAAATGCACTCGCTGCTGCCGGCGCTCGTCGTAGGTCGAGCGTCTACGCGTGAGGGGCCGAAGCAGATCGTGGTCGTGACGGGCGTGTCTGACAACCTGTACGCGATCGACACCGAGCGCGGCGTCGTGCTTTGGAGGAAGCGCTTCGACCACTCCTCGGTGGGCGATACCGTTCCGCGGGGAGGTCTCATGTGCCCCGGCGGCATCACAGCGACCCCGGTGATCGGCCCCGCGACAGCGGCGGGTGGGTACACGATCTACGCCGTGTCATGGGACGGGATGCTCCACCAGCTCAACGTCGCCGATGGTGAGGACGTGGCCCCGTCCGCGAAGTTCATGCCGCCGAACGGGAAGCCGTATGCGTTGAACCTCTGGAAAAACGTGCTCTATACACACACCGCTCAAGGGTGCGGCGGTCATCCGAACATGGCCTACGCGTACGACCTTGCAACCGGCAGGGTCGGCAGTTGGGGACCCGCGGGCGGCGGCATGTGGGGCCGCACCGGACCCGCCATCAGCTCGAAGGGCGTCATGTACACCGGCACCGGGGATGGGCCGTGGGATCCCGAGCGCGGGCTCTATGGCAACGGGATTATCGGACTGCAGCAGAGTCCTACCACCAAAGCGCTCGAGCTGGTGGACTACTACGCGCCGTCGAACGCCGAGTGGCTGTTCAAGCGCGATCTCGACATGCAGGTCACGCCTGCGATCTTCGACTATAAGGGCAGGGAGCTGATGGTGGCGGGCGGGAAGGAGTGCCGCGCATACCTGATGGACACCGAATCAATCGGTGGCGATGACCACCGGACGCCGCTCTTCCGCACGCCGCCGTTGTGCAACGAAGGGGTGAACTTCGCCTCGGCGGGCATCTGGGGTGCCATGGCGAGCTGGCTAGACGCCCATGGCACGCGCTGGGTGTTGACTCCATTCTGGGGACCCCAGCACTCCGCCTTCAAAGCGCCTGGGGAACACGGCGACGTCACCTACGGCGCTATCGCCGCCTTCAGAGTGGAAGAGCGGGATGGCACGCTGCAACTCATCCCGGCTTGGATCTCCCGAGATGTGAACCGGGCCGAGCCGCCGGTCGTCGCGAACGGCGTCGTCTTCGCCTACGGGAGCGGCGAGAGCACCACCCAGGCCACGCCGGAACTCGGGCTACGCGCGAACCAGGCGGACTATCGCATCAAGCATTCCACCCACGCCGTCCTGTATGCGTTCGACGGCCAAACCGGCGACGAACTGTGGTCCAGCGGCACCCAGATCACGTCATGGAACCACTGGGCCGGCCTGTCGGTCGCCAACGGCCGCGTCTACCTCGGCACGTTCGACGGGACACTGTACTGCTTCGGTATCACGCAATGAGAAGGTCTGCCGCGGCTGC
>WNFC01007913.1_pt1 | contig 11704 bp, 18 predicted proteins | sample 5400541 | NCBI WGS metagenome assembly WNFC01 (sample SAMN13153342, study PRJNA577476) | soil metagenome | isolation source: 120 cm saprolite under Douglas fir tree site 2 hole 2 replicate 1 | place: USA:California | collected 2015-04-18 | reverse complement strand
CGGGTCCGGAAACGATATGGGAGCCCAGCCACTCGCCATCGATCAGATCGTGCATTTTCGGCTTTGAAATTTCTCGCGCTTTTCACGGTGTGCAGCCAAGCTGCGCAATGTTATTAGAAATCCGTCCTTGGCTTCGTCGGTGTCACCAGCCAGTCATGCGTCCGCCTCGCCCAAGTCATCATTCAGCGACCACGTATAAAGGTCTTTGGCGACGTGCATTTTTTGCCACATCCTCCTGACGTGTGTCAACAAGATGGTTAACTGGCATGACCCTGTCCTCCTTAAGAATGACCACTGTGAGTCCTACGGGCGGCGGCCGCTGTGTTGGTCAATATCGCAATTGACACACTCCTAGTTGCCTTCATCAAACTGAACCATGCCATTGCTGGCCTCTACTTGTGAGTTCTTCTTCACTGGTAGGAAAGCACCCACTGATATCGAGTTGAATGACCTCCAGCTGGGAAACTGCATTCACGGTTGGGTTTGAATTGGGCGTGCTACGAAGAAAACGACCATACAGATGGACAATATGGGTGAGCTCTTTCCACCCTACTAGACCTCACGACAATTTCAGTGATTGTAGCTATATCTCGGAACCCGCTACACCCTCTTACTTGCCTTCATCTGCTTGTTGATTGCCATGAACAGCTCAAAGGTTCCCTGTAAGGTAAGGCTTTGGTAATACATGAGTTCAAGGAGGAGATGGTCATTAACGTACACGTTACAGCCATTGATAAAAACCATTCTTGTAAGGGTGTAGTAGCGATCACAGTTTCCTGCTGGTTGAATGAGAATGTGATCTTCCCAGGCATTGATGTATGTCTCTTGGGCATTTGCTTCCTTCACCATCGTTCTCCGCGTGCAAGTCATCTCTTAGACTCAGGCTCAGGCTTGCAAGAATTGATTGTCCTCTTTGTCGTTTTTTTAGAATTGCCATATGGAACCACAACATCATCGTGTCCCTAATTGCCGTTGGTGTATTGTTGAGTGGCCTCGCATTAAACATCCGACGTACGTCCGTATCCTCAGTTATTTGAACCATCATCTTACTATGTCCCTTGCCTGCGTTTTCAAAGGCTTGGCATTGGTGAGGAGCTTTACACGAGTTCTCATCTTAGATAGTACGAACTGACGCCCACACAAATCACACAAGATTCCTATTAAATACAACGCCGCTTTGAATACCTGTATATCCCAACACCCGGACAGGGCCCTCGTCAATTGTATCGGCGTCCTCGTGGCAGACGTAGTGCTCCTCCTGACCATGTTGATTGGGCTCCTGCGACATGCGAACAAGAATTCAACTGGTATATGTAAATTGCTTTACCAACAAGTAACACTCAAATCGCTTTCTCCGTCTTGTGCCGGATGCTAAGTTCGTTCTAGTGCATAATTTGGTTAGCGTTAGCTTCGATTGCGGAGATACCACCTACGGTCAGATCCTCTCCCGCAATTGGATGATATTCAGCTGACGATATCGCAGGTCTTCCTTATTCTGAATTTGAATGGTGTGGTATTTTTTCTGTACGCCAGTGCCGCATGGACGGAGGCTGATGACACTCTCTACAACCTGACAGACGTTTGGAACCAAGTACTGTTTATCACCCTGTTTCTCTTTTGGTCCGAGGCTGATATGACCTTCACGTCAGATGCTCCTTGAGGCAGCAGGTAAGAGTTCAAAATACCTTTGTCGAAGCCTGCACTGACCAAACCCCTCTTACGTGCTTTTGCTGTAGTCGCCTTACTGTTCGTCCTCTCTGCTTCTCCCCTTCTCGTAGTCAAGGTTTTCTCACTTGGTAAACACAGGTCCATCGGTGCTGCACGCATGTACCGCTCTCTATCCGAACAAGGATCCTTCACTGATTATGTGTGCGTCTTGCCGGTCCCACCCGCGAACTGGAGAGTTGTTCTCAATTCACCGTTTTTCTTCCCCTCCTTTTAGGTCGGTGGATGTGCCCGAATCTTCGTCGGGGACGTCGAACTCCACTGTGCAGCGTAGAGGGGTCAAGGTTTCTGGCCCCATTCATTTTGCGTCTGTTACGCAGTCGGAGGGGGCTCAGACGACGTACCAGTCCCCGGCGTTCCTGCCAGGCCGAGGGGACCACATGCAACTGGCGTGTATTCCGGACAGGTCGATTTCCAGCCTTGTTCACAATGACACGAATGATGAGGCTGACTCTGCTAGATACGAGACCGTTTAGGCCCTATGTGACCCATTCTCCCACTTATTTTTCACGTAAATTCTCCGTGCATGTCTTAGTGCAGTGAGGGCACGTGAGTGAGTCCGAGTAAAGGCGGACGCAGAGGGACGAGCCAAGATGAGGAAATGAGAGTTGTAGGACGCGGCTCGAAGATAAGAGGAGATGATGAGAGGAAGTAATCGAGACGAAGAAGTTAACCTAAGACTTCGAAACCGGAACGCGTGATAACACAAGTGGCTTGATACAGCGGAAAAGGTTCGAGGTAAAAACAAAGACGGCGGGACTTAGGGACACATGGAAGGATACGTGTCAAACGCGAGGCGACTCGGATTCTCGCGTGAATTGGCTGATGTTACAGAAGAATGCAGGCTCCTTTTATGCGTCAACATGCCCCCATTAATTGGTACGAAAGACCAACCGATACCGAAAGAGGCAGGTAGAGAGTAAAAGTGTCAGTAACAAACGATATATGATGATCGTACAGGTCAGCAGATGGTACGAAAACGGTTTGGTATGCGGCGCGTATGTAATGAAGAAGGTCCAAGAATTGGAGCGATGTTCGAAGGGGAGAGGCAGGGATCGCATACGAGGGAACTCAAACCTATCAAAGTAAGGAATAGTACGTCACTGGCAGATATGAAAGGTAGCTTGAAATACTATTGCAAGCTATCTTTCATATTTGATGTATACGGTTTTCGACCAATCACAAGATTTCAAAGGGCGGGGCACGACGCTGGATAGGCGTTGCATGGTGAACGCTTGGGAGCGGTAGCAACTCGAATGTTAATGTTAATGTTGGAATGGAATGGAAACGGACGATCCGAGCCGGGCCTCTGGCGTCTTCCCCTCCTTTTTTACTACCCGTGACGTAACTTATTCTGGCGGTTCTCGCACTGTGGAGCTTGCGCTTTCCCCTAGTCTGATCGGACACTGGTAGATACTGAGGCCAACTTGGACTTCCACTTCCGAGGTTTACCGTCAGTGACCTCGAGGCGCAACATATGACAGCCCCCTCCCTTTGATATTGCCATGATTTCGAGCGGTTGGGGTCGCTACAACTGGGTCTGGCGTCCCTGCCGCGTGCGACCTCGTGTTGGTGGCGTTGTGCGCTGGTGCAGCCTGGTGATCATGCACGTCGAGAAGGAGAAGGAGAAGAGGTTGAAGGAAATGGGGGGCGGTCGCGTATGTTTGTTTGGACGAGGAAGGTGGCCCAGGTGGGCAACGGTGAGCCTGGCGGAGTGTGCCAGTGGATATCGACCATATTGACATTACTAACAGCAAGATCGACAGTTTGCCAGTGGCATTTCGCCGCTCTCGTGCAAGCGTCGGAATGCACAGATTATAACGTGGGCACAATCTTGACTCAGGCATGTAGTTATAATCTCTAAAGAGATCCTTTAGAGAAGATGTCGCAAGAGGTGCCAGCGTACAATTGAAGACACAGTTTGGCCGGCCCGGCCCGGGCTGGGTACGAACCTAACCCTAACCACACATTACCCGGAGTCGCATTTGGGCAACACTTGGGTCCCACAGCCTTTGTCTGGGACCTGGGTCTCATGCGCTCTGTTGCATACCGTGAGCTGCGAGAGCACCATGGGAGTCATTGTGCGGCGCATGCAGCCTCCCACCTGCTCAATCAGATTAGGAATGTGGTATCACGCGATCATGATCACGCATCACGGAAGACAGCAGTAAATTACAGGGCTCCATTCCAGAAGTCCCTCGACTCCCTTCTCTCTCCCACGTCTGCGGCGCCACGAAAATATCTCCTCGTTATCTAGGAGGGTAACGACGAGGATCTCCGCGGGACCAAGCGATACGGGAGCACAGCCAATCGTTCATATATCAAGTCATGCGTTTCCGGTTTTGAATTTCTCAGGCCTGTCATTGCTTGCTACCAAACGTGCACGATGTCATTAAAAGACCGCCGTCTTTCGACGGCGTCGTCAGTCACACACGCGCACTCGAGCGCAACTCCGAAGTCGACCCATGAGCTTCGCGATGTGATGGAATGCCGCGCTCGCGTTGCCCAGCCCAGTCATGTGTTTGCAATGCCCAAATCACCATCGAGCGACCCTATATATGGGCTTTTGTCGGCGTGCGGCTTCTCCACCCTCTCTGGACGTGTATCAACAAGATGGTCAATTGGAATGATCCTGCCCGCCTTCTGAATGACTACAGTGCGTCGCATAACCTCTGTGTCGGTTCAACGTCGTCATTGACAGTCCCCTAGTTTCCTTCATCAAACTGAGCCATGTCATTGCCGGCGTCTATATGTGTGTTCGTCTTCATTGACAGGAAAGCACGAACTGATATCGAGTTGCAATAACCTCAGCTGGGAAACTGTGTTCACGGCTGGCTTTGAATTGGACGTGTTTCGAAGAAAACGACCATACAGATGAACAATATGGGTGAGATATTTTAACCTTACTCGACCTTATGACCACTTGAAAGAAAGTAGCCATACCTCGGAACACGCTACACCCTCCTATTGGTTTTCATTTTCTTGTTCGTTGATATGGACGGCCCAAGGATTCCTTGTCAGGTATGGCTTTCAGTTGGAAGTACTCGGGTTCATGGCAGCGATCGTCATTAACATCCACCTTATAGCCGATGATCACAGCCATTAATGTAAGGCGGTAGTAGTGATCACGCTACCCCTCCCGGTTGAATGAGAACTTTACCTTCCCAGGCATTGATCTATGCCTCTTGGGCATTCGGCTCCCTCATCATCGTTCTCCGCGTGCAAGTCATCGCTTTGACTGAGGCTATTAAAAACTCATCGTCCTAATTCCCTCTTTTTTAGAATTGCAATATGGTGCCGCAATATTGTCGTGTCCCTAATTGCGGTTGGTGTATGGCTGGGTGGCCTCGCATTGGGCATCCGGCGTATGTTCGAATCCTCAGTTGTTTGATCGATTATCTTATGTCCCGCGCCTGCCCTTGCGAAGACTTGGCAACGGTGAGGAGCTTTACACGAATTCTCATCTTCAATAATACGAACTGAGGTCCATGCAAATCACACAAGATCCCTGGCACCGTGACCTACAACCCCCTCGCGGATACTTGCATAATCCTACACACGCACAGGACCATCGTTGATTCCATCGGCGTTCTCGTGATCGACGTAATGCTGCTCCTAACGATGTTGATTGGGCTTCTCCGACATGCGCACAGGAGTTCGACTGGTATATGGAAATTACTTTACCAACAAACAGGTGACACTCAAAATGTTTTCTCCGTCTTGTGCCGGATGCTAAGTTTGTCCTAGTGTATAATCTGGTTAGCGTTGGCCTTGATCGCAGAGATACCACCTTTGGTCCTTCCCTTCTTCGCAGTTGGGTGATATTTCGCTCACGATTTAGCAGGTCTTCCTTATTCTGAATTTGAATGGTGTCTTTTTTTTCGCACGCCCGTGCGTAGCGGCCGGAGGCCGATGGCTGATGGCTCTGCCAGTGTGACCTAACAGATATTTGGAACGAAGTAGGTTTTATCAGTATGGTTTTCTTTCGATCCCGGGCTGAGATGAGCTTCATGTCAGATTCTCATTGTACCATCAAGTAAGATATAGAGATGATACTTATCGGAAATCCCTCCCTGACCGAAATCTCACTACCTGTCCCTGCTGTAGCCACCGTTCTGTTCGTCATCTCTGCCTCTAGCCTCCACGGCTTCAAGCGGTTCTGATCCGATGAAGACAGATCCATTGGTGCTTCACGCATGTACCGCTCTCTATCCGACCACGGATCCCTCACCGAATACGTGTACGTATTGCCACTCCTGACCGCTGACCGGAGAATTGTCTTAATCCAACCCCCCACATCCCTTCGCTGCATTTCTTTTCCTCCTTGGTTTAGGTCATCGGATCCACGTCAATTCTCATCAAAGGCGTCGAACCATGCGGTGCAGTGTAGAGGTGCCAACATCCCCGGCGCCATGCATTTCGCGTCTGCCACGCTGTCGGAGGGGACAGGGACGACGTACGAGTCCCCGGTGTTCCTCCCAGCAGACCCAATACATATGGAGTTCGTTCGGGGCGGATCGATCTCCAGCCTTCCTCGTGTAATCACGAAAGAGAAGGTCACTGACAACCAGGTAGCATGCGAGTCCGAGTCAGTTTAGTGTCTGGGCGAAGATATGTATTTCATTCCCCTATATTTATTTTTCGCTTTTTGTTTACCCGAGAACGTTGACCCGAATATTCAGAGAGCGACAGCCCGATGGACTGGTCTCATTACGTCTTCTCCTTTCTGCCTCGCCCCACCCCTTGTTTGTTTACTTCCCTTGAAGTAATTTAATGTGAGAGTACGCGTTGGCCCCGAAACGGAACGAATCGTCGGAGCGCCTGAGATGTCGAAGCCCCCAAGTTTCCATTCCGGGTCTCCACATACGCACAACGCGTGCATTTCCCTCTTATCGTCGTGCCCCGCCTCCCCGCCCTTCGCGATTGCAAGTACCATGATTGATCGAGAACAGGTGTCTCAAGCATTCCTCAGACCGCTATATAGTTACCTCGTTGCTGCGTTCTCGCCTTACTGTGACATGTTGAAGTCCCTTCGTATGTGATCCTTGTCTCTGCCCCACATTACTGTATCGTCCCCATTTTGAATCCTAGGCCTTCTTTTCTCGGACACCTCACCGGCTTCTATCTTCACCTCTATGTTCCCCTCCTCACTTAATAAGCGCGTGTTCGCGTATAGAAGGGTCCTATACTCTTCTGTAACAGGAATAATCCAAGCGAGAAGCGCCTCGCATTTGACTCGGATTCTTTGCGTGTTCTTAAGTCTCCCCTCCTTTGTCTCTAACTCGAATCGTGCGCCTGTCATGGTGCGTCCTGCTTTCGAAGTCTTGAGGAATGCCCTCATCTGTCTCAATTACTGCCTCTCACCACCTTCTCTCGTTTTCGTGCTGCATTCCAGGTACAACTCCTAACCCCTCAAGCTATCTCCTCCACCCTCCTCATCTCCATTCTCTCGAACTCGCTCGCGTGGCCTAGCCGCGTTACTTGGACAGTCCTTCGAATTGTAATACTTAGAACCTTCGGCGTAGTGTGATTGGCCAAACACCGGGGCCAATTTGGACCTCCAAGCATTTATTATCGGCAGTGACGCATGCGCATGCTACTCCTTACCCCCGGAGATCGCCGTATTTCCGACCCAGGGGCCATTTCAACCACACCAGGTCTGTGGCGTCCCGCCTGATAACGACCCCGTGTTAGCGTGGCTGTGCGTGCTTGCGATCGTGAACAATGCGAGGGAGAAGGAGGAGAGGAGGAGAAAGAGGCTGACGGGACAACGGCGGTCGTGTGTGCTTCTTTGGACGAGGAACTTGAAGGTGGCCTAGGTAGTGAGGGTGAGCCTGATCGCGGTCCGGGGTGCGGATATCACAGTTTGGCATTTCTCCGCGCTCGTGTCGGAGTGCGCGGGTTAGGACGTCTGGACTTAGCATCTCTAGCCCGTAAAGTAATTTTAAAGAGACGATTTCGTCGCTGGGAGTGAGAAACTGGGATTATGTGCACACGTGACTTCCCAGAGACTCGGTGGGCCGGCGTCTATTTGTATCAGTTTGCGGGAACCTAACCCTAACATATTCAAAACAGCCCAGACAGAACTTGTCGCACGACTCGACATTACAAACCCTTCTGATCTTATCCCGATTTTCTCTTCTCTTATGCGCTCTGTTGCACACTGTAAGCTGCGAGAGTACCATGGGGGGCGTTACGCGGCGCATACAATCCCGCATTTGCCGCTCAATCAGACAAGCAATCAGATTCTGGAGGTCGTGTGTCACGCAATCATGCATCACAGAAGACACAGTCACCACAGGGCTCCATCCCAGAAGCCCCCTCTTTCGAACTATTTCTCTTTCTTTCCCACGTCTTCCAAACGCCACGAAATCATCTCCTTGTTATCTGGGAAGTTAATGATGACCATTTCCGGAGCCACAAGCGATATGAGCGCACCACCAGTCGTTCATCTATCGAATTGTGCTGTTTCGGTTTTGAATTTCTCGCGCTTGTCACAGTGTGCGACCAAACGTGCGCAATGTTATCAGAAATCCGTCCTCTTTCGATGGCCTTGTCCACTCCAGCCATGTCCCCACCTCCCCCAAATCACCATTCAGCGACCTAATATATGGGCCTTTGCAGACATGCAATTTCATCCACCTTCTCCGGACGTGTATCAATAAGATGGTCAACTGGAATAATCCTGTCCTCGTTCTAAATGACTACAGTGCGTTCATGTGGTCTCCATGATCTTGGCCAATATCGCCGCTCACAGTCCCCTAGTTGCTTTTGTCAAACTGAACCATGCCATTGCTGGCCTCTACATGTGTGTCCGTCCTCACAGGCAGGAAAGCGCGCACTGATCACGTCAGCTGGGAAACGGTTTTCACGGCTGGGTTCGAATTGGACGTGTTACGAAGAAAACGACCATACAGATGGACAATATGGGTGAGCTATTTCCAACCTACTGGACGTCACGAACACTTCCATGAAATTAGCCATACCTCGGAACTCGCTACACCCTCTTACTTGCCTTCATCTGGCTGTTAATTGATATGGACAGCTCAAGCGTCCCCTGTGAGGTAAGGCTTTCGTAGCGCATGGTTTCATGGCAGAGTCCGTCATTGACGACCACGTTATAGCCATTGTCCATAACCATTCTTGTAAGGGTGTAGTAGCGATCACACTCTCCCTCCCTGTTGAATCAGAATTTGATCTTCCCAGTCATTGATCTATGTCTCTTGGGCATCCGCTTCTTTCACCATTGTTCTCCGCGTGCAAGTCATCTCTTCGGCCTATCCTCATAATAATTCATCGTCCTCATTGGCTTCTTTTTTCAAGAATTGCAATATGGGACCGCAATATCATCGCGTCGCTAATTGCGATTGGTGTATTGTTGTGTGCCCTCACATTAAACATCCGGCGTACGTTCGTATTCCAAGTTGTTTGAACTGCCAGCTTATGTCCCGTGCCTGCGCTTCCAAAGACTTGACATTGGTGAGGGGGCTTTACACGGGTTCTCACCTTGGATAGTACGAACTGACGCACACACAAATTACACAAGACCACTGCGACGTACGACCACCTTCAAGTCGTGGATACCTGCACATTCCTACAGACGCACAAGGCCCTCGTCAATTGCATCGCCGTCCTCGTGGCTGACGTAGTGCTCCTCCTGACAATGCTGATTGGGCTTCTGCGGCATGCGCACAGGAGTTCAACTGGTATATGGAAATTGCTTTGCCAACAAGTAAGACTCAAAATATCTCCATCTTGTGCCGGATTCCGAGTTTGTTCTAGTGCATGATTTGGTTAGGGTTGGCTTTGATTGCAGAGATACCACTTACGGTCGGTCCCTTTCCGCGATTGGATTATATTCAGCTGACTATTCCGCAGGTCCTCCTTATTCTGAATCTGAATGGTGTGATGTTTTTTTTGCACGCCGCTTCTTGGACGGAGGCTGATGAAACCCTCTGCGACCTGACAGATGTTTGGAACGAAGTACGTTTATCACTCTATGGTTTTCTTTCGGCCCAGGGCTGATATGAATTTCACGTCAGATGCTCCTTCAGGCGACAAGTAAGAGCTCAAAATTAATTTGTCGAAGCCCGCTCTGACCGAAACCTTCGTACGTGCTCTTGCTGTAGTCGCCATTCTGTTCGTCCTCTCTGCCTCTCCATTTCCCGGATTCAGGTGGTTCTGACTTAGTGAACACAGATCCATTGCTGCTGCTCGCATGTACCGCTCTCTGTCTGACTATGGATCCTTCACCGAATACGTGTACGTATCGCTGGTTCCAGTCGGCAACTTCAGTCGTTCTCAAGCCAACCTCCCCGCTTCCCGTGCTGCTTTCTTTCTCCTCTCTCTTCATAGATCATTGGATCCGCCCCAATTCTCATCGAAGGTGCCGATCCCCGCTGGGCTATGTACAGGGGTCAACGTCTCTGGCCCGATTCATTTTGCGTCCGCCACGCAGTTAGAGGGGACTCGGAAGACGTACGAGACCCCAGTGTTCCTATCAGCAGACCCGATACATATGGAGTTCGTTCCGGGAATATCGATCCCCGACCTTGCTCATGTTAATACAAAAGAGAAGGTCAACCCGGCTGGGTACAATTCTGTTTAGTATCTGGGCAAGAGATATGGCCCATCCTCCTGTCTTTTTCACCTTTAGTTCCCCGAGGACGTTAACCCCAAATTCAGAAAGCAACCTGATGGATTGGTCTTATTGTGTCTTCCCCTTCCCTTTCCCCTTCCTCCACCCCTTACTCCTTTGTTTGCTTCTCGTGATGTAAGTAATATGGCGGTCCCTCAATTGTAATACTTAGAAGCTTTCGCCGTAGTCTGATTGGACAAACACCGAGACGGAGTTAGACTTCTGGGCACATACTATCAGCTGCCTTGAGGCAGGCGCGACGTATGTCCCTCTCACCTTGATAACTCCGTAATTCCGGGTCCGCCTTGCGATCGGAGGCGCGCAACCTGAGCCGGGGTCTAGTGTCTCGCCCGCTGGCGACCAACTAGTGACTTCGTGTTGGCACGATTGTGCGCGCTCGCGATCGTGCGCTATAGAGGGAAGTAGAAAGAGGATGATGGATAGGCGGCCAATCGCGGATTGGGCCGAGAGCGCACTTTGAACGAGGAAGGTGGTGAGCATGGTAAGCCTAGTGTCCGGGGCGTTGAGATCGGTAGAACGCCAATATAAATGAGAGCGCATTTGAAATCGACCGTCCACCAGTCACGTAACGCTCCCTTCTCTTCTCATTTGTAGTCTTCCGTCTTCCGTCCACCACAGCGTCCCTCTCTCCCTTTCTCACACCGTCTCCCGCATCGTCGTACATCCTGGTGGGAACCACACCAACGCCGTGTTTGCGGACGCCGATGGCATCAGGTGCGTGCTGCATACGTATCTGGAGCACCCGTGCCAGCAGGACGTCGTCGTGTTTCGGAGGCATTATGGTTAGAGCGTGGGCGTCAGCGTTCTGAAAATGCTGCCATGTTGTTTTTCACTTGCTGAGCGCCGAACATCTCACGCACACCAGTGACACCACACATTCTCGGCAGCGCCTCCAACCTCGTTTGAATGGTGTTTGCTGTTCGTACACTCAAACTTGCAGGCCCCGTGTGCATTGTAAACATTTTCTGTATTGTGCCACGACCATCTGACATGAACGACAACGTTATGAAAAAGAGCCCACAACCTCAATGATATAGACCTAGCGGGGAGCACGCGGAGCGCGGTGACCGCTAGAAGCGAAGCGCAAAAACTGTCAATATCGACACCTCGGACCTGCCGAGACCAGGCCCGTCATGCCCACTTAGGCCACCTTCCTCGTCCAAAGAACCACCACCGTTCCATCAACTTGTTGAACCTCTTTCTCCTTCTCCTTCTCAAAGGTCCCCCTGATGTTGCCAACAATCGCGAGCGCACACAGCCGCGCTACCACGGGGTCGTCGTCCGCGGGCGGGACGCCACAGACCCGGTTGAAGGGGCCTC
>WNFC01025706.1_pt1 | contig 11705 bp, 12 predicted proteins | sample 5400541 | NCBI WGS metagenome assembly WNFC01 (sample SAMN13153342, study PRJNA577476) | soil metagenome | isolation source: 120 cm saprolite under Douglas fir tree site 2 hole 2 replicate 1 | place: USA:California | collected 2015-04-18 | reverse complement strand
TCGGGAAGGCTCAGCGCTTGTACTTGGTTGGAGCCTTCCGAGGAGGGAAGAAGACGGGCCGCGGCATCCGGCCCACCGGCACCTCGAGCAAGACCGGCCGGTCGAGCGCTATGGCCTCGGCCACCAGCCGCCCCACGTCGGTGGGGGCTTTCGCGCGCATGCCGCGGACGCCGAAAGCCTCGCTGAGCTTCATGAAGTCGGGGTTGTGGAGCGCCGAGCCGTGCTGCCCGCCCCAGTCCTCGTCGAGATCGCGCGAGACGTTGCCGTAGGCGTGGTCGTTGAAGACCACGGCCACGACGTTGATCTTGTTCTGGGCGGCTGTCGCCAGCTCCTGGGCATTGTAGAGGAAGCCGCCGTCGCCGATCACCGCGACCACGGGGCTGCCGGGCCGCGCGACCTTCGCGCCGAGGGCCACCGGGTACTCGTAGCCGAGGTTGCCCGAATACGAGGAGGACAGATACGTCCGCGGGCCGTACGTCGGCCAGAGCGGGCGCGAGTAGTAGCCGATCTGGGTCATGCCCGCGATGAGGATCGTGTCCTCGGGGCACCCCGCGCGCAGGCTCTTGACGATGGACACCTGCGGCTCCTGCGTCATGGCGGCCGCGATCTCCGCGCGGAGCGCCTCGCGCTCCGCCTTGCGGGACGGGCGGGCGGGGGCGCCGGCGCGGAGCTTTTCCAGGAGCGCCTCGAGCGTCGCGCGCGCGTCGCCCACGAGCCCAAGCGTGCCCTTGTGGGTGCGTCCGATTTCTTCTGGGTCCGCGTCGATCTGGACGATGCGCGTCTCCGGCGCGAAGGAGACGAGGGCGAGCCTCGAGCCGACGGCGAGGACCACGTCGGCCGCGTGAATGGCGGCGCGGAGCGGTGATTCGCGCCAGAAGGCGGCGCCCAGCGAGAGGTCGCTGTGGTCGCTGACGGCGCCCTTGCCCTCGGCCGTGCACGCGACGCCGGCCTGCAAGTACTCGGCGACGGCGTGCAGCGCTTCGTGGGCGCCTGAGAGGTTGACGCCGCCTCCCGCGTAGATCAGCGGCCGCTTGGCGGCCAGCAGGATCTCGGCGGCGCGATTGATGTCGGCGGCGGAGGCCGTGGCGCGCGCGATCTCGACCGGCGTCAGCAGCTCGGCCTCTCCCTCCTCTTCCATGGTCTCGGGCGGCATCTCGAGCTCGACGGGGCGCGGGCGGCCGCTCCTGAGCTGCACGAACGCCTCGCGCACGGCGGCCGGGATGTCGGGCACCTGGAGCACGCGCCGGCGCCACTTGGTGACGGGGGCGATACAGTCCAGCTGGTCGTTGACCTCGTGGAGGAGCCCGATGTTCTTGCCGATCTGCTCGCGGGGAATCTGGCCACAGAGCATGAGCACGGGCGAGGAGGCGGAGTATGCCGTGCTGAGCCCCGCGGAGGCGTTCAGGAGTCCCGGGCCGGGGACCACGAGCGCCGTTCCGATGCCGCCGCCCGCCCGCGCATAGCCGTCGGCCATATAGCTGGTCGCCTGCTCGTGGCGAGTGGTGATGAAGCGAATGCGCGGCTCGTCGCGCAGCGCCGCCATCACCCCGTAGAGCTGGACGCCGGGCAGGCCGAAGACGACCCGCACGCCTTCGCGGTAGAGAGACGCTACCAGAGCTTCGCCGCCGGTCATTCTCGCCATGTCGGTTCGCTCCTAAGGTTGTTCGACGGCGCCGCTCGCTATGAGTGCGTTGATCCGGCTCGCATCGTAGCCCAGAAGCCCGGAGAGCACCAGCCGGCTGTGCTCGCCCACGCGGTAGGGCGCCGGCCCCGCCGGGTGGGTGGGCCGGCCGTCCCAATGATACGGGCTCGCCGTGACCCTGACGTGACCGCGAGTGGGATGCGTGACTTCGGGGAATGCCTGACGCGCGAGGAGATGAGGATGCGCGATCACCTCGCGGGGCTCCAGCACGGGCGCGGCCGGAATGCGTGCGGCCGTGAGCGCGGCCACCGCCTCGTCCACCGTCCGGAAACGCGCGAGCCACTGGGCGATGAGATCGCTGAGCAGGTGCCAGTGCTCGCGGCGCGCTTGCGGCGTCGCGAAGCGCGCGTCGTGGTCCAGCTCGGGCCGACCCATCATCTGGAGCAGCCGCGGCCAGAGCTCCGCCGAGCCCCCCGTCTGGAGCGCGAGGTGTCGCCCGCCGATCTCGTAGACGCCCATGGCCGGGCGGGGCGAGCCGATCTCCTCTCCGCCGTTGAGGACGGCCGCGAATGACACGTCGTCGGCCGCGATCAGGGTCTCGAGCATCGAGACGTCGATCCGCGCGCCCACTCCCGTCCGCTGGCGGCGCCACAGCGCGGCCAGGATGGCGCCGAAGGCGTGCGTGCCCGAGAGCACGTCCGCCGCCTGGAGGTTCTGGGACCGCGGCGCCGGTGCATCGCCCTGGTCGAGGTGCATGAGGCCCGAGGCGGCGTTGACGATGTGCGCGAAGGCGGGGCGCTCGCGCCACGGTCCAGTCTGGCCGAAGCCGGAGATGGAGCAGTACACAAGGTCCGGCTTGCCGGCGGCGAGGCTCTCGTAGTCGATGCCGAGACGCGCGGCGACGCCGGGGGCGAAGTTCTCGACGGCGACGTCGGCCTTCCGCGCCAGGTCCCGGACTATCTCGCGCGTCTCGGGCCGTCCGAGGTCGAGCCCGAGGCTTTCCTTCCCGACGTTGATCCGGGTGAAGTAGCTGCTCTGGTCGTCGCGCCCCGGCTCGAGCTGGAGGTGTCCCTTGCGCATGTCGTCGCCGCCGCCCGCGCGCTCGACCTTGACGACGCGCGCGCCGAGATCGGCGAGGAGGCGCGTGCAGTACGGACCGGCGAGGACGCGCGTGAAATCGAGGACCACGAGGTCCGCGAGGGGAGCGATGGAGTCGGCCACCGGGGAAGTATAGCAGGGCTCGGTTGACGGGCGCGTAGCTGCCGCCTACACTCCTCCGCATGATCGAGTTCCTCAATCCTGCTGACGCGCCCGCCCCCGGCGCCTTCTCGCGCGCGACGCGCGCGGCGGGGCTCGTCTTCGTCTCGGGCACCGGCGCCGGCAACGACATCGGCGGCACGGCGCGCGAAGGCACGGCCGCCCAGCAGACGCGCTGGGCCCTGAAGAACGTGGAGACGATTCTCTTCGCCGCGGGCTCGTCGCTCGACAGGGTGGTGCAGGTGACGCTCCTGATCCAGGACCCCGCCGACTACCACGAGATCAACGCCGAGTACGTCAGGCACTTTCCGAAAGGGCTGCCGGCACGGCACACGGCGCGCTTCGGCGTGCCCACCGCGGCCAAGGTCGCGTTCGCCTGCATCGCGCTCGGGCCCGACGCGGCGCGGGCCCGCTGACGCGCGCGACGGTGGACCCGATCGCCCTGCCACCCGAGATCGTCGCGCTTCGCGCCCGCCTCCGCGCCTTCATCGCCGATGAGCTGGAGCCCGCTTCGGTGAGAGAGGGCATCGCCGACGAGGCGCAGGCGAGTCCGGCGCTCCGGCGTTGGGCGCGCGCGCGCTCGGCCGAGCTCGGCTTTTACCAGCTCGCCCAGCCGGCCGAGCTGGGCGGCGGCGGACTCGGACCCGTAGGACTGGCGGCGCTCCACGAGGAGATCGCGCGCTCCCAGTGCGCGCTGGGTGGCCTCGTCCTGGGCGGTGACGGCGGGCTCCTGCGCATGGCGACCGGCTCTCAACGTGAGCGCTTTCTTCTGCCCGTGCTTCGCGGCGAGCTGACTGCCGCTCTCGCTTTCACAGACGCGCGCGAGGGACCGCGCACCACGGCGGTGCGACGGGGCGATGCGTTCGTCGTCACGGGCGTCAAGTCTTTCGTGACCGGCGGCCCCCAGGCCGATCTGCTGCTGACGGTGGCGAAGGTCACCGACAATCCCGGCGGCAAGACGGGCACCGCCGTGCTCGTCGTCAGGAGCGATGCGCCGGGCGTCGCGCTCGTGAGCGAGATACGCACGCTCGACGGAGGCCTCCACGGCGAGTTCGAGCTGAAAAATGTCGAGGTACCTGCCGCCGATCAGATCGGAGAGATCGGCCAGGGCCTGCCGAAAGCGCTCGAGAGCATCACGGCGCTGCGCCTGCGCGCGGCGGCGGCCGCCTGCGGCACCGCGCGGTGGACGCTCGACTACGCGCTCGAGCAGGCTCGCCGCCCTCACCGGACGGGGGCGCCGCTCGGCGAACGCGAGCAGGTCCAGGCCATGCTGGGCCAGAGCGCCATGGACCTCTTCGCCGCGCGCGGGGCACTCTACGCTGCCGCTTGCGCGGCGGAGGCGGGCCACGCGGAGACCGAGGTCGCCATGGCCAAGGCCATCGCGACTGAAGCGGTGGCCCGCATCGTGGACCGTGCCATGCAGCTCTCCGGCGGCGCGGCCGTCGTCGAAGGGCATCCGCTCGCGCGCCTCTACCGGCGCATCCGCGCCTGGCGCATCGCCGAGGGCACCACCGAGATCCTGCGCCTCACCGTCGCGCGACATCTGCTCGCTGCCGACCCAACTCCGAAGGAAGGAGACTGATCCATGCGGGCGTCATTCTACGAGGGAAACCGGCGCTTCAGGACGGGCACGGCGCCGGACCCGAAGGCCGCTGCGGACGAGGCCGTGCTCAAGGTGAAGCGCGTCGGGATCTGCGGCACGGACCTGCACATCTTCCAGGGGCACCTCGACCACCGCATCCCCAAGGGCGGCATCATCGGCCACGAGACCTTCGCCGAGGTCGCCGAGTCACCGTTCGGCAGCGGCTTCGCCGCTGGCGATCACGTCGTGGTCGAGCCGCTTCGCTTCTGTAACGCCTGCCGCGCCTGCAAGATGGGCGCGCCGTACCTCTGCTACAAGCTCCAGGTGCGCGGCGTCGAGCTGCCGGGCGGCATGCAGGAGTACTGGGCGGTGCCGACCGAGCGCATGATCAAGGTACCCGTTGGGATCTCGGACGACCAGGCGGCGGTGATCGAGCCGCTCGCCATCGCGGTCCATTCCGTCGGGCGCGCGAACGTGAAGAGCGGTGACGCCATCCTGGTCTTCGGGGGCGGCCCCATCGGCGCGCTTATCGCCATGGTCTCGCGCCAGCGCGGCGTGCGCGTCATCGTGTCCGAGCTCAACCCGTACCGCATCGAGCTGTTGAAGGGGCTGGGCCTCGAGATCGTCGGCCCGGGCGCGGACGTGGTCAAGTTCGCCACCGAGTGGACCGGCGGCGAGGGCGTCGACGTGGCGTTCGAAGTCACCGGCAATCCGGCGGCGGTCAAGCTCATGACCGATGCCGTCCGGGTGTGGGGCACCGTCGGCGTCGTGGCGATTCACTCGGAGCCCATGGCCGTCAAGCTCTACCCGATGTTCGCCCGCGAGCTGACGATGCAGGGCACGCGGCTCTACTCGCGCGCCGACTGGGAAGAGGCGATCCGCCTGGCGGCCTCGGGCGCGGTCCCCGTGGGGCCGTTGGTCAGCCACAAGATTCCGCTCGAAGGGCTCCAGGACGGCATGGAGCGGGCGCTCCGTGGCGGCCCTGTGATGAAGGTCCTCGTGGACCTGACTGCGTAATGGCAGCCCAGCACGCCGAGCGCCGCATCGTCACGTGCCTCTTCGTCGACACCGTCGGCTCGACAGACCTCACCGTCTCGCTCGGGCCGGAGCGCATGCAGCGGCTGCTCGCCGGCGCCTTCGATGAGTTGAGCGCGACTATCCTGGAGCACGGCGGCGTCGTCGAGAAGTTCATCGGTGATGCGATGCTCGCCCTCTTCGGCGCGCCGACCGCGCACGCGGACGATCCCCTGCGGGCGCTCCGAGCCGCGGAGGCCTGTTCCGAGCGCGTCCGCTCGCGGCCTCGAGAAACGGCGTTCGCGATCCGGGCCGGCGTGGAGACGGGGGAGGTGCTGGTCGATCTCGATGCGATGAGCCGCGAGCGGCAGCGGATGGCCGTTGGGGCCTGCGTCAACGCGGCGGCGCGGCTGCAGCAGCGCGCGGAATCGGGCGAGATCCTTGTAGGTCCCGTCTGCCACGACGCCGTTGTTGCGTTCGCGGAGTTCGAGCCCGCGGGAATGCTGGCCCTCAAGGGCATTGGCGACGTCGCGGCGTGGCGCTTGGTGCGGACGACGGAGGCGTCAAGCGCCGCCCTGCCGTTCGTCGGGCGCGCGGAAGAGCTTCAGCGCCTGCGTGCCGCGTATGAAGGCGCCCGCCCGGACGCCTCCGGCCGTGCGGTGATCATCGGTCCCCCCGGCCAGGGGAAGACGCGCCTGGCCCAGGAGTTCCTGCGCCCGCTCCGCTCGACCGCCCGGGTGCTCGAGGCACGTTGCCGCCCGGCCGCCGAAACGACCGCACGGCCTCCGCTCCATCAGCTCCTCGCCAGCGATGTCACCGGTGCCCGACCTGCCGCGCGATCTCCAGGAGGAGTTTGTGATCGGGTGGCGCCGGTATCTCGCGGCGCTCGCGGGAGAGCGGCCTCTCGTCCTGCACCTCGAGGACCTGCACTGGGCGGATCCGAGCTTCTTGCGGCTCATCGACCGTGTCACGTTCGCGGGGCAGATGCCGCTGTTCACGCTCGCGACGGCCCGCCCGGAGTTCGCGGACAGCGCCCACCTTCGCCCGGCTGCCGATCTCATCATCGAGCTCGAGCCCCTCGACGAGTCGTCCGCCCTGGCGCTCGCCCGCAGCGCGGGCTCGACCGAAGCCCGCGGGTTCAGGCGCGCGGAGGGTAACCCGCTCTTCATCATCGAGCTGGCGCGCGCACCAGATGCGGCCGAGCACGATCTTCCCATCACGCTTCACGGCGCCATCGGCGCCCGCCTCGACGAGCTGACCCCGCACGAGCGTGAGCTCCTGCAGCGGGCCGCAGTGGTGGGCGAAGCCTTCAGCGTCCGTGACGTTGCGCTTCTGGCCGAACGAGAGCCGACAGAGGTGGCAGGGAGCCTCGGCCGTTTCGCGCACCTCCGATTCGTGCAGCCCGTCCGGCAGGGCTACCGATTCCACCACGCCCTCGTGCACGACGTCGCGTACGGCCGCCTGCCGGTCGCCGAGCGAATGCGGCTCCACGCGCGCTACGCGCAGGAGGGCGTGCACCGGGACGAATCCGAAATCCTCGCCCACCACTGGTGGGAGGCGCTGCGGCCGCCCGACGCCGATTGGGTTTGGGAGGATCGCGCCCAGCGATCCGCGATGCGAGGTGAGGCCGTCGAGTCGCACCTCGCCGCCGCGAGTCGGCTCATCGATCGACTGGCACACGAGGAGGCGCTCGCGGTCCTCGACCGGGCCCTGAGGCTCGCCGAGGCGTCACGAGACATCGCGCGAATAGAGGCGGTGATCGGGCTCGTCCACGCGCGAAACGCCAAGGGCGACCCTGCGTGGGAGCATTGTCTGCGCGCGCTTCACTGCTACGCTCGCGAGGGCCTGGCGCCGCCGGCCGCCCTCTACGCGGACCTCCTGGAGATCCCGGCGTTCAACTGGGGGTACTACCGTGAGCTCCCGAACGAGCAGGAGGTGCTGCGGCTGATGGCGGAGGGCGAGGGCGTCGCGCGGGAGAGCGGGGACAAGGTTGCCCTGGCGCGGCTGCTCACCCAGCGGGCCGGCTTTACCCGCGATCACCAGGCGAGCGCGGAGGCATTGGCGATCGTAGAGACTGCGGCGGACCCTTCACCGTACGCCGAGGCGTTCCACCGCCTCGCCCTGGCCCAATTCAACGCGGGCGACATTGCCTCGGCACGATCGCTTTTCGAGCGTGTTTGTGATCGGCTTCTGGCGACGGGGGCGAGGATCAACGAGCCGGAGGCGCTCACCTACCGCACGCTCCTCCTGTTCCACCTGGGCGACCTCGCCACGGCGGACGTAGTGGTGGACCGACTCCTGGAAATCAGCGAGCAGCGGAGCCCGCACACGGAGTCGCACGGGCTCGCCGCGCAGGCTCTGGTCCAGTTCGGTCGCGGGGACTGGCCGGGCGTCTCACGGACCGCGTCCCGTATCGCGGACCTGGTGGGGCGCCATCCTCAGGCGACCTGGTGCCTTCTCGGCGCCGCTGCCGTGTGGCAGGGCGCCGTCGCGGGCGTGCTCGGCGGGCAGGGGCTGCAGCCGGGCGCGGTCGAGCTCGTGTCGCGCATGATGCCGCAGTCCGCCAGCGTGCAGGCGAGCAGCCTCATGATTCCCCGTATCATGGCGGGTCTGCAGTGGTCGGAGACGGTGGCACTGGCGGCGTACGACCCCAAGGCGCGTCTCTGGGACAGGCAGGAGGTCTGGGATCCGTGTCGGATCCAGCTGGCGCTGGCGTATGCGCTGCTCCGGCGCTGGGACGACCTTGAACGGCTACTGCCGCGGCTCGAGGAAATGGAGGCCAAAGGAGCGCCGCTTCTCGGCGCGTTCGCCACCGCCGTGCGTGAGCAGGTGGCCGCCGGCAGGGGTGGGCCCGCGCCCGCGCATCGGGAGCTGCGCGCGCTGGGCTACTTCGGACTCAGCGAGCTTCTCTCGTACCAGCCCCCGCAGTCGTGAGCGCCGCTCACGGTTGAGCGGTACACTGGTCTGGAGTAGACTGCCGCCATGCCGACAGCGCGAGTCAACGGGCTGAGCCTTTTCTACGAGGAGGCGGGCGAGGGGACGCCGCTCGTCTTCGTCCACGAGTTCGCGGGCGAGGCGCGGAGCTGGCACCTCCAGGTGCGCTTCTTCGCCCGGCGCTACCGCACCATCGCCTTCAACGCGCGCGGCTTCCCGCCCTCCGACGTGCCCGAGGACCCCAAGGCCTATTCCCAGGATCTGGCCGTGGAAGACATCCGAGGGATGCTCGACGCCCTCGGCATCCAGAAGGCGCACATCTGCGGGCTCAGCATGGGCGGCTACGCCACGCTGCACTTCGGACTGCGTTACCCCGAGCGCGCGCTGTCCCTCGTGGTCGCGGGCGCCGGCTACGGCAGCGTGGCCGGGGAGCGGGAGCGCTTCAGGCGCGACGTCGAGGAGACGGCGCGGCGCTTCGAGCAGGACGGCATGAAGGCGGTCGCCGAGTTCTACACCAAGGGCCCGACGCGCGTGCAGTTCTCGGACAAGGATCCCGCGGGCTGGCAGGAGTTCTACGACATGTTTTGCCGCCAGTCGGCCAAGGGGCACGCACTCACGATGCGGGGCGTCCAGATGACGCGGCCGTCCGTCTACGAGCTCGAGACCGAGATGGAGCGCCTGACCGTGCCGACCCTCATCGTCACGGGCGACGAGGACGAGCCCTGTCTCGAGCCCGCGCTCTTCATGAAGCGCAAGATCCGTTCCGCCGGCCTCGTGGTCATGCCCAAGGCCGGCCACACCGTCAACCTCGAGGACCCCGAGGCGTTCAACCGTGCCGTCCTTGATTTCCTGACGGCGGTGGACGCTGGGCGCTGGCCCCTGCGCAATCCGGGTTCGGTCAGCGCCTCCGCGATCCTGCCCCCGGAACCCGCGAAACCTCAACCCACGAGACAGGGAGCGCCCTCACGATGAGCCTGCCCCTCGACCCCTACACCGTGATCGATCTCACGCGCGCGCGCTCGGGCCCCACCTGCGTGCGGCAGCTCGCCGACATGGGCGCCCACGTCATACAGATCTCCGCCCGCGAGGACACCGAGGGCGACTTCGTACGCCGCGGCTTCGACTCGCAGAACCTGCACCGCAACAAGCGCTCCATGACGCTCGACCTCAAGTCGCCGGCCGGGATCGACATCGTCAAGCGGCTGGTGGCCAAGGCCGACGTTGTGGTGGAAAACTTCCGCCCCGACGTCAAGCACCGGCTCGGGATCGACTACGAGACGCTGTCGAAGCTGAACCCGAGGATCATCTACGCCAGCATCTCCGGCTTCGGCCAGACGGGTCCGTATCGCGACCGGCCCGGCTACGATCAGATCGCGCAGGGCACGGGCGGGCTGATGTCGGTGACGGGGCTGCCCGGACAGGGGCCCGTGCGCGTCGGCGTTCCCATCGCGGACCTGACGGCCGGCATTTTTCTCGCGCAGGGCGTCTTGGGCGCGCTCATCGAGCGCGAGCGCTCGGGCAAGGGCCAGTGGGTGCACACTTCCCTGCTCGAGGCCATGGTGACCATGCTCGACTTCCAGGCCGCGCGCTGGCTCATCGAGGGCACCATCCCGCCGCAGGCCGGCAATGACCATCCGACCGGTATTCCGACCGGCGTGTTCAAGACTTCCGACGGCCACATCAATATCGCCGCCTCCGGCCAGCACATGTTCCGCCGGCTCTGCGAGGCCTTGGGCACCGAGCCGCTGCTGGAGGATCCGCGCTTCAAGATGGCGCCCGACCGCTCGAAGAACCGCAAGGCCTTGAACGTCGAGCTCGAGAAGGCGACGGCGCGCAAGACGAGCGCCGAGTGGGTGGAGCTGCTGAACGCCAAGGGCGTGCCGTCGGGCCCCATCCTCAACGTCAAGGAGACCTTCGAGAACGAGCAGGTCCAGCACTTGGGTCTTGCGGTGCCGGTCAAGCATCACGCGCTGGGCGAGCTGCGCCTCCAGCGGCCGCCCGTGACGTTCTCGCGCACGCAGCCCTCCGTCCGCACGGCCTCGCCGGACATCGGCCAGCACACCGACGAGATCCTGGGCGAGCTGGGCTTCTCCGTCGACGACATCAAGGGGCTGCGCAAGGATAAGGTGGTCTAGCGGTCATGTCCGAGCACTTTTCACCGATCGAGATCGCCGCGCTCCTCGGGAGCGCGGCCGCGGCCATCCGCGCCGAGGTCGAGGCGCTGCCCAAGGCCGTGACGACGTTTCATCCGGCCGAGGGAGAATGGTCGGTCAACGAGGTGATCGGGCACCTGATCGAGGCCGAGCGGCGAGGCTTCGCCGGCCGCATCAAGATTTTCCTCGCGTCGAAGGACCCGCAGGTCGAAGCGTGGGACCAGAACGAGGTGGCGCGCGGGCGGCGCGACGACATGAAGACGGCCGCGAAGCTCGCGGCCGAGCTCGACCGCATGCGCGCCGAGAGCGTAACGCTCGTGCGCGGGCTCAAGGCGGCCGATCTCAAGCGCGGCGGCCAGCACCCGAAGGTGGGCTGGCTGCGCGTGGAGGACATCCTCCACGAGTGGGTCCACCACGACAGGAACCACATCAAGCAGATCCACGGAAACGTCCAGGCCTGGACCTGGCCGCACATGGGGAACACGCAGAAGTTCTCCGGCGACTAGAGCGGAGCATCGCGAGGGCCGGCAGGGGAGGGCTACATGACACACAATCTCGATGCCGACGACGACTATTCCAGCAGCGGCGACCCGGAAGAGCGGGCCATCAGCCCCGCCGTGTTCGATGACACCGTTGACGTGCTTGTCCCCGCGGCGCCGATTTGCCTCCGCGCGAGCGCCGCGGTGGCCGACGCTGCGCTGCGCATGCTTCATGCGCGGCAGGCGGCGGTGCTCGTCGTGGACGCGGCCGGCAGGCTCGAGGGCATTTTCACCGAGCGGGATCTCCTGACGCGCGTGGTGGGGCGCGGGCTCGATCCCAAGACCACGGCGCTCTCCGCCGTGATGACGCCCAATCCGGAAGTGCTGTCGGTCACCGACCGCGTGGCCTACGCCGTGCACTGCATGAGCGTGGCGGGATACCGCACCGTGCCGCTGGTGGACCGCGATCGGAAGCCCGTCGGCATCGTGACGGTGAGCGACGTCATCCGCTGGCTCGCGAGCCTCTTTCCGACCACCGTGCTCAACCTGCCCCCGGGCGGCGACACGCTGAAGCGCCCCGGCCAGGTCGACTCGGGCTAGACGCCCTCAGCGAGAGGCCCCTCACCCTAGAGGCCCCTCACCCT
>WNFC01007911.1_pt1 | contig 11705 bp, 11 predicted proteins | sample 5400541 | NCBI WGS metagenome assembly WNFC01 (sample SAMN13153342, study PRJNA577476) | soil metagenome | isolation source: 120 cm saprolite under Douglas fir tree site 2 hole 2 replicate 1 | place: USA:California | collected 2015-04-18 | reverse complement strand
CTATTCCGCGCGCCAGATGGCATCGGCGGCGCCATAGCGGGCGACGTGATTCGAAAGGCCGACGTTCATCACATCGCTGTCGAGCAGGAGAAGTTCGTCGTCGCGGCCGGCGGGGATCAGCTTCATGTTCAAGCCGGCGATCACGTTCGCAATGGTCCGGTTGTGCAGCGCCACGATCGCGTCGGACAGCGGCTTTTGCGGATTGACCTCATGCGTCACGGCCAGCGCTTCGCCCCGGACCAGATAGGTGCGAAAGTGCTTGGCGCGAAGCCATTCGAGCGCCGCCACCAGCGTGATGATGTGCCAGTTGCGATGCCGGCGATAGACCTTGGCGATGTTGCGATTGCGGTCGCCGGCCGGCTTGTAGACATTGGGCTGAATCTCCCAGATCAGCGCGATGGAGCGCATGGAATCGATCGAGCCGCTGGTCTCACCGACCGATCCGGGCAGCGTGTGCTGCTGACCGGCGGCCTGCCCGATCGCGATGGCGTCCTGCAGATCGGCAGCGATGAAGTCGAAGGAGATCGTCTCCTGACGGCCGCCGAAATGCGCGTTGCGGCCCTGCATCAGGATTCCGCGCGGCACCGGCTGATCGTCTCCGGAGAGCATCGGCTCGACGGGCCCCAGCGGAAATGCGAGCCCGGAAGCGCGCCCTTCGAGCGCGCGGGGACGGTAGAAACTTCCGGTCGGCTGCCTTTCGCACCACAGCGGATGATTGCGAGTCAGATAGCGTTCCACGACCTGCGATCGGATCGTCGCGCAATGCTCGGGACGAAGATCGGCCGGTGAGCTGACGGTCTCCGCGATCTCGCCAAAGACCTCGAGCGCATCTTCGCCCAGCGTAACATACAGCTCGTAGATGGCATTCTTCGTTTCCGCCGGAATGGCAAAAGCTTCGAATACGCGTTCGATGTGATCAGGGAATGCCACGTCAGGCCGCGAGTCGTTGCCGCGCGTTGTCGAGCAGCCGTTGAACATCCGCGACGGCCGTGATATCTGCCAGTCCGGTGCGAATGTCCTTGCCGTGCGCGATTCCCTTCGAGAACCAGCCGATGACGGTTCGGGCCTTGTGCAGCTTCCACTTGTCCGGCTGCGGCGCGCTGTCGATTTTGTGGAGATAGCGCTGCATCGCGTCGATGCGGCGCTCGAGCTCGTCCGTCCCTTCACATCCCGAAACAATGTCGCGGAAGATGAACGGATTGTGCAGCGCCGCCCGTCCGATCATCACGCCGTCGACGCCGGTCTGCTCGAACATCCTGCGCGCGTCGGCGCCGACTTTCACGTCGCCATTGCCCCACACCGGAATTCGCAGCTCGCTCTTCACGTGCGCGATGTAGCTCCAGTCACTCGCGCCGGAATAAGCTTCATTGCGCGTTCTGCCGTGGATCGCGATGGCCGCCACGCCGATTTCTTCGAAGCGCCTGAGCAGAGGAAGCACGTCGTCGCTCTCCCAACCTTTGCGCACCTTGACGGTCAGCGGAATCTTGACCCGCTTGCGAATTTTCTCGACCACCTTCGCCGCGCGATCGAAATCCTTGAGCAGCGCCGATCCCGCGCCGCTGTTGACGATTTTGCGGACCGGGCAGCCCATGTTGACGTCGACGATGTCGACGCCTTCTGCTTCCACGATGGCGGCAGCGTCATCCATGCGGTCGGGATCTCCGCCGTAGATCTGGATCGCGACCGGCCGCTCGGCTTCCGAGTACGCCAACATCTGCTTCGTCCGCGCGTTGTCGCGCGTCAGTCCCTCGGCCGAGATAAATTCGGACACCACCAAGCCCACCCCCCCGAGCTCTTTAACCAGCGAGCGGTAGTACGTGTCCGTGACCTCGGCCATCGGCGCCAGCGCCAGAGGCGGGTCGATGCGGACGTTCCCGATGGAAAACGTCTTCATGGCTCGATTGTGAACCGGCGAGGGTGCGATTGTCATTCCGCCCTTGAGCGAAGCGATGTGAACTGTCACCCCGAGCGTTTAGCGAGGGGCCTGGAGGGACGGCCGCGATGCATCTGGCCCATTCTCGTGCCTTTCGCCCCTCCAGGCCCCTCGCTCCGCTCGGGGTGACAGCAGCGCGTCCGTTCCTCGCTACGCTCGGGATGACACGAAGAACAACTTCACGTTCCGCCCCTCGGCGTACGGATCGAATTCCATGAGCTCCACCGGCACCAGGCCCGCGGAGGCGAGGGCGTCGATGATCTCGCTTTCGGTGTATGCGCGCTGCTCGCGCCGCTCGCGGATCTTGACGCGTCCCGACGGCAGGTCGGCCCAGCCCGTGACCAGCGCCTGCGCGGTGCGATCGCGCTTGCGGTACTTTGTCGCCATCTCGAGATGAAAACCTTCGCCGTCCGCGACAAAGGGCTCGTCGCTTCCCCAGATCGCCGGATAAATCTCGGGATGATTCACATCGAAGAGCAGAAGACCGTCGTCGTCCATCACATCGGCGATCCCGCGAAACACGGCCGCCAGATCATTTGTGGTCTTCAGATGATTGAGGCTGTCGTACAAGCAGGTTACGCGCGCAAACGTCCCGCGAACCGGAAGGGCGCGCATGTCGCCGGCGATCCGGCGCCGCGCGCGTCGCCGCGCGAGCTGCAGCATCGGAAGCGACAGATCCACGCCGGTCGACCGATATCCGCGCCTCGAGAAAAATTCGATCGCCAGGCCGGTGCCGCACGCGACATCGAGGTGCGTTTTTCTTTTTGCGGGAAATCGATCGAGGACCTGCGAGAGCAGCCGGCGCACCGATCGAAAAAAACGGTAGCCGAGGGCTTGATCGTAAGCGTAGGCGAAGGAGCCATAGGACTCGTTCAATGCGCCATCGCCTGAACGGTCATCATCTCGCGCTCCAGCATGCGATTTTCAGGATCGAGGGCCATGGCCTGCTGATAGTCGGCCACGGCCTCTTTAGTGTGCCGCGTGAACGCGAGGTAGCGCGCGCGAGTGAGAAACGCTGCGCGATAGGTCGGCACAATCTCGTTCGGCACCGGATCGTCGTCATCATATTGAATCGTTCCGTCGATGAGGCCGCGGGTGGCGATCGGCACGCCTCGCACGTCGCGGAAGATGTGGCCGCGGGCCACTTCCATGACGATGCCGCGCGGGACGATGTCGTACTCTCTCTTCAGCCGGTCGATCAGCTTCTTGTCGCGGTCGTCCCACGCCAGGGCGGTGTCCATCGTCATGTAGACCGGGCCGCTCTGCAACTGCCGCGCGATGATCGAGAGGATCAGATCGTCGAGCCGATCATTCAGCTCCGTGCGCGCTCCGAAGTCTTTCCATAATTGGTGGTTTTGATCGAAGCGCTTCAGCACGCCCAAGAGGGCGCGCTGTTGCGATTCCGATCCGCGCATCAATAGTGGATAGCGCGCGTTCAGCTCCTCCTGGTACCAGTCGCTCTGCATGAATCCGGTCGAGATGATCGCCACGTCGTTGCGCGCGCGCTCGACGTCGAGCATGTAGCGCATCGGTGAATACATCTGCCAGTCGTTTGTGATCAGCAGCGGCTTCGGCCCCATCGTTCGCAGTGCGTTCGTGGTGTAGTCATGCGCGACCCAGAATCGGTTGCGATTGCGCACCGGATACGCGACGATCAGCAAGAGGATCGGTATCAACAATATTGCGAACGCGCCGCGCGGCTGCCACTCCGAGATGCGTCGCGCGCCGAATGCGAACGCCAGGATCAACGCGAAGAAGGATGGGATGGCATACGCGTCCTGATCGTGCTTGACGGGATAGAACAAGACCCACGCGACGTCGGCCGCAATCGTGAGAGCCACGTACCAGAAAATTGTTCGCTGCCGGCGCCACAGCGCGATCAGCCCGATCGCCGCGACGATCAACGACAACGGCAGCCACGGCGGGCCGAGCTCACGGGTCAGGTAATCCGTGTAGCGATCGATCTGGGCAGATCGCGATCCGCTCTCGGAGCTGAGATACGCGCGGTACGGCTTGCCGGTGATGTGATCCCACACGCGATGCGCCGTGCGCAGATTTCCCCAGTTCATCGAGGGGTTGTGGGCCGCCGCGAGCGGCAGATAGAGATAGATGAGCAGGCCGGCGCAAAGAAGGAGACCAGCGATGACGACCAGCTTCGATCGCCATATCTCGACACCAGCAGTGCGCGTGATCAGAACGGCGATTCCGATCGCGCCCAATCCGATCGTCACGTGATGGACGCCGAGTCCGAGGCCGAACAAGAGCGCTGCGAAATAAATCCATGCGGCGCGACGGGTGCGGGTCCACAGCAGCATCAGCCACGCGATCGCCGCCAGCAGCGCCGTATTCAGCGCGTACACCTCGGTCTCCACCGCGTAACGCCAGACGGTTTTCGAAAACGCGAAGAGGAGGCCGGCCGAAATTGCGATCAGCGCGATTGCTGTCTCGTTCAATGTGACAGCAGGCGGCGAAGTTACCGGTTTCGCGCGTTTCTTTCCCCTCACCCGCCGCTCCGCGGCACCCTCTCCCGGGGGGAGAGGGGTCACGCGGATGACAACTTCCCATGCTGCCAGCGCGGTGAATGCTGCTGCCAACGCTGAGAAAATCGCAGACGCCAGATTCGCGCGCCACGCGATCGTGCCAATCGGCACGAGCGTGAAGAAGTGCGTGAGCAGGACAAAGAGCGGGAAGCCCGGCGGATGCGCGTTGCCCAGCGACCAGGCGGCGTCGGTCAGCTCGCCGCTATCGATGAGCGCCACCGCCGGCGCCAGCGTGATCAGGTAAACCGTGAGCGCGATGACAAAAACGAGAAGCGCGATCGGGGCGCGCCGATTCACCACCGGTAGAAGCCTTCGCCTGTTTTCTTTCCCAGCTTTCCGTCGCGCACCATGCGCTTCAGAATCTCAGGTGGCTCGAATCGCGGCCCCAGCGCGGTCGCCAGGTACTCGGCGATGCCTAGGCGGACATCGAGTCCGACGAGGTCGGAAAGCCGCAGCGGCCCCATCGGATGGTTGTACCCAAGCTCCATTGCGCGATCGATATCCTCGACGCTCGCGACACCTTCCTCGAACATGCGCATCGCTTCGAGGCCGATCGCGATGCCCAGGCGCGAAGTGGCGAAGCCGGGACTGTCGCGAACAATCACCGGCTCCTTCCCCATCCGCTCGGCCACTTCGCGAATCTGGGCGACGGTGGCGTCGGAAGTCCGCTCGCCGCGTACGATCTCGACGAGCTTCATCAAGTGCGGCGGATTGAAAAAATGCATGCCCGCGAAGAGATCACGCCGCTCCACCGCCCCGGCCAGCTTGCTGATCGAAATCGATGAGGTGTTCGACACCAGGATGGTCTCTTCGCCGCAGAAGACGTCCGCCTGCGAAAAGAGATTCTGCTTCAGGTCGATGTCTTCCGGCACTGCTTCGATGATCAGGTCTGCGGTGCGGACGGCGGGCTCGAGATCGCTCGCCAGCTGGATGAGCTTGTTGGCTTCATCCGCGGCCGCGGCGTCGACTTTCCCCTTCTTGACGCCTTTTCGAAGCGTCGATTCGATCGAGGCTTTTGCAGCGTCGAGAGCGCCGGAATCCACATCGTGAATGACTGTGTCGTAGCCGGCCAGCGCGGAGAGATAGGCGATTCCGCGGCCCATGGTGCCGGTGCCGAGCACGGCGACCTGTCGAATCATTCGCGCGGACTATACGATGATGGTCAAGGAGGACGCCATGAGCATGGTGAAGGAGTTCAAAGAATTCGCGCTGAAGGGAAACGTGATCGACCTGGCGATTGCTGTAGTGATCGGAGCAGCATTTGGAAAAATCGTCACCTCGTTCGTCGAAGACATCCTGACGCCGCTTCTCGGCGCCGTGATCGGGAAGCACGATCTCTCCGACTATTTTGTGACGCTATCGCCCGGACACTACGAGTCGCTGGCTCAGGCTAAGGCTGCCGGAGCGGCCACCCTGAACTACGGCATGTTCCTCAACACGGTGATCAATTTTGTGATCGTAGCGCTGGCGATTTTCCTGTTCGTCCACCAGATGATCAAGAGGATGCAGAAGAGGGCCGAAAAGGCGACGCGCGATTGCCCGCAATGCTTGTCACCCATTCCGGTGAAGGCCGTGCGCTGTAAGTTTTGTACGCAGCCGGTCGCTACACTGAGCGCATCGCCAGCTTTATCCTGAGGCGCACAGCGCCGAAGGATCTCCGGTGAGCAGCGCACAGCTTTGCTCGAACACGATTGAGGTCGAATCCGCAGGAGATCCTTCCCCCGCTCTGCGGGGTCAGGATGAACTGAAGGAAGGATCTCCGGTGGAGAGCAGCGCACAGCTTTGCTCGAACACGATTGAGGTCGAATCCGCCGGAGATCCTTCGCTGTGCTCAGGATGAACTGAAGGAAGGATCTCCGGTGAGCAGCGCACAGCTTTGCTCGAACACGATTGAGGTCGAATCCGCCGGAGATCCTTCCCCCGCTCTGCGGGGTCAGGATGAACTGAAGCTACACCGAGCGCATCGCCAGCTTGAGGATCTCGCGGTGCGTGAAGAAATTCACGGCCGGATCGTCGAGGTGGAAGGTATGCGTGAATTTCTCTTCGTTGTCGGCGATGAAGGTGAACTTGTAGTAGCGGCTCTCGTTGCCGTCGCCGAATTCCTTGATGCTGGATGAATATCCGTCATCCGGCTCGACTTTCAGCACGCGATAGAGCCTGTGCGCGCTGATCGGAAGGTCTTCGGGCGGATAGTGGATGAACTGAATGGCGTAGATCGATTTCGGATCGACCTCACGTTCCGGATACGGCTCCTGCATTCCCTCCGCCGTCACACCGGTGAACCACGTTTCTTCTTCCTTGAAGAGGACCAGGTTCGCGGTGTTCTCGGTCATCGGCAACACGGCGCGATCGAGGTGGATGTGCTGCTCGGGATCGGTGGCGTCGCGGAGCTGTGAGAGAAGATCGATCAGATATTGAATGCCTTCGCGCGTTCCGGTGAGTGCGACCTCATCGTCTTCGTCGGAGATCCAGACATCGAGCCAGGCGTTCTTCGGCAGCTTGACGCGGCTCTCGAGGGTGTCGAACGTGATGGCTGCGAATCCGAGGCGTTTGGCGGCGGCGTTGAGGAAATCGTTGCAGTGCGGATCCTCCACCAGGTGCTGCCGGGCGTACTCGATGGCCGCTTCGTAAGCGCGCTTGCGCCCGAAATCGTGCGTCAGATCGAACGGTCGGATGATCTGATCGAGGAGCTGAGTGTAGCGTTCGGCGGCCTTCGACATGGTCGTGATGATTATATCCTTCGGGTTAGTCGGCCGCCGCGCGCATCGGAACGATCGTCGCTTCGATCTTCTCCGCCATCCGAATTGCCGTAATCGGCGCCGCCACACCGAGCTGCTCCTCGGTCAGCAGCCGATGCAAATCGTCGACGCCGGCAATCGATTTCCCGCCGTACGAGACGATGACATCGCCTTCGCGCAAGCCGGCTTCCTCGGCGGGGCTGCCTTTCTCCACCGACATCACCAGCACTCCCGATTCGAGAGGCAGATCGTAAAAGCGGATGACGCGGCGATGCAGCGGAACGTTCTGACCGGCCACGCCGATGTAGCTGCGCGTGATGCGGCCGTCACGGATCAGCCGTCCGGCGACGAACTTGGCGGTATTGATGCCGATCGCGAAGCAGATTCCCTGCGCCGGAAGAATGACCGCTGTGTTGACGCCGACGACATCTCCGCGCGAGTCGACGAGCGGGCCGCCGGAGTTGCCTGGGTTGAGCGCGGCATCGGTCTGGATGACGCTGTCGATGAGGCGTCCGCTCTTTGCGCGCATCGTGCGCCCGAGGGCGCTGACGACGCCGGCGGTCACGGTGCATTGAAAACCGTAAGGATTGCCGACCGCGACCACCAGTTGCCCCGCGCGGATCGCGTCGGAATCGCCGAACTGGGCCGCGACCTGATTCGGCGCCGATATGCGAATGACAGCGAGATCGGTGTGCGGATCATCGCCGACGACGGCCGCCCCGAACCGGGAGCCATCGAGCACCGTGACATCGATCTGCGAGGCGCCACTGACCACGTGGCTGTTCGTGAGAATGAAGCCGTCGGGAGTGAAGAAGAATCCCGAGCCGCCACCGTGCGCTTCGCCGCGCTGGCGCTTCTGGCGCACCTCGATGTTGACCACCGACGGGGTGATGCGCGCAGCGGCGTTGGTTACGGCCTCTGAATATGCATCGAGAAGCTTGGTATCTGAGTCCACAGCACTCAAGACAACAAGCGGGTATTCCCGAAATCATCCCGCCGAGCGGTTCCGGGTCTTCCAGTCCTTCTCGATGTCGGCGAGGAAGCTGGCCATATCGTCGGCGTGCTCTTCCTCGACCGCCAGGATCGATTCGAGCATCCGTCGGGTGGTGATGTCATTGCTGCCGACGTAATTGATCATCTCGGTGTAGCTGTCGATGGCCACGCGCTCGGCGACCAGATCCTCTTTGATCATGTCGACCAGTGTTTTGCCTTCCACATACTCGGAGTGCGATCGCGTCAACAGTCCCTGCGGGCTGAAGTCCGGCGCGCCGCCGAGCTGGATGATGCGCGCGGCGATCTGATCGGCGTGGCCCTGCTCGTCGTTGGCGTGCTGGAGGAATTCCTGCGCGATCGGATCGGAGTGGATCCCCTGAGCCATGAAGTAATGCCTTTTGTAGCGCAGCACGCAGACGATCTCGGTGGCCAGCGCCTCGTTCAGAAGCTTGATGACCGTCTCCCGATCGGCCTGATAGGCCTCGGTCACTGCTCCTTCTTCGATGTGCTTGCGTGCGCGGCGGCGGATTTCCTTGACGTCGGTGAGAAATGGCTTGCTCTTCATGGCGTCCTTATACCACCGGCGTCGTACGTTCGCCCGCGCCATCGAAGCTCTTTTCGCACGCCGGTGAACCACACCGACCGAAGAAAAATGTATAGCCAAAAACAGACCATCAGAGGATGGAGAAAAATCGCACTGAGGATGGAATAACGAAGCGAGCGGAATAGCACGACGCGTGTCAGCGAAATCAGGATGACCACCGCGATGGCAACAACATCGCCTGTCAAAGCGAGGGCGTAGGGCAGCAGATGCAGAATGAACATCAATAAAAGCACCACTGCGGCGAGGAAGTAGCTGCGGGCGATCACGAAGAAAATATTCTTGGTGAAGCCGTCGATGATCCCGCGAGCGGTGTCGTACATCCGGACGGCGAGGAGATCATCGGCGCGAACCACGCGCGTGACGTAGCCTTGTCGCCGTGCGAGATGCGCCAGGCCGACGTCATCGACCACGGCGTCCTTCAGCGTCTGGAACGCGCCGATCGATTCGAGAGCGTCGCGCCGGATCAAGTTGCCCGCTCCCGCGCCCAACCCCAATCGCACGGCCTTCGACCGGTTCGAATACCACAACGGCATTCCGCTGAACGCGACGTAAGCCAGCATCGGCATCGCGACCTGCTCCGCGAATGTCGGCATTTCGAAATGGGGGAGCAGCGCCACCATTGCCGCGCCGCTCGTTTCCAGGTATTCGACGGCCGCCCGGATCGCGGGAGGCGCGTAGATCAGATCTGCATCGACGAAGAGCAGCAGCTCGCCTCGAGCGCGGGCCTTTCCCTCTTCCAGCGCCCACAGTTTGCCGAGCCAGCCGGCAGGCGCTTCCTTCGCTTCGATGACGGTGAGCCGAGGGTCGTGGATGGACCGGAGAATGTCGGGGGTGCTGTCGGTCGATCGGTCATCGACAACGATCAGCTCGAAGTTCGGATAATCCTGCGCGAGAAATGCGCGCACCGTTCTCTCGATGATGTGAGCTTCGTTTCGAGCTGGGATGACGACCGAGACAAGAGGTTGCTTACCCGATGTGCGATCGCCTTTCAGCCGAGGAACGACGCGGAGATTGACGAGCGTCTGGACGAAAGCCAGGATCCAGAGAACGAGCGCGAAGATCGCGAGAAGATGCATAGTGGTTGTCGGGTTGTCGGGTTTTCGGGTTGTCGTCGACAACCTGACAACACGACAACCTGACAACCACCGCTACGCCGGCCCGATGCGGCGCTGCGCCTCGAGGGCGTAGGGAGAATCGGGGAACTCGGTCGTGATCCGCCGATACGCTTCCTTCGATTTCTCGCCGTTCCCCTGCGCCTCATACGCATGGGCGAGCAGGACCAGCAGCGTGTCCGCCGGCAGAACCGGATCGCTCTTGTTGATCTCCGCCTGCAGCTCGCTCGTGACCGGGCCGGCTTCGCCATTCTCGATCCGGAGCTGATAGAGGCTGAATCGCGCTGAGCCCACCAGTACGTTCTTCGGATGCTCGCCGATGAATTCGTTGAGCAGTCTTCGCGCGCCGGCGACGTCGCCGTGGCCGGCATCGAGCCGGGCGAGGTAGAGGTCCGCCACATCGGCGGCGTTCGTTCCGCTGTACCTGGTCTTCAGATCTTTGAATTGTTTCTCAGCTGCGGCGTTCTTCTCCGCCTCGGTTTTGAACTTCGCGCCGGGCGCCGGTTGCTGCTGCTGGCCGGCGGCCGGAAGCAGCGGCGAATCGATGGTCTCGATGGCCGTCGCAAGCACACCCTGGGCGCGTTGTTCACGGGTGTGGCGAAAGTAAAAAAGAGCGTACGCGATGACCGCCAAAGCGACCACGCCCACGGCAGTCATCATGACGAGGCGCTGATTCTCGCGCGCCCGGGTGGACAGGCTGCCGATCTCGTCGACAAACCTGTCGTGTTTGAGCTCTCTACGATGTTCAGGGCGCATGTTTCGGGAAAGACCCTCCGGAAAGAGTGCGAGACTGTAACTTAGGGTGTGACAACGGTCAATGCGCCGCCCTGATTCCGCGGTAAAATCCACGCTGCGGCTGAGGCACTGTCATTGCACAGCGTCCTTTTCGATCACGGCGGGGTGACTCATGAAATCCAGGGTGCTTGGGGCAATGATGGCCGCCACGGCGCTGGCGGCGGGGCCGCTGCTCGCGAGCCATCCAGCACCCGACCTCGACCCGGCAGGCGCCACCATCCTCTGCTATCACATCGTGGAGTCGCCGCAGGACCCGCGGATGGAGATCAGCCGCGAGGTCTTCCGGCAGCAGATGCGCTATCTGGCCATGACCGGCTACACCGTCGTTCCCCTGAAGGAAATCTTTGAGTACATTGCCGGGAAGCGGCCGACACTGCCGAAGAATGCCGTCGCCATCACGATCGATGACGGCTGGCGAAGCACGTATACCGAGGCATTTCCGGAGCTCAAGCGGAAACACTTCCCGTTCACCATTTTCATCTATCCCAAAATCATCGGCCAGACGGTCTACGCCCTGACCTGGAAGCAGATCAGGGAGATGGCGGAGTCAGGCGCGGACATCGAGAGCCATTCGTTTTCGCATCCTTTCCTGACCCGCCGCCGCAATGCCACGCTCGACGAGAAGCAGTACCGCGAATGGCTGCAGCGCGAGCTGGTCGAGAGCCGGCGCATCCTCGAGAAACAAACCGGTCACCCGGTGCGATTCCTCGCCTATCCCTACGGCGATTACGACCATTATCTGACCGCCGAAGTGGCCAAGGCGGGCTACGACGCAGCGCTGACTTGCGAATACGGTCGCGTTACGCGCGGAATGAATCCATTCCGCCTCAAGCGCGTCGTGATCGAGAAAAAAATGGACTTCACCACCTTCCGCCACTACCTCGGCGCGCGTCCGCTGCCGCTGGAGGCGATGACGCCGCCGCCCGGCCAGGTGCTCGATCCCGGTCAGGTGGTGACCATTTCGGCTCGTATTCCGAATCACGAGAGCCA
>WNFC01007909.1_pt1 | contig 11706 bp, 13 predicted proteins | sample 5400541 | NCBI WGS metagenome assembly WNFC01 (sample SAMN13153342, study PRJNA577476) | soil metagenome | isolation source: 120 cm saprolite under Douglas fir tree site 2 hole 2 replicate 1 | place: USA:California | collected 2015-04-18 | reverse complement strand
TTACGCATACGCCGATCAGCCTGCTGCACGCGACCGTCAGCCCGGGAGCGGAGCTCCGCCTTCCCTGGCGGCGTGACTTCAACGGGCTGGGGTACGTCCTCGCAGGACGCGGAACGGTGGGAGCCGGGCGCGCGCCCATCGGCACCGGTCAGCTGGCGGCGTTCGGCGAGGGCGACGTGATCACCCTGACCGCCGGCCTGGAGCAGGAAAGCCGGTCGCCGAACCTCGAGCTGCTCGTCCTTGGCGGCGCGCCGATCGGCGAGCCGGTGGCGTGGTACGGACCGTTCGTCATGAACACCCACGAAGAACTAGCGCAGGCTTTCGATGACTTCCGCCGCGGCCGGATGGGAACGATACCCACCACGCACATCAGCGAGCCCCGGCGTGGAAAGGCGAGCGTGTCGGGTGGTAGCTAGCGAATCCCGCTGTCGTACTCGACGTTGACGGTGGCATAGCTGCCCGAGGTCACCGTCACCGTTGTCGGGATTGGCCGCGGCAGCATGCTGGAGCCAATGTTGAGGCCCAGCACCGTGTAGGTTCCCGGCGCCACATCGACCTTGAAGTGTCCATCCGCACCGGAGCGTGTGCGAGCCACCTCACGACCGGCCGCGTCGCGCACAACGATGGTCGCAGCGAGTGGACGCGGCGGGCAAGGTGAGTTGATCCGCTCGACCGGGCAGGTGGGACCAGACTCCACCACGCCCTGGATGCCGGTGCCGGACGGTATCGGCGGAGCTGCCGCCGTGCCACAGGCGGCCATCGCCAGCATGACGACGATCGCCGCGAAGATGCGCTTCATCAGGCCCTCGATGAGTACGACGCGCAACGTCCTGAAAAGTTCCGCGCTTCCTGACGGTGCCGGGAAGAGCCCCGGAGTGTCGTCAGTACCATTGACCGGATGGCGGTTCGCTCCTACGCCGGCACCGTTCGCGCCCCCGACTTCCCGGACGGGCTCGACTGGCTCAACGTTTCCCGGCCGCTGCATATCGCCGACCTGCGCGGGCGGCTGGCGATCATCGATTTCTGGACCTTCTGTTGAATCAACTGCATGCATACGTTTCCGCAGTTGCGGAAGATCGAACGGAAATACGGGGACCGCGTGATCGTGGTCGGCGTCCACTCCCCGAAATTTCCCGCTGAGCGCGAGACGGCCAACCTGCGAGAAGCCGTGCTCCGATATCGCATCGAACACCCGGTGGTCAACGACCGGGACTTTGCGGTCTGGGAGCGCTTCGGCGGCCGTGCCTGGCCGACGCTGATGTTCATCGACCCCGAGGGCCGCGTCATCGGAAAGCACGAGGGCGAATTGCCCTTCGAACAGTTCGATCCGCTCGTCTCCGGGATGCTGAAGGAGTTCGAGGACCGCGGTCTGCTTCATGCGGGACCGTCGACCATCGCGCTCGAGGAAATTCGCGAGCCGGCCCGCACCCTGAGCTTCCCCGGCAAGGTAATGGCGACCAACGACTCACTCTTCATCGCCGACAGCAACCATCACCGCATCGTCTCCGCCGGGTTCGACGGCTCGATCCAACGGACCTACGGCTCTGGTGCACCGGGGTTTGCTGATGGGCCGGCGGACCGCGCCGCGTTTCAGCAACCGCAAGGCATGGCGCGATCGGGCTCGACGCTCTATGTAGCCGATACGGAAAACCACGCGATCCGCTCCATCGACCTCGAGTCCGGAATCGCAACGACGCTCGCGGGAACCGGGGAGCAGGCTCTGCGGCCGGGCATGGGTGGACCGGGCCGGTCGACGCCGCTGAGCTCCCCGTGGGACCTCGCGCTGGAGGATCGCATCCTCTACATCGCGATGGCGGGCACCCATCAAATCTGGACGCTCGACCTCGATCGCGACACGGTCGCGCCCTTTGCCGGCACCGGTCGCGAGGGACTGCTCGATGGATCGAAAGCGGAGGCGTGGTTCGCCCAGTCGAGTGGTCTGACCATCCTCAACGGGCACCTGTATGTCGCGGATTCCGAGGTCAGTGCCGTACGCGACATCGACCTCGAGAGCGGGGTTGTCACCACCCTTGTCGGGGAGGACCTGTTCGTCTTCGGTGACCAGGACGGCGAGGCAGAGGTCGTCCGCCTCCAGCATCCGCTGGGGATCACCGGCCACGGTGGGACCCTGTTCGTTGCCGACAGCTACAACAACAAGGTCAAACGGTTGGATCCGGAGCGCCGAGCCGTCGCCACCTGGCTCGGTAGCGGGATCGCCGGCCGAGCCGACGGGCCGGGGCAAGCAGCGGCGTTCCGCGAGCCCGGCGGCGTCTGCGCCGGCGTTGATGGCCTCTACGTTGCGGACACGAACAACCACCGGATCGTCCTTGCGGATTGGACGACCGGGACGGTAAGGACCCTGATCGGTGACTGAGGCGCAGCGCGCGTCTTTACGCGCTCCTGAGACGCCAGTAGAATGGGGCCACCCTGATGGGGGCAGGGCGGAGGTCGGGGCAATGCGGACGCTGTCGTTGCTTGGACTCGATGCCGCCGAGCGCCCGCGTCTGAACGCGGCATCCCTGCGCCGGCTGGCCAGGCTCGGAACCGTGGTTCGCTGGCCTGGGCTGCTGTTCGCGGCGATCCTGTCGCTGGCGGTGCGGCCAATCTCGCCGATCGGGCTTGCAGTCGTCCTCATCTGGGTCGCCAGCTACAACACCTGGGGGATGATCGCGATTTCCAGGGCCGATGACACCTCCATATTGCGGATCGGTCGCGCCCTCACCTTGCTGGACACTCTCAGCTACTTCCTGGTGCTTTTCGTTTTCGGTGGCGTCGGCGCCAGCACCAGCATCTACGCCGCCTACATCCTCCTCATCGTGTGGATGGTGGCCTACGACGGAGCGGAGGGCGCGATGCTCTCCGTCGGCATCTTCGTGGTCGGCACGATCGCCCTCCACGCCGCGCTCAAGGCGTTCCTCGGCCAGCCCTTCGACGGCCGGGACGTGCTGCTCTGGAGCCTGATCATGGTGGTCGCCGGCGCGATCCTGGCCGCCTACGATCGGATCGTCATCGGCGGTGTGCTGCCGCAGGGCACGGCGCTCGGTTCGGATGGATCGGGCCTGCCGACGGCGCCGGTCATCGTCACGGCCGTCGCCACGCCGGTGACGAGCGGAAGTGTTCCGGCCGTCCGGCTCTCACCCCGGGAGCAGGAGGTCCTCGAACTGGTTGCGGAAGGCTTTTCCAACGGCATGATCGCGGCTCGTCTGCATCTGAGCGAGAACACCGTCAAGACCTACGTCGAGAACCTGCTCAGCCGGCTCAACGCGCGCAACCGGGCCGAGGCCGTGGCGGCCGCCTCCCGGCAAAATCTGATCTAGCCACTCTCCGCCTCCCCCGTTCGGCCTCCCCCGGTTGGAACCGTCCCGGGTGATCTTTCATCACCCTGGGGGATACCGGGCAACGCGGACCCAACGTAGGCTGTGACCAGTGGGGGTGCCAATCGACCTGGGGGGCACGCCGATGGCGACCAGGATGGTGGGGGGTTTCATCCTGGTCGCTTTCATCTTGTGCCTCCTGCTTGCCTGGCCTGGGCGCCGGCGCTGGCCGCTCTGGCTGATCGCCGGACTTTGCAGCTCCTTGTGTGCCGCCCTCACCCTGAGCCTGACGGCCGCCGGTGGGTGGCTCGTCGATTCGATGCGGCTGGGGACCGTGGCCCTGGCCACGGGATTCCTCGGCACGGCTGCCGTCCGCGACCTGCGCTAACCGACCTCTCGGCGCATTTCGAATTCGAGCAGCTCGAATCTCTCTCCTCCTATGGGCTGGCTGCGGCCGGTTGCAGCGAATCCGTGCCGCGCATAGAGGCGCTCGGCTCGGGGGTTGCCCTTGGCGACCCAGAGCCGCACGCTGGTGAAGCCTTCGCCAGCGGCCCACGCCAGCACGGCCTCCACCAGGCGATCGCCGACGCCCCGGCCGCGCCAGGCCGGCGCCACCCACATCGAGATGAGGTCGGCCTCCCCTGGCTGATCGCCGCCAATGCCCGCTACCAGTCCCACACGCTGGCTGCCAGCCTCGGCGATAAAGACCGCTCGCTCCTCCAGACGGCGTCGCCATTCCGGCTTCTCCAGCTTCTGCGCATCGGCCGCCGTCGAACCGAACGCCTCCGGGGCATTCCGCAGGGCCGCCAACCGTATGTCCCGGAAGGCCGCCCAATCGGCGGGCGCCAGCCGCCGAAGCACGAGCTCAGCCAAATTCGACGCCTTGACCGGCTAAGCGGGTGTCAGGTAAAGTGATATCCATATGCTGACGGTCAAGTTCACCTCTTGGAGGGATTGCCCATGATCCTATTCCTGCTGCTCCTGATCGTCGCCGCCGGAGTCGTCGCCGTTTATGCCGGGAGCGGTAACACCGGCACGCACGACTTAAGCCTTTGGCAGTGGCACTGGTCCGCCGTCCCCGACTGGATGCCGGTAGTCCTCACCGCCGTCGTGTTCGGCGGCTTGCTCTTGCTCTACATGCTCTACTCGGGCCTGGTTCATGGCGTACGAGTGGGCTCGATGCGGCGTCGCGTCACGACGCGGGAATCGGCGATCACCGAGTTGCGTCGCGACAACCAGCGGTTGCGCGAGGAGAATGCCCGCGTCCGCAGCGAGCTCCGTGGCAATAAGCCCGCTCCGGCGTGGGAAAGCGGGCGGTCCGTGGATCGCGGCATCGCAGCCGCCCCGCCGGATCGCGAACCGGTGGGCGCCACCAGCGCGCCGGACCGTTCGCGCAGCGCCCCGACCTTCCGCCCGAGCACGAGCTTCGGAGAGAGGGTGCGCGCCTTTTTCAGCAGCCGAGAGCCGGCGGGCTATTAGCCCCGCCGTCTTCGGATCGCCGCTTCGCGACCACAGGCCTCGCCACGTGAGCGAGGCCTGTTTGCGCGTCCGTTTTCGATCTGATGCTTGACAGGCCGCCAACCGTGTCAGCTAAATTGATACCGCGAATAGCATCAGTGGCTCGCGGGCCTGGTTAGCGATCCCTGCGTGCCGTCGTCCACTCGAAAGGAGGCGAAACAATGCCAATCAGCGGCAAGCGGGGCTTCGGTTCCATGGATGAGGCAAAGCAGCGGGAGATCGCCAGCAAGGGCGGCCAGGCGGCGCATCAAAAAGGGTCGGCTCACGAGTTCAGTCCGGAGGAAGCCCGCTCTGCGGGCAGCAAGGGCGGCAAGGCTGCCCATGAGAAGGGAGCCGCGCACGAGTTTTCCTCCGAAGAGGCGCGCGCCGCGGGCCGCAAGGGTGGCGAAGCCTCGAGCCAGGATCGCACCCGGATGGCCGCCATCGGCCGGGAGGGTGGCCGGCGCTGACGGATTGGGAGGAGACCGATCCGGCCTCCTCCCTTTCGCCTATAGCGCGCCGACGAGTTCCTGGATCCGCGTCTCCGAAAGCGCGATGTCCGAGAGCGTGCCCGCGAAATAGCTGTCGTACGCGGCCAGGTCGAGTAAGCCGTGCCCGCTCAGGTTGAAGAGGATGACCGGCGACTCGCCGCGCTCACGGGCCTTGATGGCCTCGTCGATCACCGCGCGGATGGCGTGAGCTGACTCCGGCGCCGGGATCGTACCCTCGGTGCGGGCAAACTGCACTGCGGCATCGAACACCGTCCGCTGTGGATAGGCGACTGCGTCGATGAAGCCATGATCCGCCAGCGCCGAGACCAGTGGCGCCATGCCGTGATACCGCAGCCCGCCCGCATGGATCCCGTCCGGAATGAAGCCGTGGCCGAGCGTGTGCATCTTGACCAGCGGCGTCATTTCACCGGTGTCGCCGAAGTCATAGGTGTACTTGCCGCGAGTGATCGACGGACAGGCATCCGGCTCCACCGCAAGGAAGCGCGTCCGGGTCCTTCCCTGTAGCCGGTCGCGCAGGAAGGGGAACGCGAGGCCGGAGAAATTACTGCCGCCGCCGACGCACCCAACCACCAGGTCCGGCATGGCGCCTGCCCGCTCCATTTGCACCAGCGCCTCTTCGCCGATGATCGTCTGGTGCATCAGGACATGGTTCAGCACGCTTCCCAGCGAGTACTTGGTGTCGTCCCGAGTCGCGGCATCCTCGACCGCCTCGGAGATGGCGATGCCGAGACTTCCGGTGGAGTCCGGATGCTCGGCGCGAATCTTGCGCCCGGCATTGGTCAACTCGGACGGGCTGGGCACGACGGTTGCGCCCCAGACATGCATCATGCTCTTGCGGTAGGGCTTTTGCTCGTAGCTGATGCGCACCATGTAGACCATGCATTCGAGGTCGAAGAGTTTGGCGGCAAACGCGAGGGCACTCCCCCACTGGCCCGCGCCGGTTTCGGTCGACAATCGCTTGGTGCCCTCCGCCTTGTTGTAAAAAGCCTGGGCGACCGCGGTGTTCGGCTTGTGCGAACCAGGCGGGCTGACGCCCTCGTACTTGTAGTAGATCTTCGCGGTCGTCTTGAGCTCCCGCTCGAGACGGATCGCGCGCATCAGCGGCGTCGGCCGCCACAGTCGCAGCGCCTCCTGGACCGGTTGCGGGATGTCGATGTAGCGCTCCTGCGAAACCTCCTGCTTGATCAGCTCCATCGGAAACAACGGGGCAAGATCCTGGGGGCCGATCGGCTGGCGCGTGCCGGGGTGAAGCGGTGGGCTTCCCGGAAATGGCAGGTCCGCCTGGATGTTGTACCAGCGCGTCGGCATCTCTCTTTCGTCGAGCCTGATCTTGTTCGCGACTTCGGGTGCGCGTACGCTCATGGCTTTCTCCCTCCTGTGGTCCGCATCGTCAGCGTGGCGCTATCCCGCCTGTTTTAGCATGGACGGCACCCCGGTGCAAAGGCCCGACCGAATCATCATGCTCGCCGCCCTGGAACGCCTCGTGCTTGCCGAGTCGCCCTCGCTCGACAAGGCCCGCTGCGACGCGTGTGCCGATCAGGTCGCTGAGCTCTTTCTGCAGCAGACCGGGGTCGCCGCGGTACGACATCGACGGCACGACCGGGGAGACCACCTCGAGATCCGGCTTGGGGCGGGCGTCGAGCCAATCGTACTGCTCTGCCATCACGACACGGTTTGGCCGGAGGGCACGCTGGCGCGGCTGCCATTCCGGGTCGACGGTGACCGGGTGACCGGTCCCGGGAGCTATGACATGAAGGCTGGCATCGTCGAAGCCGCGTTTGCGCTCATGGGGGCTAAACCAAACCGGCCGGTCGTCGTCCTGTCGACCTCCGATGAGGAGATCGGCAGCACGAGCTCCCGCAGGCTGATCGAGGAGACGGCCAGCAAGGCATTTGCGGTGCTCGTGCTCGAACCCGCCGCCAGCGGCGGCGCCATCAAGACCGCCCGCAAGGGCATCGCCGATTTCATCCTCGAGGTCGACGGCCGCGCCGCCCACGCCGGCGTCGAGCCGGAGAAAGGGATCAGCGCCATCGAGGAGTTGGCGCACCAGGTGCTGGCCGTCAAGGCGCTGAGCGACCCGGCCAGCGGGACCACGATCAATGTCGGCGTGGTCGACGGCGGCACCCGACCCAACGTCGTCGCCGCGCATGCCCGAGCCGAGATCGACGTCCGCTTCGCGCGGGCCGCGGAGGCGGAACGAGTCGTGCGCGCGATCAACGACCTGCAACCGAAACTCGCCGGCGCCCAGCTTCGAGTCAGCGGCGGTGTCGACCGACCGCCGATGGAGCGGAGCGCCGGCACGATCCGCCTGGCCGGGCTCGCCCAACGCCTCGCCGCCGACGTCGGCTTCCAGCTCAAAGAGACCAGCACCGGGGGCGGCAGCGACGGCAATTTCACCGCCGCGCTCGGTGTCGCCACCCTCGATGGGCTTGGCCCGGACGGCAGCGGCGCACACGCGGACTCCGAGCACCTGCTGATCGGGAGCTGGATCGATCGCACCGAGCTCCTTCGGCGGCTGATCGAGGCCCTTTAGCGACTTGACGGCCGGCCCACCGCCTGTGTTAGGGTGGACGACGGTCCGTTACGCCTCGTCGTAGCCAAGCGCCTTCCACTCGTTTTCGCCACGGACTAGAAGGGTTGATGTTCGTCGGGTGACGGAGGGAAGGCCCCATCAACGTTACAGGGGGTATTGCTATTGTCTTAAAGGCATACGCCTATATCTTGCGGTTGACCAGCGCGCAACCCCGCTATCTTGTGGTCTACGACTGGGCCGCCCGGGCGGTTCTGCGCTACTGGCGGCTTCAGCGCAAAATCCACCAAGTCGTCGAGCGACTCCAAATTCGCCGGCGGCAGCTCTCGATCACCCTGCTGGGCCACGGGCTCGTCCTCGGGCTCGGCTTCGTTCTGGTTGTCCCCGTAGTCACACAGCGGCCCGTGGAAGCCCGCGCGGTCACGGCTCAATACGCCCGTTACCTGTGGACAACTCCGCCCCGTCCGCGTAGTGCCCCCGTCCGGGAGATTCTCAAGGCATCGGCGCTCGAGGAGCGCCCGGCCCCGGAAGTCATCCTGCCGGCGGCAGCCCCCGCAGCAGCCGCCCGGGCAGCCGCACCGTTCACGCCGCCGCCCGGCTCGGGCGGAGATGGGCTAGCCGCCATCTACGCCGTGTTCGGCAACAGCTCCGGCCTCACCTGGGCGCTCCGAGTCGCCAACTGTGAGAGCCATTACAACCCGCTGGCCGTCAATCGCTCCAGCGGCGCCAGCGGCTTGTTTCAGTTCATGCCGTCCACCTGGAATGCCAATTTCCCCGGCCAGAACATCTGGGATCCCTACACCCAGGCCCGGGGCGCGCTCGTCTTCTACAACGCCGGTCGCCAGAGCGCCTGGACCTGTAAGTAAGACCTCGGCGCCTGGGGCCGCACCCGGCTAGGATGTGGCGCGTGCCGCCGCCAAGAACCGAGTCACCGGCTCGCCCGCAAGTCGAGGTGCGGCTGGCCCGCTCTCATGCTGAGTTCGCTGCGTGCGAGACGCTGAGCCGGGACATCTGGGGCGCCGCTGAGCGGAACGTGGTGCCGCGCGAACTGCTGATCACGATGCAGCTCAACGGCGGCCTGGTGCATGGCGCCTTCCTCCCCGATGGCCGGCTGGTCGGCTTTTGCTTTGGGTTTGCCGGCCTTCGCGATGGGCAGCTCCGCCTCTGCTCCCATCAGCTCGGAGTCATCCCTGAGCAGCGCGGCGCCGGGATCGGCATCGAGCTCAAACAGGCTCAGCGTGCGGACGCGCGGCGGCTCGGCTATCCACTGGTGTCCTGGACCTTCGATCCGCTGGAGGCGCGCAACGCATACATCAATCTCCATCGGCTGGGATGCATCGCCCGCCTGTACGATCGAAACCACTACGGAGAAATGGAAGACGAGCTCAACCGTGGCCTGCCCTCCGACCGGTTCGAGGCCGAATGGTGGCTGGACCGGCCCAGGCCGACGGCCCCGACCGGCCAGCCGGCGGTGATGTTGCGGGTGGCGGGCGATAGCGAGCCCATCCGTGAAGCGGTCGACCTCGCGACGGCGCCCGCCGTCCTGATCGCGGTGCCGCAGGATTTCCAGGCGATCAAGAAGCAGAGTCTTACGCTCGCCCAGCGCTGGCGGCTCGAGAGCCGGACCGCGATCGAGGCGGCGCTAAATGCCGGCATGATCGCGGTCGATTTCCGGCGGGAGGGTGCTTACGTGATGGCACACACATCATGAAGATTGCGGCCGTCGAGCTGCGCGTGCTGAAAATGCGGATGCTCCAGCCGTTTCGCACCAGCTTCGGCGTGCAGCAGGACCGCTACCCGCTGCTGGTACGCCTCGAGATCGACGGCCGCTCGCAATGGGGTGAGTGCGTCGCCGGCGAAGGGCCCTGGTACTCCTATGAGACGGTCGAGACGGCGTGGCAGATCCTCAAGGGCTATCTGGTGCCGGCGGTCATCGGGCGCGAGCTGGCCGACGTCGATGCACTCGAAACCCTGTTCGCGCCGGTGCGGGGACATCACATGGCTAAGGCCTGCATCGAGATGGCCTTCACCGCGGCGCTCGCCGAGCACGCGCGCAAGCCGCTCGCGACCTTTCTCGGCGGGGTCCGCGATCGCGTGGAGACCGGCGTCAGCATCGGAATCCAGGCGACTACCGATGAGCTGCTCGACAGCATCGGGGCCAGCCTGGCGCAGGGTTACCGCCGGATCAAGGTCAAGATCGAGCCGGGCTGGGACGTAATGACGATCGCCGCCATCCGCCAGCGGTACCCGGAAATCACGCTGATGGCGGATGCCAATTCCGCCTACACGCTCGACGACGCCGCCCACCTTGCCCAGCTCGACCAGTTCGGATTGTTGATGTTGGAGCAGCCGCTGACCGCTGGCGACCTCGTCGATCACGCCGCCTTGCAGCGCCAGCTGCGCACCCCCATCTGCCTGGATGAGAGCATCGAGTCGGCCCGCGAGGCCCGACAGGCCCTCGAGCTGGGGTCGTGCCGTGTGATCAACATCAAACCGGGCAGGGTTGGTGGCTTTGCCGAGTCTCGCCGAATCCACGACCTCGCGAGCAAGGTGGGCGTGCCGGTCTGGTGTGGCGGCATGCTGGAAACCGGCATCGGCCGGGCCAGCAATGTTGCCCTCGCGACGCTGCCGAATTTCCGTCTACCGGGCGATATTTCCGCCAGCGATCGGTACTGGGCCGAAGATATCGTCGAGCCACCGTTCATCCTGCAGCGCGGCGGGACGATCTCGGTTCCGACCCGATGGGGCTTGGGCGTCCGGGTCAAGGTCGACCTCGTCGACCGCTTGACTCTACGCCGCGAACTGCTCCACTAAAGGAAGTAGGCCGCCAGCGCGACGATGGCGTAGACGCCCACCAGCTGCAGGCCTTCGAGCCAGTTGCTGTGGCCGTCGCGGGAAATCACCGCGATCAACAGCGTGGCAATCAGCACGGCACCGATCTCGAACCCGGTGAAGACGAAGTCCATCGGCCGGCCGATGACGAGGCTGATGAAGATCAGGGCCGGTGCGATGAAGAGCGCGACCTGCGTTGACGAGCCAACGGCAATCTCCAGCGTGACATCGAGCTTGTCGCGGATCGCGAAGAACACCGCCGAGGCATGCTCGGCGGCGTTACCGATCAACGGGATCAAGATCAGACCGACGAAAATTGGCGAGAGCTTGAGCGACTGAAGCGCCGGGTTGAGAGCCGACACGAGTAGCTCGGACTCCAGCCCGACCAGCAGCGCCGCGCCCAGCAGCACGCTGGCCGCGAACCTCCTCGACCATTCCGGCCGCTCGCTGGATGCCGGGGTTCGAAACAGATGCGCGTTGGTGAACTGCGTGAACAGCAGCGCAGCGGCGTAGAGGACGATGAGCGTCCCCGCAACGCCGGCGGATACGACCTGGCGCGCGCCGGCGGATAGGCTCGGCGAGGTTGCCATAAGGAGCGCTGGCACGCCCAGGCCGGCAACCGCCAGGACCAGGGAGCCGGTATGGACGCCCGCGGCCCTGGCGCTGAAGGCCTGCTCGTCCCGGCCCAGCCCACCGACGAACAGCGAGACACCGAGCACCAGCAGGAGATTGCCGATGATCGAACCGATCAAGGATGCTTTGACGACCTCGAAGTCCCCGGCCGCAATCAGCAGTACGCCGACGATCAGCTCCGTCAGGTTTCCGGAGGTGGCGTTCAGCAGGCCGCCGAGCCGCGGGCCGATGCAGATCGCCAGCTGGTCGGTGGCGCGCCCGAGCAGCCCCGCCAGCGGGATGATGGCCAGCGCGGCGGTGATGAAGGTCAGCACCGGCTGATGCACGAATTCCGCGATCAGCGACGCCGGGATGAAGACGATCAGCCAGTTGCTCGAGGGCCGTAGCC
>WNFC01007908.1_pt1 | contig 11706 bp, 14 predicted proteins | sample 5400541 | NCBI WGS metagenome assembly WNFC01 (sample SAMN13153342, study PRJNA577476) | soil metagenome | isolation source: 120 cm saprolite under Douglas fir tree site 2 hole 2 replicate 1 | place: USA:California | collected 2015-04-18 | reverse complement strand
CTGCGAGGCGGTCACGGCCAGTGATCCTGCCTCGAGATCCGCGACGTGCGCGGTGCCGCCGCTCTGCGCGGACGACGGGCCCGGCGGCGGCGCTCGTGACGCGTGCAGATCAGGTGCTCCGGCGCTGTCTGGCAGACTACGGTCTCATGGCCGACGCCTATAAGGCCCTCGCCGCCGACTACGACTGGCTGTCCGACGACGACGCGCTTGCGAGCGGGGGCGCGATAAACCAGCCTGCGACGGCACGCCTGCTGCAGCGGATCAGTCCCGCAAGTGCGGTGCTGGACGCGGCCTGCGGCACGGGCATCGATGCGGCGGTGCTCGCGCGCCGGGGCTTTACCGTGCGGGCGGCCGACGGAAGCGACGCGATGGCCGAGGGTGCGGCTGCCCGATTCCGCCGCGAGCGGCTGGCGATTCCGCTGTTGCGCAGTAGGTGGGCGGATCTTCCCGCGGCCACCGGCGCGGTTTGACGTGGTGCTGTGTACCGGGAACGCGCTGGTGCACGCCACCGGCCGCGACGCGATGGTTCAGGCGCTGACCGGGCTGCGGCGGATGGCCCGGCCCGGGGGGCACGTGGTGGTTGATTCCCGTAACTGGGAGAAGCTCCATGCCGAGCGCCGGATCGTCCAGGTGGCGGACCGGGTCGTGACTCGCGGGGGGCGAAGATGCCTGGCGCTCTATGCCTGGGAGGTACCGGATCGCCTTGGCGACGAGCACATCGCCCATCTGGTGTTCGTCTTCGACAACGGCGGCCAGATTGAGCCGCACGAACACGTGGTCACGTTCCGTCCCTTTACGATCAGCCCTCTGCCACGGGCCGTGAATGCCGACGAGGTAAGGCTCGCCTCGTCACAATGTGTGCGGCTTGCCCGCAGGCGCTGCCGCTGGCGGAGGCGTTCGATCCGGGCCCGCGGCCGGCCGGGGCGCAGAGCCAGGATCGGGGGAGGCCGGCGTTCGCGGCGGCTGCGTCGGATGTGACAGGCCGCTGGCTGTTGTCCATCCGGCGCGGCCATCGGCGATCGTCATCGTGATGGTCCGGTGCGCCCGGGGACCTGACGCTCGGCGGCTCGCCGGATCGCGCGGGTAACTGCTTGTGGGATAGGGGCGGCGGGGTGTGATCCGGGGGCCGGGCCCGCGCGTCGTATCTGTATGGCGCTGTTGTGCGCCGCGGGCAGCGGGGGGTTGCCGGAACGGATGGGTGAACGGGGGATGCGGGATGAGTGCGGTGCGAAGCGCGGGCCGGCGAGGACTGGGGCTGAGTGTTTCCGCGGTGGTATCGCCGACACCGGCCACCAGGCCGGGAGCGAGGGGGGAACCGGATCCGGGTGGTAGCCGAAAGCACCGGCAGCTTCTACGGGCAGCCGATGACCGCCGGCGACATCTACACCGTCGCCGGCGACGGCAGCCGCGGGTTTTCCGGCGACGGCGGCGGCCACCAGGGCCGCGCTCAGCGACCCGTCCGGCGTGGCGGCAGACGCCGCGGGCAACCTGCTGATCGCCGACCCCGGAAACCGGCGGATCCGAATGGTGGCCGGCTGACGCCGGGGACGGGGCCGTCCCAGGGCCGCCGGACCTGGCCTACCGCGCGGTGCCCGCCCCGCCCGGCAGCGTAGCTCACCTGTGCCTGCCCAGGCGGGCCGGCTGACTGGTCGACAGACGGGCCGTTGACGGCGTGAAAACTGGGACTGGACCTCTGCGTATGGGAGGGATAGAACTTCCTTGAACGAAGATCGCCCGGGAGGAGCGGCATGTGGACTGGAGCCTGTTCGGCTGTGCCCGCCGGGGGCACGTGGCCTACGTGCCGGACGAACCGGAGCTGCGGGACCGGCTGATGGCCTCGACAGCGGGCGGAACGGCCTGGCGGTGCCTGCGCTGCGGTGCGTTCGTGACCGGCGGGCAGCACGGCAGCGGTCCGGCCGCGGCGGCGCCGCTGCTCCGCCGGGGGAAGGAACTGCGCAGCGAACTGATCCTGCGCGTGTTCGCGGTGGAGCGGTTCCTCCGGTTTCTGATCGTCGCCGGCGCGGCCTACGGGGTGTGGCGGTTCCGGTATGACCGGGCGGGCATCCAGCGGGCGTTCGACCACGATCTGCCTGCCATTCGTGCCCTGTACCGGGATCTCGGCTTCAGCGTCAGCCACTCCAAGCTGCTCGGGCTGATCCAGCACTCGTTCACGCTCAACACGCGCACGCTCACCTATCTGGCCATCGGGTTGGCTGTTTATGCTCTCATCGAGCTGGTGGAAAGCATCGGGCTGTGGCTGGGCAAGCGGTGGGGCGAGTACTTTGCTATGGTGGCGACCTCGATCTTCCTGCCGTATGAGGTCTACGACCTGACCGTGAAGATCACCTGGCTGCGGGTCGCGGCGTTCATGGTCAACCTGCTGCTCGTCATCTACCTGGTCTGGACCAAGCGGCTGTTCGGCGTCCGCGGTGGCAAGAAAGCCTACGAGGCCAGGTTGCGCACCGAATCCTTCATCGAGATAGAGCAGGCCGCGCTCGCCGCGGCACGGCCCAGCCAGCCCGGTCAGGGCAAGCCCGCTAGCGCGGCGGTCCAGCCGGCCGGCGATGCGCCCGACCCCGCTTGACTGCAGGCACATCCAGCACACAATTCGACCCGGGGGTGTGAATGTTCGGGGTGGTCCGCCCGTGCCGGCACCGGATGTCCGGGGCGCTGCGCCGCGCCTGGCAGGCCCACCTGTGCGGGCTGTGCCTGACGCTGCGCGATACCCACGGCCAGGCCGCCCGGCTGGTAACCAGCTACGACACGCTGCTGGTGTCGGTGCTCACCGAGGCCCAGAATCCCCGGGGTTCGCCGCACCGGACAGCGGGACCGTGCCCGCTGCGAGGTCTCCGCCGGGCCGATGTGGTGGCGGCGAGCGCTCCGGGCGCCCAGCTGGCCGCCTCGGTGTCGCTGGTGCTGGCGGCCGTCAAGATAACCGACCACGTGGCCGACGCCGATGGGCTGACCGCCCGCCGCCCGGTCGCCGCGGCGGCCAGCCGGGTCGCCGCCCGCTGGGCGGAGCAGGGCGCGGCCACCGGCGCGGCGATCGGCTTTGACACTCAGGCGTGCACGGGCGCCGCCGGCCGGCAATCCCAGCTGGAGTCGGCCGCCACACCCAGCCTGCTGGCCATCACTGAGCCAGCCGAGACAGCGGTCGCCGCGGCGTTCGCGCACACCGCCACCCTCGCCGCCAAGCCGCACAACGCGCCAGCGCTGGCCCGGGCCGGCCAGATGTTCGGCCGGATCGCGCACCTGCTGGACGCGGTGGAAGACCTCGACACCGACCACCGGTCCGGCCGCTACAACCCGCTGCTGGCCACCGGCACCCCGCCAGCCCGGGCGCGGCAGTACTGCGACCAGGCGCTGCTGGGCCTGCGCCGGGCCGTGGCCAGCCTGGACCTCATCGACCGGCCGCTGGCCGAGGCGCTGCTGGTCACCGAGGTCGGCCGGTCGATCGACCGAGTATTCGCCCACGCCGGCACCCACCACGGCGATCCAGAACAGCCACCCGCACCAGCCGATGCCCCGCCGCACCAGCCACCCGATGCCCCGCCGCGAGGCCGCAGGTCATGGTCGGACAGCTGCGCCGCCGACTGCTGCGCTGAGTGTTGCGGCGACGTCTGCTGCGACGCCTGCTGCCAATTCTGAACCCGGGCATCGTCCCGCCGCGGCACACGGGCCCCCGGCCGAAGACAACGGCTAATACTCCAGCCAGCTGAAAGGTGGCGCGCAGAGCAGGATGATCTGTATTCGTCGCGCGAACACACACGGCGCGGCTGGAGCAGCAAATATTCGGCGTTAGGTGCAATTTGGTGACATGGCGGCTGCTCACTTGCGGTGATGGCGGGCTGGCTTGCAGATCTCTCCTTTGGGGCTCATGCCGGGCTGCCGCATGGCGGCTAGAGACTGCGCTGGCGCACCCTCCAGACCGGGCTGGAAGGATGCGGTCATGGTGCTGCCCGCGGATGGTCATGTCCACACCGAGTGGTCCTGGGATGCGCCGGCCGGCTCGATGGAACGGACGTGCGCGCGGGCGTTAGCAATAGGCCTTCCCGCCGTGGCGTTCACCGAGCACGCAGACTATTCGACCTGGAAGGTGATCGGCAGCGACCTCGATGGGCATGAGCATCTCCATGCGTTCGTCAGACCCGACGGAACGCTGAGTCCGCCGAGACTGGATCTGAACGGGTACCTGGAGTGCGTGCAGCGGTGCCGCTATCAGTTTCCGGACCTTCGCATCATCACCGGCGTGGAACTCGGCGAACCACATCAGCACAGCGACGTCGCCGCGAAACTGCTCGACGCCGGACAGTTCGACCGGGTGCTCGGCTCCCTGCACTGCCTGCCGGCCGGCAGCCAGTTCTCGGAAATGCCGGACCTGTACCGCCGGCGACCAGCGGACCAGGTCATCCGGGCGTACCTGGCCGAGATAGCCCGCCTGATCACAGGCTGCGATGCGTTCGCCGTTCTCGCCCACATCGACTACGCGGTCCGCTACTGGCCGGCCGGGGCCGGGCCGTACGATCCGGACACGTTCGAGGACGAGTTCCGGCACGCCTTGCGAGCGCTTGCTGACAGTGTTCGGGCATTGGAGGTCAACACCCGCGGGCGGCTCCGCCCAGAGATCGTTCGCTGGTGGCGCCAAGAAGGCGGGACAGCGATCACGTTCGGAAGCGACGCCCACGACCCGGCCGCGGTTGCGCGCGGCTTCGCCGAGGCGGCGGCCATGGTTGAGGCCCACGGCTTCCGGCCCGGCCGTCATCCCTGTGACTTCTGGACTGGTCCGGGCTAAGTCCGCCGACGACAGCAGGAGGCGCCCCGATCCCCAGCCGACGGCGACTACTGACCCGCCCAGGCCGGCCACGGCGCCTTCGCAGACCCTGATGCGCGAGCAGGCACACGGGCACCTGCGGATAAACATGCAGCGCCGCCACGCACTCAATTTCGGCACCAGCGGTACACCCAGAAGCCGCCGGGAGCTGGACTCGACGCCGCCAGGATCGCCACGGCGATGCCGAGGTCAATAGCGAGTTAGAGCGCTCTTGACGTGGCACCTCGCGGAAGGGCCTAGGCCCATGTCAGGCAATGTGTCTAGTATCCAGGCTGCGCGTGAGTGCGCCAGGGGAGTCAGTCTCGCAGCACTCCGGAGCTGCGCGCTGGGTCGGACTGGCTGACCGCTGGACCGCCCGGCAGCGGGCCGTGGCCTGGGCTGTGACCATGCTCGGCCTGGCGGTGAGCGTCGCCGACAACGTCGGCCATGTCGCCGGGCACGACTGGACCAGCCGGGGAACGGCGGCCATCCCTCCCCTCGCGGGAGCGGCGGCGCTGCGGTCGGCCTGGGCGTGCTCAAGCGGGTAGTGGCCCGGCACGGCCAGCTATCCGGGCCGGTGTCCGAGCCAGCCGTCAGGGCCGCCGAGCAGGTGCCCGCCCGTGCCATTGCCGGGGCCACCACGGCACCACGGGCGAGCGCCGCCCGCAGGGCCAGGGGCAGCGGGCCGGCGAGGGCCGAGCGGGCGGCTCGGGCGGCGGTCCAGCCAGGGCAGCCCGTCAGTGCCAGGGCGCAGGCCAGGGATCACCGCATTGGCTGGGACCGGGCGGGCGAAATCCTGGCCCCGGTCAGGGCTGAGTCGAACGGCCACGTTCCGGTCGGCTGACCTGATCACGTTCATCGTGAGTCGTTATCGCCGGCGAGGTCGAGTCGGCGCTCCGTGCCTGACTTGCCTCCGGCAGTTGCTGCTGCTGCGGCATGCCGATCTGGCGGTGGGTAGCCGTGCCGGAGATCTGGGGTAGCTCGCTGAGTGCCTTCGCGGCAGGGAGTTTCGCGAAGTAGCCAGCGCCGAAGCCGACGCACATGAGCACGTACCAGAACTGCTCGGCGCTGGTGAGCGTGGCGAGCCCAAAGTCGGCGAGGGCTTTCTTGACGGGGATCTTGGCGAAGTAGGCGGCGCCGAGGGGGACGTTACCCAGGACGTACCAGAATTTCTCGGCTGCGGTGAGGGCGGTCTTGCGGATCGTGGTCGCGGTCATGCCGGGTCCTTTTCTCTGGTGGCCTCATCAAGCGTCCTGTCCAGCGTGTCGCCGTGATCCGGACTGGGCCGGCGCCAAACGCGCTGCCCTGTTGCTCCGTGAGACGAACTGTGACGGTCTTGGTGGTTGCCATTTTTCGGTGTATACGAAGTGTGCAGTGCGTGCAAGTATCGCGGAGGGCATTAGGTAATTGGCGAAGGTCACCATCAACGGCGAAATGTTTTGATTTCGAGCCGTCGAAAAGGCCGATGCCCTGTCTAGGCGCAGTTCAGGCTTTGTGGTCTGGCCTGCTGCCCTGGGAACAGCACGAGCGCGATGGCGGCAGGCGCCCTATAGCACCTCGAACCCGTACTCGGCCAGCAGCTCCACCGCGGTCAGGACCTCGACGCCACAGTCCCTAGCACGCGCCGCCAAGCGATCGTCGTAAGTCACCAGGGCGCGCCCATCGGCCAGGGCAGCTGACCCGGTCAGAGCACCACGAGAATGGCGGGTCCCACCCGAACGCAGCGTGGTCAGTGTCTCCGAACCTTCAATCAGGCGGGCGAACCCCACCCTCGACCAACCCCACCATGAGCAATTCGGTTGACGCGAGACGGCGGATGCTGGTCAGGAGTATCAGCAAGCTGCGGCGCCGCTCAAGATCACCGATCGCTGCCAGTTCGCCGATCGTCACATGCGTGAACAGAACCTCAAGACGGCCCTCCCCGACTGCGGCCTTAGCGATCTCGTAGGCACCTGGCAGATCAGCAAGCGGATCGACAGCGTTCGAGTCCATTACGACGCTCCGCACGGTACGGACATCGAGCAACCGGATTGATGAGCAAACCAAGCCCAGGCCTCTGGCTGGATCTCCGGTCCCCGCGGCACCAGTTTGCTGTCCTGCCAGCCACCCGGCCGCCGGGCACGCAGCGTGACTACACTCGCACGGCAGCAGCTACGCGAAGGCTCGATATGCGCGCCGATCCGGCCAGCTGCACGGTCCCTCGCACGATACCGAAACGCTAATATGCGCCGCTCCGAGTAGGCGCTATGTTCAGCCGCCAGAGCAGGCTTCCCGGTCGGGCCGATCGGACCTCGCATGACACAATCCTGTGTGCCTTCTGTGCGCTTTCCGTGGGTCTTCTGTGGGCCTCATGTGTGGTGACTAGCCCGGCCGTCGGCAATAGTGGTGATGGCTGACTCATATCTGACCTTCGTGGTCAGGAGTGGCTAAGGCTCAGTTGGAGGTGCAAACCGGCGCCGCCAGAGCGCCGGCTCCAGAAGTCGTAGATGGCGGGTTCAGCAAAGTGCCCGCTCATGGACGCACGGAGGTAGTGATATGAAGGGGAACGGGTCGGCAATGACACTTGTTTCCGACGAAGAACTCCGGCTTCTGCACGGAGGGCGGTCATTGTGGGGTTCGGTCAAGGCGGCAGCACAGTAGGTCAGAGATCACGTCGTCGTGGCCTTGCACTCTATCGGCATCAAGGGCACGCACAACATTGGCGGCGGATAGCCGATGGCATCGTCGTCTTTCCAACGACAAATCGACGAGGCTAAGTGTGATGGCAATAAGTCGCGGGAACTCATAGCCGTTAAGCAGAGACGTGGAAGTGACTGCGGCCTTGCCTCGCTCGCCACGGTGGCGCAATACTACGGTAGATCGGTTGACTATGATGACATCTTCTGTGCGATCGCGCTTGACGGTCAAGGTACGAACTTCCTCAATATCTCCAAGATCGCCGAACTCCTGGGCTTTTCTACTCAAGGCTTCAGGGGGTCATATGACGCTATCTCTAGCTGCACATTGCCTGCAATTGCTCATATTCGCCGGATTCTAGCCGGCGGCCACTTTGTCGTGGTGCATTGTTGGAATTCCTCGAGTGTCATGGTCGCAGATCCAGCGGTTGGAACTCGAATGGTCTCTCGGAGGGCATTCTGTCGATGCTGGACGGGGCATCTCTTGACCGTCGTTCCTGCTCGCACGCCATGAGAGCTAATAGGAACCAAGGTTGGGCACGGAGTGCGAGCTTGATCGCGAAGGGGATGAGATCCTGTCCAATACGAGACTTAGTAGGTGCGCAGTAGCAAGACGTTGCGCAAACCTAATAGAAGTAGCAGCCAAGTTTCTGAGCGTCGGGGACGTTAGCCTCCAAACCTCGGGGACACGGCCATCGCTTCCAATGGAAAGAGGTGTCGAGTGAAATCGACTGTTCGGGCACGCTTCTGGGTCGAGGTAGGACTCGCTTCGTTGTGCGGGCTTCTCGCCGCCCTCACCTTGCTCTGGCGAGACTGGATTGAAGCTTTCACGGGCTTCGACCCTGACCATCACAACGGATCCGTTGAATGGATGATAGTCACCGGGTTTTTCTTCCATTGTGTCATTGTGTCTTTTGCCGCTCGCGCTGAGTGGCGCCGCCCGAGGTCAGTGCCGGTTGCCGGCGACTGACCGGCGTCCCTTTTATGGGCGCCTTTAGACGAGACAAACGAAAAGAGCCTGTGATGTCGGCCAAGGGACAAACTCCCCCGAAAAAGGCGCCCCGGAAGAAGACGCCACCGACGAAGTCGGCGGCGAAGAAGCCGCGGCACAGAGCGAAGCCGCCGGTGGGGCCGATCGGCAAGGCCTTCTTGCAGAACCTGAAGAGGGCGCCACAAGGAACACCGGACGACACGCTCATCTTGGAGACGTTCCGCTCGGTGCCCGCCAACCAGCTGAGGGCGGCCCTGGCGAAGAGCACACCGAAAGAGCGCAGCCTGCTTTTCGGTGCGTTGCCGGGCGATCAGATCAAGTCGATTATCGGATCGCTTCCAGCGAGCGTGCTTGCGCCGGTGGCGCCGCCTGCGCTGGCGCCTCCTCCCTCACCCACGGGCCGGCCACCCGCGTCGATTCTTGAGACGACCTACGCGAACGTGCCCTATCCCCCGGCTGAGAATGACCCGAACTGGGCAGAGAAGATCAGTAACGGCTCGACGATCGGCCTCACCTCGCCTCCCCCCTGGGAATGGGTTTCTGTGTACGACGCCAGGTTCGAGAAAGAAGGCTCGCTGAACAACCCCATGGTTGGCCTGACCGGCTGGGCCGTCGACCCGTCCTGGTCTCAGGGCGATGTATGGTTCGTTCACCCATTCGGCTTCGATTTCGAGTTCTACATCGTTCCGGACCCGCAATACGAGAATCTGCTCGCAGCGTCGAACACCGGTGTTACGCCCGGCACGGGCGCAAAGGACAAGGACTACACCGACGCGAACACGACCGCCCACAACCTCGGGCTTATGGCTCCCAAGGGCGTGATCGGGGTCGAAACCGACCAGGGCCTCGTGCCCCGGCCTTTCCAGAATCTGCTCACCAACGGGACGCGGATCGCGACCTTCGGCCGCTGGATCGTCGACTGCGGCCATCCCGACTTCCACACCGAGATCCACGCGCCGCTGCTGATGGCCGCCGCAACGCCCGCTCCGCCGCCGCCCGGCGTCCAGGGAGCGTCAGAGATGACCTCGGTTGAGATCATGTCCCGGCCGTACACCGTCAGTCAGCAGTTCGCAGAAGGAAACTTCATCGACCATCTGCTCACCGAAGTCGCCAAAGTCGAGGAGACGACCTTCGGCATACCGCACTCCCTGCGCGTAGAAGCGCACCCGACCGTGTTCACTACCCCCTACGACGGGCGGCCGTACATCAAACTGCTCGTCCAGCCGCCGCCGCGAAAGCACGTGGGCCCGATCTTCGTCCCGCCCATGGCCCAGCGGCTGATGGTCAGCTTCCACTTCACCCACCGGACGGGCGTCGTCGTCAGAGTCTTCGACGCTGGAAACGGCACCGTTGGCATTATCATGGTGCTCGGCGATCTCAACCCGGCGCCGCTTCCGCCCAAGCGTGATTTGACCGTCGACTGGGACCAGCTCGGAAGCTACTACCCCTACGTGATCGACGCTCTCGAGATCGCGGACATCCTCACCCTGGACATCGCTTCCGCAATCGTCCTCAGGCGCGGCATCCTCACGGACATCTATGACGCTCCGAACGCCTCGAGTCCACTAGACAACCAGAACGTCGCCGCGCCTGTCGGCATCGACCAACTTCAGCCGTGGGCCGGCGTCTCCGAGGACGACACGCAGCCCTTCCCGATCTATGGCTGGCTGAACGTCTGGTGGCAGGAAGAACAGATCGTCGTCAAGCCCACCGAGCGCGCTCAGTCCCAACAAAGATGAAGCCGCCTGTAAAAGCCGCCGGAAGGCTGTGCAAGACAGCCCCGTTCTGGCCGTCAGCCTGTCCTCATTATACGAGACGTGACATCACCGCACGCGCCAGATGGACTTTCGAGCGTGCGCCATACGTAGCTGACCACAAGAAACGCACAGGAAGGCCACGGGATTGTTAGGACCTCCGCACCGCTAGCTTTGTAAAATTGATGAACGGCTCACATTTCTGGCGGTCGGCGGGCGCCACGGCCGAACTGCCAGCTGGGGGTGTTTCTGGCCTACGTGGTGCCCGGCGGCGGCCGTGCGCTGATCGACCGTGAGTTCTACCTGCCGGAATCGCGGGTCGGGGACCGGGACCGCTGCAGCGCGGCTGGCGTTGCTGATGACGTGGCGTTCGCGACCAAGCCTGAGCTGGCCCGGGCGATGATCGGACGGGCCGTGCAGGCAGCGGTCCCGTTCGGGTGGGTGGCCGGCGACGAGGCATACGGGCAGAACACCGACCGGCGACTACCAGGCCGCGGCCGCCAACGTTCAGCAGGCTCTTACCCTGTACCCGCGGCCTCGGCGACCGCTACAAGCAGGCCTACGCACGCATCGAAATCGGAGTCCTGCAGCGGCTATCCGGCAACTACGCGTCCGCAACCGTGAGCCACCAGCAGGCAATCGAAGAACTCCTCGCCGTCGGCGAACCGGCCGGCCAGGCCTACGCCCGCAACGAAGTCGGCCTCGTCCAGCAGCTGACCGAAGACTACCCGACCGCCGCCGCCAGCCACCAGCGCCCTCGATCTGGTCCGCGGCATCGGCGACCGGCACAGCGAAGCCGAAGTGCTGAACAGCATTGGCGAGTTGCTCTCCCGGACCGCCGCCAGCCAGCAGGCCCGCGACCACCACAGCCAGGCGCTGGCCATCGCCCGAGACATCAGCGCGACCTGCAGGAAGCAAGAGCTCTGGAAGGAATCGGCCGCTGCCACCTCCGCGACGGGCAACCAGGCGAAGGCATCTCCTGCCTGCCTCCAGCAGGCACTCACCATCTACCAGCGCATCGCAGCCCCGGGCGCCCGGCGCGCCCGCGAAACACTCCTCAACCAGCACGACAAGAGAGCCATCCCGACACCCCCAAGCAATGAGACCCCCATTACCGGAAGCCGCCGCTCATCACCAAACCGTGACGAACGCCACCGCACCGCAAACGGAAACAAGCCTCCACGAAACCCGGACGGGTTCATGAAATCATCTAACTCAGCGTCGGCGTGAAACACCGCCCCGCGCTCTGGCTGGCGGCAGCTCGCTGTCGGCGCGAGCGAGGATTGCCCCCTGGATCAGGGCTCGCTGATGGGGGTCGGACCGTCGGCCAGCTGGATGTCGGCGAGCATTGCCCGCACTCGGTCGGCGAGCGGTGCTGCGCCTCGTTGCTGGTAGATCTGCAGGGCCTGCTGGAGACTGGATGCGGATTCGGCGGCCGCACCGGCCAGACGGGACACCTCGGCTCTAGCCAGCATC
>WNFC01007906.1_pt1 | contig 11706 bp, 2 predicted proteins | sample 5400541 | NCBI WGS metagenome assembly WNFC01 (sample SAMN13153342, study PRJNA577476) | soil metagenome | isolation source: 120 cm saprolite under Douglas fir tree site 2 hole 2 replicate 1 | place: USA:California | collected 2015-04-18 | reverse complement strand
TGTGCACATATTATATGTGACCCAACTGGACTCATGCTGGAAGAGCAATCAAAAGATCCACGGTGTTTAGAGCTTATTAAAGTTCTCAGTTCAACCACACCGTTACCGCATCATGAACAGATCAAATCAAGCTACAAGATGTTGCAAGGCATTTTGGTAAAGAAAGGAGTTTATAACAACAACCCTAATTATCAAATTGTTGTGCCACATGCGTATCGTAATTGGATCATGCATGCTCATCATGATGAGCACGGTCATCGTAATGCTACGGATACTGTCAAGTTGATTCAGAAAAGATATTTTTGGACCGGCATGTCAGCAGACGTTTCCAAATACGTGAAACAATGCATGAAGTGCGCTTTGAACAACAGGAATACTTCACAACTAATATCAGGACTTTTGCATCCTCGTGAAGTTCCATTGCAACCTTTCGCATTTTGTTGCTGTGATTTCGCTGGACCTTTAGATCCCGCACCAAAATCGCCTTGGAAGCATATCTTCTTAGTCGTAGATTATACAACGCGTTATTTATTCGCTCATCCTGTCACAACAACGTCAAGTGACGAAGCGATAAGGATTTTTGAAACCATCATATTCCCGTTAGTAGGTTCATTTAATTTCCTGCTTAACGATAACGCTAAACCTCTTCGATCAAAGAAGTTTTGTGACTTCTTGCAAAGGCACGGGATTGATAAACCAACATTGCATGCATATCTTCCGCAAGCAAATGGTCTAGTTGAAAGATACGTTCAGACTTTAACATCAATTTTGCGCAAACACACCGGACCTAATTTGGATGATTGGGCGAAGTTTTTGCCGAAAGCTGTTTTCTCAATCAATAACAGCAGACAAGCATCTTTAAGATATTCGCCGAACTTCTTAGTACTCGGATTCGAACCTAAAATTCCGAATTCAGGCATTTTAACTCAGGTCATAGAAGAAATTGATCATGAAGAAAGATTCAATAGAGTTGACTCCGCACGCATTGCAGCGATTGACAATCTTTACAAGTCGCAGAAACAACAGAAAGCAATGTTCGATAAGTCGAAGCGTGACGTTGAATTTAACATCGGAGACAATGTCCTCTACGATTATCATCACCAACATTTGGGTAAGCGTCAAAAGTTCTTACCATTCTTCGAGGGACTTTTCACAATCATCAATAAAGAAGGCAAATATAACTATGTTATAGAGAAGATATTTGGACCAAGTAAAGTGTTCAGAAGAACAGCTCACGTAAGTCAATTAAGACTCGCGCCTCTGCCTATTGCTGATGTGAGACCATTGCCAACAACACCATTGCAAGGTACCCATGATTTCGATGATGATAACATCGTTAATGAATCTACGAATGATCCCAACATCGATCACGATGTATCAGATCATGATGATCAAGACTCGACTACATCTGAGCATTCAATTGTACCACCCACCGGATTGGTTCCACCAAGTCCGATTCCATTAGTCCGTTCTAGTCGTACTAAACGTTTACCGGCTAGACTTAAAGATTTCGTACTCGACTCGCCTTAGAAGCGGTCAAAATTAGTACACATATTATTTTATAAAGGTTGAAGGACCTTTTATTTAAATTTGGTTAAAACCTTCATTTCCCTTTCCCATTTCTAATTTTAAGTGATAGTTGCACTGCCCAAACAAATTTAAAAATACATAAAATTGTGCATGCTTGATCTTATTCTAGATTAGAAGCATTATTTAGATAAGACCATCCGGGCCTTGTTGAAATATCGAATTCAACTTAAAAACGGATAGCTTTCTAGTGTTGAAATTTAGACTATTTCATTGCAATTTCCCCCTAGTCTAATTTCGTTGAGACACTAAAGATGATTGTTAGATCATTAATCTTATTTGCAATCTTTAGTTATTAAATTTGACTATTCTGCATTTTTAATTTTATTTGCATGCTTATGCATGATTAATTTACTCTATTTTTGAGTTTATGAGTTCAGCAATGTCAGGAGTCATTGATTTGCTGCTATGGACGTGTGAGAATTGTATTATTAATACTTACCACGGTTCAAAATATTATTTGGTGACACTGCATGCTTTTTCATTATCTTTGATGCATGCCTATTTAGCAACACTGCATAAATAGAACACAGTGAATTACGAAGTCAACCTTCGTGCAGAATACAGAAACATCAATGGTAGCCACATTCAGGTTTATTCTGAATGTTTTCAATGAGACTGGATCACAGGTAAGAAACCTGTTAATTAGTGTAACTTTAATTAGTTTACGCTAATTACATGGCGCTGCTGTGTTTCGCATCGTTTTTACGATGGATACCTGCGTACGGAATAAAAGATTGAAAATTAAAAATTTCGAATGGCATATTTCGTGGCTACAAGTCGACAAATCTGATTTTTTTTAATAAATAAAAAAATATTTCAAGCCGCCATTTTTATTGGAAGGTTTTCATTGTTACACGTGTAACAGAAATCTTACCGTTGTTGAACAGCCAATTAGCCGTTTAATTATCGAAAATTTCTCGAATTGCCATGGACAAAGAGGAAGGAACCTCTAGAGAAGCGGATTCACCGGTAAGTCTTGAAATAATCAGATTTTTACATGTTATAATGCCCGAAAACTTAGCCGATTTTACGAAATGTTTTTCAATCCATTTTTCAGTATAATTCAATTTAAATTCGGTGCTAATTCACCGTAATTACTTCATTCTGGGGGGTAATATCATTATAATTTATTCAGAGAGATTTAAGAGATCATTTACGATATATTAAAATTATAGGGAACTTGTAAAATAAAGTAATTACGTTGGAACAGGCGCGAACAAGCGCCGAGAACATTAAAGCCAACGCCCTATGTAAATTGATCTAAAAATCTATGTTTTTGCGCTTTAATGTTTGCTAGTTATAGTTTAAAATGATCCTAGCAATTAAACTTAAATGTTTTAAGATTGTAAAGAGCCCATTTTCATATTAAGTCCAGTAATTAATTTATTATCGGTTAAAAGAGATCTTATATTAATAAGATGAAGCTTATATGTTGAAAATGAAATGATCTAAATGGTAACGATCTTAATAATTGCGCTAAAGTCCATTTTGTATTAATTATTAGCGCGTGGCCTTCATAAAAAGTCACTTAAAAGGTTAATAATCATATGAATATTGTTACCGCGTTGTCTAACAACGTTATGCAGCTTTCAGTGAAAGGTGGAGCTGAAAAAGACAAATTTGGTTAAATCAAAAAGTCAATTTGGACCACCAAATGCAGTATGTAATGTAATAATTGAATATTGTTTGAATTTGGTGTTGGTAGTTATTGTAGTAATTTTATTGTGTTATAAAATTGTAATGTAGTAGAATTTACAAGCACTAATTTATTAACATAGTTTAGATAGTACTTTTGTTGCATGAATTTGCGTGTGATCGCACTAATTTTGTTAATTTTGCAATTTATTGTTAGTTGAAAATTAATTATTTTGCGGTATATGGGATTCTGAATTTAAAGGAATTTTTATTGTATAAATTAATTTTGTATAGTACTAGTCTGCTAGATTTAGATATTTTATGTGCTTAAAAATGCTTGATGTTAATTATTAGATTGGCATGAATTTATTAATTAATAGAATTTGGAATTTATTTAAATAAAAAGTTGAGTTTTGTTTATTTATTTCCGGCGATCCGAAGCTGATAGCTAATTAACATCTGGTGACAAGGACGGCAATTGTGAGAATCACATTTTGATTCATGGCGCTCATGGAGCTTAAACTGTAATTATATTTTTGATTAAATATGATGTGTAAACATCATGTATTGATTAAAAAGGCAAACCCAAGGCGACTTTAGTTAGTTAAATGTGCATGAAATTTATTTATGTTGTTTGACTTGACAAAAGTTAACATTTTTGAATAATGTTGTGATATTTATTTTGAATTACTGAATAAATGTTGTTTAGAGTTACCATTAAAATTTTTGTTATTTTGCGGTAGACTTTCAAGTTTTATCTTGGTTAGGTTGTTAAGATTTATATGTCACAATAAATTTTAGTGTTAAATTTACACTATAAATTTTAATGTAATCATGCAAATTTAATTAATGGCCCTTATTAATTTATTTTCAGCCCCGACCAGAAAGTCCCGATTCACACGCGTCATTTCACAGCGTTGATCCTAACAACGAGTTGAATTCGGAGGATGAAGGAGTCTTTTCAGTTCTAGATGACATTAGGAATTTTGACATCGAAAACGAAGAGATTGAGTATTTCTCGGACGATGACGAGTTGTTCAAGGAGACCGAAGAATCAGCAGCCGCTGAGATGAAGACGCCGCGCAGTGACAAAAACAACGATGAGAAATCATCGTCTACGGATGATGATGAATCAGTCGCGTCACCGCGTTTTCAACGAACCGTCTTGGTGACTGATTCGCCGATGACAGAACCCGTTCGTGGCGCAATGCAAGCTTGTAGTTTGCACTCACCCAGAAGAGTTCGTGGTGCGTCGACAGGACACAGAAGAGTTGTGAGAGCCGAGACGCGTAGCCCGAACACGATTGCAATTCACGACGAAGAGTTAAGACGAACTGCAGAGTTTTATCGCAATTATGTTTCGTCCGGAGAATCGTCAGCAGACGAGAACAGCACTGATAGAGTAGAAGAAATAGCCGAGCCAGGCTTCGAAGAATTGATGGAGCGAATGGACAACATTCAAGAGCCGGTTGTGCCACAAATAGAGGAAGAAGAACAGCTAGCGGAGGTGCGGACTCCGGAAAGAACCCATCTTCGTTTGGTTCCGCCGAGCCCGATGTTCATTGTGCCACAACAGCAACCACCGCGACAGTGGCCACAACAAGTTATCGCGACGGAAGTCCCGAACTATGTTTCGAACGTCACGTTCCGCGTTCCTCTCGGTGTGCAAGACAACACCGTTCCGACAAATCTTCACCGCCAGAACGCTCGCAAAGGAAAGTACCATCATCGGACACGCAACAGCCGTTGCAAATTTGGGGTGTGGACCAGGGTCGAGAGGACGGATGAGCAAAACAGAACAAAGGCGCGACAGATTCGCGACGCCGAGAGCGTTGGAGACATCGTGAAGGCCGATTATGTTCGCTCGATTCGTGGACCTCCCCCGGTGATTAATGAACCACCGTATGTTCACATGAGTGATAGCCGCTGGAATACGCGACGATTTTACAACGCCGATCATCCTGATCCCAGATCTACGGTGCGTTACGAACCATTCCCACCGTTGCAGGATCAGTTCCGACTTCGCCGAACCATTTTCGACGAGATTTTGCGTCTACGATCGATGCATTCCGTTAGCGAATGGAGCCGTCTCAACCAGCGAGAAAAGCCCGGAATCATTCCGATCACCGGTGCTGAGGTTTTCCAAGGCACGGGAGACTCGTTTATGGTACGCCTCATCCAACTGGCGTCCGGTCAAGATCGCGGAGGCTTGGTGGGTGGAATAGGCCTCGCATGGCCTGGTTGTACGACGTTTGAGTTGCTGCAGGCATTCCAGGAGATAGCAGTCGCCAACCCATTGTTGCTACATCGCAACGTTGCTATTCACGTCGGGATTTGCGACGTAGAGAACCGATCAGACATGTCAGTGCTGGCTCAACATTATCACCAAATCGCCAATGTTTTGTGCCGCATTGGGCACATTGAGAGAATTGTGTTTTTCTCAGTCCCGTGGTGCGTGAAGCACTCCAGAGGTGATGCGTTAGGGCATGTCACGTATAGACCACGTGCGATCAACAATTTTCTCCGCAACATACATCAAGACGCAGAGCGCTTTGCACCAGGCGCCGCATCGAAGATCAAATTTTTTGATTATTCGCCAATGTTCACCGCACATGATGGTAGAACGCGTCGACCCGTTCGATTGTTTTTCGAGTCGTTCGTGGGAAGGATGGAGAATATTGATTTGATTCACCTGGCACCGGAGGCCAATAGAGACTTGCTAGACCAGTTTCGCCAGTTCTGCCGACATGAATATGGCTGGGCCTAAGAAGTTGTTCAAGACTTCTTTTACGTGATTAATTCCCCATTAGACATAAAGTCCGTCCAATGATAACGCCTTTTTGCCTTATTCAATTTAGAATTTAGATTTTTGTATTAAGATTTTTTTTGATAAGTTTTGATACTTTTGAATAATTTTATAAGATGTTTTCTATGTTGTTTAATGATGTAGATCAGGTTATTTGATTCTTTACTTTTGTACATAGTTTTCTTTGACAGATTTAGGATTTTTTTGTTGTTGTAATTTTGTATTTTTTTTCTCCCTTATTTTATGTTAATCTAGACCAGTTGTCAGGTTAAGTATTTAGTTTCCTGATTCATTTTGTTAAAATTGTTCTTTTTCTGATTTTTCTAGATTGTTTGAGGAGTGACAAATTCACATAAACACCGGAGGGAGGATATTGATTTTGATTTGTTAAGATTTTGTTTAAGTTCAGTTGAAATAAAAGATTAAAAGCTGATTCACCCTAAGAAAGGGAACCACGTTGTTTAACCAACGCATTTTATCAGCTAAAAACATTAGTTTATACTAATTGTTACGTAGTAGTGTAAGTTTGTTGAACAAAGTGATGGCTAGCGGAGGTCAAGATCAAGATCGACAAGGTCAAGATCGACGCGAAGACAGAGAAGGATCACACCATTCATCCGGATCACATCATTCGTCCGGATCACAACGATCATCGGAATCCCGAAGATCAGGTTCCCATCGCAGATCCTCCAGACCTTCGTACCGAGACTCTCCAATTCTGGAACCATTACAGGAAGAAGATGAGAGTCACGCAATCGACGCCAGCCCAGGTTCACAATCATCACCAGCAATTCTCATTAACCCCTTGGATGTAGTTCTCCCACAATTCATACCATGTGAGAGAGAAGAAGGAATGTCAATACCATCTGACACGGTAGATCCTTACATATTGGGAAGAATGAGGTACGAGTCCCTCTACGCGTTTCTACGTCAAGGATTCGGAGTCAATGTCAGACATAGCGAAAGGAAAGACGCTTTAATACGTCGGATTGTTCGCCTGAATGGCAATAGGCTTCGACACCGACAGGCGTTAGATAAACAGCGGATTGACGACTTAGAGTTAGAGATGCAACGCATGGATGCTCTGTTAGCTGAGAAACATCAAAGCGACTCTGATAGAGATCTTCGACGACAGCGCCGTGAAGATCGTCATAGCAAGAGCCGTGATGACGGGCATCATAGCAGAAGCCATGATGACAGACATCATAGCAGGAGCCGTGATGACCGACACCGTAGCAAAAGCCGAGATCGACATCACAGTAAACATCGACATCATTCACGAAGTGAAAGCAAAACTTCGAGACGTTCATCGAAAGCTCATAAACGCCATCATCGTGATAGACGCAGCCCTGATAAAGAAGGAGCTACTTCTACCGCAGCGTTGACCTCAAAGCCCGCATATGGTGAGGCTAGAACCCAAAAGGAATTGGACGCACAAGTGGCTGAAATTCAACAAGCTATGAGCGCCATTCCGCAGATGTCCAAAGATATTCCTGGATTCATGGAGGAAATGAAGAAGATCTATGATCAACCCGGCTTAACGCAAGAGGAACGATCAAAACAGATTGTTGAGATGATCAACAAAGAAACACTGAAGTTGAAGACGAGCAATAAGGTTACAGTGCAAGCTGAAGTTCACGCAACACAGAGTGTACCAAGTGGGCGTGGAGAACGACAGGGTATTCCCACTGTTCTTCATTCGCTGAGTCAAATGATGCGAAATCCCTTTTCAGCAGCCGTCGTAACTACCATCGTTGCGACAACTACTGTTGTAACTGCTGTGACGACAAGTATCATCGCGTCTACGAGTACAACACAAAGCGCTGCAGCTTCAATTCCAGTTACTTTGCCATTGCATAGTACCGCAGCTAAAAAGTCTGGTGTTCATCCGATACCACCTGAATTAGATGTCTCGGAGGTACAATTCACTCCGTTGCACGTTAATGAAGTTTTGCCAAGAGGTTTGGTTCGAAACGAATCTCGGATAGCAGATCGTCATCGTTCAGATCGCGCTAGACGCCATGAAGAACGACGTGCCAGACATAGAAGGAGGAGGGTAGCGAGACAAACGCCAGGGCGTGATGCTGGAATTCTAGTAAGAGGTGGAAGAAGATCACCTGGAAGAGACCCAAGTAGTTCATCATCATCGAGCTCAACGTCAAGTTCTTCAGATTCCTATGCAGATGCAGGATCTACATCGGATTACACTTATGTCCCTAGTGAACGAAGTCGTACTTCGTACGGAGATAGTGACTCACTGAGCGTTAACTCTGGTTCGCAGCATACTTCGAGACTCTCTGGAAGCGGAGATTCACATTCTTCGCGTTCTCACAGAAGACACAGAAGTTCCTTCACAGGAAGCCGAAGTTTGGACAAAACTATCAAGGCTATAGCTCAGTTGCAGCACGGACTTCAGACCCAGCTTTCAGGATTTGCCGAAAAACAAATGTCTCAAACCTTGACCCCATTCGCCGTATCAACAACAATGATGCCCGATACGACCAGTGCGATTCCAAAATTCAACGGGAATCCGCAGCAGTCTCTCAAGTTTTGGTTAAACGCGCATTTCGAGCCCCAAGCTATCACCGGCGGTTGGTCATACGACGTACGTCGTGCGGTCGCCGTTTCGAAACTAGAAGGCGTAGCACTCGCCTGGCATCAATCACAAGGTGCCCAACATGTTTCTTGGATAGATTGGATTGCAGCTCTCAAATTGCAGTTTGGTCACGATTTGAAATTGTATGACTGGATGGAGCTGTGTAACAGATGCACACAGAAAACGGACGAGACTTGTGTCGCTTATTACCTTAGAAAGCAACCACTGATTGACCAGAGCCCTCGATCTGACAACGACGGACCTTTCCCGTGGAAGGAGCGTTTAGACCTGGTCATTAAAGGTCTACTCCCGGAATTTCGTAACGTTGTTATTTCAGCGAACCCTCCTGATTTCGCAACGACAATGAAATTGCTGAAGGACCTAGACGCAAACGATCCAAAGAAAGATGCAAAGCGTAATGCAGTATCAAAAGCTAATGTGGAAGATTCCAAGCTCTCGACAGCATCCACTTCGCAGACAAGTAATCCGAAGCCAAAAGGAAAGCCAAAGAGAGCACGCGGAAGAAGATACAACTTTTCTTCTAATGAAAATAAAGATGCGAAAGCATCTAAACCCGGAAAAGACGTTAAGAAGGGTACGTGGCATTGTGGTATGTGCCAGGCTGAGCACCCCATAGGCCCGAACACTTGCCCTCACCCGGACAGAAAGAAGTCAACAAGGACTCCACCTCCCAAACAACCTCCCAAGAAAGGAGGAACGGGTAAATCGAAAGGTGGCCATCAAACAGCGCATGCTGCAGCAGGCGAAGATGTTGACGGGGAAGATTACGAAGATATGAAAGAAACCTTTCATTGCCATACAGATCAAGAAGGCGACTCTTCCTGACTAGGCCTTCGACTTAAACTACCGAAAGCCAAGTTACCAATTTCGATAGGTGGAATACACCTTTTTGCTTTAGATGACACGGGTTCAACTAAAAGTTATGTTGACCTTTCCTTTCTCACAGAAAAGTTGAAAAAGACAATTCAACCGTGGGATAGCAAAGCTGTCTTTTCAGCAGGTTTTGTTTCATTTGTTCCGTGTGGAATTGTCAAGCTGAAATTTAAGTTTGGACATTTTACTTTTGTTTTGAAAAACGTCGGAGTTCTCGAGAAAAATACAGTCCCTTTGATTTTAGGTGACGATTTTCGAGATCAGTGTGACGTTTTGTTTAAGTTAAAGTTCGTTCGCCAAGCCGGCAACGGCTGCTACCAGTTTAAAGACACAGATGGTGTTTGGCGTTGCGTTTGCAGTCCGAGTAAACTTCCGATGGAAACATCGTTCTCATTATCGGAGGAATCCTCGTACGCTGGATTTCAGCGCCTCACCAATTCATACAACGACCAATTTTGGGTTTTCTCAGATCCTCTGAAAGATCGTTTTGATGACAAGGATAATCGCAAGGACATCCTGAATATACAATACAGTTGTTTTGCACTTCAGGATGGGGGCGGTGATGCTGATTTTAAACGTTTCTGTCAAAAGCCTATAATGATTAAATATCCAGAAGTCAAGGCACTTATTTTGAAATTTGAAGACGCGTTTCAATTGCATGACGGTCCTTTAGGTCGCGTTAAGAACGTTGAACATACAATCGACCTTACCACCGACAAACCTTTAAATCAACAGCGTTCTGTCAGGAACCCGGAAGATCGGAAGTTCATTGAGGATCAAATACATAAGATGTTACAGTTAGGTGTCATCGAAGAAGGAATAAGTCCGTACAACACTCCCATACTAATTGTTCGGCAACCACTTCATGAAAGTCAACCACGAAGGTTAGCCTTCGATATGCGCCATATAAACAAGCATACGGTTGCAATACCGTTCTACATGCCCGATATTCAAGAACTATTACATCATTTGGGTCAGGGATATTCATATTTCTCATCCATTGATTTTAAATCGGCATACTGGCAGATCACTCTTCGTGAGAAAGATAGACCTATCTGCGCTTTTACGACGCACATCGGAACTTACATCCCTAACGTTATGATGTTTGGCTTAAATAATGCGCCTGCAACTTTTCAAAAGTTTGTAAACATCTTAGTATATAACATCAATAAGAGAATTCGCGAAAAGAAGCTAGACGCTATATGCGTAGGATATCTCGATGATTTAAGCATCGCTACCAAGAATAAAGAAGATCATTTCAAGGTACTAGAGATCGTCTTCATAGCTTGCATTGAAACAGGCGTTAAGATCAGCCTTGAGAAGTTTATTGCCTTAGTCCGAGAACTACTATATTTAGGGTTCATAATAAACATCTTCGGACGAAGACCCGACCCGCGCAAAATGATCGCCTTGGTCAACTATCCAGTACCTACAGACGAACATGAGGTACGTCAAATTCTTGGCGCTACAGGTCACTATAGGAAATTCATAGCGAATTATGCCATGATTGCACGACCCCTCACGAATCTACTTTGTAAAGATGTAGAATTCATCTTCAACGAGGATTGCGTCGTTGCTTTCAGAACATTAATCTCGCGTTTGACATCACATCCTGTTCTTGCCCATTACATCCCAGGCAGGTTGACCAGAATATACGTAGATGCGTCAGGAATCGGCATTGGATGCATCTTGGCTCAAGTCAACGAAGATCATTTGGAGCACATTGTCGAGTGCGCTTCTAGGACGCTTTCCACAGCAGAGAAGAAGATGCATTCCAATGATGTCGAAGGGATTGGCGTCCATTGGGCGATAACAATCAAGTATCGAATGTATATTTCGTTCGATTCAAACGTAGAAGTTTACACCGACAACTTTACGTTCAAGCAAGCATTGACAAAAATTAACCCGAGTCACAGATTCATCGGTTTGGTTGCAGATCTGCAAACTTATACAAACATCAAGTTTTTGCACATTGCAGGACGCAAAAATCAAGTTGCGGACGCACTATCCAGACATCCGGTTGATTTAGAAGAAGAACATCCTTCTTGTGCACATATTATATGTGACCCAACTGGACTCATGCTGGAAGAGCAATCAAAAGATCCACGGTGTTTAGAGCTTATTAAAGTTCTCAGTTCAACCACACCGTTACCGCATCATGAACAGATCAAATCAAGCTACAAGA
>WNFC01007904.1_pt1 | contig 11707 bp, 7 predicted proteins | sample 5400541 | NCBI WGS metagenome assembly WNFC01 (sample SAMN13153342, study PRJNA577476) | soil metagenome | isolation source: 120 cm saprolite under Douglas fir tree site 2 hole 2 replicate 1 | place: USA:California | collected 2015-04-18 | reverse complement strand
TTCGAGGATTTGCTTGCATCACCGACCACTTGAGAAATGAGCTCTCCAGCGAGGCTATGACGGCCGAACATTTGCGCCGGTTGTATCAGGAGCTGGCTCGTCACGCGGAAGCGGACCGTCCGTTGTGGCAGGCCGTGGTGCTGTCCGGTGCGATGGATCCGGTGCGTTCTGCGGACATGCGGGAGCACAAGGAATGCGCGCTGAGCTTGCTCCAGGAGATTCTGGCTGAGGGCCAGAAACGCGGCGAAGTCTCCCGTGCCTTTCCCGTCGCACATCTGGCGGAGTTCATGGAAGGGCTCTATAACACAGTCGTCCGCCACTGGGCGGTGGATCTCACTGGCCCTCATAAACTATCTGAGCGGGTCAGCAGTGCCGTCGAGTTTTTCCTGCGCGGGGTCAGGCCGTGACGAACAGACGCACCAGCAATTAAGGACCGGGGCTCTGTCCTGAATCGACTTAGTCAATCGCCTTGCGATTGCGTCCACGCGCTGAAGCGGTTTTTTCCGATTCAACGGATCATTGACCCTCGCTGGTCCTCGCAGTAGTTCCACCGTTTCCTACACTCTCTCGGGAGAATCGAAATGCAGGCCGCCGTCTTGCATGACTTCAAGGAGCCCCTGGTATTCGAAGAAGTCCCGCGACCTCAACTGGAGCCCGGCGATGTCTTGATCAAAGTGAAAGCCTGCGGAGTGTGCCATTCCGACTTGCATGTAGCCGATGGAGATTGGAGTCAACTGGCGGCAATCGTGAAGAGACCGCTCATCCTCGGCCACGAAATTGCGGGCCGCGTGGTCGAAAAGGGCGGAGACGTCCACGATTTGCAAATTGGAGATCGAGTTGGAGTTCCGTGGGTGCACTGGACGTGCGGCGAGTGTGAATTGTGCCTGGAAGGGAATGAGAACCTGTGCCCCAAGCAAAAGATAACGGGTGTGACGGTCGATGGTGGGTACGTGGAGCTAGTGAAGGCGCCAGCAAGCCACGCGCTGAAGATTCCCGATGGTCTTTCCTCCGTCGAGGCTGCGCCGCTGTTTTGCGCAGGAGTGACCGTCTATCGCGCCCTCAAACAGGCAAGGGTAACGCCTGGTCAGCGGCTGGCGGTATTTGGAGTGGGCGGCTTGGGACATCTTGCGGTTCAGATCGGGCGGGGGCTCGGCGCGGACGTCACGGCGATCGATATCTCGGACGAGAAGCTCGCGCTCGCGAAATCGCTCGGTGCGTCGACCGTGTTCAATGCTGCTTCGACCAACGGGGTTAAGGAATTGCGTAATAAAGGCGGAGTCCATATCGCACTCGTCGCTTCCGCTTCAAGAGCGGCGTACGACACAGCATTTTCTTGTGTGCGCCCGACGGGAACACTCCTGGTTGTGGGATTGCCGGCTGAGAACATCTGTTTCCCTCCCATCCTTATGGCCGCTGCGGAAGTGCGCATTCAGGCCAGCGCTGTGGGTACGAGGCAGGATTTGCGCGAAGTCCTCGCTTTGGCCGCGACCGGAAAGATCCGTTGCCGGGTTGGCACCCGGCCGTTGTCCGAGGCCAACCAAGCACTAGAACAATTGCGGAACGGGCAGGTCTCCGGGCGGATTGTCCTGGTCATCCCATAAATCGCAAGCAGACATAATCCTAACCAAGAATTCGAGAAGAGGCGTTGCCGCGCGCGTGGTTCTACTTGAAGGAGCGCGGACATTGCAGGGGCCGGTTCCGGCCGCGCACCTGCCAGTTTCCAGCGTACGGTCGCATTTGGGTATTGACGTTAGTTTCTAATATGTGATACGGACTATCACAATATTTGATAGTTCTGCCGGGGGAGCGGAGTTTAAGAGAGTCTTAAAGCCGATCCCTGGCTGGTGCTGCTTTCTCTTGGTCGAGTTGAAGTGGTGACGTCAACAACAATCCTTGATTGTCGCAAGACTCATCTTAAGGGAGCACGCAAACTTGGTTCCAATCAAAACTGTAAACGAGATGCCTTCGAGGAAGTAGGAGGAGCCATGAAATCGAGCTTACTGGCAGGGCTATTCGTACTCGCGCTAGGACTATTGTCGGCCGGCCCAGTGGTCTCTGCGCAAGGTGTGGGGACCTCCGCCGATCTGACAGGAACAGTGACGGATCCCTCAGGCGCTGATGTTCCGAACGCTAAGGTGACTGTGCTTGATTCCGCCAAAGGTTTGCAACGCAGCGTGGTAACCGACGAGCACGGCTTTTATCGCCTGTCCGGACTCGCCCCGGCGAACTATAAGCTGAGCGTCGAGCACGCTGGCTTTCAAACGGAGGTTGTTCCCTCAGCTACTTTGACCGTTGGGCAGACCTTAGTTCTTGACTTCCACCTTAAGCTGGCAACGCTCTCAGGGCAAGTTGAAGTGAGTTCCGAACTTCCCGCGGTGGAGACCGAGAGAGGGAGCCAGGCGAATACACTGACCCAGGAGGATATTGCTCAGCTCCCCATTGACCGCCGCGATTATCTGACATTCACTTTGCTTGCTCCGGGCGTTTCGAATTCCACCAGGTTGGCTTCCGACCAGGATTTTCGAGTCAAGCAAACACCGCAGAGCGGCCTGTCCTTTTACGGCAGCAACGGAAGAGGCAATAGCGTGACCGTGGACGGCGGAGAAGCGAATGATGACGCGGGCGGTGTGCGGCTCACGCTGAGCCAGGATGCGGTTCAGGAGTTTCAGGTCAACCGGAGCAATTACGCAGCGGACCTTGGGGGCGCGAGTGGCGCGGCGATCAACATCGTCTCAAAATCCGGCACGAATGAAGTGCACGGCAGCGTCTACGGATATTTCCGCAATGATGCGATGGACGCCGCTGACCCGTTTGCTCGCAGACAGGCGTTGCAGCCGGGCGGCCTGTTTTCGCTAGCCGCTCAAGGCCAACCGGTCAAAAACTCTCTGCAGCGCTATCAAGATGGCGGCACCTTGGGCTTTCCCATCCAAAAGGACAAGACTTTCCTGTTTGCTGCCTTCGAAGGCCTGCTCCAGAACTCACAGAACGCAGTACCCCTGCTTACGAATAGTTTCATCTTCGCGGGGCCTACGGCGGCGGGACCGACAACCTTTCTGCAGAGTGACCCGAGATTCGCGCAACAGTCGGTTGTTACCGCACTTTTCAATGATCCGGGAAACCCGACCGTGCCTTGCTTAAATAACCCCAATGGAACAATCACCAGCCTGCCTGCGCAGACCTGCGCTGGCGCGCTCCAAACTGGATTGACAGTCAGCCCGATTACCGGCCTGACGCCAGGTCAGACTGCGCTGAACAACTTCCTGATAAATCAGCTTGAAACAAACGGGGGGCTGTTCAATTACAACACCCGAGAGTACTTGGCGTCCGGCCGGTTCGATCATCGTTTCAGCGACTCCAATCAGCTCTCTCTAACCTACAGGTTTGGACACGACCTGGAAGAGAATCCAGACGTACAATCGCTCACCGGCTTTTCGGCGGGAACTTCGATCCATGACTATGACAACAATGCTTTGGCCGCTTGGTACCATCAGTTCAGCGCCACGGCTCATAACGAAGCCCGCGTGCAATTTGATTACGCCACGCTGAACGTCATTCCGAACGAACCCGGGGAAGTCGGACTCCAAATTCCGGGTTTTGCGAATAACCTGGGAACGAACATCTTTGTGCCCAGCCTCACAATTACCAGGCGATATGAAATTGCGGACAACTTCACTCTGATCCGCGGCCACCACACTATGAAATTTGGCGGTTCCGAGTTACTCCGCGGCAATCACACCGAATCTCACACCTTTTTCCCTGGCCGCTTTGTTTTCGGCACGCTCCCCGGCGCCATACTCAGCCCGTGCTTCTTCCCCTCAGCCACTCCCTCAACCAAGAATCCCTGTGGGCTAATAAGTTCAGGAGCGGGCATAGATTCGCTTCAAACCGCCTCTCTCGGTTTGCCTCAGGTCTATCAGCAAGGTTTTGGCAATCCCGTCTATCCGTATTACACACGACCTTGGACAGCGGTTTACTGGCAGGATTCATGGGCGATCCAATCCAACTTAAAGCTGAATTACGGTCTTCGCTACGAACTCGACACCCAGTACGCTCCCTTAAGCACCTACAAGAAGAATTTTGGCCCGCGGGTGTCGTTCGCCTGGGACCCTTTCAGAGATCACAAGACGGTGATTCGCGGCGGCTACGGGATCTTTTACGCGGCCATCTACGACCAGATTCCTGCTGTTGATTACTCCCTCGGAGTTCGGAACGCGAACAACAGCTCAGTAGGAAACTCAACGAAAGCCGGTCAAGTGAATAACTTGGTCGCTATCTGCGGAATTTCTCCAATTTTCCCTGGCAGCGGGAGCAGTCCTTGCAACCGCGAAATCTCGATCTATATCGTTCCGATCACGGGAGTGCCCGGCGGCAGCAAAGCACTCAATGCCGCTACCGTTTTCCAGACGTTATTTGCCCAGGGAGCGATCACCTGCACGACGCCGGCACCGGGAAACTATGCGTGTATCAGGCCAGGGGCGGGCCCAGGTGGGCTGGCGCAGTTTGGGCTCAATGTGACCAATAGCGGCCCACTGGCCCCACTTCAGGTGGTTTTCGTCGACCAACCTAACTTTAGGAATCCCTATTCTCAGCAGGCCGAGTTCGGAATTGAGCGCGAGATTGCTCCCGGATTCTCTATCTCCGCGAGTTATATCTACTCCCATACCATCGGCCTCCCGGTTGCCATCGACACGAATCTACTCCCGGCTCCCACGAGTACCGCGCAATTGGCCAACGGCAAGAGCGTTTCTTACCGAAACTGGAACCTTAGTCCTGGGGCTGATCCTCTCGGTGGCACGGAAGGTCTTCCGTGCGCGGCCAATCCCTTCGCTTGCTTTGTGAATCCGCTGATCGTGCAAAACAATCAATACACTTCCGCTGGTTCGGCCGTTTACCAGGCCGGAATTCTGGAAATCAAGAAGCGCTTCAGCGATCACTTCTCCTTGCTCGGCAACTACACTTTTAGCAAAGGCTTCGACACGACGACTGACTTTAACAGCGATTATGGACCGCAGGATCCAACCAATCTCGGCGCCGACCGCGGGCTTTCTGAATTCGATCAGCGCCATAAAGTCGTGCTGGCCGGCGTAATTGAAAGCCCGTGGCAGAATCCCTTCCTCGCCGGCTTTCAGTTGGCTCCCATTTTTACCTACAACAGCGGGCATCCTTTCAACTTGTTGGCAGGCGGCGAGGTCAACGGCAACAATCACACCACCAACGAACGTCCGATCGGAGCCGGTCGTGATACTGGACTTGGCCCGGACTACATCAATTTCGATATGCGCCTGAGTTGGCAACATAAAGTCGGTGAGAAGGCGAAACTGCAGCTTACAGCCGAAGGCTTCAACATCGCCAACCGTACAAACTTTGCGAGTGTGAACAATGAGGTGGGCCCACTCTTCGGTCTGACACCGGGATTCACGACGTTTCACGTGCAGGGATCCAGGGCTCTCTCGCCGAGCACGCCGCTGGGTTTTACTTCGGTATTCCCGAAGCGAGAGATTCAGCTTGGTCTGCGATTAACGTTCTAGCCTGCGGGAGGCCGTCTCATGGCGAGGTGTGACAGGCTGCCGTCGGAGAAGCCGCGGATCATAACAGGGAGCCGGTGCCTGGATTTACCGTGCTGCCGGTGGCAGGAGATGTTCCGAATTCTGCATGCAGGAGGAATCTGATATGTGGCAAATGGCGAAACAGGGGATTTTCTTCTTAGCGTTAGTGGTAATCCTTTTTCTTTCGGTCGCAGGCACCGCGCAGGCGCAAGCAGGGGTCACCCCACATTCTGGAAGCCTGGCCGACGGTGCCACTTACTTGATTGAGGTGCCGAAAAACTGGAACGGGACGCTGTTTCTATACAGCCACGGCTATGTAGTGCCCGGTGATTCCAATCCTGCGCAAGACGTGGGTGATCCGTTCACGCGATTCTTCATGCTCTCCAGCGGGTACGCGTTGGCTGGGTCTTCCTACGCCACGACCGGATGGGCCATCCACGAAGCGCTGCGAGACCAAATCGCCGTTCTCGACATTTTCAAACTGGTCGTCGGGTCTCCGAAGAGGACCATCGCGTGGGGGCACTCGCTCGGCGGAATCATTACTTCGGGCCTGATCCAACGCCACCCGGGGCGCTTTGATGCCGCGCTGCCTATGTGCGGGGTGCTCTCCGGCGGCGTGGCCACCTGGAACACCGCGCTGGATTCCGCGTTCGCTTTCAAGACGCTGCTTGCTCCGGGGACGGGGCTGCAGGTCGTCAATATTGCCAACCCCGTTGCAAATTTCGACCTCGCCGAAGTAGTGCTTGCGGAGGCGCAGGCCACAGCGCAAGGGAGAGCGCGGATAGCGCTGGCCGGGGCGCTGGCCGACTTGCCGGGCTGGTTCGCTCCATTGTCGACGGAGCCGGCGCCAACCGATTTCGCCGGACAGGAGATGAACCAGTTCCTGTGGGATCAACAAGTGGACTTTCCATTTGTGTTTGCGTTTCGCGCGGAACTCGAAGCGCGGGCGCATGGCAATGTTTCCTGGAACACGGGAGTCGATTATGGGAGGCAGCTGGATCTCTCGATCGGGCGCGACCAGGTTGTCGCGCTTTATCAACAGGCCGGCCTCGATCTCGACGCCGATGTGAGGACGCTGAACGAGGCCCCGCGAATCAGCGCTGACCCCGAGGCCGTTCGTTACTTGGAAAGGAATATTATTTTCGATGGCGAGATCCACATCCCGGTGCTGACGCTACATACCAAGGGCGATGGCCTGGTGGTGGTTCAGAACGAAAGCGCCTACAAGAACGTTTTCGACGAAGCGGGGAACGGAGAATTGCTGCGCCGCACGTTTGTGGATCGCGCGGGACATTGTGCTTTCACGCCGGCGGAAACGATCGCCGCCGCACGGACGCTCGTTAACCGCCTGGATACAGGAACATGGCAGGGCGTCGATGCCAGCGACCTGAACAATGCTGCGGCAGCGCTCGGTCCTGGATTCAACATTTTTGGGACGCCACAGGGCATCGTTTCTGTTTCGCCAGGGTATATTGAATTTGATCCAAGCCAGTATCTTCGCCCATTTGATGCACTCACGAGAGAATGCGAATTCGGATTCCGGTGCGGTGACCCATCCGTGAGGGTCGACCAGCGCTGAAGGGCATCCGCATCCGGTTTTTTCCGAGTCCGCATCAGCGGCGAAGCTCCTTGCTGGGGCCCTGTACGCGTGGCGCGCACTTCGAACGGATCCGCAGCCCTGAGGCGGCGCGGGAGGCCAGAAATTCCGGATGAATATCAAGCAACTCCTCGATCTCAGCGGCCGGGTAGCAATCATCACCGGCGGCTCTGTCGGACTTGGACGCCAGATGGCCGAGGGTTTGGCAGAGATGGGTGCGAACCTGGTCCTTTGCGCGCGGAAACAGGAGCGCTGCGAACGGGCAGCAGAAGAATTGAAACAGCTCGGCGCGAAAACATTAGCTCTGGGCTGCGACGTCAAGATCCTCGAACACGTGGAGGCGGTTGTGGACGCGACGGTCTCCAGTTTCGGCCGGATCGACATCTTGATCAATAATGCCGGTACGTCCTGGGGCGCTCCGGTCGAAGAGATGCGACTCGAGCAATGGAACAAAGTGATCGAGACGAATCTGACCGGGACGTTCCTCTTTTCGAAGGCAGTCGGCAAGGTCATGGTCCCCCAGCGGCGCGGAAAAATTATTAATATCACTTCGGTTGCCGGGCTCCGTGGCGCGCCTCCGGAATTTCAGGCCATCGGCTACCACGCTAGTAAGGGCGGCGTGATCGCATTTACCAAAGATCTCGCGTGCAAGTGGGGAATTCACAACATCCAGGTGAATGCCATCGCTCCTGGATGGTTCCCTACCAACATGTCTCAGGTGGTCATCGAACGAAACAAGGAAGCCTTCCTGAGCAAGATTCCTTTGCGACGCTTCGGCAATGAGCACGATTTAAAGGGCGCTGCCGTGTATCTTTCTTCTGATGCGTCTGACTACGTCACCGGCCATGTGCTGGTGGTGGATGGAGGGCAGATCGCTTAGCCGAGGCTACACCATGAATATTCCCCTTACGCCTCTGCGGTGCTTGCGATATGCCGAACAGCAGTATCCGCATAGGACCGCCGTGGTTTGCGGGAACGAGCGATTTACCTACGAGGAGTTTGCGACGCGTGCCGCGCGGCTGGGCGGTGCGCTGAAAACTGCTGGCGTCAAGCCCGGTGACCGGGTCGCGTTTCTCAGCATGAATTGCCACAGGCTGCTTGAAGCTTACTACGGTGTTCTCGAAGCCGGCGCCATGCTGCTTCCGTTAAACGTGCGGCTTGCAGCGGCGGAGCTTGCTTACGTCTTGAATGATTCCGGGGCGAAAGTACTCTTTCTGGAGGAAGAGTTCCTCCCCCTCGTCGACTCCTTCCGCAACGAACTTTCGACAGTCGAGACTTTTTTCCTTCTCGATGGTGCATCTCACACCGATTGGCTTTCTACTTCCAGTTACGAGGATCTTCTCGCCGCCGCGTCGCCTTGCCAGGCAGACATCATGGAAATTGACGAGGACGCGGTAGCCGAGCTTTTTTACACCAGCGGCACGAGCGCCAATCCCAAAGGCGTCATGCTGACGCACAGAAATGTTTATCTGCATGCCTTGCATGTTTGCTTGACCTTCGATGCCACGCGGGACTTCGCGCAGCTTCATACGATTCCCCTGTTTCACGCCAACGGCTGGGGCGTCGCGCATATCCTCGCGCTCATCGGCGGAAAGCACGTAATGCTGCGGCGTTTCGACTGCGGGCAAATCTTCAAGCTGATCGAGCAGGAGCGCATTTACACGATGTGCCTTGTGCCCGCGATGGCCATCGCCCTGGTCAATTCGCCGGATCGGCAGAAACACGATTTGAGCAGCCTAGAGAGAATCATTGTCGGTGGAGCTGCATCTTCCCCGACTTGGTGCGCGAAGTCGAAGAAAAGCTCGGTGTCACTTGCATCTCCGGCTATGGCCTTACGGAAACTTCACCCGCGTTGTCGCATTCCTTCGTCAAGCACGGATTCGAATTGGAGGGCGAACAGAAGTTCGTGCGCCAGGCCATGACCGGGTTTCCCGACCCCGGCGTCGAAATGCGTGTTGTCGACGATCGAGGCATGGATGTCCCACGCGATGGCCAGACAGTAGGAGAAATCATCACGCGGAGCGATGGGGTCATGAAAGGGTACTGGAAGCAACCCGAAGCGACCGCCGAAGCGTTGCGTGGCCAATGGTTCCATACCGGCGACATGGCCACCATTGATGAAGACGGCTACCTGCTGATCGTGGACCGCAAGAAAGACATCATCGTCAGCGGCGGTGAAAACATATCTTCGCTCGAGGTGGAAAAAACCCTCATGGCCCATCCGGGGGTTTTGGAGGCGGCGGTGATTCCCGTACCGGACGACAAGTGGGGTGAAGTGCCGAAGGCGCTCGTGGTCCTGAAACCCGGGGCGCATGCAGACGAGAGCGGGTTGATTGAATTCTGCCGTTCGCGCCTGACCCATTACAAATGCCCACATTCGGTCGACTTTTATGAAAGCTTGCCCAAGACCGGAACCGGAAAAATCCTGAAAAAGAACTTGCGCAAAAAATACTGGCAAGACCAGGAAACAATACGGCCGGAATTCTCAACGAATAAGGCAAAAAGCTCCACGCGCTAGCTTGTGGTTTCTCGCGCGAGGACTGGGCATCAGCAAACGAATCGGATCGACTCCTCAGTCAGGGCCGAACTACGATCCAAGGTTAGGAAGGAACCTTCCCGATGAACCTGAATCTCTCACCCGAAGAGCTGCAATTCCGCGACGAACTCCGTGAGTGGTTACGCGCCAACGTCCCGCGCGATTGGAGTGAATGGCGGGAAAAACCCATCGAGGAGTCATTCCAGTATTTGAGAGCCTGGCAACGGAAGCTGCACGAGGGCAGCTGGGCCGCCGTTTCATGGCCGAAGGAGTATGGAGGGCGCAGCGCAACGCTCACGCAGCAGGCCATTTTTTGGGAAGAGATGACACGAGTGGAAGCGCCACCAATGGCCAACACTCTTGGTCTGGGACTGATCGGTCCCACGATCATCGCCTACGGAACGGAAGCGCAAAAGAAACGGTTCATCCCCAACATCCTCAGCGCGAAAGAGATTTGGTGCCAGGGTTTCTCCGAACCGAACGCCGGCTCCGATCTCGCCAGCCTGCAGACAGAGGCGCGCCTGGACGGCGACCACTACATCGTCAACGGCCAGAAAGTGTGGACGAGCTACGGTTGGGTGGGAGACTGGTGCGAGCTGGTTGTGCGCACCGACCCGAACGCGCCCAAGCACAAAGGCTTGACGGTTCTCTTGATTGACATGAAGTCGCCGGGAGTAGAGGTGCGCCCACTACGCCAGATGACGGGGGAAAGTGAATTCAACGAGATGTTCTTCCATGACGTGCGCGTGCCGGTGGAAAACGTACTCGGGAAGGTGAATGACGGCTGGAATGTGGCTGTCGGCACGCTCATGTACGAGCGTGGCTCGTTTGGAGCGCGTCTCCATCCACTTTTCAAGCGCAACATCAGCCGGTTGATTGAACTCTCGCGAAAGTTTCAGAAGAACGGACACCCGGCCGCCCAGGACCCGCTTACACGGCAGAAGCTCGCACAGTGCTACGCCGAGATTGAAATCATGCGCTTGAACCAGTTGCGCGCTTTCAGCCGGATCACCGCTACGGGCGCCCCTGGGCCGGAAGGGTCCATTCAGAAAATCTTCTGGAGCGAGCTGAACCAGCGACTCCAGCAGGTCGCGCAGGAAATGCTTGGTCCGTACGGCCAGTTGCTCGGCGGGGACAGTCGTGCGGTCGATAAGGGCATCTGGTCTTACGGCTATCTTCGGGCGCGCGGGAACACCATCGAAGCAGGCACATCGGAAGTGCAGCGCAGTATCATCGGACATTTTGTGCTGGGCCTGCCCAAGAGCTACTAGGCGGTGACCAATGGAATTCGGACTGAGTGAAAGCCAGGAGTTTCTCAAAGACAGTGCGCGCAGGTTCTTCGCAGGCGAGTGTCCGGGCGCTGAAATGCGACGCCTGATGGAAACGGGTACCGCCTACGACGCCACACTTTGGTCGAAGATTACCGAGCAGGGGTACACCGGCATCATTTTTCCGGAAGGATACGGTGGGGTCGGCCTCGGCAAACTCGAACTCATGCTCTTGATGGAGGAGGCGGGCCGTGCGCTGTTGCCCGGTCCGTTTTTCTCAACCGTCGCTCTGGCCGGCTCTGTATTGGAAGCCGTGGGCTCGCCGGCCCACCAAAATAAGTATCTCGCGCCCATCTGCCGGGGAGAAGTTCGCGCCACCGTCGCCCTTGTGGAGGCCGGCGCGAGCTGGAACCCGCGGGATGTTCAACTGAGCGCGACCAACGGAAAGCTCACCGGGGAAAAATTCTTTGTCACGGATGCCGCCATCGCCGACTTCATCGTCGTCGTCGCACGAAACGGCGTCTTCGTTGTGGATTCCAAGGCTCGCGGCCTAAAAATATCTCCGATGTCCGCGATGGACCTTACGCGCAAACTGTACGTCGTCGAATTCAACAACACTCCGGCGGAAAAAATCGGCTCCGGCACGGACCTCCCGAGGGCTCTCGACATCGCTACCGCCGCGCTGGCTGCCGAACTGGTCGGTGGCATGCAGCGAACCCTCGAGATCACCGTCGAATACGCCAAGACTCGGAAACAGTTC
>WNFC01013774.1_pt1 | contig 11709 bp, 11 predicted proteins | sample 5400541 | NCBI WGS metagenome assembly WNFC01 (sample SAMN13153342, study PRJNA577476) | soil metagenome | isolation source: 120 cm saprolite under Douglas fir tree site 2 hole 2 replicate 1 | place: USA:California | collected 2015-04-18 | reverse complement strand
CTCAGCGGTGGCGCAACATGCTCGCCGCCTTCAAGGAGGCCTGAGCCCGCTCAGCTCGGCCGCGAGCCACCTTGGCCGGCCAGCTGGGCCAGGTCGGCCGCCTGGTCGGCGGGCGGCACGGTGACGCTCACCGGCGTGCCGAAGTCGTAGAACTCAGCGGTCGACTCCACCCTCTGGGGCAGGGCGTTGGCCGGGAAGCCGGCCGGGAGATGGGCGCCCGAGTAGACGATCGTGATCTGGACCCGCCGGGCCCGGCCCTGGGCGTCGATCCACACCTCGACCGGGATGGTCGTGATCCCGAACTGATCGGAGATCTGCTTGGTGGTGGCCTGCTGGGCAACGGGGAGCTGGGCGGCCGCCCGGTTGACGTCGGTGGTCGCCTTGTAATGGGTGGTCTGCACACCGCGGACCTTCTCGTGACCGGCGGTGACGACGGCCCCGACGGCGCCCCGCAAGTAGGAAAGGCCCTCGCTCGGGTCGCCGCCGCTGCCCTGGGCCAGGCTGGAGAGGCCCGAGACGCCAGCGCGCTTGCCCAGGTTGTCCAGGTCGATCTTCACCCAGGCCTTGCCCGTCTGGGCGGCCAGCTGCGGGATGCGCTCGTAGATCACGTGCCCGGAATAGACGACCTCGATGCTCCCCGCCCGGGGCACCTGGACGGTCACGGTCGCGACGTGGGCCCCGAAGTCCTCTTTGCCGTCGCCGACAAGTGGCTGGCCGTTGAGGACGGGGTTGGCGGGCGCCGCCGCGTTGGGGGTGATGATCGTCGAGACGTGCACCGAGGCGGTCCTGGCCGCGACGGTGTTGGTCGAGGCGGCCAGCACGATGGAGAGCGGCGGCACCCCTCCGCCTCCGCCGCAACCGGCCAGGCCGGCGGACACGGCGAGGACGGCGCCCACCGCCGTGGCCACGAGGATCGCGCTGCGCAGTCGGCCCATCGGACCCCTTCCCCATTTGGTTCGCTCGCCGGTCGTTCGCCGCCAACTCTAGGCGGGACCGCCAGCCTCGCCGTAACTGGGGAGATTGCGCAACACACGATGTGGGGTTTGCTCCCCAATATCGGCGTCCGGGCGCGCGGGACTCAGGCCACGAGCAGCCGACCCCGCCGGAAGCGCGCCCGGGCCAGACCGAGGAGAACGGCGTCGGCGGCGACGAGCACCACGAAGGCGGCGCCGGCGACTACCGGGCCGCCGAGGCGCGGATCGGCCACCGCGAAGTTGGCCCCGCCGGCGAGGAGGCTGAGCACTATGCCGACCTGGGCCTGGGAGCGCGCCGCGGCGCGCACGGTCGCGGCCCGCACGCTGAACTGCACGCCCAGCGCGGCGCTGAGGGTGGCCTCCAGCAGGGCGAACAGCGCAACCACGGCGATGAGCCCGGCGCTGACCCGGTGGGCCGGGCTCAGGGCGATCCCGGTGACGGCGACGGCCAGCAGCTGGATCAGCGCCACGGCCCACGCGTACAGCACGACCGCGCCGAGCTTGCCGGCCAGGATGCTCTCGTCGGAGGCCGGGCTCACCAGCAGGGTCTCGAGCGTGTGCCGCTCCCGCTCGCCCGCGATGGTGTCGGCCACCAGCGCCGACGCGGTGGCCATGGCGAAGAACGCCACGGGGAGGACCGCCAAGGCCGCCCCCGACCGGCCCCGGCCGATGTTGAGGCCGAAGAGCAGCCCGACCAGCGCGGGGCGCACCACCGTTCCGATCATGCCCCGCCGGCCCCGCGCCGTGCCGCCGCGGCTCAGGATCTCCTTGAGCTCCTTGCCGGCGATGGTGACCGCGTCGGCGATCACGTCGGCGATCACGTGGCCGGCTCCGGGGCGACCGAGGCCGGGTCGGCCAGCAGGGCGAGGAACGCCTCCTCCAGGCTGGCCGCGCCCTGGTGGACCTCCTCGATCCCGACGCCCGCCTCGACCAGCAGGCGCACAATCGGCGCCACCGGCCCGGGCGAGCGCAGCTCGACCACCAGGGCGTCGCCGTCGATGCGGGCCCCCGCCACCTCGGGCCGGGCGACCACCGCGGCCAGCCCGAGATCGACCGACGAGCCGCGCACGGTCACGGTCGGTCGGCCGGCGGTGGAGCGCAGCTCGTCGGGCGTCCCCTGGGCCACGAGCCGGCCAGACCGCACCACGCCGACGCGGTCGCACACCCGCTGGGCCTCGTCGAGGTTGTGCGTCGTCAGGAACACCGTCACGCCCTCCTGACCGACGAGCGAGAGCAGGTCGTTGCGCAACGCGGCGGCGGCGACGGGATCGAGGCCGGCGGTGGGCTCGTCGAGGAACACGAGCCGCGGGCGATGGAGCAGGGCCCGGGCGATGGCCACCTTCTGCTTCATGCCCCGGCTCCACGTGCCGACCAGCTCGGTGCGCCGATCGGCCAGCCCAACGTGGTCCAGCACCTCCACGATCCGTAGCTGCCGCTCGCCCGCGGGGATCCGCCACAGCCGCCCGAAGTAGTCGAGGTTGTCCTCGGCGCTCAGCCGCTCGTAGAGGCCGGGATGCTCCAGCAGCACGCCGCACTGCCGGCGCAGCTCCGCACCCGCGGTCCGGGGGTCCAGTCCGAGCACGCGCGCCCAGCCGCCCGAGGCTTCGAGCAGGCCGAGGAGCAGCCGGATCGTGGTCGTCTTGCCGGCGCCGTTGGGGCCGAGGAAGCCGTACACGGTGCCCTCGGCCACCGAGATGCCGAGGAAAGGGCCAGCCGCTCGGCCTCCCGGTCGTCGATGCCGGGATCCACCTCGAGCTTGTCGCGCAGCTTGCCGTTGACCTGCACCACCATGGTCACCGACAGCAGCCGGGCCAGCTCCGGGTCGGCGACCGGCCACGGCTGGGCATGCACGTTGCCGCCGCGGCGGCGCTCCCAGAGCTCGGCGCTGATGTGCGGCGCCATGGGGGCCGCCAGCAGCAGCAGCGTGTCGACGGCGGCGTCCAGCGTCTCGCGCCGGGCGCCCGCCTGGACGTAGCGGTACAGGGTGTTGGTCAGCTCCATCAGGGCGGCCACGGCGGTGTTGTAGGACCAGCGGTCGTAGTCGTCGCTCACCCGCTGGATGCTGCGGTGGGTGGCCCGGTCTATCTCGGCGTCGTCTTCCGTCGGCGGGCGCCGCTCGATCACGGCCCGGCCCACGTCGTCGAGCCCCAGCCGCCAGACCCGGTGCAGGAAGCGCACGCAGCCCTCGACGCTCACCGTCTCCCAGTCGACGTCGTCGGCCGGCGGCCCCACGAAGAGATGCGCCATCCGCAGGGCGTCCGCGCCGGCCCCGGCCAGGATGTCCTCCGGCGCCACCAGGTTGCCCTTGGACTTGGACATTCGCGTCCCGCCCAGGCGCACCATGCCCTGGGTGAACAGCCGGCTGAAGGGCTCGCGCAGCCCGGGCGGGCCGATGCCGACGTCGGCCAGGGCCTTGGTGTAGAAGCGGGCGTACATCAGGTGCAGGATGGCGTGCTCGATGCCGCCGATGTACTGGTCGACGGGCATCCAGTGCGCGGCCGTGCCCTTGTCGAACGGGCCGTCGGTGCTCCACGGGTCCGTGAACCGCAGGAAGTACCAGGACGAGTCCACGAAGGTGTCCATGGTGTCGGTCTCGCGTTCGGCGGGCCCGCCGCAGGTGGGGCAGGTGACACGCCGGAAGCCCTCGTGGAGCTTCAGCGGCGACTCCCCCGTGGGGCGGAGCTCGACGTCGTCGGGCAGCAGCACCGGCAGCTCCTCGTCTGGCACGGCCACGATCCCGTCGCCCTCGCAGTACACCACCGGGATCGGGCAGCCCCAGTAGCGCTGCCGGCTGACCAGCCAGTCGCGCAGCCGGTAGTTGACCTTGCGCTCCCCGATGCCCTGCTGCTCCAGCCATTCCGTGGCCCGGGCCTTGGCGGTGGGGACGTCGGTGATGCCGTCGAGCCATTCGCTGTTGATCTTGGGCCCGTCGCCGGTGTACGCCTCGCCCTCCCAGCCCTCGGGCGGGGCCACGGTGCGCACCACGGGCAGGCCGTGGACCCGGGCGAAGTCCCAGTCGCGCTGGTCCTCGGCGGGCACGGCCATGATCGCCCCGGTGCCGTAGCCCATCAGGACGTAGTCGGCCAGGTACACGGGGACGGGCTGGCCGTTGAACGGGTTCACGACGTGCGAACCGGTGAAGACCCCCCTTTTCTCCAACGATCCCTCGGTCGACTGGCGATCGATGTCCGACTCGCGCCGCACCCGCTCGACGAAGGCCAGCACCTCGGGCCGCCGCGCCGGCGTCGCCAGCGCCTCCACCATGGGGTGCTCGACGGCCACCACGGCGTAGGTCATGCCGAAGGCCGTGTCCGGCCGGGTGGTGAAGACACGAAGGGCCGCGTCCTGTCCCTGCACGGGCAGGTCGAACTCGGCCCCCTCCGAGCGGCCGATCCAGTTGCGCTGCATGGTCTTGACCCGCTCGGGCCAGTCCAGGCCCTCCAGATCGGCCAGCAGCTCCTCGGCGTAGTCGGTGATCTTGAAGAACCACTGCTCCAGGTCGCGCTTGGTCACGACGTCGCCGGAGCGCTCGCACGTCCCGTCGGGCAGGACCTGCTCGTTGGCCAGCACGGTCTGGCAGCCCGGGCACCAGTTGACCGGCGCCTCGGCCCGGTAGGCCAGGCCGGCCTCGAGGAAGCGCTTGAAGATGACCTGGTTCCAGCGCATGTACTCGGGGTCGTGGCTGCGCACCTCCCGCCGCCAGTCGTAGACGGCGCCGATGGCCTTGATGCTGGTCTTCAGCTCCTCGATGCGCGCGTCGGTGAACAGGCGGGGATGGACGCCGGTCTTGATGGCCGCGTTCTCGGCGGGCAGGCCGAAGGAGTCGAACCCCAACGGCGACAGCACGGCGTGGCCCTTCATGGTCATGGACCTCACCATCAGGTCGCCGAAGGTGTAGTTGCGCACGTGGCCCATGTGCGCCCGCCCGCTGGGGTAGGGGTACATGGACAGCACGTAGTACGGCGGGCGGGGGTCGTCGGCGTCGACCTGGTAGGTGCCCTCGGCCTCCCACCGCGCCTGCCATCTCTTCTCGACTGCCTGGGCGTCGTAGGGCTCGGACATGCCGTGATCGTACCGACAGGGCCCCGGTTTCCTGGCCAGCTGAGCTGCTGGCTCGCCGACGGGACGGTCGATCCGCCGGCGGCTGCTGTCCTACTGCCTGTGCTACCGTCGGGTGATGGCCCAACGTGAGAAGCGATCCATCTCCCTTCCGGCCGAGCTGGCCCAGGCCATCGAGCACGCGGCCAGCTCGGCGGGCACCACGGTCAGCGGATGGCTGGCGGAGACCGCCGCCCACCAGCTGCAGGTCGACGCCGGGCGGCACGCCGTCGCCGAGTGGGAGGCGGAGAATGGCCCGCTGACGACCGAGGAGCTCGCCGACGGCTTGGCACGCGCCCGGGCGCTCTTGGGCCGTGCCCGCCCGCGACGCCCGGCGAAGCGGTCGGCGTGATGGCTGGCGTCACCTATGACACCGGGGCCCTGATCGCCGCTGAGCGCAACGACCGGCGGATGTGGGCATTGCATGCCGGGTTCCTGGCCGAAGAGGTCGCTCCGTGCGTCCCTGCGCCGGTGCTCGCGGAGGCATGGCGTGGAGGGCCCCGTCAGGCGAACGTGGCCCGCCTGCTCGCCATGTGTGAGGTCGAGCCGATGAGCGAGGACCAGGCGCGAAAGGTGGGCGTTCTGGCGGGCCGGTCGGACCACGATGACGTCGTGGACGTGACCGTCGTGGAAGGCGCCATCCGCCGGGGCGACGCCGTCGTCACGTCGAACCGCGACCCCATCGCCCGAGTGGCGCGAGCGGCCGGGGCAAGGATCCGGATCGAAGACGCCTGACCTCCACTGGCCGTCGGGCCCACTGGTCTTCAGGCGGGGTGCAGCCCCTGCTCGCCCAGGTAGCTCGATTCGAGCAGAGCGCGGTCGGACGCGAGGTCCTTGGCCGCACCGTGCCCGGCCAGGGTGCCGTGGCTGAGCAGGTAGGCGCGATCGGCGATCTCGAGGGCGAGATGCACGTGCTGCTCGACCAGCAGGACGCCGCAGCCGGTCTCGTCGGCGAACCGCCGCAGCACCGGCAGCAGCCGCTCGACGATTATCGGCGCCAGCCCGAGGCTCATCTCGTCGACCATGAGGACGCGGGGTCGGCTGGCGAGGGCTCGGCCGATGGTCAGCATCTGCTGCTCGCCTCCCGACAGCAGCCCGGCCCGGCGGTCCAGCAGCCCGGCCAGGGCCGGGAAGTAGTCGAAGACAACGGCGAGGTCGCCTCCGCCGCGCCGGGTGCCGAGCCTCAGGTTCTCGCCCACGGTGAGGTCGAAGAACAGGGACCGGTCCTCGGGCACGTGGGCCAGGCCGTCGCCGGCCACCCGGTGGGGGCGCCGGCGGCGGACCGATCGGCCGAGGACGCGGACGTCGCCCGCCAGCATCGGCAGGAGCGCCGACACCGTCAGCAGGGTGGTGGTCTTGCCCGCGCCGTTGGGACCCAGGAGGGCGACGACCTCCCCCTCGCGGACGACGAGGGTCAGGTCGCGCACCACCGCCACGCCGGAGTAGCCCGCCGACAGCCCTTCGATCTCGATGAGCCCGCTCATGACCGGCGATCCTCGTCCCGCGCCGCGAGGGCCGCCTTGGCCTCCTCGATGTCCTTGCGGGCGGTCTTGCCCAGGTACGCGCTGATGACGCGCTCGTCGGCGCGGATCTCCCGGGGGCTCCCGTGGGCGATGACCTGGCCGAACTCCATGACGTAGATGTGGTCGCAGACGCCGAGGACCAGGCCCATGTCGTGATCGACCAGGAGGATGGCCGTGCCGGCGCCCGTCAAGGCGCGCAGCTGCTCACCGAGCTCGTGGCTCTCGGTCGGGTCGAGCCCGGCCGCGGGCTCGTCCATGCACACCAGCGCCGGTTGAGCGGCGAGAGCGCGCGCCACACCCACGAGCTTGCGATGGCCCTGGGACAGCGCAGACGGCAGGCGGTCGGCGAGGTGGCTGAGGCCTAGGGACGCGAGCGCTTGACCAACGGCCGACAGGTCGCGGCGCCGGGAGGGCCGGAGCACGTCGTTGACGAACGATCGGACGCCCTGGCGCTCGGCGGCGACCTGGAGGTTCTCGGCGACGGTGAGGTCGTCGAACAGCTCGAGCGACTGCCAGGTGCGCGCCAGACCGGCCCTGGCTCGCCGATGGGCGGGGAGACCGTCGAGATGCAGGCCGTCGAAGACGATGCCGCCCTGCGAGGCGACGAACCCGGTGAGGGCGTCGATGAGGGTGGTCTTGCCGGCTCCGTTGGGACCGATCAGACCGACCAGCGCCCCGCGCTCGACGGCGATGCTCACCTCGTCCACGGCCCGGAGGCCGCCGAAGGTCACCGACAGGTCCACGGTCTCGAGGAGGGACATCACTCGCCCCCCGCCGCGGTCGAGTCGGGGACGCGTCGGGCCTCTAGGCGCGACCGGACCAGGCCGCCGGCACCGTGCAGGGCGCCGGCGATGCCCTCCGGGTAGCGCACGGCGGTGACCACCAGCCCGAGCCCACCGAGCAGGAGCGTGAACCGGCTGTCGACGTGGAACCACTGCTGGAGGGCGGTGAAGGTGATGCCGCCGCCCACGATGAAGCCCCCGACGATCGCGCCGGTGACGCTCGATATGCCGCCGAGATAGGCGAAGGCGAGGAACGTCAGCGAGGCCAGGCTCCCGAACGTGCCAGGCGTCACCGACCCGAACCGGTAGCCGGACAACGCCCCTCCGAAGCCGGCGACGAAGGCGGCCAGCCCGAAGGCGACGAGCTTGGTCCCGGCCACGTTGACGCCGGCGGCGGCCGCAGCGCGCTCGTTGGCGCGCACGGCGAGGAATTGACGGCCGGTCGTCGACCGGCGGATGTTCACGACGAGGAGGGCGAGGAGCACGACGGTCGCGAGGCAGAACAGGCCGAAGAAGGGGTCGGGCAGCCTCCGGTCCCCGATCGAGGCCGCGTCGTTGGGTCCGAAGCGCAGCCCCAGGAACCGCGGTGCTGCGATGGCGGCGCCGTTGAGGCCGCCCGACCAGGAGGGGTTCCGGAAGACGAAGTTCTCGATGGCGACCGCGGCGGCCAACGTGACCACGGCCAGGTTGACCCCGCGAACGCGAAGGGCGGGGATCGCGGTCACCAGGCCGACGACGGTCGCGGCGACCGCACCAAGCAACGGACCGGCGGGGAAGGGGGCGTGGGCCGACGTGGCCAGCTTGGACAACGTGAAGCCGGCGACCCCAGCAAGGGTCATCTGGGCGAGCGAGATCTGCCCGACGAGGCCGACCAACACCACGAGCGAGAGGCAGATGGCGATGCCGACCAGGGAGTTGATGATGGCCAGTCGCCAGTCCGGACCCAGCGTGAACAGGCCCACCAAGCACACGATGGCCGGAACGCTCGTGCGGGCCGCCACGTGATTCGGTCGGGGCGCCGCCGGGAGCCGACCGGCTCGGATCGTCCCTCTCTCAGGCAGCGTCTGGCCGCGGAGGAACAGGACGGCGACGATGACGAGGAACGGCAGCGCCTCCACCACGCCCGGCAGCGGGCCCTGGCTGGTCTGAGGAAACCAGTGCTTGGTCTCGATGAACCGGAGCCACGCCTGCGACCAGGCGATCCCGAAGGCGGCCGCCGTGGTGATGCCGAAGCTGGAGAAGCCGCCGACGAGCGCGGCTCCGAGCGCCGGGACGATCAGGACGCTGAAGGTGACGGGATCGAGGGTGCCGTTGACCGAGGCGAGCAGGATGCCCACCAGCCCGGCGAGGAGCGTAGCGAGCACCCAGTTCACACCGGCAAGAGCCTCCGGCGAGAACCCGAGGATGACGGCGCCCTTCTCGTTCTCTGCCGCAGCCCTGGTGGCCAGGCCGAACCGGGTGAACCTGAACACCGCCCACAGGAGCAGCGCGATCGCCACTACGAGCGACGCCAGGATGAGCTGATCCCGGCCGATGGTGATGCCGCCCGGGAAGGCCACCGGCCTCCGCTTGAGGATGAACCGGACCGGCTGGGCCGCTGAGCCGAACCGCAGGACCGCGACCGCCTGCAGGACCAGGAAGATCCCCACGGAGGCGACCACCTTGGCCAGGGGCGGCGCGTTGCGCAGCGGCCGGAAGACTGCGACGTGGAAGACCAGTCCCAGCAGCACCGCGACCACCAGGGCCAGCGCGAGGGACGGCCAGAGCCCCAGCGGGTTGCCGCCGTTGAAGCTGATGCTGGTCGGCCAGTCCGGGACACCGAAGCCCTTGCCTCCGGCCTTGTGGACGACACCCTGGAGCAGCGCCAGCGGGTTGGGCAACGGTGGCAGGAACAACCTCCCGGTCCTCCGGAGGTCGTTGTACACGTAGCCGACGTACATGGCTGTGGCGCCGTTGGCGAAGTTCACCACGCCCGCGCCCCGGAACGTCAGGACGACCCCGAGGGCTATCGAGGCGTAGAACGCTCCGGACCCGGTCCCTCCGAGGAGGTTCTGGAGCTGCTCCTTGGCTGCCGACGGGCTCAGCGCGACGAGCGCAGCGATGACCACCACGGTGACGGCCGCCGTGATCCGGACCCGGTTGGAGGACATCGCTCGTAGCGTTGCGGGCTCGGGCCCGCTCAGTACTTGGACGGGTCGATGGCCATGTTGTTGTAGCCGTCGGCCACCGGTACCCATTGCCGGTTCTTGTACTGCTCGACGCCCATCTCGGTCCCGCAGAGCGCCGGGAACAACGGGTTGCCGCCACAGTGGATGGGCCCGACGACGAGCATCTGCGGCCCGGTGAAGCCGGCGATCTGGCCGTTGATCGTCGACGAGGTGAGGTTGCCGACACCTGCGGCGTTCATGAACTTCACGGCAGAGAGCACCGAGGCGAAGACCGGCCCGGCGAAGCCGGTGTACTCCACGTCAGGCGGACCGTACTGGTGGATCTTGGCCAGGTAGGTGTCCATGCCGGACTCGGCGTTGGGGATGAAATAGCTGTAGCCGTAGCCGGCGAAGTACCAGCCGTCGGGGACCTGGTCCTTGAGGCCGAGCTCGTTCTGGAGGTGCTTGGTCATGGGGGTGCCGAAGCACAGCCCTGACGTCACGACCACGGGCTTGATCCCGAGGGCCTGCATGGCGTCGTAGGCGGCGATGCAGCCCTGCACGGCCACTAGCGGCACGACCACGTCGGCCTTCGACGCGCCCGACGCCTGGAGGGCCTGCTGGTAGTCGGTCGCGGTGGCGGTGGCCGACACCGGCACGCCGGTGACGTCGGTGACGCCCAGCTTGGCCAGGAGCGGCTTGAACAGGGAGTTGAAGGCGATCGTGCCCAGGGGGTCGTTCACGTAGATGGCGGCCACGCGGTGCACGTTGGGAAGGTTCTTGGCGATGAGGACCGCCAGCCCCTCGATCACGCCGGGCGAGCCCGGGGTGAGCGCCGTGACGCCCTTGGTGGTGAAGTCGGGGGCGACTACCGGGTTGGAGACGATCACCGGCTTCTTGCCCGCCAGCACCGAGTACAGGGACTGGCTGCCCACCTCCAGGGTGCCGGTCAGCACGAGCGAGACGGCCGGGTCGTTGGCGAGCTGCACGCCGCATTTCTGGCCGTCCTCCTCCGTCTGCACGACGCACTTCTCGAGCACCAGCCTGTGGCCCCCGACTCCGCCCAGCTCGTCGTTGACATAGGCGACCGCGGCGTCGGCACCCTGGGTCGCCTCGGGGAAGGAGAGCACGCCGCCCTCCTCGTTGACATAGCCGATGGTCACGGGCGTCTTCGACGGATCGGCCCGCCCCGGCGTGCCGGCCGTGTACTGCAACGCGTAGCTGTTGGACACCGTGGAGGAAGTGTGAGACGCGGTCGTCGTGGTCGTTGCGCTCTTGTTCGAGCCCCCGCACGCCGTCACCACCGTCAGGGCGGCGGTCACAACGCCAGCGAAGCGAACGAGCCGGCTGCGCAGAATCATGGTGTCTCCTGACGACTCGGGATTGGGGTGTCCCCCTCTATCCGCTTCGCTCCGGTGCCTGACGGATCGATGGTACTTGTCCGACCACCCCCTCCTGCGGCAGGTCCTGGTCCACGACGTAGTCGTGCGCCCAGCGAATGTTTCGCTGCTGCCCGTTGCGGGGCGCGTCCAGGCGAAGCGAGCATCCTCTCGAGGGCACGTGGCCGACCGGGACGAGGAAGACCTGTTCGAGCTCGGGCGAGTAGACGCCGAACACGTCGATCTCGCCCCGGTAGTCCCTCCGGACCTGGTTGGTGTTGCTACAGGTCTGGAAGACGAGCGCCGCCCCCACGACCCGCGAGGTCTTGCACTGGACCCGATCGAGGCCGGCGCCGTCTTCGAAGATGAGATCCACGCGCGAGTCCCCACCGAACAAGGGTGCATAGACGCGTCCGCCCGTGCGCGCCAGCGCGGCCGCCACCGCCCACTCCGCTCTCGCCCCCAGCTGCGAGGGCGTCGTAGGCCGTGGTTGCCTTGTCGCGTGAGCCAGATTTGGCGTGTGAGGCGGAGTCGGGTGGACCTGGCGGGATTTGAACCCGCGGCCGTCACCATGCCATGGTGCTGCGCTACCGAGCTGCGCTACAGGCCCGCTTGAGTTCTCAAACGTAGCACCGCCGCCTGAAACCACCCCGATCGCATCCTTCCGCCTGGCCGAACGTTCTGTTGCCCCGAGGGTAACGAAGGGGTCTGACAGTCCCTGACGGTCGGTCTACGCCACACCGGGCTAGTCCGCTCGCGCGCCAAAATGACCCGAACGCGCCATTGGTGCGGCGCCGGCGGGTGAC
>WNFC01007902.1_pt1 | contig 11709 bp, 5 predicted proteins | sample 5400541 | NCBI WGS metagenome assembly WNFC01 (sample SAMN13153342, study PRJNA577476) | soil metagenome | isolation source: 120 cm saprolite under Douglas fir tree site 2 hole 2 replicate 1 | place: USA:California | collected 2015-04-18 | reverse complement strand
AATCGTGGTGACCTTCTTACCCGCGACGCCGGAGATCGCGGTGATGCAGGAGCGCGTCGCTTCGCCGTTGATGTGCACGGTACAGGCGCCGCAGAGCGCCATGCCACACCCGAACTTCGTGCCGGTCATGTTCAGCGTGTCGCGCAAAACCCAGAGCAGCGGCATGTCCGGGCTGACGTCGACGGATTTTGCGGTGCCGTTCAAGGTGAAACTGATGGCCATGGAGTACCCCCTCTTGCAGATGTATATCCTACAACAACTCCGTGCGTGGATGAAAATCCGCAGAAACCCGCTCAGGTCTGGCGCGGATCGACAGTAGAAGATTTTAGAAAGACGCGACGTCGAACGATCGAGGACATGGACACAGCCCCCAGGGAATCAGACGCGCGGCCTGCCGGGGCGCGAGCAAGCTCAATTTCCCTCGACGGGGGCGGGCTTGGGCCGGGCTTTGGAGGCGTGCTTCGGGGTCTCCGGTTCGACGCCGCGCCAGCCCACGGGACGCCCGCTCACCGCTTCCTTCACGGAGCGGAACAGCACCACATACATTAACTGGCGGTAGTAGAAGCGCTGCAACAACACAGGGATCAGCAGCGTCCAGTCCTCCTTGTGTTCCAAAGCGAAGGCCACCATGCAGGTCAGTATGTCAATGAGCAAAAAGCCCAGGAAAAAGAAGACCGATTTCTCCACGTCCGCGGTGGTCCATAGTTGAGGCAGCCGCGTGACGCGGAACTGCGCCAGGCCCCAGAGCAACAGCGAGCCGAAGAACATGAGGTCGATGATCGGCGAAATCAGCGGCAGCACGAGCTGAAATACAAAGATGTTTGGCAGCGCGATCCAGCCGAGCGTGCCGTATTTCGGCCGGAGCAGCGTGTCGCCATGCTTCCAGAAGGATTGCAGCGTGCCGAAGGTCCAGCGGAAACGCTGGCGGATGAGCTGCCCGGCAGTTTCCGGAGCTTCGGTCCAGGCGATGGCTTCTTCGTCGTAGCTGACGCGCCAACCAAGACGGCGGATAGCGATGGTCAGATCGGCGTCTTCGGCGACGGTGTCCGCAGTGATGCCACCCGCGGCTTCAATGGCTTTTGTGCGCCACGCGCCGAGCGCCCCGGGCACAACCGTAATGCAATTCAACAGGTGAAACGCGCGCTTCTCCATGTTCTGGCTGGTGATGTATTCCAGCGCTTGCCAGCGGGTGAGCCAGCGCGAGCGGTTGCCGACCTTCACGTTGCCCGCGACGCCGCCAACCTGGGGGTCCGAAAAGTGACGGATCAGTTTGCCGATGGCATCCGATTCGATTTCCGTGTCCGCGTCGATGGTTACCACAATTTCGGTGTCCGCCAAGGACATGGCATGATGCAGCGCCGCCGCTTTTCCGCGATTCACCTGATGAATGATGCGGACGCGCGGCTCCTGCGAAAAGTTCGCATCCAGCAACGCGCCGGTTTTGTCCGCTGAGCCGTCGTCCACAACGATGATCCGCAGGTCGCGGTGATCCGAGAGCAGGACCGAGGTGATGGTCTGAACGATGACGCCCTCTTCGTTGTGTGCCGGGATCAGCACGGTCACACTCGGCGGCGGATCGGGCATCACGGCATGATCCGGGCGCAGCTTCTCGATCAACGCGAGCAGGCCGATGATCACGGCCCGTCCGCTCACCAGCACGATGCCGAGGATGAAGATGATGCCGATAAAGAGACGCGACCATTGAAACAGCGTGAAAATGAATCCGTCGGCGCGAGCTTCGAAGCGCTCTTCGACGGAGAGGGGCGGCATCATTTCCGCGCGTGTTTTTCCGATCAGGTCCGAAACGGAAACGAGCTGGTATCCCTGAGCGCGCAACGCGTCGATGATCTGGGGAAGAGCCGCCACCGTCTGTGCGCGATCGCCGCCACCGTCGTGCAGGAGAATGATATTGCCCTTGCCTGCTTGCCTCAGGACGCTCTCGACAATTTCCTCTGCGGGGATGGGCTTGCCGTCGCGCAAGCTCCAGTCATCCGGATCGATGCGCTGGCCCACAATGAGATAACCCATCTCTTGCGCCAGAGGAAGCTGCGCGATCTCCTCCGCATATTCCGGCTGATGATCGATGCCGTAAGGCGGGCGGAAGAGAATGGATTTCACGCCGAGGGTGCTTTCGATCAGACGTTGCGTCAGGTTCAATTCCCAGCGGATTTGCGTGTGCGAAATCTCGTCGAATTTCGGATGCGTAAAGGTGTGGTTCCCGATTTCGTGACCCTCGGCGTATTCCCGTTTTAGAATATCCGGCCTTTTATTCGCTTCGTCGCCGATGACAAAGAAGACTCCCGGCGTCTTCCTTTCCTTCAGAATGTCGAGGATCGCGGGGGTCCAGCGGGGGTCGGGGCCATCGTCGAAGGAGATGGCGATTTTCTTGTACGCAGCGCCGAGGCGATCGATGTTATAGGAGAGCGGAATGGCGTCGTACGATTCGTCGGTGAAAAGATCACTCTGCGCATCATATTCAAAGGAGCGTTTGCCGTGCTTGGGCGTATCGGTGATGTGCCAGATGTCGCCGTCGCCTTCGAGGATCAAATCAGGACCCGGGGGAAGATCCGCGAGTTTTTGCCGGGCGGCATCGTCGGCGCGGGGCGCATCCCAGATCGGCCACAAAGAGGTGTCCGAAGAACCGAACCGCCAGAGTGCGGTGCCCTGCACACCTAATCGCTCGCTAGCCCGGAGTTCGTTGTAAGCAGTGACGGCGTCCAGTATCCACACCTGGTGTACGTGATTGTGCTCGTCATAGTACGAATAGTGCGGATTCAGCGAATTGCTGTCGAATTCGACGTCAGCATCCGATTCCTCGGCGTGCAGCAAGGCTTCCTGGACGCTGAACTCCGCTGCGGCCTTGCGTTCGTTCTTTGCAGCGAGGGTCCAATCGTAAGCATAGTTCGCAATTCCCACGATGATCTTCTGGGGAGGGACGACCTCGAATACCTGGCGCAGGTTTTCGGCGAACCAGTCCTGGGCGGCGATGGGGCCGGGAGGGGAAGTCAACCAGTGCTGGTCGTAGTTCATCAGCACGATGGCGTCGCATTGCTTCCCGAAGAACGCGTAGTCGTAGGCGTCGTCTCGCGCCGGAAGGGCGATCATAAGTTTTAGTCCCGCGGAGTGAAGCGCGGGCGCGAGCGCGCCAATGAATTGGCGGAAGTGCGCCTGGCTGGCGTCGGGGACTTCTTCAAAATCCACGACGATGCCTGCTTGGCGGGATTCAACGGCGTATTCGACGACATTCCGGACCAAGTTCTGCCGCGGCGCGGAGCTCGCCAACATCTGCGCCATTTCCTTGATGCGCCAATTCACACCGTCGTAGTTGTTGACCAGACCCATCATGGGCAGCTCGACGGGCGGATTGAGCGACTTCATCCATTGGTGCAGCTTGTCGTCCTTCAGGATCGAGATGGCATCGGCGGGTGAGGCCTCGGCGGTGTTTTGGCCGCGTTCGTAGTTCACGATGGTCAGCGCGCCATCGGCGGAGACGGCGTGGAGTTGCTCGGGAATCAGCAGGTCGATGTCTTTGTAATGCTTCTTGAGAGAAGCGAGGCTGTTCGCATCCCAGCTCACGAAAAATGCAGCACGCACAGGGTCATAGCTCGCCGGGACCTTTCCGATGTTCGCCACGCGGCGCTTCCTGCCTTCCCGCGTGGGCACTGGTTTCTTTTTCGATTTGAGCGCCTGGTATTTGGGCTTCGTATCCGGCAGCAGTTCGGCGGGTAATTCCACGCTGACGGCGATAGTAACGAAAAAATAAGCGAGCAAAAGGGTCAGAAGTACGCCGGTAATTTCCATGACGCGCCGCGTGCGGCGCCAGCGCACACGCTCCGCGTCGTAGAAAATGGGTCCGCGTTCCTTCATTTCACCTTTCAATCTGGCGGCACGGCAGGACAAACTGCGTCAGGCCGGGGCTGAGTCCGTCTGCGCGATTCCGTCTGCTCTATTGTAAGATGCGTGGCATCGATGAGGCGAGTTTTCTCGAATCCCTTTGCCGCGTTAGTGGCGGGCCTCTGCCTGCGGCTGTTTTTCGTGCTGAAGTTTCCCGCCGACTCCGGCGACACAGTTCTTTACGAGCAAATCGCCACAAACTGGCTGAAGCACCACGTCTACGGAATGACGGTCGGCGGGCAGATCACGCCGGTTGATCTGCGCATGCCGGGTTATCCCGCGTTTCTCGCCATCATCTACGCGCTCACGGGATGCACGGGCGCGGACGCGCGCCTCGGGGTCATGCTCGTTCAGGTGGCCGTGGACCTGGCCACCTGCCTAGTAACCGCAGGACTGGCGACGATGCTCTTGTTGATGGTGAATGAGCGAGCGCGTCCCCATCGAGTTTTCACCGCGGCGCTGTGGCTTTCGGCGCTATGCCCTTTCACCGCGAACTATACCGCCGTCCCGCTCACGGAAGTATTCGCTGTCTTTTTTACAGGCGCCGCACTCTCTTGCTTCAGCATGCTCGCCAGCCGTTCCCGCGTGGGCGGCTTTCGGATTGCCAAAGAACATTGGGTCCTGGGCAACGACTATTGGTATTGGGCCGTCTTGGGTGCAGTCGTCGTAGGCTTCGGTACGCTATTCCGTCCGGAATCTCCAATACTTCTTGTCGTAGCGTGGATCATTTTAACGGTCATTCTGCTTCGCCAAGGCGAAGTTAGGCGCACAATCAAGACTGTTGTCCTGACTGGATTTCTGTGTCTGCTCCCGCTTGCGCCGTGGGCAATTCGAAATGCAATCACGCTACATGAAGCGCAGTTTCTTGCGCCGAAGAATTCGAATCTGCCGGGAGAACTGGTGCCCTACGGTTTCATGTCGTGGGAAAAAACCTGGCTCTTCCGCGTCCGCGATTGCTATGTGGTGCCGTGGAAGTTGAACGAAGAAGCCATTCTGCTGGAGGACATTCCCGCGCGCGCCTTTGATACGCCGGAAGAAAAACAGCGCGTCGCCACCGTTCTCGAACAATACAACAATGATTTAACGCTGACGCCGGAAGAGGATGCGGAGTTCGCGCAGCTTGCGCAGGAGCGCACCGCGCGCCATCCCTTGCGGACGTACCTCTGGTTGCCCGCTGCGCGCACTGTCACCATCTGGTTTACGCCACGCATTGAATTGCTGCCGGTTTCAGGACACGTTTTTCCTCTCGCGCAAGTGCGCGAGGATGACCCCGTCGATCAGGAAGTCACGACCCTGCTGTTTGTGCTGAATTTATTTTATGTAGGATTAGGCGTGTGGGGCGCTGCCCGGCTCTGGCGTTCGAATCCAGCGGCCCGGGTTGCGGCCGCCTTCCTGGGGCTATTCATCGTGCTCCGCACGGCCTTCCTGACCACGCTGGAAACACCCGAGCAGCGTTATGTTCTAGTTTGTTTTCCCGCATTGATCGCGCTTGGCGCGCAAGTCTTCGCCCGCCGTTCCGAGGCGAAATAGCGCATGCTGCAGTTTGTGCCGTTACTTTCCCTCGAATGGTTCGGGATGAATGGTGACGCGATTGATCTGAGGGAACTTTTCCTTCACTCGGTCTTCCAGCGCCGCAGTCACGTCGTGGATTTGAGTGATGGGCAGCTCGCTCTTCATCGTGCAGTGGCACGAAACCAGAATGTGGTGCTCCACCTGCCGGGCTCGCACGTCGTGGCAGTTCACCAGCTCGCCGAATTCCGACGGTAGCCGGTTGAGGAACTCCTCGATCGCCCGTGAAAGCTGTTTCATTTCTCCAACACCCGTGTCGGGTGTCGCGATGTGCCTGCCCAGCGGCTCGATGTGGATATTGACTTCCACCTGTCCGTCGCGCAGCTCGCGAATTTTTTCTTCCAGCTCGGTGGCCTGACGATGCGCGTCGCCCAGGCTTAAATTCTCGTCAACTTCCAAGTGCAGCTCGATGAAGAGTTGCCCGTCCTGCTGCACGGCGGTCAAGTCATGAATCGCGAGGCCCATCTTCTGGGCCGCCGCGCGAATCGCTTCAAAAAGATGTTCGCCTTGGGGTGCGCGCGGTTCCGCGTGCACCATCACGTCCGAGGGAACGATTTCGCCAATGCGCTTCTCGATGGCGTCGCTTAAAGCGTGGACCTGCTCGAGGCTTGCCGTTCTCGCAACGCTCACAGTAGCGTCGACAAAGTGGCGATTGCCGGCGCGCCGCACGCGCACGCGATCGACATCCAGCACGCCATCCATGCGCGCGACGGCCTTGGCGATTTCCTGCTGCAAGCCCTGCGGCGCCACGTCCAGCAAGGCATCCAGCGTGCGTCTGCCAAGCTGCGCGCCGACCCACAAAATCACGGCTGCAACTGTCAAGCCCGCCAGGGCGTCCGCATACAGAAGCCACGGCATGTTCCACGTTTCGCCAGCCCAGACCAGCGCGATGCCGGCGATCACGACGATGGTGCTCCATACGTCGGTCGAAAAATGCAGCGCGTCGGCCTCCAGCGCGTCGCTGGAATATTTTCGAGCGACACGTCGGAGGGCCCGCGCCCGCGTTAGATCGATCGAAAGAGCGACCAGCAGCACCAGGATCGCGGTGACGCTCGGCTGGATGTGCACGCTGCGGAAGAACAACCGGTCAAATGCCTCATAAACGATGTAGAGAGCCGTCAGCGCCAGCAGCCCGGCTTCGACGAATGCGGAGAAGTTCTCAAACTTGCCGTGCCCGTAGGGATGCCGCTCATCCGCCGGCTGGTCGGACATGCGCACGGAGAGAAACGTGATGATGGCGGCAAGCAGGTCGAGACCGGAGTGCAACGCCTCCGAAAGGACGCCCAAGCTTCCCGTCCGTACAACCAAAAACGTCTTGAGAGAAACCAGCAGCAAAGCCGAGCCAACGCTCAAGAGCGCGGCACCCTTTTTCTCGCGTCCTTCCTCGGCCTGGTTCATCGTTACCATCGCCCGCTTAGACTACCTCAACTCCCCTCATTCTCCCGAACGCGCCGCCCTTCTCCCGCCTTCATTTGATATCTCGTCAAGATCCGCTATCTCCGCCTCATGTTTTATGTTCATCGCGCGGCACTTGCCTGCGAAGGTAAGAAGATGTACTTTCTTGCAGGGTACCCGGAGATGTCCTCATGATTCACCGTGCCGTCCTCTCGATTGTTTTTGCATCGCTTCTTGCCACCTGCGGCTACGCGCAAGCTCCCGCCCCGCCGCCCGCCGCCAGTGTATGGAATGCGTTGTCCAGTCCAGCGATGGATCCCGCAAAGTCAGCGCACACCGAAAACGTCGAGATCGTCCGCGATCGCGTGCACATCATTCTCACCGAAGGCACAATTCAATTCGCCCAACCGGTGAACGGCGTTGTGTTCGGCGCCGTTTTCCACGGCAACGGCCGCGTGCAAGTGGATCCGCCCAATTCCATCGAAGCGCAGCAACTGAAGCTGTTCACAAAACAAGACAAGCTGGATATGACGTTTACCGATGCCACTTTCAGTTTTACGGATGGCTTGGCTGACGAGGTCGCGAAGCAGGTGAAAGGGCAAGCCTCCGGTCCCTCCTCCGATGATTCATATGCAAAGCGCCAGCAAGAACGCGAGGATCTCGGCGCACAATATCTCCCCCGTCTCTTCAAGAGCGTTATGTCCGGCGACCGCAAGCGCACAGCTTATTTCCTTGCCGATTTGAAAACCAAGGAAAAAGGCTGGGTCGAGGTTCGCGATGACGCGATGCAGCTCGAGGAAATGCGCGTCGGCCGCTGGGGGGACGTCGGCCCGGTGAAAATCCGAGACATTTGGATGAATTTTCCGGCTGATAGTCGCGACCCCCGCCACGCCTATGATGATCCTGCTGCCCGGCAAGACTTCTTGATTCCCAGCTACAAGATCAATACCGCCGTCGCAGATAACGCGGAAATGAATGCGACTACGGAAGCCACGGTTCAGCCCCGTTACTCCGGCGAGAACGTCCTTCTCTTTGCCCTTGACTCCAATTTGCGCGTAAACGCTGTCAAGGATGGCCAGGGACGTAACCTGGAGTTCTTCCAGGCACGCGAGCGAAAAGATCGATACCAGTCGTACGGGGATTACCTCGCGGTGGTGCTTGCCAGTCCCACGCAAGCGGCCCAGCAGGAACAATTCACTTTTCAGTACGGCGGGAAACGCGTTGTTCGAAGGGTGGGAGATGGCAATTACTTCTGTGAGAGCTTTGGGTGGTATCCTTCCGCATTTGCAGGGGAACCCGGAGTGGAAGTATTCGCATTTCGTTCGGATTTTGAATTGACCTTCCGGAGCCCAAAGAAGTACAGCCTTGTTGCCACCGGAAGTAAGGTCGGCGAGTCGCCGGACGGCAAGGAGTTGATCACAAACTGGAAGAGCGAGATTCCGCTGGCGGTTGCCGGGTTCGTTTTCGGCGATTACAAGATCACCACGGAAAAGGTTGGCGATGTGGAGGTTGAAGTTTACGCGAACAATCAACCCGACGATCTCCTCAAATCAATCCAAAACAGATTCGATAATCCCTTGGCAGATCTGGGCCGGGGATCGGGCCGTGGTACGGGACCGGGAGCAAGTTCGGCCTTGGGTCGCAACACTCCTCAGGCCGCGATTGGGAATCTCACCCCTGCCGCTCTCGGGAAGACCATTAGCATCGAAGCTGCGAATACGTTACGCATTTTTCAGAATTACTTCGGTCCCTATCCTTATAAGCAACTCGTCGTTACCAACATCATCGGCAGCTACGGGCAGGGCTGGCCTGGTCTCTTGTATTTGGGCTGGTTCACGTTCCTTGATTCCACGCAGCGCAACGCCCTTGGCATCAGGAATCAAGTGGGGCTGACCGATTTCTTTCGCGGCCACGAAAGCTCACACCAGTGGTGGGGGCACCGTGTCGGCTGGAAGAGCTATCACGATCAATGGTTATCCGAGGGATTCGCGGAATTTTCGGGAAAACTCTATGTACAATTTAGAGAAAACCGCAAAGAGTTTCAGGAGCAATTCCACAGAGACAAGGAATTGCTTCATTCCGGCGACATTCATAACCATCAAGTGGATTCCTTGGGTCCGATCTGGATGGGCCGGCGGATTCGGTCCTCCGAGACGAGCCCCGGTTCCTATCAAGATCTCATTTATTCTAAAGGGGGCTACGTCTTGCAAATGTTGAGGCTGCAGCTGAATGATCCTCGCAACCCCGACCCGGATCACCTTTTCAAGGACATGATGCAGGACTATTGCAAGACCTTCGATAACAAGGCGGCCTCCACCGAAGATTTCAAAGCCATCGTGGAAAAGCACATGACCCGAGGCATGGACCTCGACGGAAATCACAAGATGGACTGGTTCTTTAACCAGTATGTCTATGGGACGGGGATTCCACAATACAGCTTCCATGCTTCCTTGGAACCAACTGCCGACGGGAAAACGCACGTTCAGGGGCAAATCACGCGCAGCGGCGTCCCAGATGCCTGGAAGGATGTGGTGGCGCTGTACGCGCATATCGGCGAAAAGACAGTTCGGCTGGGGACGCTGGGGGTGACTCACCCAAATGAACCGATAGATATCACTTTCGGCGGAAAATTCGACCGACTCACGATAAACGATAACGAGGATCTGCTTGCGGACGTGAAGCAATAATGCACTTCTTTACGGAGGAGCACTCTTGCCTGTCCCTTTTACCACGCAAAGTGAGGATCAGGATTTTTCTCGAACGGGTGCTTCTCTGGGACTGAAGCGCAGCGCCGCCGAATTCATGCAGTAGCGCAAGCCGGTGGGCTCGGGCCCATCGGTGAAAACGTGGCCGAGGTGCGCGTCGCACAGCGTGCATTTGGCCTCCGTTCGCAGCACGCCCACGCTGAAATCTTTTTTCTCGCGCATATTTTCCCCGGCGATCGGTTCCCAAAAGCTCGGCCAGCCCGTGCCGGAGTCGAATTTCGCTCTTGAATCAAAGAGCGCGTTGCCGCAATCGACGCATCGATACAGCCCGGGCGCATGCTGATCATAGAGCGCGCCGGAAAAAGCGAATTCGGTCGCGGCGCGCCGCGTTATATCGTATTGCAGCGGCGTGAGCTGCTTCTTCCATTCGGATTTTGTCTTTCGCACCTTCGCCAGGGTATAAATCCCCAGCCTCGCGCCATCGTCCGCGAATCTCACGATTTTAACCGGGCCTGGATCGTTTTCCGCCTCGTCGTTATCGGCGAAAGCTGAAAGGCATACTCGTTGCACGCCCACCAGCAAGCCGTACGCTGCGGCCGTGGCCGCGCCAAAGATAAGGCCGCGCCGCGTGATATCATTCATAGCCGCAATTCCTGAACAGAAATTACTTTGCCGGGCTCATCGGCGGCGGAGGCAAGAGCGGCAACCGCTTGGCTTCTCCGCGCGCCCCGCGCACTTCCAGCTCCTCGAAGAGCAGCGACGGCGCCACCACCGAGGCCGGCAAGCCGCCTTGGCTTTGCGCCGAGCCGAAGGCCCCGAGCGCGGTGCCGGCAAATCCGTTGATCTGGCTCTGCATGTAGTTAAATACGAAATTATCGTTGCCGATTCCGGCGAGGTTCCGCAATGCGCGTGAGTTCAATCCGATGACGCGCGATCCACGGATCATTTCTTCCCGGCCGGTTTCCGGATAGACGCGGTAAACGACCAGCGGCAGGCGATCGCCGGTCCCGGCGCCGCCGCCGTAACTCGCCAGAAGTTCGGAGAAATCCTCCTGGCGCAGCAGGCTCAGCGCGGGGTTGTCCATTTCGCGCACGACCAGGCAAAAAGACAGTTTTTCCGCGCGGCAGGTGTCCAGGAATTTCTTCTTCAGATCCGCTCCAGAAAGAGTTTCCCGGGAGGAAAAGAACAGATTGCTCATCGTGGGTTTGGCATCGTTCAAGAACGCGGCACGCCCATGTCCGTTGGACCGATTGGAATCTGGTCCAGGCCGGCGGGACATCAGCTCGTTCTTCACGTTGCCGCTCTCCACCAGCGTGACTTTCTGCGCCCGCACGCCTTCATTGTCCACGGCGTAGCCGCCGATCAACGGCGTGCGATTGAAATCCTTTACGCCAGGATCATCCACCACGGACACCGTGGAAGGCAAAACTCGCGCGCCCAGCCGCCCCACCCAATCGCTCTTGCCGCCCAGGTTGCCGAGCATCTGCTCCATCACGGGACTGAACGAAATCGGAGGCCGCGCGCCATTCACCGCGGGTCCAAGCACCTGCGCCAGCAAGGGCGCCGCCGCGCGCGCCTCGAAAAGGACAGGGCCAGTATAGTCCTGTGCAGGAGGCGCAGCACGCAGAGCCATGAGTTCGGTACCGGTAACGTTCAATCTCTTGCGTACATTCTCCACGGTGGGTAAATCGGCTGGCCGCGTCGCGTAGGAAGCATAAAAATGGTTCAGTGGCACACCGTCGTCGGCAAATGTGCCCATGCCAGCTTCGATTGCTGCAAAATGACGATTCTGGCGGATTTCCGTTCCTTCGCTGGTCAGCAGATATTCCGTGGCGTAGACGAGGTAATAGGTCACGCGCGATTCGTGAATCTCGGAAAACGCCCGCAGCGTTGCCGACGTCTCGCGTGCCTCCTGGTCCCAGTTGCGGCCCGTCCAATCCGGCGTCTCCAGCGGTTCGATGAGTTGCACCGGCTCGGCTTTCGAAAAATCGTCAATGTCCGATTGCCTCGCCAGGCTGCTAAGATACGCCTGCTTCCGCGAATAGGTCTCCACCGCCTCCTTGAAGGCCTGATCCGTGGCGATCCATAAATCCTGCCGCAGCGAATCGTAATCGCGATCGATTCCCACCGAGCCGGTCGGTCCGAT
>WNFC01052677.1_pt1 | contig 11710 bp, 9 predicted proteins | sample 5400541 | NCBI WGS metagenome assembly WNFC01 (sample SAMN13153342, study PRJNA577476) | soil metagenome | isolation source: 120 cm saprolite under Douglas fir tree site 2 hole 2 replicate 1 | place: USA:California | collected 2015-04-18 | reverse complement strand
CATCGCGGCCGCCACGATCGCGGTCGCGCTGGTCCGCGAAAAATACGTGAATGTCGGCGAAGTTATGATCAAGCCGGCAACGGCGAGAGCACCGGCGCGCCCGATGTACGGGCGCATCAGGAAGGCTGTCCCAAGCATCAAAAGACCGGCCAGCACGAAAATCAGCCGCGCGGCAAAGTCGCTTGCCCCACCCGCCGCAAATATCCCTGCCTCCAGCAAATGGACCCATCCGGCCCACGCTGCATGGTAACCGGTTGCCGATGCCCAGTCGGTCCGATTGACCAGATCATATTCAAAGAGGGCGTGGCGGGCCTCGGTTGGCGTCAACGGAGCGGTGCCGAGCTCCAGAAATCTGGTGATTACCGCCCATATTGCAAGCCCGGTCCATGCCAGGTGCTCGACGGTTACGACCTGAACATGACGCGCCAGGCGTTCAGCACTAAGGTCGGCCTTCGGTTCCCTATCAATTAGCTGCTCAAATTCTTCGTCCGCTCGGGGTTCAGGGCCGAGTTGCCATTCATCGCTTGCAGGGACCCGCCGTGCCGGCATATTCAACAAATCTCGCATCGGGACGTGTCTTGAATCGGTGTGAGGGAGAATTCACTGCGGCGTGATAGTTTTCGTGGACATACCCGTTTGCGCGCAAACGCTGAGCCGCTATTCTAGCAGGCTGCGGAAAATCCTATGTGCTTATGAACAGTCTTTCGGCACCCTGCAATAAAACTGGCTTCCTTCCCTTAGTTCTCCCCCTGTGGGGCTCACAGAGAGGGAAAAGCAGGGGGCTGAAGGCCTTTCCCCGCAGCTTGCTTGAAAAGTTCCTCTCATGCCTCGCATACGCGCGCGCCATCTGATCAATGGCACACTTTCGTTCCTGGCGCTGGCGGCAATCCTCGCGTTATTTTTCGCCTACCGCAGGCACGCGGTGCTGCTCCCCAAACCGCGTCTAAGCGTATCGATTAGGCGCCTGCCGTATTATGCCTTTTGTTCGTACTACCGGATGCTGGCGGCGTATACGGTCGCACTAATTTTCTCACTGATTTACGGACCGACGGCAGCCTCCAGCCGAACTGCCGAGCGTGTGCTGCTGCCGGCGATCGATATCGCTCAGTCTGTACCGGTCGTGGGGTTTTTCCCGGCCGCGATCTATTTCTTCGTCGCTATCGCTCACGGCGGACGGCTGGGAGTTGAGCTGGCGGCAATTTTTCTCATTTTCACCAGTATGGCGTGGAATATGGCGCTGGGCGTCTATGAGTCAGTGCGGACCATCCCGGCCGATTCACTGGAAGCGCTTGAAGCCTTCGGCGCGACCCGCTGGCTGAGACTACGCCGCCTGATTCTGCCCGCGTGCGTCCCCAAGCTAGTGTACAACTCGATCCTTTCCTGGATGGCGGGATGGTACTTCCTGATCGCCTGCGAGATAATCACCGCCGGTCCGGCTCACTCCTATCAGTTGCCTGGGCTCGGCAGTTTTCTCATGTCGGCGGCTGACAAGGGCCGCTCGGGAGAACTGGTGGCAGGCTTGCTGGTACTGTTGGCGATCATCGTACTGATGGACGCTACGGTCTGGCAGCCATTGTCCAATTGGGCCGAGAAATTCCGCTACGAATTTGCCGCGTCGAGCGAACCGATGCGCTCGCTGGGGATGCTCGATGCGTTGAACGCTGTCGGGCCGGCGATTACGCGGATGATGCGTTCGTTGATGCGTCCGCTATTCAGGAGTATGCGGCGGGCATTGAGTTCGACGCCACCATTCAATCCGGCGGCTCATCCGGGGATGGTGCGCGCAGCCAATTTTGCCCAAATTGCGGCGCTGGCAGGCTTCGCCGTGCTGCTGGCGTATGCGGTAATTGAGGGCATGGTTGCCCTGGTGCGGACGCTGCTCGAGCCGTGGCCGGCGGTCACCAAGTTAATACCGGCGGCGACTGGCGTTTCCCTCCTGCGTTTGTCGGCCGCTTATCTGATCTCGCTGGCGTGGACGGTGCCCTGCGCGATCGCGGCAAGTGAAAGCCAGCGCTTCGCGCGGCGTCTCACGCCGATCGCGGAGATAATCGGCTCGATTCCGGCGACCGCACTCTTTCCGCTCATCGTGGTATTCGTAATCCGGATCACGGGGGGAATGAATCTGGCGTCTATCCTGCTGATTCTCACCGGGATGCAATGGTATCTGCTATTCAACCTGCTCGCGGGGGTAAGCCAGATTCCGGCCGACCTCAAGGAAGCAGCTCGTGCCTTTGGCCTCAGCCGCCTGGCGACCTGGCGGAAGCTGACTATTCCGGCCATGATTCCTTCTTTATTGACCGGCAGCATTACCGCGTGGGGCGGGGGATGGAATGCGCTGATTCTATCGGAATATTTTGTCTATCGCGGGCGAACGTATCGAGTGTTTGGGCTCGGAGCTCTGCTGGACGATGCGACCTATCAGGCCGGCAGTGGCGTAATGATTCTGCTGACCCTGCTCTCGATGGTTTTGGTCGTGGTACTGTTGAATCGATTGGTTTGGCGTCGCTTCTACGATGTTGCGACAGAGCGTTATAAGGTCGACTATTAGAGACCATGCCACGAGGGGCCGGCTGCTGTGTAATTGATTGCTGGCCGGGAGCTGGCAAGAGAAGCGCTATCCTTCCAAGTAATTCGTCATGCATGAACCGGATCCCGCTGACCCATGTCCCTGCTTGAGCTGCGTCATGTCTCCAAGAGCTTCAAGCATGCCAAGGGGAGCCTGCGCGTGCTCGAAGATATAAACTTCAGCGTCGAAGAAGGAGAATTTATCGCGATCGTCGGTCCCTCGGGTTGCGGCAAGTCGACTATGCTGCGGATCATGAATGGTCTGATAGCGCCCAGTGCGGGTCAGGTACGTTACAAGGCCAAACAGGTCGACGGCATCAATCCGGAATGCGCGCTGGTGTTTCAGTCGTTCGCCCTGCTCCCATGGCTGACGGTCAAGGCCAACGTCGAATTGGGACTGGAAGCGCGCGGCCTCGCCCCTGCCGAGCGAGAGAAGCGCGCCAGTGTGTATATCGACAAGGTGGGGCTTGACGGTTTTGAGGAGGCCTATCCGCGTGAACTCTCGGGGGGCATGAAGCAGCGGGTCGGGTTCGCCCGGGCGCTGGCGGTCGAGCCGCGCGTGCTGCTGATGGACGAGCCGTTCTCCGCGCTCGACGCACTGACGGCAATTACCTTGCGCGAGGAATTGCTTGATCTCTGGCAATCGCCCGATATGCCGGTGCATACCATTGTTATCGTCACGCATGTAATCGAGGAAGCGGTCGAACTGGCGGGTCGCATCGTGGTGATGTCGGCGTCGCCGGGGCGGATAGCGGCAGAGCTCCAAGTGGACCTGGCGCGCCCGCGCGACCGCCGCCACGAAGCATTCAACGCGCTTTCCGACAAGGTCTTTTCGCTGATTGAGGAGCGCGCTTGATGCCCGCCGCTGGAATTAATCCGATTCCAGACTGCCAATTAACCTGGGTCTTCGGACTGCTCGAGACGCTGGACGACCGCGGCGGCCGCGACGACGGTTACAAAATTGCCCGCGAGTTACAATTCAAATTTACCGACCTGCTTAAAGTGATGAAAACCGCTGAGATCCTCGAGTTTGTTTCCACCCCGACTGGCGACGTCGTACTCGAACCGCTCGGCAAGCAATTTCTCGAAAGTGACATGAACCAACGCAAGCTAATCGTCCGCGAGCAGTTGAAGAAGCTTGGACTGTTCGCCTATTTTATGCGTTTGCTACGCGCTCAGGAGGATCGCTCGGTGCAGAAGGAACTGGTCCTCGAACATCTGGCGATGCTGCTGCCGAATGAAGCGCCGGAGAAAGTCTTCTCGACCATCGTGAATTGGGGGCGCTTCGCCGAACTGTTCGGCTACAACAAGGACGAGGATCGCTTTTATCTCGACCAGGAATGAAACGTCGCTCGCCTCTTACGAGTCTCATCGACGTGCCCGCAGTTGCTCTTCCGTCATTCCAGCAAGGCCGAGGAATCTATGGGGAGCGATGCAGGACAGGACGCGCGCGTATGGTGGGACCCCGTTTGAACTTTAGCCAACTCTCGCGGCGCGAAGACCAGGCGAACCGTTTTCGCATACAAAAACGCACAAGGACGGAGGTTAAGAGCCATGTCGAACGAAGCCGAAAATATCATCAGCGAATTCTGTAAAGCGTGGGCGCGTCTGAATCTCGACCAGGTAATGGATTTCTTTACCGAAGACGCCGTCTATCACAACATTCCGCTGAAGCCGGCCAGCGGCAAGGCAGCGATCCGCAAAACTATCGAAGGATTGCTCAAGGGGACCACCTGGCTGGAGTTCAAAATTCTCCATAGCGCCTCGTCCGGCGAGCTGGTCTTCAACGAGCGGGTCGATTCCTTTGAGGTCAACGGCAAGCGCATGTCACTACCGGTCGCTGGCGTATTCGAAACCGCCCCTAACGGCAAGATCAAGGCGTGGCGTGGCGCGACTATTTCGACATGAAAATGTTTAACGACCAGATGAAAAGCTGAGCACCGCGTTTTCTCCCTGCTTCCCCTCCCCACTATTTGACGTTGGGGAGGGCCAGGGAGAAAGTAAAGACCGGCTGCAACGAGACTCCCTGGCACTGAGTGCGATCGTGCCTTGGTAAAATGCCGTCTCAGGTGACTCATGCGATTGTCGGCACTGCCGGCCATATTGATCACGGCAAGACTGCATTGATCCGTGCTCTTACCGGCCAGGAAACTGACCGGCTGAAGGAGGAGCAGGAGCGGGGAATTTCGATCGACCTCGGCTTCGCCTACTTTACTCTGCCTGACGGCACTCGCACCGGTATCGTCGATGTGCCCGGCCACGAGCGGTTCATCCGCAATATGCTGGCGGGTGCTCATGGAATTGACCTGGTGTTATTCACTGTGGCCGCCGACGATGGTGTCATGCCGCAAAGCGAGGAGCATCTGGACATCCTCCACCTGCTGGGCGTTGCCCGCGGCATCTTCGTCATCACCAAGGCCGACCTGGCGGATGAAAAACGTCTGAATGAAGTGCGCGAGGAGATCGAACTGCTGGCCGATGGTACTGTGCTCGAGGGCTCGCCGGTCATTGCGGCCTCATCGCTCACCGGGGTCGGCCTGGATGATCTGCGAGCCGAGATGACGAGGCAACTCGACGGCTTCCAGGCGCGCCGTGCGACCGGCCTCTTCCGGTTGCCCCTCGACCGTGTATTCGTGATCAAAGGTCACGGCACGGTCGTAACCGGAACCGCGATGGGGGCGTCGGTGCGCGTGGGGCAGAAGCTTCGAGTGCTGCCGGCCGACGAGGAAGTGCGAGTACGTTCGATCCAAGTGCACGGCGAATCGGTCGAAACTGCCGGCCTTTGTCAGCGCGTCGCCCTGAATCTGACCGGCGCGGAAAAGGTTGAGCTGAAACGCGGCGATCTGCTGGCTGACGAGCGCCTGCAACTGGTGACCGCACGGCTCGACGCGCGGCTCGAAATTCGTCCTGCGGCCAAGCGGGCGCTGAAGAACAACCAACGCGTACGCTTTTACATCGGGACCGCCGAAACGCCTGCCCGTGTCATCGTCCTGGATGAAACCGGCGAGATCTCACCGAAAAGATCAGCGCTCGTGCAGATGGTTCTGAGAGAGCCAGTCACTGCCCTGGCCGGTGACCGTTTCGTGATTCGCGATGAGACCAATGTGCGCACACTCGGTGGCGGAGTAGTGCTGAACCCGATGGGACGGCGGACGCGCAAACCGCTGGACCGTTACGTGCAGGATCTGAACGCGCTCGGCGCAGCATTCGGTGCCGTCGTCGTCGAGGCGATGCTGAATTTGCAGGACAGTCTGGCGTTGACCCCGGTGCGGATCGCGCAGCTTTCGAATACGCCGTTGAGCGAAGTTGACGCCGCGCTACGCGATTCGCGCTTTCTCAAACTCTCTCTCGGCGATGAAGAAGGGTACGCGACCGCCGCCAAGTGGAACCAGCTCAAGCGGGTCGCTATCGACAGTCTCGCGGCGCATCATCGTGTTGAACCACTCTCGCCGGGCCTTGATATGGAGTCGCTGCGCACGCGCCTGCCGTATGAAGTGAGCGCGCGGGCTTTTCGCGCGCTCGTCGACCGTCTTTCTCGCGAAACTGATATTGTCCGAGAAGAAAGCATCCTTCGGCTCAAGAGTCACAAGGTGCAGCTTGGTGGCAGGATTGGGCAAGTAGCGGACCGGATCGATCAATTGTTGACCCTGGCGGGCTACCATCCGCCGGACCTGAAACAGCTCGCCGAGGCGCTCAAGCTACCGGTTACGGATTTGCCGCATCTCAGAACGGTGCTGTCAGCGATGGAACGAGAGGGGCGCGTAATCAAGATCGCGACCGATCTCTATTTTGGCAAGGCGCCATTCGAATCGGCGAAGTCACGGCTGACAGAGCGTCTTGCCGCTGATGGTGAGATTACCGCGGCCACCTATCGCGATGTGCTCAATGCCTCGCGCAAATACGCTATTGCCCTGCTCGACCATTTCGACCATAGCGGAGTGACCACAAGGATCGGCGACGTCAGGAAGCTGCGCACCCGCCAATGATCGGACAAGCCTGCTTAAAATAATAGGACAAGCCTCCTGCCTGTGGCCGATGGATGTGGGGGACGGCCTTTCCAAGATGTCGTCTGGAGCGGCTGGAAAGCCGGTCGCACTCTGCGCGGGCGCCACCTTCCGCCGAAACCACCATCGCCTCGCTGCCGTACTGAATAGAGAGAGCTAACAGGCTCCTATGGAGGTAAGATTCAGATGATCGAGAAACGTGCATTTGTGGCGGTAGCGGGGTCGGTCCTGATGCTTGCAGCTACGTCCGGGCTGGCGCTGGCGCGTGGTTTTGGGGGGCCCGGCGGAGGCGACCATGACATGTGGCTGCTCGCTCGCGCTGCCGGGTTGAATCGCAGCCAGATCGCGTCGGCATTCGAGAATGACGCGAACCTCAAAACTGATCGCGCCAATCTCAAAACCACCCATGAGGCGATGATGTCCTGCCTGGTTTCGGGAAAGGATTGCACCAGCCAAATCTCATCTTTTTCCAATGCGCTGCAGACGATGGCGCAGGAGCGGATGACAGTGTGGCAAAATCTGTTCAAGACCGCGCCCAATCAGCCGCAGGCGTCGAAAGTTTACTCTCAGTTGAATCAACTGCATTCGGAGAAAAAGCAAATTATCCAGAGTGTGCTTGGTTCCAAGGATGGCGAAGGCAGTCCCGCGAACGGCACCACCCCTTCCGACGGCTAACTGCTGGTTAGCATCGTAACGCTCGCTGACACGGGAGCGTCCGCGCTCCCGTTTTCGACTAACACTCGCTAATCGTTTCTGTTCACTGTCATCCGCATGGCCAGGATTACAGGCTAAAGCCTGTGCCGCTTCAAATCGCAGAGGCTCACCGTCGATCGGTGCCCGCTGGTGCACAATGCGATGGTATTGTGCATAATGCGGCGAACTTGCTCGTCGGAGGTGCGGCCTTGCCCACCCTGTATCGTGCCGAAGTTATTGGTTCACTGCTGCGGCCTGCTTACCTGAAGGAAGCGCGACTGCAATGGGAAGGCGGCCACCTCAGCACGCGCGACTTCAAGCGTATTGAGGACCGTGCCGTAGATGAGGCCCTGGCCCTTCAGGAGCAGGCCGGGGCCGACGTCGTGACCGACGGTGAGATGCGGCGGACTCATTTTATTGCACCGCTCACAGATGTCATTTCTGGGGTCACGCCGATTCCGGCCTTTAAACGAGTCTGGAAACTTCAGTACGCGGTAGTCGACAAGATCCGCCGTCTCCGTACCTTGACCGGCGAGGAATTCACATACGCTCGTTCCCGTGCACGCCAACCCCTTAAAGTCACCCTGCCCAGTCCGCTGATGATGACACTCCGATGGTCTCTGCAGTACTCGCGCGACGCCTATCCGGACCCGTTTGATCTATTCACTGATGCGGCTGAAATCGTGCGGCAGGAGGCGCAAGAACTCGCCGCGCTCGGCTGCGAATATATTCAGATTGACGCGCCGGAACTTGGGATGTTGTGCGACCCGGAGCGCCGTCGGCAGGACTTCGCCAATGCCGGTATCGATCCCGACCGTCTCCTCAGCGACGGGATCGACCTCCTCAACTCCGTCGCCGCTGTGCCGGGCGTAACCTTTGGTCTTCATCTCTGCCGTGGCAACAATCGCGGTTACTACGTCGGCGAAGGCGGCTACGAAGCGGTGGCCCGGCAGGTATTCAGTCGCGCCCGTAATTTCCTGCTGCTGCTGCTTGAATACGACGATTGGCGTTCGGGGTCGTTTGAACCGCTGCGCGACATCCCGCCGGACAGAGGGGTTGTGCTGGGGCTGATTTCGACCAAACGAGCAGAGTTGGAATCGGCCCAATCGGTCGTCGCTCGGATTGAAGAAGCGGCGCGGTACTATCCGCGCGAGCAGCTCGCGCTGTCGACGCAATGCGGTTTCGGCACTGTCTGGGAAGGAAATCCCATCAGCGAGGCAACCGAGGCCGCGAAATTGCGGCTGGTCGCCACCGTTGCGCATCAAGTTTGGCCGCGCGGCGCAACATCCATCTGATCCGTCGCAAACGCTCAGGATGACAGAACAAAGAGCGCTATCCATTTGTCATTCCGAGCAGGTTACGCGGCGAGGCCGCGGCACGGCACGCCAGGAAATAACCGCCTCGACTCCCCCGAGAGCGAACAGTCGGCGAATGTGGCGGTTATCTCCTTAGGAGCGAAGCAGAGGAATTAACGCCAGGCGGAAGCGGCGATAATGCACGCTGGCGCGAAAGCCTGTTTGAGCCGGCAAGCTCTCCACCGAACTCCGCAGAACTTGGGCACGAATCTCACACTCAAGAAACCAGAGGCGGCAATTCCTTAAATCCCAATTCCTTCTCGCACCATCTGGCAAGCGCCAGGAGGCGGCCCTCAGCGAACGCGGCGCCGACGAGTTGTACGGCCATCGGCAGGCCTTGGCCACTCAGTCCCGACGGTAGCCCAACAACCGGATTTCCGCTCATACTCCAGGGATTGTTGAAAACCGGATCGCCGGTGGAATCGAGGCCGGCTGGCGCGGTGAAATTGGTCGACGGCACCAGGATCGCATCGTAATGCTGGAGAATCACCGCGACCTCGCGGCGAAAGCGGCGCTGCACCTCCAGCGAGTGGAGATATTTCACCGCCGGCGTAGTGAGTCCCTTCTCGAGGAATTCCACTGTTTTCGGATCGAATGTGCCGGGCCGGTTCTCCAGCGCCTCCTGATGATACGCCGCGGGCTCGGTCGCCAGGATAGTCCAGAAAGCCTTGCCAAGTTCGCCGAAGCTCGGCGGCGGCGGAATCTGCTCAACACGGGCCCCGGCATGGGCGAAGCGATCGGCCACCGCAATTACGTTTGTGCGAATCTCATCTGCTGCCGTTTCGATAAAGTCTCCGGTCATCAGCGCAATTGACGGCTGCGCGACCGATGCTTCGAACTGCTTGAGATAATCGGCCACCGGCATGATCGCGGAGGTATGGTCGCGTGTGTCGAATCCGGCCAGCGCCTGCAGCATCAACGCCAGATCGTTAACCTCGCGCGCGATTATGCCCGGATGGTCGGTGCTGTAGGCAAGCGGTATCATCCCAAATGCGCTGACTCTGCCGTAGGTCGGTTTGAATCCGACTACCCCGCAGTAGGCCGCGGGCCGAATAGTGGAGCCGCCGGTCTGCGAGCCGATCGCCGCCGGGCACATCCGCGCCGCGACTGCCGCGCCCGAACCGCTGCTGGAACCGCCTGGGGTGTGTGCGAGATTCCACGGATTGCGGGTCGGCGCCGGTGCCATTAGCGCGAACTCGGTGGTAGCCGTCTTGCCGAGAATAATGGCGCCGGCCTGCCGCAGCCGCTCGACCACCGCTGAATCGTACTGCGGAACGAATTCCGCCATCGCGGAGTGGCCGGCGGTGGTCCGCATTCCGGCTGTATAGAAGATGTCTTTTATTCCGACTGGGACTCCGTGCAAGGGTCCGCGAAAAGTACCCCCAATCGCCTCGTCGCCCAGCAACTTTGCCAGGCGCAATGCGCCTTCTCGATCAATCGTTACCCAGGCCTTAAGGTCGGGTTCTAGGCGGTCGATTTGCTTGAGGCACGATTCCAGCAACTCCAGCGGCGACATCTCGCCGGCTCGAATATGCCGAACTGCTTCGCTCAGCGACAGTAGGCATGGTTCAATCGTCATGGTCAGCTCCTTGCGAGATTAGTGGGGCAGGCGTCCCTGCCTGCCGACGATGCGCGTTGCGCGCCACCATCGATTGGTGAAACCTCGCGCCCTGCCCGCCGCGCCCTGCGGTCGGTCATCAGTTGCGGCACACGTGAAATTCCGTTCGATTTGCGTTATTTCTCCGTCCGATCGGCGGAAAAAATCAATCGGGAGAGGTAGTCCGATGCGTCTCTCAGGCAAAACCGCACTGATAACAGGCTCCAGCTCGGGGATCGGGCGCGCGATCGCGCTGCGGTTCGCACACGAAGGCGCCGACGTGGTGATAAATGGCCGGGACGAACGAAAAATCGCGTCGGTGGTCAAGGAGGCCGAAACCAATGGCCGCCGGGTGCTCGGGCTCCGCGCCAACGTCGGCAACGCGGCCGAATGCCGCACGATGATCGAGCGGACGCAATCAGAATTCGGGCATCTCGATATTTTGGTCTGCAATGCTGGGGTGTTTCATCATACCCCTTTCCTGAAGATGTCCGAGGAGGAATGGGACGAGGTGCTGACGATCGACTTGAAAGGCATATTCAACTGCGTTCGCGCTGCGATCGCGCAGATGGTCGACCGTAAGTGGGGCCGGATTATCGCCGTCACCGCGACCTCGGGCGTCGTCGCGCCACCGCAGATGGCGCATATCGCTGCGGCCAAAACCGGAGCTCATGGCTTGATGAAGTCGCTCGCCGCAGAGTTTGCCTCGTCGGGGATAACCGCCAATGTGATTGCACCGGGATTAGTGAATACGCCTATCCTCGGAAACTTCAGCGAGCAGGCGTTGCAGGAGTTTGCCAGCAGAGTGCCGATCGGGCGGATCGGCCGTCCTGAGGAGATTGCCGAGGCGGCGTTGTACTTTGCTTCGGAGGAAGCGGCCTACGTCACCGGCCAGGTGCTCAACATGAGCGGCGGCGCTGTGATCGCCAACGGCTAACCTGAGCGGTGCGCAGGCCCCGCGGAATCCCGGGTGTGGTATTGTAGGCAGACGTGCTACGCTCTACGTTTCCTTTCTCGACAGGGGCGGCGTACCCAAGTGGTTAAGGGAGAGGTCTGCAAAACCTCGATGCAGCGGTTCGAATCCGCTCGCCGCCTCCAAAGCACCGTTCAATCTCGCTGTCAGCCGAGACCGACCGAAATCTACCCAGGCGGTAACAATTCATTGGGATGATGGGCGTCAAGCCGCTCGGCGACCTTGAACAAGCCGTGCTGCTTTGAAAAGACGCATCTGATGGCTGGCTCCTTCACAAGGACCAATCGCCGCGATTATTCTGAGATTGCGGCTGAGGCGCGAGAGATGGGGGACGCTTACGTTAACGTTCCAACGATACCTCGATTTGGTTGCACGTTATCGGCTAGGTGATCTCGCAAGCTTGTTAGGTCTTTTAATCACGGTGGTTGGCTTTGGGCTAGCCCTAAGGCGAGTTCGAAAATCAGAAAGAGCATCCGAGCAGGCACGCCGAGCCGGCGACTCTGTGAGACAACAGATCCTCGAG
>WNFC01040952.1_pt1 | contig 11713 bp, 7 predicted proteins | sample 5400541 | NCBI WGS metagenome assembly WNFC01 (sample SAMN13153342, study PRJNA577476) | soil metagenome | isolation source: 120 cm saprolite under Douglas fir tree site 2 hole 2 replicate 1 | place: USA:California | collected 2015-04-18 | reverse complement strand
CGGTGTCGGGGCCCCCGGACGAAGTCTCGCGGGCGGTGCAGAGGCTGGAGCTGATCGCCGACACGTACCTGTCGGTGGGGACCCCGGTGCAGCTCGCGGCGGGACAACTGCTGCGCGGACGGCACGACTTCCAGCGCCGCGTGCTCGACCGGGTGCGAGGAAACCGCGCCGCGCTCCTCCGCGCCCGCTCGCCGGACGCTCCATGGGACGTGCTGCCGGCGGAGGGCGGCTGGTCCGCCGTGCTCTCGGTCCCGCGGTCCCGTGGCGAGGAGGAGTGGGCGCTCGCGCTGCTCGAGGCGGGCGTGCTGGTGCACCCCGGGTACTTCTTCGACTTCCCCGCCGGCGCGCACCTCGTCGTGAGCCTGCTCGCGCCCGAGGGCGAGCTCGCGCGCGCCGCGCAGGCGATCGCGCGCGTGCTCCAAGGCGCCTGAGCCGGCGGCGGCCGCCTCACCTCCGCGCCGCCAGCGCGCCGCGGAGGAGCAGCAGGAGGTCCGCGCGCCTGGCGTCGAGCACGATCCCGCCCGAACCCCCGCCGCCCGCGAGGTAGGCGAGCGGCAGGCTGCCGACCAGCAGCGTCCACTGGTTCACCTTGGCGGAAAGCAGGGTCCCGAGCGACGCGTCCTGGTGCCCGCGCAGCGCCAGGACGGCCGCGACCAGGAGCTCGGGCGACTCGGAGGCGAGCGGCGCGAGCCACTGGACGAGCAGGAATTCGTCGATCCCCAGCGTCTTGCCTCCGCTCACCAGCGCCTGGGCGAACGGCTCCGACGAGAGCAGCACGATGGCGGTCGCGGCGACGAACATGCAGATGACGACCGTCCGGCGCTTGCGCTTGGGCAGGCTGCCGATGGCCTCGGCGACGCCGACCAGCGCCGGCTCGCGGCGCTCTCCCTGCGCGGCGCGCCACAGGTACAGGCCGAAGAGCAAGAGGAGCACGGCCGAGTCGTAGAGCGCGAGCCGGCGCGTGAACGGGATGATCAGCGAGTAGAGGCTGGCCAGCCCGAGAAAGCGCAGCTCCATCCGCCGCCCTTCGTGAAGCTGCAGCGACCTGGCGGGCTCGCCGCGCCTGCGCGCCCCCCAGGCGAACAGGACCACGACGAACGGCCAGCCGAGCCCGAGCAGCAGCCGGTTGCTCCCGGTCATGTTCGCGGCCGCGTACTGCGCGTTCTGCGGGATGTGCCCCGCGCTCCAGGCGAAGTACAGGTCGACGGCGTACTCGGGAAGCACGGCGATGACGGCGAGGATCGCGGTGGCGAGGCTGCCCGAGATGTCGTGCTGGGCGGCCTCCGCCGCCCACACCAGCAGGAAGGCCGAGGCGACGATCGCGGCGCCGAACACCGGGATGGCGACCGGCGGCGCGAGATGGACGCCGGCGAGGCGGAGCGCGACCGCCGGAATCGCGAAGGCTGCGGCGGCGCCCACCTTCATGGATGTCCGCACTCGGCTCTCCTCGATGGGTGTCGGGCGGTGACGCCCGGAAGCCGCGCCAAGTAATGGCAGGGGCGCGCGCTGTCAACGGCATGGTAAACGCAACTGTGTTGCATCTTCGCTCGCGCCGCCGTACCTTGCCCGGCATGCCGGCGTCTTTCTCCTCCCGCGCGGAGGCGGCCCTGCGGCGGCGCGGGGGGCGGATGACCCGCAGCCGCCGCGCCCTCCTCGACCTCATCGAGAGCGACCCGCGCCCTCTCGGCCCGCGCGAGCTGCACCGCGAGCTGCGCCGCCGCGGGACGCCCATGGACCTCGTTTCCGTGTACCGGAACGTCGCCGCGCTGCTCGAGCTGGGGCTGCTCCACCGGGTGCTGGGATCCACCGCCGTGCGGCCGTGCGCCGGGCGCGAGCCCCGCTGCCACCACGCGGTGGTGTGCACCGGCTGCGGCAGCGCCCGCGAGTTCCATTCGCGCCCCCTGGAGCGCGCCCTGGCCGGAGTGCGGCGCGCGACCGGGTTCAGCATCCAGGAGCACCTCCTCGAGCTGCGCGGGCTGTGCGCCGCGTGCATGGGCCACGCGTGATCGAAGGCCTGCTCCTCGCCGCGGGATCGGCGCTGCTCGGAGGGGCGCTGGCGCTCGCGGCGCGCCGGCACGGGGTCCTGCTCGAGCTGACGCGCACGTTCGCGTTCACCGCCGCCGCGGGGGTGGTCGGCTTCCATCTCCTCCCCGAGGTGCTGCCGCTGTTGGGCCCCACCGCGCTGCTCTGGATCGCCGCCGGTTTCGTGCTGCCCTGGCTGCTGGAGGTCGGGGCGCGCGCGCTCGGGCCCGAATTTCTCGCGCGCCGGGGCATCCGGGGAATGCGCGTCGCCGCCGAGGTCGGGTTCGCCGCGCTCATCTTCCATTCGCTCTTCGAGGGGCTGGCGCTCCTGGCCAGCTTGCAGGGGCGCGACAACCGCACCGATCTGGAGATCGCCATCGTCGCCCATCACGCGCCGCTCACGGCGGCGGTGGCGCTGCCCTTCCTCGACCTGCTCGGCGTGCGCGCGACGCTGGTCCGCGTCGGGCTGGTGGCCCTGGCCGGGATCCTGGGCGTCATCGGAGGCAACCTCGTGCCGGGTCTGGCCTCGGGCGCGGACGCCGCGGCCGTGCAGCGCGCGACCGCGGTGGTGGCCGGCGCCCTCCTCCACGTCGTCGCCGACGAGATCCGGGAGCAGCGGTTCTCCTCGACCGCGGCGCGGGCGCTGGATCTGCTCGCCGCCGCCGCGGGGTTGGCGCTGGTCGGGCTCGGCGCCTTCTTCGACGCCCGGACCACGCGCGGGATCCTCGAGTTCGCCAGGACCGCCACCGCGCTCGCGCTCGGCGTCGCCCCCGCGCTGGTGGCCTCGATCGCGGCGGAGGCGCTGGTGCGCCGCCATCCGCTGCTGAACCGGCTGCGCGCCCCGTTCGAAGGGTTGTTCGCGACCGGAGCGCTCCTCGGCTGGCCCGCGGCGGGCATCCGTGCGGCGCTCGCGGCGCTGCTCGTGGCCGCGCAGCGCCTCTGGGGCGGCGAGGCCGCGGTGGGCCCGCCCGCGCCTCTCCCCGACGAGCTCGCCCGGCGCGGTCCCTGGCTCCTGGCGCTGCTCTTCCTCGCCGCTTCGGTGGACGTGCTGGCGCCGCCGCGCTGGTTCGCGACCCTGGGTCTCGCCGGGGTCGTGCTGGTTGCCGCATCGATCGCCGTGGCTGCCCGGGCGAGCGCGTCGGGCGCCGCGCTGCTGGCGTGCGCGCTGGTCCACCGCGGGCTGCCCGCCGGGCTCGCGCTGCCGTTCCTCGCGCTCGGGGCCGTTCCTTTGCGCCGCGCATCCGCGGTGCGGTCCTTCCTCGTCGCCGTGCCCGCGTTCGCTGCGGCGCTCGCCGTGGGCGCCGCGCTCCAGCGCCTGCCGGTCTTGCGCGGAGCCGCACGAACCGCCGCGTCGGTGCTCGCGCGCGCGCAGGATCCGGTCGCGGCGCAGCTCGCGGCCGCTCCCACCGCAACGGCGTGCGCGGCGTTCCTCTTCGCGCTGGCCCTGGCCCTCGCGCTCCGCTCCGGGGTGCGCGGGTGGTTCGCTCCGTTCCGGCACGCGGACGGGCACGATCATGAGGAGCATGGGCACGAGCACGCCCCCGCCGGGGCGCGCTGAAGCGCTCTACAGCACCCGCACGCCTTGCGGCGTACCCACCAGCACCTCGGGCGACGCCGGGCAACGCCTGCGCGACGCGCCGGAGCGTGCTGCTCCAGCCGAACGAGAGCACCGCGATCGGCAGCCCGCGCGTCGTCCCCAGCCGGGGGACCAGCTTGGCCTCCTCGATCACCAGGACGCGCCTGCGCGCGGCGAGCGCCACCAGCTTCTCGCGCACCATCGCGCCCCCTCCGCCCTTGAGCGCCTGCTTCTGGGGGTCGATCTCGTCGGCGCCGTCGATGCAGAGGTCGAGCTCGGGAGTCTCCTCGAGCGTGGTGAGCGCGAGGCCCAACGAGCGGCAGAGGGCCGCGGTGCGTTCGGAGGTGGGGACGCCCCGGATCTTGAGCTTGCGGCGGGCGAGCGCCTCGAGCGCAGCCGCCGCGGCACGGCCGGTCCCGTAGCCGAGCGTCATCCCGTCCCGCACCAGCGCGGCGGCGGCCTCGCCCGCTGCGCGCCTCTGTCCGTCGACGTTCACAGTCCCACCATCCGTAAGGAGAGGCGCGCGACGCCGCCGATCAGCAGCATCAGCGCCGGGTTGAGGGGAAAGCGCGAAAGCGTCAGGGCCACCGCGACCGCGATGCCGATCTCCGACTCGCCGGCGAGCTGGTCGCCCAGCGCGATGGCGGCCGCCGCCATCAGCCCCAGCACGGCGGGAGTGAGGCCGCGCAATCCGGCGCGGACGAAGCGACGCGAGCGCAGCCGGTCCAGCGTGCTGCCCGCGAGCACCACCAGGAGGAACGGTGCGGCGAAGATCGAGGCGGTGGCCACGACGGCCCCCAGGAGGCGATGCCGGAGGTAGCCGATGAAGGTGCCCAGGAGCAGCACGGGTCCGGGGGTCAGCTTGCCGATGGCGACCGCGTCGGCGAACTGCCGATCGGTCAGCCAGCCGCGCGTGTCGATGACCGACTTGAGGTGCGGGACGATGGCGAAGCCGCCGCCGTACGCTCCCAGGCCGGTGCGGAAGAAGGTCAGTCCCATCTGCAGCAGGTCCCCGTCGACTCCAGTGAGCCGCGCGGCCGCGAGGACGGAGAACACCGCGGCCGGCCAGGGCGAGGAGAGCGGCTCCGGCGGCTTTGGGGACGTCTCCGGGGGCTTGGGAGACGTCTCCAGGGGCTGGCCTTCTTCGGGCAGCGCGACGGGCGGCTCCTGGTCGCTCTTGCGCCGGCGGCGGACGCTGGCGAGGCGCGCCCGCTTGGTCCCCAGGTCGACCGCGAGCCCCGCCGCGATGGCGACCAGCACGATCTCGCCGGGGGGCGCGTTCCCCACGGCGCTGAAGAGCAGCGCCAGCGCGGCGACGCCCATCTGCCAGAGGCGGCTCACGCTGGTGCGCACCATCTTGAGCGTGATGCTGGCGATGATCCCGACCACTGCGGCGTTGAAGCCGCCCAGCACCGTGGCCAGGTCCGGCGTGGTGCCGAAGCGCACGTACGCCCACGCGAGCGCCAGCACGCAGGCGAATCCGGGCAGCACGAACCCGACGTAGGCGGCCAGGGCGCCGCGCCCGCCGCCGAAGCGCAGGCCTATGTAGGCGAGCGAATTGGCGGACGCGCCGCCGGGGAGCATCTGCGCCACCGTCACGGTGTTGGTGAGCTCGCGGTCGGTCAGCCAGCGCTTCCGGGTCACCACGTAGGCCTGGATGTTGGCCAGGACGCTCAGGCCCCCGCCGAATCCGATTGCGCCGAGGTAGAGCCCGGCGCGGAGGAGGTCCGTGACGCGCGGGCGAGAGCGGGCGACCGGCGGGTTGGCCGCGAGCTGCGGAGTCGCCACGTGGCCGTCCATCCGCGGCCAGTATAGAAGACTCCGCCTGTGGCGCACTTCCGGCCGGGAATGAAGGTCCTCCACCACGCGCAGCCGGGATGGGGCGTGGGACACGTGACGGCGGTGTCGGAGGACGCGCCGCGCCTGTCGGCGGAGTTCCCCGGCCGCGGCGAGGTGATCCTCTCCTCGCGGGATCCGCAGCTGGTGCGCTTCCGCTTCGCTCCCGGCAGCCCCGTCCTGCTCGCGGACGGCAGCGCGGCGCGCGTGCTCCGGCCTCTGCCCGGGGGCGCGGGCGATTTCCACCGGTACACGGTGGAGACCGAGGGCAAGAAGCCGCAGGTGCGCAGCGAGGCAGACCTGCGCGCCGTGCCGCCGCGGGCCGGGCCCGCGGAGCAGCTCGCGTCGGGACGCTGGGGCGCGCCGGAGGACTTCGAGCTGCGCGCGGAGGCGGTGCGGCTCGATCTGGAACGGCGCGCGGACGCGCTGGGCGCGCTCTTCGCCAGCCGCGTGTACGTGAAGCCCCACCAGGTGTCGGTGGCGCACCACGTGCTCTCCGCCGCGCAGCCGCGGTTCGTCCTCGCCGACGAGGTGGGGCTGGGGAAGACGATCGAGGCGGGCCTGGTCCTCTCGGCGCTGCTGCACGCCGGCCTGGTGCGGCGCTGCCTGGTGGTGGCGCCCTCGCACCTGACGGTGCAGTGGCTGGCGGAGCTGTTCCACAAGTTCAACCTGCTGTTCACGCTGATGGACCCCGACCGGGCCCGCGACGCGCGCCAGGAGGAGCCCGATCCGGACGCGCCCGGCTCCCCCTGGGCGCGGCACAACCTGGTGGTCACCTCCCTGGAGTGGCTCTCGCGCGCCGGCAAGGAAGCGGAGGAGGCGGCGGAAGCCGGCTGGGACCTGGTGGTGTTCGACGAGGCGCACCACCTGCGCGGCGCGCGCGCGTACGAGGTGGCCAACGCGCTGTCGCGCAGCTCCTGGGGCCTCTTGCTGCTCACTGCGACGCCGCTGCAGCTCGATCCCGGCGAGTACCACGCGCTCCTCCGCCTGGTGGATCCGGCGCCTCCGGCCAGCGAGGAGGAGCTGCGGACGCGCCTCGCCCGCCAGGGCGACCTCGCCGCCGAGGTGCGCGCGCTCCTGGCCGGCGACTCGACCGCGGCGCGGCGGATCGCGGCGCTGTTCCCGGACGACCCGGAGCTGAAGTCGCAGGCGCATGCGCGCGGCCGGCTGCCCGGCGGCGCCGTCCTCTCCGGGCTCTTGAGGCACCTGGGAAGCTCGCCCCCGGCGCTCTCGGCGGCGCTCGCCGCGTCGGCGGACAAGGCGCTCCGGTCGCTCGCGCCGCGCGCTTCGGCGCTGGCGGCGGAGAACGACAGCAAGCTGCAGGCGTTCCGCGAGCTGCTCGAGGGCGAGGTGGCCGGCGAGAAAGTGCTGGTGTTCGCCGAGGCGCGCGAGACCATCGACTACCTGCGGCTCCAGCTCGCGAAGCCGCAGGGAAAGCGCAAGGGCATCGAGGCGCTGGCGTACGCCGGCGATCTCTCGCCGGCCGAGCGCGACAAGCTGGTGGCCCGCTTCCGCGATCCCGACGGGCCGCGCGTGCTGCTCTGCACCGAGCTGGGCGGCGAGGGGCGCAACTTCCAGCACTGCCACGTGCTGGTGAATTACGATCTCGCCTGGAGCCCGGCGGCCATCGAGCAGCGCATCGGCCGCATCGACCGCATCGGGCAGTCGCGCGAGGTCCGCATCTTCGCCTTCCGGCCGGAGGGGACCCTCGCGGCGCGCGTCCTCGACCTGCTCGACGAGGCGGTGGGCGTGTTCCGCGAGCCGGTGGGCGGCCTCGATTACGTGCTCGAGTCGGTCGAGTCGGAGCTGACCGCTCTCGGGGCGCGTGCCGCCGACGACGAGAAGCTCTGGGAGCGCACCCTGGGCGCGCTCGCCGAACGCGTCGCGGCGGCGCGGGCCGAGGTGGTGCGCGCGGTGGACCCGCTGCTCGATCGGCGCAGCTGCGACCTGGACGCCGTCGGCGGACTCGCCCGGCGCGGGGCGGGCCGGCTGGGAGTGACGCTGGCGCCGGGGAACGAGCCCGCCGTGGCGCTGGCCGCGGTCGCGGACCATCTGGAGCGCCGCCTCGAGGTGGTCACCATCGAGGCGGCCAGGCGGGTGGGGCTCGCGGTGGACGTGGAGGTCGACGTCCTGCCCGGCGAGGTCTCCTTCCACGTCGGCCCCGAGCTGAAGGTGGACGCGCTGGCGGGATTCGACCTGTCGCGCGACCGCGTCGTCCTCGGCTCGTTCCGGCGCGCGGTCGCCGTCGCCCACGAGGAGCACGACTCGTTCGCCACGGGCCATCCGCTGGTCGAGGCGCTGTTCGGCTGGGTGCGGGACGGCGAGCTGGGCCGCGCGACGGTGTACCGGGCGCGCGTCCGCGGCGGATCCGGCGCCGCCCTCGACGCCCGCTTCCTGGTGACGCTGCCGGAGCCCGCCGACCTGGCGCAGGGAGCGAAGGTGCCGTCGCGGCGCGCGGCCCGGCACCTCGACGACGCGCTCATCCGCGTGGTCGCGCGGCTGGACGGCGGCGGGGCGCAGGTGTCCGACGAGCTGGCCGCGCAGCTCGATTCGGCGCGCAGGATCGAACCCGTGCCCGCGCCCGAAGGGGGGCCGCCGGCGCCGTTCGTGGAAGCGGTGGAGCAGGGCCTCGAGGAGGCGGAGGCGGAGGCGCGCCGCCGGCTGGCGAGGCTGGTCGCTCAGGCCAAGGACCGCGCCTCGGCGGAGCGCGACGCCTCGCTCAAGCGGCTTTCGCGCTGGCTGGCCCAGACCAAGGCGAAGCCCGCGCAGCGCGAGAAGGTCCTGCAGGAAGAGTCGCGCATCCACGACGCCGCCATCGCCGCCCTCGACGGCGCCCGCCTCGATCTCGACCAATCCGCCCTCGTGCAGTTGCTCTGACGGAGGAGGACCAAAAGAGTTTCAGGGGAGGGCGGGAGGAGCGGGAGGGTGGGAGTTGTTTTTCACAAAAAAAATTCTCCCGTTCTCCCGTGTCTCCCGCCCTCCCCTGAAACGAAGTAGTCGCTCTAGAGGCGGGTCAGCGCATGTTGTACGCGACGCCGATCAGGGTTTGCAGGCCGAACTGGGCGTTCGAGCCGGTGTGGTCGAGAGAGATCTCCGGCCCCATGCGGACGCGCGCGGTCACCATGAGGTTCCGGTCGACCATGTACTCGCCGCCCACGCCGAAGAGAGGTCCGAAGACGACGCCGAAGGGATTGGTGAAGGAGAGCAGGACCGGGATCTCGGCGCCCGCGTCCAGCGTCACGGAGTCGCTCACGCGGGTGCCCACGACGATGCCGAGCGGGCCGCCCACGCCGAACAGCGTCGAGCCGTGGTTCGAGTACAGCGTGAGCCCCGGCGAAGCCTGCAGCACCACGTTGATGCCGCCGCTCGGGTCGTCGGTCATGCGGTACCGGTAGGGGACCTGCAGGTCCACGCCGGTGAGGCTGGTGGTGGTGTTCATGAACCCGTAGTTGAAGTTGATGCGCGCGCCGACGTCGGTCCGCTCGTTCGCGCCGTGCACGTAGGTGAAGCTGATGCCCGGCCATCCCGCCTCGGCTTGCACCACGCTGTTGCCCGAGCCGGCGGTGCGCCCCGCGGTGGCGCTCCAGGCCGTGTCTCCGATGGGGATGATAGTGCCCGCCGTCCCCGGATACTGTTCGACCTGCGCGCGCGCCGCTCCCGCTTCGAGGAGCAGCACGGCTGCCGCCCACCACAGAATCTTCCGCATCGACACTCCTCCGATCCTCGGGAAGGGTACGCAGCCACCCGTCCCGCGGCAATGGGGTGCGGCGCCGCCCGCCACTCGTCCGCTGCGTCCCGAGTCCCTTGATCTTCCGGCCCCGTCTTGTAGGGTGCCCGCACCATGCAGGTCCTCGCCGGAGACGTCGGCGGCACCAAGACGCTCCTCGCGATCGCGGAGGTCGGCGAGGCTGCGGGACCCGCGGGCAGGCCCTCGATCGAGCTGCTGGAGAGCCGCCGATTCGACAGCCGCCAGTACCCTGGCCTGGGGGCCATGGGCCGCGCTTTCGCGCAGGAATTGGGACGGCCCCTTCCGCGGCACGCCGCGTTCGGGGTCGCGGGGCCCGTGTCTGGCGGCCGCTCGCACACCACCAACCTTCCCTGGATCCTCGACGAGCGCGAGCTGGCCGGAATCTGGGGAATCGAGTCGGTGCGGCTTGCGAACGACTTCCACGCGCTGGCGCTCGGGCTCCCGGCGGTGAAGCAGGCCGACCTGGTGACGCTCAACGAGGGGGTGCCGGATCCGAGCGGGCCCTGGGCGCTGATCGGCGCAGGGACGGGACTGGGCGAGGCGATCGCGGTGCTCGATGCCTGCGGCCGGCGGGAGGTGCTCGCCACCGAAGGCGGCCACAGCTCCTTCGCGCCGCGCGACGAGATGGAGATTGGCATCCTCCGGTTCCTCTTGCGCCGCTACGAGCACGTCTCCTGGGAGCGGGTCGTGTCGGGAGACGGGCTGGTCAACATCGCGGAGGCGCTCGCGCACGAAAGCGGAGCGCCGCTCCCCCCGCACGTGGCGCAAGCGGCGCTCTACTCGCGTGGCGACGCGCCGGCCGCGATCACCGCGGCGGCGCGCGGCGGCGCTCCCCTCTGCCGGCGCGCCGTGGAGACGTTCTGCACCCTGTACGGAGCGGAGGCGGGCAACCTGGCGCTCAAGGCGCTGTCCACCGGGGGAGTGTACGTGGCGGGCGGCATCGCGCCGAAGATCCTGCCCGAGTTGCGGGACGGCCGGTTCCGCGCCGCCTTCCTCGCCAAGGGGCGCATGCGGCCGGTGCTCGAGGCGATCCCCGTGCAGGTGGTGCTCGACCCGAACACCACGGTGCTGGGCGCCGCCGCGCTCGCCGCGGACGAAGCAACCCTTCTGCCCCAGACGCGTCACACACCTGCGACCATTCCCTAGGGAACACATGCCCATCCTGAAGCCCGAGCTGGAGAAGAAGGCCATCGACACCATCCGCTTCCTCGCGGTGGACGCCGTGGAGAACGCCAACAGCGGCCATCCCGGCATGCCGATGGGCGCGGCCCCCATGGCCCACGTGCTGTGGACCCGGCACCTGCGCTTCAATCCCAAGGTTCCCCGCTGGCCCAACCGCGACCGGTTCGTCCTCAGCGCGGGCCACGGCTCGATGCTGATCTACGCGCTGCTGCACCTGTCCGGGTTCGACGTGGCGATCGAAGATCTCAGGAAGTTCAGGCAGCTGCACTCGAAGACGCCTGGCCATCCCGAGTTCCGCGACACCCCCGGCGTCGAGGCGACCACCGGACCGCTCGGGCAGGGCATCGCCAACGCCGCGGGCATGGCGCTCTCGCAGAAGATGCTCGCCGCGCGCGTCGGCGCGGGGCTGATCGACAACTACGTCTACGGCATCTGCTCCGACGGCGACCTGATGGAAGGCGTCTCGGCGGAAGCTTCGTCCCTGGCGGGTTTCCTGAGACTCGGCAACCTGATCTTCCTCTACGACGACAACCGCGTCTCGCTCGCCGGCCATACCGACGTGACGTTCACCGAGGACCGGCTCGAGCGGTACGAGGCGTACGGCTGGCACACCCAGCAGGTCGAGGACGGCAACGACACGGAGGCGATCGACCGCGCGATCCGCGCGGCGAAGGAAGAGAAGGATCGTCCCAGCCTGATCGCGGTGCGCACGGTGATCGGCTACGGCTCGCCCAACAAGGCAGACACGCACGAGGCGCACGGCTCGCCCCTGGGGAAGGACGAGGTCAGGCTGACCAAGCAGAGGCTGGGATGGCCCCAGGAGCCGACCTTCCTGGTCCCCGACGAGGTGCGCGCCCTGTGGGCCGCGCGCGTCGAGGAGCTGAAGAAGGGCTACGACGCCTGGCAGCAGAAGCTCGCGCAATGGCGCAAGGACCCGGCCCACGCGCGGCTGTGGGACCAGTACGCCAATCGCGAGGTGCCGCGCGATCTCCCCGAGCAGCTCGCCAAGGTCGTCGCGAGCACGGCCGCGCCGGAGGCGACCCGCAAGGTGTCGCAGGCGGTCATCCAGAAGGTGGCGGAGCTGGTGCCCAACCTGGTGGGCGGCTCCGCCGATCTCGACCCCTCGACGTTCACGTACATCAAGGACGGCGGCGACGTGAGGCCGGGCGAGTACGGCGCCCGCAACATCCACTTCGGGGTCCGCGAGCACGGCATGGGCGCGATGGTGAACGGCTTCGCCTACGACGGGTTCTTCATCCCGTTCGGCGCGACGTTCCTCCTCTTCAGCGACTACATGCGGCCCCCCATCCGGCTGGCGGCGCTGTCGAGGCTGCAGAGCCTGTTCGTCT
>WNFC01007899.1_pt1 | contig 11714 bp, 9 predicted proteins | sample 5400541 | NCBI WGS metagenome assembly WNFC01 (sample SAMN13153342, study PRJNA577476) | soil metagenome | isolation source: 120 cm saprolite under Douglas fir tree site 2 hole 2 replicate 1 | place: USA:California | collected 2015-04-18 | reverse complement strand
CCGCAATTCCGACCGCGGATGAGGCCGGACTGCCGGGATTCTACTCGTCGCTCTGGTATGGGCTTTGGGCGCCCAAGGCCACGCCGAAGCCTGTCATCGACAAGCTCAATGCAGCGGTCACCGATGCCTTGGCTGATCCGGGGGTGCAAAAACGGCTGGCCGATCTGGGCCTCGAAATTCCCCCGCATGACCAGCAGACGCCCGAAGCTCTCATGATTCTGCAACGCGCCGAGATCGAGAAGTGGTGGCCGATAATCAAGGCAGCAAACATCAAGGGCGAGTGACGATTGGCCCCGGCGCAAATAGCCGCCGACTTACCGCACTGCCAAAGTCGGCAGAGGCGAGCCAGAAGCGAACTTGCGCGCAGCAGAAATACTGGAGACGCTGATCGTGCTTCCGGACCAGAAATCGCCTATCATTGCTGTCCGTCTGGGGTTCATTTGGCGAATGCCAGAATAAGAAGTGCGCAGCCGGATCGGGACGGGCAATGCTCATGAACGGGAGATTACCGATGTATATGCAGCGGGAGTTCCGTCTATTTGTAGCAGTGGCAACGGCGGCTGCGATGCCCGCCATGGCGCAAACGCCTTCCGGGGTCGGGCCGGCCGGCAGCGAAGCGCACCGCGCCGCATCGTTTCCGGACTTTTCCCGCGTATGGACTCATCCCGCCTTTCCTTGGTTCGAGCCGCCCGCATCGGGCCCTGGCCCGATAACGAACTTGTCGCGCTGGCCGGAGCAGCGGCCCCAAACTGAGGGCGGTTCGGCCGCTTTGCCTGCCAGCAAGGTTGGTGTCAGCAACTACGACCAACTGGTCGGGGATTACAAAAGTCCGATCTTGCAGCCCTGGGCGGCAGCGGTGGTAAAGCGATTCGGCGAGATGTCGCTTGCCGGCATTACTTTTCCGAATCCTTCGAACCAGTGTTGGCCCTCGCCGATGCCGTTCATTTACAAGTTGGGTACGATACAGATGATGCAGCAGCCGGACAGGATCACGATCTTGTACGGTGGCTATAATAACGAAGTGCGCCGGGTGCGCCTGAACGAGCCCCATCCGTCGCCGCTAAAGCCATCCTGGTACGGAGATTCCGTCGGCCATTATGAGGGCGACACGCTTGTGATCGACACCGTCGCCGTCAAGACCGATCGCAAGTATGCCATGATCGACTTGTTTGGTACGCCCTATACTGACAAATTGCACATCGTGGAACGCTATCGGCTGCGCGATTACGACGACGTAAAAGACGCACTGGAAAGGAACAATAAAGAGAATTGGCTGGTTAACGGCGATGTCTGGAGCGGGCACCGCAGCGACAAGTTCTTGCAGCTGCATGTGACGGTCGAGGATGAAGGTGTGTTCACGGCGCCCTGGACCGCGACCCTGACCTATGCGCCGGGGGGAGACCGAGTAGCGGAAAACGTCTGTGCCGAAAATCGGAACGAGTACTACAACAACAAGGAGTCGGACGTTCCGAAAGCCGAGAAGCTGGACTTCTGAAGGGTAGCGGACGGGGGTTCGGTCTATTGTGACCGCTATGGGTTAAGGGCTGCCTGCCGGGCCACCGACTCACGCGGCTGCTCGGGCCGATTGTGCTCATTGGCCGACGTTCGCAGCAACGACTCGTGCGAGCACTAGACGTCAAAACATTGCGTCAATCTCGGCAGCATTCGTAGCTGGTGAAACGGTTACTATCTCGTGGCTAAACGTAACTGTGATACATGGCCGTGCCGCGCAGATCGATAGTGCCCGCCGTCCATATTGAGGCGATTTCCGACACGGAAAGCAGCCTATTCCAAATAGCGAGATGCGAGATCGCCCCCTTGTAACCTGTCGTTTGCGTCCCGCCGACGGTGACAAGACCCGACCCGTCTTGAGGATGTACATTAAAGTCGGCATACTTATCGGCAACTACGCGCTTCGCCTCGATCGCTTGCTTCCATAAGATGCAGCCCTTGGTGCGGTCGGTCGCCGAAATCCAGGGCTCCGCTTGCCCCACGACGAACACCCATTTGCCTAGCTCGATCGGCGTCTCGTCATTGGCGGAGACGCCGTATTCCATATAGGAACCGTTGCCTTGGCCTGCAGGAGAGCCCAAGTTGAAGGTGTAAAAAGAAAGCCGCGAATGACGATTTGGATTTGTCTGATTGTAGAGCCGCAGGACCCACTCGACATCAGCTGAAGGACTGACCGCCTTCTCTGCGAAATGAACGAACTGGTCGGTCTTTCCTGCAGTTTGCGCGTTGTCGAGTGTCAGCGGACAAATCCATGCGGCGACGGTTAATGCGTTCGCATAGGCGTGTGAGTATTTTGGATCGCTGTCGATCGTCAAATAGCTTCCCAATTCCCCATCGAAATAAGGAGCTTGCGACTTGCCGAACGGAATAACCGCGAGACTAACGCCTTGGGCAGGCACTGAGGCGTCATGAAGACTTAACTCGTCGTGGCACCAAGAGCCAACCAGATCGTCGAGCGGCCAGTAACTTGTTGGATTTGAGCTTAAAATCGCGACCTTTATGCTCATTATTTCCTCCAATAACTTTGTGAGAGGCCAGCGGCCGACGAGCATCCAGATCTGGACAACGTTGATGTGACTCGGCGTTCGACTTTGACACGCCATAATCGGGAGCGGGGGTAGTTTGAGGCTGCCCCTGGCACAGTCGCTGGTCCCAGCGCGGGATGATGGGCTACTTGATGCGGACGTCAAGACCAGCGGACCTCCGTTGCGGCGACGCACCGAAACGGACAGAGGCAGCATGCGCTTCCGCGCGCTTTGGCAAGGTGGTAGCGTGCGTACCGATCGCTGGTCAACAAGCGAACTGAGTTCAACACAGGGAGGCATCCATGAAACCACTGTTTCCAGCTTTATTGCTCGCCTCGACACTCGCAGCCGGGACGGCGTACGCCCAACCGTTCCCGTTCAATGAGGCAGGCGTGACCATGGGCCACTGGCATCTCGCCTCGCAAAATGCGGAAGCCAACAAGAAGATCTTTCTCGGCATGGGCGGCGAACTGATCAAGCGCGGCGACGCCGAGTCCGTCCGGTTCCCCGGCGTTCTGATCAATTTGACGCTCGGGAATGCGGCAGGGAACGGCGGCTCTCAAGGCTCGGTGGTTAACCACGTCGGCTTCATCGTCAATAACGTCCAGGACCAGGTGACCAAGTGGAAGGCCAATGGCATCGCGGTGCTGCCCGGTAGCAACGGCCGGCTTGATCAAGCCTATGTCGAGACGCCGGACGGTCTGCGCATCGAAATCCTTGAAGACAAGAACCAGGCGATGCCGATCCGCAATGAACACGTGCATCTGTTCCTACCAGAGGCCGAGATCGCGAAGGCGCAGGCTTGGTACGCGAAGACCTTCGGCGGCATGGCGGGCACCCGCAATAACCAGCCGGTCGTGGATATCCCAGGCGTGCAAATCCGGTTTGCCAAGGCCGACACGGCGCAGGCGTCGACCAAAGGCCGAGTGCTCGACCACTACGGCTTCGACGTGAAGGACCACGCGGCCTTCGTGAAGAAGATCGAAGCGGAGGGTATCAAGCTTGACGAACCGCCGCGCAAGAACCCCGCGACCGGCTCCACGATCACCTACATCACCGACCCGTGGGGCGCTCGCATCGAACTGGTTCAACGGGCGCCGTTCACTCAGTAGGCTTAAGCTTTCGGCGAGCGGAGCGTGCGCGTGTGCCGCTCACGAGTTGACCGATGTCGCGAAGGAGACTTTGTCCACAGGACCGGCAGACCTCGCAGTTGCTCGCCAGTCCCGCGCCCTAAAATGTGACTTTGCTAATCCCTCGTCTTGATCAGCGTGGCTGTCGTTCATGTGATTGCATATGCATACGTAAGCGAAATGTGAGGCACTTCACACTTTTTCCCCCAAAACCGTTACAAGCTGAAAACAACGCGCGCTCGAATACGGCTTCGGGTTCGCGAAGAGCAGGAGGGGAGCCATGGGGGAATGCCATCAAGACATCTCGCGCGTCGTAGCGATTGCGATTGCGGTCGGCATCCTCGCAAGCGTTGCAGGACTCGCGCGGGCGCAGCCCACCTCACTCGTGGTCGTGTACTCCGATCAGGGATGGTCGGCCGCCGACCGCGACACGTTCTATACAACCAGCCAGGGCTCCCGCATGATGCCCTACGCTTGGTTCAAGGCTTTGCGCCGCGCCGACAGCAATGAACTGTTCGCCGCCGACCAGCTGCAGCGCTATGGCTATCTCCCGAACGACCGCTCGAAGAGCAATCCGGAAGGTTTGCCGATCGGCTTCGTGATCGATGACAACGCGGCGACCGGCGACATCGGCATGACCTGCGCCGCTTGCCATACCGCGCAACTCGAATATCAAAAGGACGGCAAGACCTACGCCCTGCGTCTCGACGGGGCGCCCGCCAACGCAGATTTCCAGCAATTTCTCGCCGACCTCACGGCCGCCGCGCGAGCTACCTCGATGCAGCCGGACCGCTTCAATGCGTTCGCGATGGTGGTGCTTGGCAACGGCTATTCAACTGCAAGGGCGGCCAAGCTCAAGACCAGCTTCGATACGTGGGTGAAGCAGTTCGGCGCGTTTATGGATAAGAGCCTTCCCGCGTCCCCCTGGGGGCCGGGGCGGCTCGATGCCTTCGGCATGATCTTCAACCGCGTCGCCGGCCGCGATCTCAGCCTTGATGCGAACTTCAAGGTCGCCGACGCACCGGTCAGCTACCCCTTCCTGTGGAATGCGCCCCAGCAGGATCACACGCAATGGAATGGCGGCGTGCCAAACGGGCTCTATATTCAGGGGCTCGGGCGCAATACCGGGGAGGTCTACGGGGTCTTCGCCGACTTCAAACCGAAAAAGGGCCTCCTCGGTATCGACTACCGCAAGAATTCCGCAGACTTCGCGGGTCTGCAAACACTTGAAGAAAAAATCGTGGCGCTCAAACCGCCAAAATGGCCGAGCGGCATCTGGCCCATCAAAAGCGAATTGCTCGCCCGCGGCAAGGAATTGTATGACGCCAACTGCGGTAACTGCCATGGTATCACCAATTCCACCGAGGTGCCCGGCGCGTGGATGACGCCAATCAAGGCGGTCGGCACCGACCCGAAGACGGTCAACAATGCCGAGCGCATGTCGGACTCCGGCTTGCTGGCCGGATCACCGATGCCGCCCCCGCCGCTCGGCGCCACCCTGGCCAACCCGGCCAAGACCCACGACATCCTCGCCAACGCGGTGGTAGGCAGCCTCTTCGACGAAGCGTTCAGCATTCCGATCACGCCCAACAAGATCGCGCACAGCGGCGTCTGGATTGCGGTGCGCAAGGACATCGATCGCCTCTTCCCAGGCGAGAATATCGGCAACCTGTTCAAAACCAAGCTCACCATCGCCAAAGCCATTGAAATCCAAGCCTTCGTGGCGGCACGGCTGCGCGGCAAGATGCTGGAACGGTTCAACGACATGTTCCGCAAGCCGACCTCAGCCGATCCGGGCGCCGCCTATGAGTCGCGGGTCTTGAGCGGAATCTGGGCGACCGCGCCATATCTCCACAACGGCTCGGTGCCGAACCTGTGGGAGTTGCTCACGCCGGCGAAGCAGCGCAAGGGGACCTTCATGGTCGGCAGCCGCACGTTCGACCCTCAGAAGGTCGGCTACGATACCGAACATTCGCCGTCCAAGAACGCCATCTTCGTCGCCGATCTCGCAAACGCCAACGGCAACGGAAATGGCGGCCACGAATACGGCACCGACCTCTCCGAGGCCGATCGCTGGGCCATCATCGAATATATGAAGACCATGTAAGCGCTGTTGATTGTCGCTCGGACGAAGTGCTTGCGGATCACAGACGCCGACAAGAGAGCTGGAGTCGAGGACTCCTACCGCAAGACGGTTGCGCAAGTTTAAGCGGCGCCGCCATTGCCCGGACGAAACTGATGCAATCGGGTAGGCGCGGAGCAGACGCTATCTACCCCGCACCCACAACCGACCTACACGCCGGAGATCTTTTATGCCTTCTTGATAGCCGGCACCGGCATTCCGGCTATCCTGAGGTTCACGGAGCCAAGGAAGTTCCAGTTGGTGAAATAGAGGGTCTTCCAATCCGGACCGCCGAAGGCGAGGTTGGTTGTCTGCGGCTGGCCGTGGACGATGCGTCCGAGCTTCTTGCCCTTCGGATCCAGAATCCAGATGCCACCCGAGCCGCCACAATAGACATTCCCAGCACCGTCCACCTTCATCCCGTCCGGGACACCGGGTTCGGTACCGCGGAGATCTGCGAACACGCGATCCGTCTGCCGGGCCAACGTACCATTTGGCGCCAAATCGAACGCGCGTATGTGCCCACGCCGCGTGTCGTTGATATAGAGGATGCTTTCGTCCGGCGAGAACGCGAGGCCGTTGGGAACGATGAAATCATCGACGAGCAGCGTCAGCGTACCAAGGTCAGCAGAGACCCGGTAGACGCCCTGATACGAGAGGTCGGTCTGGTCCGGGACCGCGTTTCCCCTCGGATCCGTGAAGTAGATCGCGCCGTCGGACTTCACCACGACGTCGTTGGGACGGTTCAAGCGCCGGCCCTGGAAGCTCGAGGCAATCACCGTGATGGTGCCATCGTGCTCTTCACGGATCACGCGACGGCCGGCACCCTCGCACGCGACGAGGCGGCCCTGGATGTCCCGCGTGAGCCCGTTAGCCCCGTTGGTCGGCTTCTTGAATTCCACCGTCCCCTGACCTGGCGTGTATTTCATTCGCCGGTTGCCATTGATGTCACTGAACAGAAGGTAGACGCCCTCCTTCCACCACAGCGGGCCTTCAGCCGGGCCGTTGTCGCCGCCGACGCCGTCGGCAAGCTGGCTGATTGGCTCGCCGGTGCCGATGATCTTGTCAAGTTCCGGCTCGAACTGTTCGATCCGTTTCACACTCTGTGCAGATGTGACACCGCAGAGGCTGGTGCCGAAGGCGGCGCCACTGGCCGCCGCTGATGCGAGCATGTGTCTGCGCGTCAGGCGAAAAGTCATGGATGATCCTCCCTTGTTATCGCCGTCATTATAGCGGCGAACACGTCGCAGTCAGCGGTGGCGCTGCGCAACTGTGCGAGAGATGAAGGAACGCCCTTCGAGTTCGGCGCCCGTCGGAGCGGGCCTCCTGGCCGAACAACGGCGTCAACAACAATAAGGCTGACAGCACGTAACGCTTAGCTTAGATTGTGCCGCGCCGGGAAGGCAAAGGCCAGCGGGTTACCGTTCCCGCTGGCAGCCGCCGCGGCCAACGCCCTTTTTTGAGAAACTGGCTTGTTCGGGAGGGTTCCATGTCGATTCGTACCGTGCCCGCCATCCTGGCGGCAGCTGTGTTCATGGCCTTCGGTTTTCCGCCGGCCAACGCCCAACAGAAGCCGCAGCCCCCGCAATCGCTGCGTCTCTATGTTCTCGACTGCGGCATAATCACCCCTGCCAATGTCGACGCATACGGCTTGAAGCCGAACGAAGTGGCCGACACAAGAATGGTCACGCCCTGCTTCCTGATCGTCCACCCGCGCGGATCCCTGATCTGGGATACCGGCGAAATTCCCGACAGCGCCTTCAAGGACGGCGTCTCGCCTCAGAAGCTGCGTGCCTTCACGGTCGATCGCCCGCTGCTCCCGCAACTCGCCGCGATCAGTTACACCCCGGCCGACATCACTTACATGGCGCTTTCCCACTACCACGGCGATCACGTCGCCAACGCCAGCCTGTTCGCCGGTTCCACCTGGATCGTGCAGAAGGGCGACCGCGACCCGATCCTCGCCCCGCGGCCGGCCGTACCACCGGCAGCAGGCGCCGTGCCGGACCCGAAATTTTTCGAGGGCCTCGCCAATAGCAAAACGGTTCTGCTGAACGGCGAGGATCATGATGTGTTCGGCGATGGCACCGTGGTCATCAAGGCCACGCCGGGACATACGCCCGGGCACCAAGCCCTGTATCTCAAGCTCGCTAAAACCGGGAACGTCCTGTTATCCGGCGATCTCTATCACTATCCGGAAGAGATCACGTACAAGAAAATTCCCTCCTTCGACGTGAATAAGGAGCAGACCGCGAAGAGCCGCGAGAAGATCGAAGAATTCGTGAAACAGAACCAGGCGCAGCTGTGGATCCAGCACGACTACACCACCGGGATTAAGCGGAAGATCGCTCCCGAGTATTATGACTGAGCGAGTCTTATTGGAATGGGACCGAAATCCCGCTACCGGCGAAGAAGAGCAGACCCAAGTCTGCGGCGCTGCGCCTCGGCCGCTGCTCTCGTCGCGATCGTTGTGGTTTTTGCGACTTGCCCTTCTGCGCTCACGCAAGCTTCGGCGCAGGAGCAAGGATCTGTTGAAAACAAGGTGCCTCATCTGGCGTCGGCCCAGTTCGCCTGGCTCGCCCTGGGCGTCGATTGGCTGGACCCGCCGGCCGGATTGGGCCGCGGCCCGATCCGGCAGGACCCCGCCTATCCTTTCCATGGCAACCGGGATGGCCCCGGCCAGGTGACGCCTCACATCGGCAACACCAAGGACCCGGTGCTTAAGCCCTGGGCGGCGAAGCAGATGCAGGACTCAAACGACGAGGTGCTGAGCGGCAAGCGCGGACTTCCGTTTTCCGCCCAATCGACCTGCCATCCGGGCGGCGTTCCGGGGCAATTGCTGACGCCGGCGCAGCCGTTCTATTTCATCCAGACGCCCAAGGAAGTGTGGATGATCTGGGAAAGCGATCACATGGTGCGCCGTATCTACATGACTGACCAGCATTCAGAGACCGTGAGGCTGTCATGGTTCGGCGAGTCGATCGGTCATTACGAAGGCGGCGACACACTTGTGGTCGACACCATCGGGCTTCAGGTCCACAACAGCTTTCTTGATTGGTTCCGCACACCGCATAGTGAGAAGCTGCATGTCGCCGAGCGCTTCAAGTTGTCCGCCGATGGCGGAACGCTGGAAGCCCTGGTCGAGGTCGACGACCCGGACACTCTCAATGAACCGCTGCATATGATGCGACGCTGGCGCAAGGTGCCGAATGCGCTCTTGGAGATGGTCTGCGCCGAAAACAACGGCGATCATTTCGGCAAGAACCTGTTCCCGATTCCGCAGGCCGAAAGACCCGATTTCTGAATGCCGGATGCGAGTCAAAAATCCTTTGGCTAGAAGGATTACGAATGCAACGACGTGAGTTCGTTGCCCTCCTCGGCGCCGTGGCGGCGGCATGGCCGCTGCCGACGGTGGCGCAGCAAGCCGAGCGCATGCAGCGGATTGGCGTCTTATGGCCATACACCGAAGTTGACCCCGATAGTCAATCCCGGATTGCCTCGCTCCGCCAAGCCTTGCTGAACTTGGGCTGGTCCGAAGGCCGCAATCTGCGGTTCGACTACCGTTGGGGGGCGAGCGCGGACAACCCTGACCGCATTCGCAGTTATGCGATTGAATTAGTGGCGCTCGCGCCAGACGTGATAGTCGCCGGTTCTGGTGGGATCGCGATTGAATTGAAACGGACGAGCCGCAACGTACCGATTGTCTTTCCAACGGCCAACGACCCGATTGGCACCGGTCTTGTCGAAAGTCTGGAGCGGCCGGGTGGTAACGCGACCGGTTTTTCCGGCTTTGAATTCGGGCAGACCGAAAAATTTCTGGAGCTGCTCAAGCAGATTGCGCCCGGCGTGATGCGAGTGGCTGTTATTCGCAATCCTACCAGACGCGGTGGGAATGCAAATTTTGACGCAATCCAGGCCGCGGCATTGCCGCTCGGGGTGGAGGTGAGTCCAGTCGATTTGCGCGATGTCGATGCGATCGAGCGTGGACTCGCTGTCTTCGCAGGAGCGCCGAATGGCGGGTTGGTCGTGCCGCCGGCCGCGTTGGCGACGTCTCATCGTGATCTGCTCATCAAGCTTGCAGCTCGTTACCGGTTGCCCGCAGTATATCCCCTGCGCGTATTCGTCACCGACGGCGGTTTGATGTCTTACGGGCCTGTCACGACTGATCTATACCCGCGGGTGGCCAGCTACATCGATCGCATTCTCAAAGGTGAGAAGCCCGGCGACCTGCCGGTGCAGTTTCCGACCAGGTTCGAATTGTTCGTCAACCTCAAGACCGCAAGAGCCCTCGGCCTCGAAGTGCCTCCCACGCTGCTCGCAATCGCCGGCGAGGTGATCGAATAAGGTACCTTGTGAAATTCGGAATCAAAAACGCACCAGCAACTTATTGATTCTAGCGCGTTTTTTATTTGAAGTTCCTAAACGCATGCGCCGCGATATGATAAGAACTTCAAATTCGCCGCACTCGTCACACGCAACACGTTGCGAGGCAAAGGGAGTTCGTCATGGGTAACCGCTTCTCAGGCGTGATCGTAACTGCCGCCATCGCCGCCGCGGCCAGCGCCGCCATTTCGGTGTCAGTCACCCAAACCTCTGCTCAGGCTCCGGCTGTTTCCGGCGCGGCCCTGAAAGCCCCTCCGGTGAAAACGGCTTGGGGCGAACCCGATCTACAGGGGATTTGGACAGACGAATTTGAGACGCCCTTACAGCGCCCTGCCAAATATGCGAACCAGGAATTTTTCACCGAGGCGCAACGCGCTGAGTTGGACCAGGTGCGATCGGGCATACTCAACCGACGCGCGACCGAGCGCGACGCCAATAACGGCTATAATGGCGCGGTGTTCTTTTCCACGAAGCGCACCGGCGCGCGCACATCGAAGATTGCCGATCCGCCCAATGGCCGGCTTCCTCCTTTGACGCCGGAGGCTCAGAAGGCGGCGGCGACCGATCGGGAATTTCGCCTCGCCTTGGTGCAATCGACCAATACGTGCAAGAACAAGTTGCCGGGCTGCGCAGGCTGGAAATACGATCCGGCGACCTCGCCGCGCCGCGCGGAAACTCCTCCTCGCTACATCACCGCACGTATAAATCGCAACGATGGTCCGGAGGACAGTTCGTTGGGGGAGCGCTGCCTGACCGGCGGACTGCCTGAGTTTGGCGGCAACACCGGCAGTTTCCGCCGGATCGTGCAGACGCCGGGCGGCATCTCGATCTTCTACGACGTGGGTCAGGGGCAAGGGTGGCAGCGCAACATCGTCATGAACGGCAGCCCCCACTTGCCGGCCAACATCCGCCAGTGGTACGGCGACTCGCGCGGCCATTGGGAGGGCGACACACTGGTGGTCGACGTGACCAACTTCAGTCCGAAAACTGATGCCTTTGGGTCGCGCGAGAACTTGCATCTCGTTGAGCGCTGGACGCGCACGGGGCCAATGACCCTCGCCTACGAGGTCACGATCGAAGATCCGACCGTGTGGACCAGGCCCTGGACCGTCAAGCAGGAATTCTCCCGGCAGAGTGACGAAGAGAACAGACTCTACACCGAGCCGCGCTGCATCGAAGGCAATCAGGGCCTTCCAGGTTTGCTTCACGGGCGGAGGGTCGAAGATCTTGCGTTTGCGCAGGGTCGCGGTCCCGATCCCGCGGCCACGGACAACACGGCGAATTTTGCATCGACCGTCGTTCTAGAGGACCCGTTGCAGCAGTAACACATTCATGTACGGTTGTTCTCTGCGGGGCTCGGCCTGAGATGATCCGCGCCGGTTATGACGTATCCGGCGCGGAAATGTTCTGCCGATGCCGCACTTCGGCTGCGGATAACGGAGAGAAAACTCACAGTGAGCAATCTTGACCGAAGCACCACAGAAAGCCTTGTTCGGCGAAATCCGCTGGCGTTTCGCCATGCGGAACGGTGAGGCTTTTCAT
>WNFC01007898.1_pt1 | contig 11714 bp, 10 predicted proteins | sample 5400541 | NCBI WGS metagenome assembly WNFC01 (sample SAMN13153342, study PRJNA577476) | soil metagenome | isolation source: 120 cm saprolite under Douglas fir tree site 2 hole 2 replicate 1 | place: USA:California | collected 2015-04-18 | reverse complement strand
CTTGGCGCGATCGCGCGTCAGCGGCCACAACCGTTCGCCCTGCCCTCCGGCGAGAAGTACTCCGATGGCGTCCTTCATATCGGACATGGCAGACCCCCGCAACGCGCGGTGACGGCGCGGCACATTCTAACAACAGAACCGCAAAAAAAGACAATACGAAAGCTCGAATTCCTGTCACATTTGACTTGCTTTAGACTCCTGTTATGGGCGACTTCTTGCTTGAATTGCTTCTGCTTTTCGCCGACTTATTCGGCGAGGTGTTGTTTGAGTTCGTAGGAGAAGTCGTTATCGACCTGGTCTCACGTGTGATCGATCAAGGCTTTGAAACCTCTCGCGCCCCAAATCCGGTGCGCAGATTTCTAGGGTATGGGTTCCTTGGCTCCGTAGCGGGCGGTCTGAGCCTCTTCCTCCTTCCGCATCCGCTTATTCACCCCTCGAGATTCCACGGGATCAGCTTGCTGATCAGCCCGATCGTTACGGGTGTTGTGATGTCCTTCATCGGATCCACGCTGCGCCGCCATGGCAAAACTGTAGTTCCGATCGAAAGCTTTTGGTACGGCTTCGCGTTTGCCCTCGGAATGGCGCTAATGCGTTATTTGTATGTGTAATTTGGGATTTTCCGCCGCGGCCGGCCCACCTACCGCAAACCCTGCCCCGCAATAAAGATTGCTTGACTTCCCCTCCTGGAATTGATTAGAAGATGCCATCTACCTCGTGCGATACTCTTCAGGGCGGTGTGTACCAGCGAGAAACACCGCGCAGTTTCCAATCCGAACCGGATTGGGGGTGAATTACTACCGTGGCAGAAGTCATTATCCAAGAGAGTGAATCTCTGGAAAATGCCCTGCGCCGCTTCAAGCGCAAGGTGCAACAGGAAGACATCATCAAGGAAATCAAGAAGCACAGCTTCTACATGAAGCCCGGCGAAAAGCGCCGGGCCAAAGAAGCGCTTTCGCGGAAGCGACTGCGCAAGAAGCAGCGGCGCGAAGCGGACTAGCCTCCCTCCTCGTCGCGGCTCGGCGCCGCACTTCCGAGAATCAGGCCCCTAAGGCAGAGACGTTTGGGTTTCTGTTGCAGCTTCGTGCCCGCAGGCCCAAGGGATCCCTCTCGGTTCCCCGCGAGACCGGTATCCCCCATGTTCCCAGGCCCATGGTGCAAAGTGCGCCCATCCCCCTGCCCCCTTCGGGCCTAGGGAGAGCGGCTCAATGGAATACCACGACAAGGTCCTGAAGTGTGCGGAATGTGGCGCCGAGTTTGTTTTTACTGCGGGCGAGCAGATGTTTTTTGCGGACAAGGGCTTCAAGAACGAGCCCAAGCGTTGCAAGGCCTGCAAGGCCAAACGCAGCGAGAGTGGCGCAACGGGAGGCGGCTCCTCGATGCGCGCCGAAACCAAGACCAATTGCTCCCAATGCGGCAAGGAAACGACGGTGCCCTTCCGTCCAACTCAGGGCCGCCCCGTCTTCTGCCGCGAATGCTTCCAGCAGCGCCGCGCCATGGGCGCCGCCTGAGTTTAGATGCAATTTAGATTTCGCCAGTCATTACAACCCTGATCGCAGTACCTAAGACCTTCAAAGGGAAGAGAGGCTCCCCGTCTGTCTCACATTCTTTACCCGGCCTGCCTCTCGAAGATTTCCGCGGCTCCGGAGGCAGACATTCCACCGAGAGCCTCTTGCGCTCGCCTGGGATCGATGGCTGTTGCGTGTGTAGGGTGTAATTTCAGAGGTTGCAGGGTATGATACGCCCTTAGCAGTCCCCACAACCCAAGGACCCGGAGGGCCAGCCCATGGCTCACCGCTTTACCATCGGCGTAGAAGAAGAATTTCAGATTATTGACCCCGCCACCTGCGAGCTCCGCTCTCATGTCATGCAGCTTGTCTCCGCCGCTTCGCCGGACATCGTGGAGCAAGTCAAGCACGAGATGCACCAGTCCATCGTCGAAACGGGCACGAAAATTTGCGAGAACGTCAGCGAGCTGCGCATCGAGATGCATCGCACGCGTGGCGAGCTGGTGGCCGCCGCCGAACGCGCAGGCTTGCAAGTGGCCGCCGCCGGCACGCACCCGTTCTCGAGCTGGATCGACCAGGTCATTTCCCCCGGCGAGCGCTACCAGCACATCGTCGAAGAATTGCAGCAGCTCGCGCGCTCCCTGCTGATCTTCGGCATGCACGTGCACGTGGCCATGCCCGACAAGCAGACCACCATCGACATGATGAACATGGTGCGCTATTTTCTGCCGCACCTGCTGGCGCTTTCGACCAGCTCGCCCTTCTGGATGGGCCGCAATACGGGCTTGAAATCCTTCCGCACCACCGTCTTTCGCCGATTCCCGCGCACCGGCGTGCCGGAGCAATTTGAATCCTGGAGCGCCTACGAAAATTTCCTGAATCTGCTGGTCAAGCTCAACTGTATCGACAGCGGCAAAAAAATCTGGTGGGACGTGCGCCCGCATCCGACGTTCGGTACCCTGGAGTTCCGCATGTGCGATGTCACCACGAAAGTCGAGGAAGCCGTGGCCATCGCTGCGCTTACGCAGGCCATCGTCGTAAAGTTGCACCGGCTCTACACCAGCAACATGAGCTTTCGCATCTACCGTCGCGCCCTCATTGAAGAAAACAAATGGCGGGCGGCACGCTACGGCATCGAAGGCAAGCTCATCGATTTCGGCAAGGAGGCCGAAGTACCCATGCGCGATCTTGCCGTGGAGCTGCTGGCCTTCGTCGATGACGTGGTCGACGAGCTGGGCAGCCGTAGCGCCGTCGAATACGTGCACACCATTCTCAACGAAGGAACCAGCGCCGAGCGCCAGCTCCGCGTCTTTCAGCAAACCGGCGATCTGCGCGCGGTGGTGAAGCATCTGGTGGAAGAAACGCGCGGAGGCGTGACCGCGTCGCGCGCCTCTTCCGCGCACGCCATCAACTAAGCGAAGCGCGGAGCAGCAGTAAGCAAATCCGGAGTCCTCGTCAGGAGCAAACCATGAAGAAAGTAGGCCTTCTGTGCGGCCGTGAATACAGCTTCCCTCCGGCGTTCATTGTCAAGGTGAACCAGCTGGGCAAAGCCGACGGCGTGGCCGCGGAGTTCGTCAAGCTCGGCGGCACGCGCATGAACGAGCCCGCTGAATATTCCGTGATCGTCGACCGCATCTCCCACGAAGTCGAATACTATCGCGGCTATCTCAAGCACGCCGTCCTGCAGGGCACCTACGTCATCAACAATCCCTTCTGGTGGACCGCCGACGACAAATTCTTTAATTACTCCATCGCCGCAAAGCTCGGCATCGCCATCCCCAAGACCGTACTCCTCCCGCAAAAGGGTTATCCCAGCGACGTCGACATCACCTCCGAATCCCTGCACAACCTCACGTATCCTATCGATTGGGACGGCCTGCTCGATTACGTCGGCCGCCCCGCGATCCTCAAACCTTTCTCCGGTGGCGGCTGGAAGCACGTCTACAAGGTCAACCACAAGGAAGAACTGCTGGCGGCCTACGACAAGACTTCGCCCTACTGTATGACCTTGCAGGAATTCATCGACTTCACCGGCTACGTGCGCTGCTTCACCTTCGGCAAAACCGACATCACGCCGGTCCGCTACGATCCCAAGGAGCGCCGCTACCTCATCGAGCACGAATATCTTTCCAAGGATCTCGGCGCGCGCATCGTGAAGGACGCGCAAACCATCAACCAGGCGCTTGGCTACGAGATGAACACCGTCGAATTCGCCATCAAGGACGGCATCCCTTACGCCATCGATTTCCTCAATCCCGCACCGGATATGGAACGCGATCGCATCACTGACTTCTATTTCGAGCACGTGGTTGAAAAAATGGCCAAGCTGGTGATCGACCGAGCGCTGCGCGGCAACGTTTCCAACACTTGGCCGCGCTGGGAAGAGATGCTCGGCTTCGGCGCCGCCGGAGGCTTCGCCGCCGCGCCAAAGGCCCCATCCAGGCAGGCGACCACCGCTCCCTCCGCTGTTCAGTCGGCTGCGGCCTCCCAGACCGAACGTGCCGGAGCCAAAGTCAGATGACCGGCGCCGCCGCCCCTTCCTCGATCGCCTCCAAAACCGCCGAACACTGGCGAGAGGCGCTCTTGCCTGTGCTCGGCAGTTCGCCCGGATTCGCCGAGCAATTCTTCGCGCGCCTTCGCGCCGCCAAACTCACCTTCGGCGATCGCGTGCATTGCCCGTTCTTGCGCCCATTCTTTGTTTCTCCGGAAGACGAGCAGCGCGTTCGCATCGTCGCCGAAACCGTTGCCGCGTTGGGAGAGCGCGTCGCCTCCGCCGCCCTCGCGGATCGCGGCCTCTTCGCGCAGCTCCGCCTGCGCCCCGAAGAAGAGCGCCTCGCGCGCTTGCACGCCGGCTATGGCCTCGCGAGCACCGCCTCGCGTCTGGATGCTTTTCTTCTTCCGGACTCGCTCAAGTGTGCCGAGTACAACGGCGAATCCCCCGCCGGCGCCGGCTATTCCGAAACGCTCTCAGAGATCTTTCGCGAGCTTCCGGTAATGACCGCTTTCTGCAAGCAGTACGAAGTGCACAGTTACCCGCTCAGCGCCAAGCTGCTGGACGCGCTGATGCTGAGCTACGTCGATTGGGGCGGCACATCCAAGCGCCCGCAAATCGCCATCGTCGACTGGCGTGAGGTTCCCACCTGGAGCGAGTTCGAAATTCTCAAAGGACGCTTCGAAAAATTGGGTGTGCCCACGCTGATCGCCGATCCCCGCGACCTGGTCTTCGACGGCAAGACGCTTGCCGCGCACGGCACGAAAATCGATCTCCTCTACCGCCGCGTGCTCATCAACGACATCGTCGGCCGCGCCAAAGAATGTGAAGCGCTGGTGAAGGCCTACTCCGCCAGCGCCGTCTGCGTCGCCAACACCTTCCGCTGCAAAATTCCCCACGTGAAAGCGTTCTTCGCCGTGCTCACCGATGAACGCAATGGCGCCTTATTTTCGCACCAGGAGCGCGAACTCATTCACCGCCACATTCCTTGGACCCGCGTCGTCGAGGACGCTGGCACCGCGCATTACGGCGAGCACATCGATCTCCTTGCGTTCATTCGCGCCAACCGCGAAAACCTCGTCCTCAAGCCCAGCGATGAATATGGCGGCACCGGCGTCACTCTCGGCTGGGACACCAGCGAACGCGACTGGGACGAAGCCATCGAGCGCGCCATTTCCGCCACTAAGCCCGGCGAAAAAAGTTGCGCCTGGATCGTGCAGGAGCGCATCCCCATCCGCCGCGAAGTTTTCCCGTACATCACGCCGGACAAAAATGTCGAGTTCCGCGACATGCTCGTGGATTTAGCCCCGTATCTCTTCCGCGGCAAATTCTGTGGCTTCCTGACCCGCCTCAGCGCCACCGGCCTCGCCAACGTAACCTCTGGCGGCGGCCAAGTGCCGGCCTTCCGCGTGCAACCCAGGTCGGCGAACACCTGAGAGCCTCGGACCTCGAGCTCAAGTGCCAACTTCGAAGCGCGGCTGCACATCTCTCTGTAATCTCGCCGCTCTCCTACGCTAAAATATCTGCATGAACTTTGGCCCTGCCTCACCTGACCTGCTCCCCGGCGCCAAGAACGCCGTGGAAACCTGCCTCGCCATCAAGCCCGGCGAGCACGTTGCGTTGATCGCCGACAAACGCAGCCGCGCCGTCGCCGCAAGCTTGTCCGCCGCGATGGAAAATGTCCATGCCGCCTGCACCGGCCTCCTGCTCGAAGACTTCGGTCCGCGCCCGATGAAGTCAGCGCCCGCTCGGGTACTCGAAGCCCTCGAAACCGCCGACGTCGGCATCCTGTGCATGAACCCGCAACCCGGCGAACTCGCCGCGCGCATGACCATCGTCAAAGTCGTGGAGCGCCGCCAAATCCGCTACGCGCACATGGTTGGCGTCACGCCGGAGATCATGCAGCAAGGCATGCGCGCGGATTACCGACTGATCGATCGTCTCAGCGACAAGCTCCGCGAGCGCATGCTGCGCGCCGAAACGCTCATGGTCAAGACCGACGCCGGCACCGAATTCGCCGCGCACTTCGACCGCGGCCTGGACTGGGTCAAGACCAGCGGCCTCATCAGCCCGCGCTACTGGTCCAATCTTCCCGCCGGCGAAGTTTTCACCACGCCCGCCACCGTCGACGGCACGTTCGTCTGCGACGCCACCGCCGGCGATCACTTCAACGGCAAGTACGGGGACTTGCAACGCACGCCGCTGGTCCTTGAAATCGAAGGCGCGCGCCTGAAGCATGTCGAGTGTGAGCGCAAAGACCTCGAGGAAGAATTCTGGGATTATTGCCACACCGACGAAAACAGCGACCGCGTCGGTGAACTCGCTTTCGGCACCAACCTGGGCCTCTCGGAAATGATCGGCATCCTTCTTCAGGATGAAAAATTTCCCGGCGTGCACATCGCCTTTGGCGATCCCTACGGCAGCCAGACCCACGCCAACTGGAAATCACGCACCCACGTCGATGTCCTCACCCGCAACTGCGACGTCTGGATCGATCAGGACCAAATCATCGCCAAGGGCCGCTACCAACTCGACCATCTTGGCCTCTGATGCACTACCCCGCTAATTGCTTTTACCCCGGAGTGCCAAACACACTTTCTACGAGGACGAGGAATTCGTCGCCGCCGCGGCTCCCGGCCTCACAATGCGGTCATAAATCCACAAAAGCACCGCCGTCAGGATGCCCACCGCCGTAATCACCCACCACGCACGTTCCGGACGCTGTTGCACCTCCCCGAATTGGTGCATCAGCCGTCCGCCGAACCACCCGCCAATCAGCGAGCCGATGCCAATCGGCAGAAACGCAAATCCCATGTACGTGCCTTGCTGCTCCGCTGGCGCCAGCTTCGCGATGTATTCGTAATAGCGCGGCGCTTGCGTGATTTCGCCCAGCGCCACGAACATCAGCGAAAACACTGCCCCCCACATCGTCGGCCAGAACGCCACGATCAGCCACGCCAGCGAGCTAATCACGGTGCCGAGAATTACCGCCTGGAACGCCGGAATCTTCCGCGTAAGAAAATTCACCAGCAGCGTGAAGCAGATCACCACCGCGCCGTCCGTGACCAGAATCAATTCCACGTCCGCATCCGCCTTGACGTAACTGTGCAAATAGCCGGGAAGCGATGTGTATTGCTGCCAGAACACAATCCAGTAGCCCGTGAAGATCAGCAGAAAAATTAAAAATTTCGGCGGCCACAGCACGGTGGCGAAATTTCGCAGCGTTTGTGCGAAGCTCGGCGCAGGCGCATCGCCGGTGTGCCGCGGCTCTCGAAAAAACAGCAGCACCAGAAAAAACATGGCAAACACGCTGAGCGCCGCCACGCGGAACACTTGTTCCACGCCAAGATGCCGATGCGCCCAGGAAGCCGTGTAGGGCCCCGCGGCTCCTCCGATGTTCACCATCGTGTAGTAAATCGAGTAGCCGATGGAGCGCACATTTTCTTTCGACGCGCGCGCTGTGGTTCCTACCACGCACGGCTTTACCAGAGAAACTCCCAACGCCGGCAAGATCAGAATGAAGCCCACAAACAACCACAGTGGCACCGCATCGCGCACCGGCGCCAGCCACGGCGAGCCGATCGAGCCCAGAAGAAAGTACGCAGCGCTCAAGATCAAGTACGCCAGCGAAAGCGCACGCCGGAATCCCAGCCAGTCCGCCGCCGTGCCCCCGAAAATCGCCAGAAACCACACCATCCCGCCGAACAGCCCGGTAAGCGTGCCCGTCTGCTCCGTGGGGAAATTCAGTCTTTCGTGCAGATAGTTGGCCAGCGAGGCGAAAGCGCCGTAATACGCAAGGCGCTCGAAAATTTCGCTGATGTTCGCGACCCAAAACGGCCGCTCGAACCCCTGGCGAATTTCCTGGAGCCTCTGCCCGAAGCTCATCGCCCCTCCTGCGAAGCGAGCGGATAATACCAGAGGACCACGAGCCACACCCTCTTTTTCCAGGTGGCACAGCCATTTCTGGCTGTGCGCCCCCAAGCCGCGTCGCCCTCCTCCTTCCACTCTAATCGCTAACCACCATCCCCTGCTTTGCGGCATAATCCCCGCGCCGGCATCCCCATCCCGGCGGCGAGGAGGTTTGTGTGAGCAAGCCATCCGCGGTTACCGATCGCCCGTGGAGTTCCACCGCGCCCCCGGGCGAATTTCGCACCTACATTTCCGCCGACGAAACTTTAAAAGAATTCACCGTGCGCGCCATCGTTCTCGGCGCGCTCTTTGGTTTGCTCTTCGGCGCCATCACCGTCTACGTCGGTCTGCGCGCCGGCCTGACCGTCTCCGCCTCCATCCCCATCTCCGTGCTCTCCATCAGCATTTTGCGCGCGTTCGGCCGCTCCACGATTCTTGAAAACAACATCGTGCAAACCACCGGCTCTGCGGGAGAATCGCTGGCCGCCGGCGTGATGTTCACCATCCCCGCGCTGATCTTTCTCGGCTTCGGCTCGGAGTTCACCTTCTGGCGCATCTTTCCCCTCGCGCTCCTCGGCGGTTGGCTCGGCGTGCTCTTCATGGTCCCGCTGCGCCGCCAGCTCATCGTCAAAGAACACGGGACCCTCGGTTTCCCCGAAGGCACCGCGTGCGCCGATGTACTCGTGGCCGGTGAGCGCGGCGGCTCTTTTGCCGGACGCGTTTTCCTGGGACTCGGTCTCGGCGGCGTCTACACCTTCCTGATGAAGACGGTGCTCGTCTGGGTCGAGCAACCGGAGTCGCGCCCGAGTTGGTTTCCCGGCGCATCGTTCCGCATCGACGCCACTTCGGAATACCTCGGAGTCGGCTACATTATTGGCTCGCGCGTGGCCGGCATTCTTTTTGCGGGCGGCATCATTTCCTGGTTCGTAGTGATGCCCGCCATCAAGTTTTACGGCCAGCTCGCCGGCAACACGCCCATCTATCCTTCCACCATTCCCATTCCGCAAATGACTCCAGACCAGCTCTGGGCCAATTACATTCGGCCGATGGCAGCCGGTGCTGTAGCGGCGGCCGGGTTGATCACTTTGCTCCGGACGCTGCCGACAATTCTTTCCGCGTTGCGTACCGGACTCAAAAACGTGCGGGCGGAAAGAGCGGGGCAATCGGGCGAGGCCTCACGAATCGAGTGGGAAGTTCCGATGAGCTGGGTGATTGCGGGTTCGGCCGCCATCATTTTCATGATGTGGATCTTGCTGACGTTTCACCCCATGCAAGGGGCGAAAACCGAATGGTGGCAGAACTTGCTGGCGGGTATCTTCGTGACGGTATTTGGTTTTCTCTTCGTGACCGTAGCGGCGCGCATCAGCGGCCTCCTGGGGAATTCCTCCAACCCCATCAGCGGCATGAGCATTGCGACGTTAATGGCCACGTGCGCGATCTTCTTCGTGGCCGGGTGGACCGCGCCGAATTATCAGGTTCTGGCCTTGATGATTGGCGGAGTCGTTTGCATTGCCGCGGCTATCGCCGGGGCCACCTCCCAGGACCTGAAAACCGGCTATCTTGTTGGCGCAACCCCGTTTTGGCAACAGATGGGCTTGTTGGTCGGCGTGACCGTCTCGACTTTCGCCATCGGAATCACGCTGAACCTCATGAACACCGGGCTGCAGCGCTACATCCCCACGCAAATTCCGGTGAATATCCAAGCGCTGCCGAGCGGCGTAAAGATTGAGCGCCCCTCGTTCACCTATCAAGGGAAAGACTACGCACTCCTCAATGCCCTCGGCTCGCATGAGATTCCGGATGGCGAATATCTCTATAGCCCCGCTGCCAGCCGCATCGAGTATCAGTGGGCGCAAGGAATCGGCAGCGACAAAGCGCCGGCGCCGCAGGCGCGTCTGATGGCTACGGTCATCAGCGGCATCTTGAACCAGCGTCTGCCGTGGCGGCTGGTCCTGATGGGCGTGGCCCTGGTCGTCGCCGTAGAAATCCTGGGCGTGCGCTCGCTGGCCTTCGCCACCGGTTCCTATCTTCCCCTTGGCACGACCGCGGCGATGTTCGCGGGGGGACTGGTACGCACGCTGGTGGACGCCACGACGAAGAAGAAAGACGAAAGCGAAGCCAGCCCCGGCGCGCTCTACTCCAGCGGATTGATCGCGGCCGGCGGCGTCTTCGGCCTCCTGGGCATCATCATCAATCTCCTGCAGGACCCGGAAATCTCCAATCGCGTCCCGCAGTGGCTGACCTCAGTGCTGCGCCTGCCGTGGCGGCCGGATCTGTTCTCTTTCGGCCCGAAGCTGTTCGGTTCGCTGGCTACGAGCAACGTCTTCGCCATCGTGATGTTCGCGCTGCTGTGCACGTCGCTCTTCTATTTCGCGCGCAAGAAGCTCAGTTAAGGCTCAACTCTTTGACTGCGAGCCGCTTCGACCGTACACTGCATTTATGAGCACGTTCGGCGCGCGCCGTTACAACTTCGACTGGCGGGGCTTCATTACTCCGGGAGTGAAGCTCATCGTTTTGGTCTGCACTGGCGCCTTCGCTGTGCAAGTGTTAGCCCTTCTGCTGGGAGGGACTGGGGCGCACAACTGGATTCTGAAATGGTTCGCACTAATCCCGGGCGCCGTCACGCACCTATTTCGCATCTGGCAGCCACTTACCTACATCTTCCTGCACGATCCCACGTCGATCTGGCACATCCTGATCAACATGCTGATGCTCTGGATGTTCGGCCGGGACCTGGAGCTGATCTGGGGAAAACGCAGGTTCCTGAACTTTTTCGTGTTGTGCGGAGTTGGAGCCGGCCTCATCGAGATAATCGTGAAAACTATTCCGGTCTTCTTTGGACGCGAGGCCTCCTTGGTTCCGACGATCGGAGCGTCCGGTGCGATCTTTGGAATTTTGATGGCCAATGCCATTTTGTTTCCCGATCGAAAGATTTGGTTGATTCCACTACCGATCACGATTCCGATGCGCCCTTACGTGGCGGTGATGGGGGCCATCGAGTTTTTCTCGACGCTGGGTTCGGGCGGAGATAACGTCGCGCATATTTGCCATCTTGGTGGCATGCTGGTCGCCTATATTTATTTGCGGCGCGGGTCGTTTCTGTACAGCGTGCGCAACAGCGTCACCGACTGGAAATATCAGCGCAATCGCAAGCGCTTCCAGGTCTACATAAACAAGCACAAAGATCCACCTTCCCGCCCCGACCGCTGGGTGAATTAGAAGTTCGAGGTTAGAGGTTGGAAGTTAGAAGCGAGAGAAAAGAAGCGAGATCTATTCGTCGCCGCCGATGACGTGAAACTTCATGAAGTTGGTGGTGCCGCGGATGCCCATTGGAGTTCCGGCGACAATTCCGATGACGTCGCCCTTGCCCGCCAGCCGCTCTTCCAGCAGCCGCTTTTCCGCCACGGCCGCCAGACCGTCCACCTTGCGCACGTCCGGGATGCTGCGTGGGCGCACGCCCCAGATCAGCGCCATGCGGCGGCGCGTTTCCACTTCCGGCGAAAACGCGATGATCGGCACCAACGGCCGGTAGCGCGAAATCAGCCGCGCCGTGAATCCGCTGTGCGTGAACACCGCGATCAGTTTCATGTGCAGTTCGCGCGACGCGTGACACACCAGCTCCGCGACCGTCTCCGCCACTTTCAGCCGTTCCTGCGGCGCAGGCCGGGGAAATTCCGTAATGCTCGCTTCCGCTTCCTCGATAATGCGGGCCATCATGCTGACGGCCTCGACCGGATATTTTCCCGTCGCCGTCTCCGCGGAAAGCATCACCGCATCCGAGCCGTCGAAAATCGCATTGGCCACGTCGG
>WNFC01042643.1_pt1 | contig 11715 bp, 7 predicted proteins | sample 5400541 | NCBI WGS metagenome assembly WNFC01 (sample SAMN13153342, study PRJNA577476) | soil metagenome | isolation source: 120 cm saprolite under Douglas fir tree site 2 hole 2 replicate 1 | place: USA:California | collected 2015-04-18 | reverse complement strand
GGCGTCCGGTGCGCTTTGTCGGGGCCGACAGCGCCGAGGACGATGATTTTGCCGTCGAGCGGTTGAGGCAGGCCTTCCTTCACGCCGGATTCGAGTCTGTCGCGTTTGAGATGGAGCCGATCGCTGCGGCGTATGCGTATGAGTCAACGCTCGACCACGATGAACTGATCCTGATCGGTGACTTTGGCGGTGGCACGAGCGATTTCTCGCTGCTGTATGTAGGTCCCGGCGTTCGCAGACGAGGGCGGACTGAAAAAGATCTTCTCGGCAACAGTGGTCTGGGATTAGCGGGCGACAGCTTCGACGCGCGCATCGTTCGCAAGCTGGTGTCGCCTGCGTTGGGTTCGGACAGCTTTGAACGCTCGTATGCGCAGGCTGCTGATCGTCCGGCAAGCATCATTCCGGCTGTGCCGGCGTGGATCTATGCCAACCTCGAACGCTGGCATTATCTTTCTTTCCTGAAGACACGCAATGTGGCGGAGATACTGAAGAGCGCTCGCGCCAGAGCACAGGAGCCGGAGAAGATTGAGGCGTTGATCAATCTGATTGAAGAAGACCTTGGGTATCAGCTTCACCAGGCGGTGCAGCGTCTGAAGATCGATCTGTCGCACAACGAATTTGCCGAGTTCAGGTTTCGCGATGGGAGTATGGATATTGTTGCAACTGTCAGCCGCGCGGACTTCGAAGGATGGATCGCCGATGATTTGCAATCGATCGAGCGTTGTGTCGATGCGCTGCTGATTACGAGTAACATTGCTCCTCAAGAGGTGGATCGGGTGTTTCTGACTGGAGGAACCAGTTTTGTGCCTGCTGTGCGGCGTATCTTCGAGTCGCGTTTTACGACGTCGCGGGTGCGGACCGGCAATGAGTTCACTTCGGTTGCTCGTGGCCTGGCGGTGCGGGCTGCGGAGATGGATGCGAGCAAGGCTGAGGCGGGATTGGTTGGCGGGGCTTGAATTGGCAAGCAGACGAGAATCCGTCTGGATGTACTGCCCTTCAGACGGTTGACTTCCCTGCTTCCCGGGCGCGCCAGAGCGCTCCTTCGAGTGAATCGACTGCACCCTCGATAACTTTGACGGTCGGTGATGAGGTCTTTAAGGCCTTGATCATGGCGGAACGAACCAGCGAGATGTGTTCGAGTACGCTGCCTGTATAGGCCGCTTCGATCTTGCGTTGGCGGCCGGACTCCTGCATCTTGAGAGCGACGAGTGCCACCTGTTCGGCCAACTCGACACCCGCGCGCTCGAGCACTGCGGCCGCGAGTTCGTCGCCGGCCTCTGCGCAGCGAACGACGACAGGGGCGAGCGCTGGAAAATCGGGGCCGGGCCGGGCGTTGGCCATCTCCACGATCTCGCCGAGAGATTTCGCGCCCCAGAATTCTCCGATCTCTGTGAGCAGGGTGGTGGCGACGCCGCGGTCTTTAGCCCAGAACCCTGCGCGCAGAGCCTCTTGTCCGATCCAGAAACCTGACCCTTCATCGCCGAGCGCGGGACCCCAGCCACCGGCGTGATACATCGCTCCATCCGCGGCGCGTCCCAGAACGTTGGAGCCTGTGCCGGCGATGATCAGGATACCCGGGCCTCCACGAAAGGCGCTGTCGAGGGCGATCTCTTCGTCTCCGGCAAGCAGCAGGTTGCCCCCGACTACGTCCCCGATCGCGCGCTCGGCCCACTCTCGGACGGCATCGATCGTGAGGCCGGCGAGGCCGATACAAGTTTGGGTGATGTCGCTGAGGCTGACGCCGGCCGTGAGCGAGACCTCCGTCAACATGGATCGCAGCCTGGCAGAAGCCTCGGCTTCGCCGACACGCATCAACTTGACGCTGCCTGTGGTGGCTCGCCCGAGGACCTGGCTTTCGTCAGCCAGGAGACATCTTGTCTTGGTACCGCCTGCGTCGATCGCCAGAAAGTGACTCATCACGAAACATGATATGTCACGGCGTCCGCTGGAGGTCTACTCCTGGGCGCTGGTTCGTGGGTTTGCGAAGCATGGCTGGTTGCTGTCGCTATACACTGGCTCGAATGATTGCTGCTGCACTTCCAACGCGTCTTCATCCTTTCGACCTGGCGCTGATCGTTGTCTACCTGGTCGGCATCACGCTGTTTGGTCTGCGTTTTCGGAGCGGCAAAGATCCGAATGCGCGGTCGCTGCGGAGCTACTTTCTAGCTGACCAGACGATTCCGTGGTGGGCGATTGCGCTGTCGATTGTCTCGGCGGAGACCAGCACCCTGACGATTATCAGCATCCCGGGCGTGGCGTTCGCGGGAGACTTTGGATTTCTGCAGATCGTCATCGGCTACATGCTGGGCCGGATTGTGGTGGCGTTGATCTTCCTGCCGAAGTATTTTCAGGGCCAGATGCTGACCGCGTACCAGCTAATCGATCAGCGCTTCGGCCGTACCCTGCATAAGGTGACAGCGGGATTGTTTTTGCTGACGCGTGCTGCTGCGGAGGGAGTGCGAGTGTTTGCGGTAAGCATTGTGGTGGGTATCGCGATCGGTACGGGGGACGTTCTGTCGATCGGGATTATTTCGGCGCTGACGCTGCTCTATACCTTTGAGGGTGGAATGGCTGCAGTGATCTGGACGGACGTTGTGCAGATGGCGATTTATATCGGCGGTACCTTCGTGGCGATCTATACGCTGGGCGCACACGTTCCGGGAGGATGGTCACAGATCCATGCGGTCGCTTCGGCTGCGGGCAAGTTTCACCTGTTCCATTTCGCGTTCAATTTGACGCAGAGCTACACGTTCTGGGCGGGCGTTCTGGGGGGAACGTTTTTGACGATGGCCTCGCATGGCACGGACCAGTTGATGGTGCAGCGAATGCTGGCGGCACGGAACCTTCGCGAGTCTCGACTGGCGCTGCTTGCGAGTGGTGGCGTGATCTTTTTACAGTTCACGCTTTTTCTTCTGATTGGGGTGGGGCTTTATGTTTTTTATGGGCTTCATCCGATGGCGTTTGCTTCGGCTGATAGGATCTTTCCGACGTTCATTGTGCGAGAGATGCCGGTTGGGGTTGCCGGCTTGTTAGTGGCTGCGATTCTTGCGGCGGCGATGTCGAATTTGAGTGCGGCTTTGAATTCGCTTTCGTCTACTACGGTGGTGGATTTTTACATGCACTGGCGTCCTGCGGCGGATGACCGCGAACGGATGATGATCTCGCGGTCGAGTACCGCTGTTTGGGCATTGGTGTTGTTCGCCGTAGCTGTTTACAGCGTCTTCGCCGGGGGTAAAGGGCACGTTGTGGAGGTGGGCCTTTCCATCGCTTCGGTGGCCTACGGCGCTTTGCTTGGAGTCTTTTTGCTGGGGACGTTGACACGCTATGCGACGCAGGGAGGAGCTATCGTGGGCATGATCTTCGGGTTCGCGCTGAATCTCCTGCTGTGGCTCGATCCGAATCCCATTGTGCTGGGTCCGGTCACGATTCCGCATGTTGCGTTTACCTGGTACGTTTTGATTGGCTCTATCGTTACGTTTGGTGTGGGGACGGTGGCGAGTCTGTTGTTGCCGCGAGGGAAGAGGCGTGAGAAGGCGACTGCACAAGTTGTTGGCCTTGCAATTGCGTTTGCCATTCCGTTTCTGTTGGTGACGCATTGCGAGGCGCAGAAGGCTGCTTCTTCTACGGCTCAAGTTCGAGCACCTTCTGGAGAGCAGTACGACTTCAGCTCCATCACGACGCTGGTGGATCAGGCCATAGCAGCGAAGAAACTGCCGGGGGCGGTTGTTCTCGTCAATCACGATGGAAAGACGGTCTTCGAGCAGGCGTATGGGGTAAGGAAGTATGCGGGGGAGCCGGGGTTGGATGGGAAGCCGTCGTCTGCGGAGCCGATGACGGTGGATACGATCTTCGACATGGCTTCGCTGACGAAGTGTCTGGCGACGGCAACCGCGGTGATGCAGTTGGTGGAGGCGGGCAAGGTGGATGTGGATGCTCCGGTGGTGAAGTACCTGCCGGAGTTTGGGGTGAATGGGAAAGAGAAGGTAACGGTGCGGGAGTTGCTGACGCACTACTCGGGGCTGCCGCCGGATGTGGATCTGAAGGATGCGTGGGGGCTGGCGAAGCCGGATAAGGCAGAGGGGATTCGGCGGGCGATGGAGTCAAAGCTGGATAGCGTGCCGGGGACGAAGTTTGTTTATTCGGATATCAACTTCATCACGCTGGGGGCGATTGTTGAGAAGGTGAGTGGGGAGCGACTGTATGTGTATGCGGAGCGGCATATCTTTGCGCCGCTCGGGATGGAGTATACGCGGTATCTGCCACTGTATAGCGCTTGCGGCTACGTCGACGAAATGCCACCTTATAGCGTTCCGGCGGAGGTCAAGAAGAAGCTCGCGCAACTCCCTCAGAAAATAGAGTTCAAACTCGAATGCGATTCTCAACACGGTTGGTCTGCGGAGACACTGTTGCCTCGCATTGCCCCTACCACTCACGACGACGAATCCAAGGATCATCCCGAGCTCAATCCCAACTTCGATCATCTGTTGCGCGGTACGGTGCATGATCCGACGACGCGGCGGATGGGGGGCGTGGCGGGACAGGCGGGGGTGTTCTCGACGGCGGGGGATGTGGCACGGTTTGCGCAGGCGCTGCTGGATCGGCTGGCGGGGAGGCCGAGTGATTTTCCGTTGAAGCGGGAGACGCTGAAGTTGATGACGCAGCCGGAGCAGCCTGCAACGGCGGCCGGTGGGGCGACGGTCTTTGTGCAGGATGGGAAGCCGACGACGGGTATTGCGGCGCGGGGGCTTGCGAATTCGGTTCATCCGCGAGGAGCTTCGCCTATTTCGCCACTGCGGGAAGGGGTAGCCACGGCAGCAGCACGGGCGCTTCACCTTTATGACAAAGGAGGACCTGCTGTCGCAGAGGCGCCGACGCTTACCGGTATTGATGTCCTGGAGGCGACCCAGTTCAGCACGCTGCGGGACGCCGCTGGCCGACACAGCGGACATCTTCGTCTGGGTGTGATGACGAACCAGACAGGGGTTGATCGGGAGGGGCGGCGCACGATTGACGTCCTGCTGCACAGCATTCCCGAGGTAGAGGTAAAGACGCTTTTTTCGCCGGAACACGGCCTTTTTGGGGTGAAAGACACTACGAAGATTGGGGCTGAAGTGGATGCGGCCACTCACCTGCCGGTGGTGAGCCTTTATGGAGCAAAGGACGAACAGCGACGGCCAAGCATGGAGTCGCTGAAGAACCTTGATGCGGTTGTGATCGACTTGCAGGATGCCGGGGTCCGGTTTTATACGTATCAGACGGTGGTGGGATATTTTCTCGAGGCTGCCGCGGAGGCGCACATCGAGATCATTGTGCTGGACCGACCGAATCCGATTGGTGGAGTGGCGGTACAGGGTCCGGTGTCGGACAATGGCGTGGAATCCTACACGGATTACATGCCGCTGCCGATTCGCGAGGGCATGACGCTTGGCGAGCTTGCGCTTTACTTCAACGGCGAAAGGCTGTTGGCGAGCACAACTTCGCCGAATGTGCGTGTCCCAATTCGTGCTCAGCTTACGGTGGTTGCGATGCGGAACTGGGCGCGGGAGCAGTACTTTGACGACACGGGGCTGAAGTGGATCAATCCGAGCCCGAACCTTCGTAGCGCGGCGGCAAACGTGGTGTATCCGGGGGTGGAATTGCTGCAGTCGACGAATGTCTCGGTGGGGCGCGGAACGGAGATGCCGTTTCTGCATATCGGTGCTCCGTATATTGATTCGGCGCAACTGGTGGCTTATCTGACAGCGCGGAAGATTCCGGGAATTCTTTTCGCCCCTGCGAGTTTTTCAGTGACAGAGGACGCGAACCACTTTCCGTTCCATGGGAAGACGCTTCCGGGAATCTCATTTACGGTGACAGACAGGAGCGCGCTCGATTCGCCTGAACTGGGAATTGAGCTGATTAGCGCACTGCATCATCTTTATCCGGATTTCGCGATGGCAAAGGCAGAGCATTTGATTGCAAACGTGGATACGATGAGGGCGCTCGAAAACCAGGAAGACCCTCGAAAGATTGCGGAGGGGTGGAAGACCGATCTCGCGGCCTTCGAACAGCGGCACCAGGGCTATCTGCTTTATCAATAGCTCTTTTGTCGAGCTTTCCTATTGCGTGTCCTGTCTCTAAATTAGCGAGACAATCGCGACGCCGTAGCGTGAGTGCTAACCCAGACGAACAGCAGATCCCTCCACTCCGCTACGCTCCGGTCGGGATGACAAATTATCTCAATAACTTCAGAGCCGGGCACCACCCGAGGTATCAATCACGCACCTTGCGCTCACAATATTCATGCTCTCTTCGCCTTCTATACGTCACAATAGAGAGAGAGGGTTTCTCAGAGGTGCTCCCCATGCCCCGCATTAATTTTCAACAACAGCTCGCTGCTCTCAAAGACAAACTACTCGCCATGGCGGCGCTCTCGCAGCAGGCGCTTTCGCTGTCGCTGGAGGCGTATCTTACGGGCGACCTGAGCCTCTGCGAGCACGTGAAAGAGATCGAAGAGGCTATCAACACTGCTGAGCGCGACGTCGACGAGATGGCGTACGACCTGTTGGCGAAGGAGCAGCCAATGGCGATCGACCTGCGCTTTATTCTTTCGGTGATCAAGATCAATGGCGACCTGGAGCGCATTGGCGATCAGGCAACCAACATCGCCTCGCGTACCCAATTTCTGCACGACTCGCCGAAGATTTCGCTGCCAATCGACATTCCCGACATGGGGGAAAAGGTGGGGGTGATGATCCGCCGCGCAATTCAGTCGCTGCTGGAGGCAGATGCCAAGCTAGCCGAGTCCGTGCTTGCCATGGATGACGAGATCGACGATATGAACCGTGATGTGCAGGCTGAGCTGGTCGAGGTGATGCAGCAGCATCCCGTTGTCAGCGGACAGGCTCTGAACGCCATCATCATCTCGCGCAATCTGGAACGGGCGGCAGACCACGCCACCAACATCGCCGAGGACGTCATTTTCTGGGTTCGCGGCTCAGATGTGCGGCACAAGTTCTCACTCGCTGAGGCGGATTAAATTGTTGTTGATTGCAGGAGGTTTGGCGGGAGAACCAGCATTCGCACCTTGACGTTTGGCCGTATCTCAACTACCCTTGGAGCATGGTTGGTTCTAAGGCATGTCGCTGCGCTGCCTGTCGCATGTGTTGTTGCGACCGCGTGCGCCGTCGCCTATGCCTGAATCGGAGACTTACCGACTAAGTCCCGAATCTTTCAGCAGAAGCCACCCGCACCCACTTTATCAAGTGGGTCTTTCTTTTTAACCCTCACACAAGTAATAAGGACCCCAGAATGAGCGCTCCCGTCGCAGCCGTGGTGAAAGAGACAAAGGCCCAGAAGTCCGAACGATTGAAGGCTGCTAAAAATCCCTGGGAGGCCTGGGACGAGGTTCGCCAGTTTGCCCGGGAGGGCCGCGATAGTGTGCTGCCGGAGTGGGCCGGTACATATTTCAAGTGGTGGGGCATCTATACGCAAGGCGATGGTGTGGGGGCTACGGGGGGTGTTGGCGGCGAAGGCAAGGCTACCGAATTCTTCATGATGCGCATTGCCCTGCCGAACGGCATTCTGACCAGCGCGCAGTTGCGGGTTATCGGAGAGCTCACCAGGAAGTATGCGCGGAACCTTGCCGATATCACTACGCGTCAGAACATCCAGCTGCATTGGCTGACGATCGAATCGCTTCCTGAGGTGGTCGACGCGCTGACGGCAGTCGGGCTCAGTCCGAAGGGCGCCTGTGGCGATGTGGTTCGCAATGTCACGGGCTGCCCACTTGCGGGACTCGACGGCCATGAGATCATAGACGCTTCGCCGCTGGCGGTGGAGATCGCGCATAAGCTGACCGCAAACCCTGAGTTTTACAATCTGCCGCGAAAGTTCAAGATCTCCGTCACCGGCTGCTCGGTCTGGTGCTCGTACCCTGAGATCAACGACGTGGCGCTCACGGCGATCAAGCGCAGCGTCGATGGCAGAGAAGAGATTGGCTATACGTTACGGGTGGGCGGCGGTCTTTCTACCGAGCCTCACCTGGCGGTGCGCATCCCCGCGTTTATCCGGCAGGATCAGGCTTACGCGGCGGTTCACGCTACAACGGAGATCTTTCGCGAGCAGCAGGAGCTTCGCGAGAACCGCACTCGCGCCAGGATCAAGTACCTGTTCATGCGTCATGGCTGGACTGCCGAGTCGTTCCTTGAGGCGTTGGAGGAAAAGCTTGGATACAAGCTGGATCCGAGTCCTGTCTCGGAGGACATCGTGCCGGACGACGTCTACCGCGATCACATCGGCATCGCTCCGCAGCGTCAGTCGGGATTGTCGTCGGTCGGCGCGAGCGTCCTGCGTGGGCGTCTGTCGGGTGACCAGCTGATTCAATTAGCCGAGTTAGCAGAGCAGTACGGCAACGGTGAGTTACGCACGACGATCATGCAGAACATCATCGTCGTGAATGTGCCAAATGCGAAGACCGCGGATCTTGTTGTTGCACTCAACACGCTTGGCCTCCAGGTAGATGTCTCGGCATTCTGGCGGGGGGCGATTGCCTGCACCGGCACCGAATTCTGCAAGCTGGCCATCGCCGAGACCAAGGGCTTCTCCAAGTGGCTCGTCAGCGAGATGGAGGAGCGTCTTCCGGGCTTCGATCAGCAGATCAAACTTCATGTAACCGGGTGCACCAATAGCTGCGGTCAGCACTGGATCGCCGACATTGGGCTCGAAGGCAAGAAGATCAAGAAGAATGGGCAGCTGGTCGACGCCTTCTACTTCTGTGTTGGAGGCGCAGTTGGCAGATTCGCGCGGACTGCTCGTCCACTGGGTTACCGGGCTGCGGCTGATGAGGTTCCCGATGCCATTGAGCGGTTGCTGCGCGGCTATCTCGACGCACGCCAGCCTGACGAGGATCTGCGGGCTTACTTCGCACGTACAGTAGTTTATGGACCTCTTTCCAATCTTCCTGAAGATCGCGGCGCGGCCCTGCATCGTTATTGGCGCAGGGAATCTGGCTGAATCGAAGATCGAATCGCTGCAGGCGGCTCATGCCAGGGTGACGGTGATTGCGCCTGAGGCACGTCCGCGCATCGCCGATCTGGCTGCGGCAGGCGAAGTCGAATGGCTGCAGCGCGAGTACGCTGAAGGCGATCTGACGGGACACTTTCTTGTTGTTGCGGCAACGAATAATCCCGCAGTCAATCGTGCTGTTTACAAGGAAGCCACTGAGAAAAATGTCCTCTGCAACGCGGTGGATGATCCGCCGTTCTGTGATTTTTATTTTCCTTCGGTTGTACGGCGGGGGGACCTTCAGATCGCTATCTCGACGGCCGGAGCGAGCCCCGCGCTCGCCCAGAGATTGCGCAAAGAGATCAATGCGCAACTGCCGCTCGACGCCGGCGACTGGCTGACCGACCTGGGCAATCTTCGGCGCGAGGTCACACAGATGGAGCCGCTGAATGACGAGCGGAAGTGGCTGCTTCATCAACTGGCTCAGCGCGAAGTCTGCGGCTACGACGCCTGTCCCTCGCGCGTGCTGGCCCGTCAACACGCTTTAACAAATCCTTTGCCGGAGAAGAAGTCATGAACGGCGCCGCTGAACCGGGCACAGTCTACCTTGCGGGAGCGGGGCCGGGGGATCCCAATCTGCTTACGCTTCGTGTTCTGCGGCTTCTCGAGACTGCTGATGTGATTCTTCCCGATGATCTGGTGTCGGAGGAGATACTTGCGCTGGCCCATGCCGGAGCGGAGATTACGCCCGTCGGCAAACGCTGCGGACAGCCTCGCATTACACAGGCTGAGATTCATGTCCTGATGCTCGAGGCTGCGCGGGCAGGCAGATCCGTTCTGCGGTTGAAGTCGGGCGATCCTCTGATCTTCGGCCGCGCGGGAGAAGAAATCGCCGCGCTGCGTGGCGGCAATGTTCCCTTCGAGATCGTTCCAGGAATTACGACTGCGTTTGCAGCAGCAGCGAGACTGAAGACGCCGCTGACGGATCGCAGCGCTGCGTCAAAGCTGATCCTTGCCACGGCGCACCATGCGGCGGGAAAGCTGGAGCTCACTCCGAAGTGGACAGGGGCGTTTCCTGACGATGCGACCCTGGTGATTTATATGCCGGGTCGAAAGTTTCGCGCGCTGGCCGAGGATCTGATTGCTTCCGGGATTGATGCTGCGACACCTTGCGTCGCGATCAGCAAGGCGACCGCACCCGATGAGCAGGTGTACGCCACTACACTTTCGGAGCTTGACGATGAGGAGGTTGGTCCGGCGCCGGTAATTCTTTTGATTGGCTACGCCATCCGGATACCGGCGAGCCGGTCGCGCGTCGTTGAAGAATTGATCAGGCTTTGAATCTACGCCGGAGTGCACCAGCCGTACCAACCATTCCGGTCAGCAACAATACGAAGCTGGCTGGCTCTGGCACGTCTGGGGTGACCGGAGGAGTGCCGGGGGCGTCGGGAGGCAGAGTCGTCCCAGTGCCGGGATGACCGCCGCCGGGAGATGTTATTCCGCCGGTATAGGGCGGCACGTAGATTGGTGGCCCGGATGGGTTGTCGGGTGAGCCTCCCTCCGTGAAAGGAGGGGGAGGAAGGTCTTCCTGGGCGATCATGTCGCCGAAACCGGCGGGCAGGAGGTCAATTCCGTCGTTCAGCGGATGCTCTGTGAAGGGCAGTGTGGGTTCTTCTTCGATAACTGGCTCGTCCACCGCGTCTTCTGGCAGGACACCGCAGGCCAGATTGAAGTGGTGGAGCGTCTGTTTGCGGGTCATCCGGGGACCCTTCGCAAGAACGAGTTTTGGTTTGGGCTGAACCTGCGCGATCTTCCGCTGGGCATACAACCTGGCGCGGCGCTTGGCGGCCGCTATACGCTGCAGGTTCCGCGAATGCGCCAGTTCGGCGCGATATGCTGCAAACCATCGTTCGCAGTCAGTGGACGCGTTAACGCACGTCGCCGATATGCTGACAAGCATCACCAACAGCAGTAGATAGGTTAAGCGTCGCATTCGTTTCACCTGGGGTACAAATCTCTGTTCGACTCGCCGTACTTGGGACGAATGCTAGTGAATAGTGCAATTACAGAGCCAAAGCGAGCACCACTTTCAGGTGCTAAATGTTGCAGTATTCGGGTAACTTTTTTGCACAAGTGGGAATATTTTACCCTTTTGTACCAATTATTTTCCTACTGTTTCTTCTAAAGCACCCGCGCCTTATGTGGAAAAGTCCTCCTAAACAGGGACTTACTCTGAGTTACACGCGGGCCGCCCGTGAACCAGAATCAATTCGTCGGACGATCCATTCAACCTGCCTATAAGGCAAAGTTCCAAGGACAGGAGGCTTATTCGCAATAGTTTGCAACTAGGTTGCCAGACAATCCACCGCAGCACAACCTTTTTCTGATTTTGACGTTCAATCAGATAGGAGTCCGAATGCTTCCAAGGTTCGGATCCCGGCAAAGTCACTGACGCCTGACGGCGTACTGGGCTCTGCATAGGAGATTTCGAAATGCGCTTCTTACGTTATCTCGCTGTACTCAGTATCCTCTTGCTCCCGACTGCGGCTTATTCCCATGCCCAGGTCTCGATTGGAGTTGGGATCGGTGGCCCGGTGTATGGGGCTTACGGCTACGGCTACCCTGCTCCGGTCTGCGCCTATGGCTACTATGGCTATTATCCCTACGCTTGCGCGCCTTACGGGTACTACGGGCCGGCGTGGTTCAACAGCGGCATCTTTATCGGGGCCG
>WNFC01007895.1_pt1 | contig 11715 bp, 9 predicted proteins | sample 5400541 | NCBI WGS metagenome assembly WNFC01 (sample SAMN13153342, study PRJNA577476) | soil metagenome | isolation source: 120 cm saprolite under Douglas fir tree site 2 hole 2 replicate 1 | place: USA:California | collected 2015-04-18 | reverse complement strand
CTAACATGGCGGGGGCGACTGCGCTGACCGGGATGCTGCCGGATTCGGCGCCGCAGATGCCGTTGAAGATGTCCTGTTTGTCGTTGGTGGCCAGGATGCGATTGAGCGCGGCCTGTGGGGTGCCTACGATGCTGACGCCTCGAACGAGTTCGTCGGGGCGGCCATCGACATAGACGCGGTAGACGACCAGTGGGATGACCTGGAAGGCCTGGGGCGAGCGGCGGGTGGTGACGGCGAAGCCTGAGGAGATGTCCTCAAAGTAGAGACCGTAGGCTTTGCCTTGTTTTTTTGCTTCGGCTTTGAGCATCTCGCGGAGTTCAGCGTCCTTGAGGGTTTTGGTAGAGGTGACGATGAGGTTGCCCTGGCGGCCGGTGGGCATGTGACCGGTCTCGGAACGGCCGTGGCCGTTCGAGGTGGAGAAGCTGGCGATGGGAAGGCGCGACATGAGGAAGGTGTCGAGGACGCCGTTCTTGATGAGGTCGACGCGACGTGCGGGCTGGCCCTCATCGTCATAACTGTAGTGGCCGCTAAGGGAGACGCCGTCGAAGCTGGCGAGGGTGGGGTCGTCGGAGACACTGAGAAAGGTGGGAAGGATCTGTTTGCCGAGAAGTTTGGTGAAGGTCTGGCCCTCGTCGTCGCCACGCTGGCGCTGGCCTTCGAGACGGTGGCCGAGGACCTCGTGGAAGAAGACGGCGGAGGCGCGGCCGCTGAGGATGGCGGGGCCGTTGAAGGGCTCGGTGACCGGGGCTTCGCGGAGCGCTTCAAGGTTCTTGGCCATGGCGATGGTCTTTTCGGTGAGGGTCTTCTGGTCCGGTAGGTGCCCGACGTCGTCGGCCTCGAAGGTCTCGGCGCGGAAGAGGTCCATGCCGTCGGCGGCACGGGTGCGGGCGACGATGACCAGGCGGGCGACGTGGTTGGGCGTGGCGACTTTTGCGCCCTCGGAGGAGACGAAGTAGTCGGTCTCGGTGGAGGCCTCGAGCGCGACGTTGTTGAAGAAGACGTCGGGGTACTGCTTGAAGAGGCCGGAGAGTTCGCGCAGGCGATCCTGCCAGGCGGCGCGGTCGACGACCAGAGGGGGCGGCAACGGAAGCAGCTCTGTCGCGGGCTTTTCGGTGGAGAAGTCTGGGGAACCGTCCTCTTCTTTGGCACGAACCTGCTGCTCGGTCCTGACCTTCATGTAGCTGTCGAGCGCTTTGGCGTAACCGCGGTTGGTGGCGAACCAGAGGCTGCGCGCGAGGGCTTCGCCGTCGTCGGTGAGGGGGAGCGGGACTGTGGTGAGGGCGCTGTTGCGATGGTCGCCGTGAGTGTTGTCTTCTGCGGCGGTGCCGAGACGGACCTGCACGTCGGCGATGCGGCGGCGGTTTTCGTTGGAAGTGGTGATGGCGCCAAACTGCGCTGACATGATGATGCTGTCACTATCGGCGACGGCGTAGCTGAGGAAGTAGGGCTTGGGCTGCTGGGTATTGTCGGTGGCCGTATTGCCGAGGGAGCCCATGGCGCGATGCAGCTCGGACTCCATGGCGTCGATCAGGACGGATGCGGGGGTTGGTTCGGGCTTTGTGGTTGCCGCTGCCGCGATGTGGCTGACGGAGGTCATCGCCACAACTATCAGACCGGCAAAACCGACGCCGGCAACTGCCACTCTTTGTCTCTTCATGGGAACTGGAACTCGTTTCGCCTGCAAAATACGCCTGTTGCCGAGTGTATCGGAAGTGCCGCCGATCCGGGCGACGCGGTACGGCTTTCGTTGCAGAAGGCTGATGATTGGACGGGCGAGTCTGGGTTAAGTTGATGACGAGTCGGGGTTAAGTTGACAGGGGGCTAGCGCAAACCGTAACGCCAGACCGTGAGCCATAGGGCGAGAGCGATGAACTGGGCGAAGAGGAGCGACTCCAGAAGTCCGAAGGTGGCGTGGCCTGTCGAGTGCAGGGCGAGGACCACCAGAGCCACGAGGGTGACCCCTATGCCGACCAGCATTGCGTTCTGGCCATAATGGGTAGGGGTAAGCGAGACGGGACGCCTGGCGGGGAGTCGGCTGGCCACGCGGGCGGCGAAGTCGGCGGGGATCTGTGGCTGGGGCGCGGTTTCGAGGGCGCGGACGGTGCGTTGGTCCAGATGCTCCGTCGCATGCTCCGTCGCGGATTGCGACAGGTCTTCGGGGTTTAGTGGTTCGTCGTGCATGTCGCTCTCCTTTCTTGTGTTTGACGTTGCTGAAGGGCTTCGCGTAACTTTTTGCGGCCGCGGTGCAGATGGGTTCGCACGGTTCCGATGGGCATGCCGAGTGCGTAGGCAATCTGCTCGTAGGTGCGCTCTTCCTGATGATAGAGGACGAGGATGGTTCGCTCGATGTGGCTGAGGCGCTGGAGCTGTTCTTCGACGGATTGCTGGAACTCGCGTTCTTCAAGTTGCTGCTCGGCGTTGCGGTCAGGGTGGGCGAGGCGTTCTTCCCAGCCGGAGGTGTCGTCGGAGAGGGAGATGTGGGTGTCGCGGTCGCGGCGGCGGCGCTTCCACTCGTCCTGAGCGACGTTGACGGCAATGCGATAGAGGTAGGTGGTGATGAGGGCTTCGCCGCGGAAGCTGGGGAGGGCGCGGTAGAGGCGGAGGAAGACGTCCTGGGCGAGATCGTCGAGGTGCTCGCGGCTGCCGGTGAGGCGCAGGAGGGTGCGGAAGACCATGTCCTGATGGTCGCGTACCACTTGCTCGAAGGTGAGATCGGCGTGCAAGCAGGGTTAGACCATAGAGTGCGCCTAAAGTTTCATGCGTGCCAGTGAAACTTTGCAAGGGTGGGCCGGTCTAACGCGGGCAGAAAGAGGAGGTAGTGCTATGAATTTTATATTTAGTCCGTTTGTTATTCCCGTTGCGGGTTGTCTGGTTGCTATTGTGGCGATTGTTTCTGGTATCTGGTTAGACGGGCACAAGCGCCGGATGAAGTCGGAAGAACGCATAGCGATGATTGCGCGCGGAGTGCCGCTGGCGGAGATCGAAAAGATGCTGGGCGCAGGCGACGAGGAAAGGCCGCCGGTCAAAGATCCTCTGCGCAGCCTGGGCAACGCGCGCCGGGCCGGTATTGTTCTGGTTTCGGTGGGCGTTGGGCTGATTCTGTTCTTTCTGGTGCTGACGGCGATTTTGCAAGTCCGCGAGGTGCTGGCAGGAGCTGCGGCAGGGCTCATTCCTCTGGCCATCGGGGTCGGCTTCTTTATTGACTACAACCTGCAGAAGCGCGAGCTGTCGCGCTTCGGGTTGGAGGTGGGAGCGGAGTCGGCGGGAAGCGCATTGGATCGATAGCGGCCCCTCGCGCGTGGGAGAGGCTTTGCGCTCTCGCAGCGAATCGTGCACACTGGCTTCATAGCTTTTGGGGCCTTTGTTGATGAGTTTTCGTGCTGTTCTGCTTTTGGTGGTCGCTCTCTTCGCGCTGATGATAACGCTGGTGCGGGCGCAGGGGACGACCCCGACTGAGGCGCTGGCTCTAAGGCAGGCTGCGGTGGATCGAAGGGCCTATACGCTGCCCCCTGACAAACTGAAGTCGGCTCAAGAGCTGTTTCGGGCGCGGACGGCGCTGCATTTTGTGGGTGAGGGGTGGGGGATTCTGCAATTGGTGCTGCTGCTTGCGCTGGGTGTGCCGGCACGTATACGCAATGTTGCGGGGAACCTGACGAAGAACCGATGGGTGCAGGGCTTTGTCTTTGTCTTTCTTTTTCTGCTGGCGATTACGCTGTTGAATGCTCCGTTGCGAGTGTATGGACACCATGTTGCTTTGGCGTATGGTTTGTCGGTGCAGGGGTGGGGGAGTTGGCTTTGGGACCAGGCGAAGGGTTTTCTGCTGACGTGGTTCGTTGGCTCGCTGCTGGCGATGGTGCTGTTCTGGGTAATTCGCAAGTCGCCGAAGCATTGGTGGATTTGGTTCTGGATCCCGACGATGGCGGGGGTGTTGTTTGGGGTCTTTGTTTCGCCGATTCTGGTCGATCCGCTGTTCAACAAGTTCGAGCCGCTCCAACAGCGCAATCCAGCGCTGGTGCAGCAGTTGGAGAAGGTGGTGGCTCGAAGCGGCGTGAGCATGCCACCGGACAGAATGTTCTTCATGCAGGCGAGCCAGAAGGTGACGAGCCTGAACGCGTATGTGACGGGGTTCGGGCCTTCGAAGCGGCTGGTGCTGTGGGACACGACGATCGCGGCGGCGGCTCCGGACGAGCTATCCGGCATCTTCGGGCATGAGCTGGGGCATTATGCGTTGCATCACATTGTGCTCGGGCTCCTGTTCACCGCCGCGCTGCTGCTGCTTGCGTTCTTTCTGGGGCAGAAGATAACGCAGTGGCTGCTCAGCCGATATGGGGGGCGGTGGCGTATCCGCTCGCAGAACGACTGGGCCTTCGTGGCGGTGCTGGCGCTGGTGCTGAATGCTCTAAACTTCTTCTCCGAACCGATTGACAACGCATTCAGCCGGTCGATCGAACATGCCGCCGATGTATATGGGCAGGAGGCTATTCACGGCATCGTTGCCGATCCGCAAACCACGACACAGCAGGGGTTTCAGAGGTTGGGCGAGGCCTCTCTCGACGATCCTACGCCGCATCCCTTTGTCGACTTCTGGACTTCAAGCCACCCCTCAACTGCAGACCGTGCGGCGTTTGCCGCGGCTTACAACCCCTGGGCAGAGGGCCAGCATCCGAAGTACTTTTGATTATGAAGATAAAATCGAGCCCTCCCCTTCTATCTCCCGATTGTCTGTTTTGCAAGATCGTCTCCGGAACCATACCAGCTAACCGCGTGTATGAAGACGAATGCTGCATCGGCTTCCCCGACATCAATCCACAGGCGCCTACGCACCTATTGATCATTCCCAAGCAGCACATTGGCTCAACGGCGAAGGCGCTGGCGGAAGATACTGCGTTGATGGGTCATCTGATGGCGGCTTCGGCTGAGATCGCGCGCAAAGAGAAGCTGGATAAGGGTTACCGGATCGTCGTGAACACTGGCGACGATGGCGGGCAGACGGTGAACCACCTGCATTTGCACCTTCTCGGCGGCAGACACATGAACTGGCCTCCGGGGTAGATCTGCGATCGTCGAGGCGACGGGCTTCTGCTGAACTTTAATGTGGTGCAACCTGCGGGATGGGACTTATCGGCGGGTGAATCGGTTTTGAAAGGCGAACGCAAAGGACGCTAAGGTTTCGCTAAGGGCGCTAAGGGTGCCATGGCGGTCTTTGCGCCCTTAGCTTTGCGGCCTTTGCGTTGGGTTTGCTGAAGGGGGCGCATAAATTGCTCTTAAAAATAAAAAGGCCGATAAAGTTTCTATCGGGCCTTCATCTTCGGATTTCGCGTTCGAATTTCGGTGTCGCGGCAGAGGCGATCTTTACTGGTTCTAGCTCACTGGTTGTAGTTCGGCTCTTCTTCCTCTTCCATGCCGTAGCGGCGGAGGAGGTTGGGCAGATTCTGCGAGAAGGCGGCGCGCGGCATGACCGTGTCGCAACCCGCTTCGACAGCCTTGGCCTTCAAGTCTCCCTGTAGATGGGACAGGAAACCGACGATGGAGGTGCTGCGCTTGAGCTTGGCCTTGAGCTTGGGAATCAGCGTGAGGGGCTTGGCGTTGGCGTTGTTGAGGTCGAAGACGATGAGGCCTGGGCGATCCTCTTCTTCGCCGGCGGTGAGAGCCGCGATGGCGTCCTTCTCGTTCTTTACGAAGGCCACCTTGACTCCTAGCTTGCGCGCGGTCTCCTGAATCTTCGCGATAAAGAAGAGATCTTCGATGAAGAAGAAGATCTTGGTGGGTGCGTCCTCTGGAATGGGAATAGGGCGGCCCTGCGAGTAGTCGATGGGCTGGGAGTCGCTCTGGTAGCGCGCACCGCCGTGACCGTTGCTGCGGCCCTGGTAGTTGCCGTTGTGGGAGTCTATCGTGGAGGGCGGGGTGTCGGCGAAGTTTCCGTTGACGGCGCGATAGCTGTGATCCATGGGACCGACGAAGCTGCGTGGGCCGCGTTGCTGCTGCTTGCCGCCTTTGCGCTTGAAGCCGCCGCTGCTGTTGCCCGGCTGATGGGTGTCGCGGTCGCGGTATCCGCCGCCATTGTTGCTGTACCCGCCATTGCTTCCGCTGGCGACGTTGCCGGGATTCTCCTGAGAGCGCTGGCGGTCGCGGTCGCGGAACTTCTTCTTCCAGCGTTTGCCGCCACCACCGGAGGAGCTGTTCTGCTGTTGACCGGCACCGGCCTGAAAGGTCTGTGGCTGGGACTGGGGGGCGGCTGAACCGGCTGATCCCGCTGAGCCTGCTGAGCCCTGGATGGACGCGATGGACTGGTCACCACCGGATTGTGCGGCTTGCTGGGCGTCGGCGCCTTTGTTCTTGCGCTTGCGGCGACGACGGCGGCTGCTTTTAGACTGCCCCATGCCATGCTGCACGTTCTGCTGCGGTGTGAATTGCGCCTCCCCGTCCTGCTGGCCGGGTGACATTGTCGAACCCTGGTGGGACTCCACCTCGGGTACATTCTGCTCTGAAGTCATGCTTCCACTTCCTATTGCTCTAGATCGCAATTAGCGGTTCACTCTCCCACGCGCAATGGGCTTTTCGTCCCCGTGTAAACCACGGAGGATGAACCAAACCGGTATTGCAGCGTCGGATGAAACGGTCTCAAGTTGTACTCGAACGGACGTCTTCTATTGCTATTGGCTGCGATCGAGCCAGTAATTTACCGGCTACACGCAGCCCGAACGCCTGACAGCGGCGAACCTTAATTTTCACCCTCTACCTGTTTGCGACAGAGTCCGACAAATTCGGTCCACTGTAATCCTGTGTCTTTTGCTGCCCAAATGTACCTAACAGGAAACGTTCTGGCAACCCACACAGCGATCGGCACCCACAGCCGGTTCACAAGGCAATTCTTAGGGTACTCGCAAAGAGAGCGATTGGCAAGAACTCTCTTCTACGACTTCCCGGTTACTCCTATCATGAGATGCTTTTTGGACAGGAAGGGCCGCTTCGGTGGAAGCGGCCCTTCTGCTTTGATGGCCAGTCACTGGCCTCCTGAAAGCCTTCCGATGAGGGAAGTAGAACTCCGGGCTGGCTACACCATCGCTTGGATGCAGCTTCTTTTCGAACCGGGGGAATACTAACGACACACTCCGGATCTCTGCCAGCGTGCTGTCCTTTGATGAAGAGCAATCCAATCGCCAAATGATTTGGGCGTTTTCCGGGCCAAATTCAGCTACTTGCCGGATGGGGGTTTTAAAAAACAGGAGACTTCCAGGGAAGCGCTCCGTAATTTGGGAGGTGGGCCTCTGGATTGACCCTTGGCGGACGGGGTCCTATAATCTGATGTGTTCCGGCAGCTCTCTCGTTTGCTGCCGATTTGCCGGTATGGGAATCGGGTGGATCGAGCTATATGGTGGGCGTGCCCTCTCGAAGAGTGCGTCCGTCAAAGGATATGCAGGGAACGGCTGAGAAGGCACGCGATGGTGCGCCTAAGGCCGGATGAGTCAGGACAATCCCCGAAGGAGTACCACACACCGCATGAATCGTACTGTTGCACTTGTCACCGCTCTTGCTGCGGGAATGACGTCCGCTGCTGGAGTGGCCCAGACTGCTGGTTCACCACCACCGGCAACCGCACCCTCTACTGCACCGGCAACCGCCCCTGCTACTGCGCCCGCCGCAGCCCATGCTCCGGTAGCTCTCCAGGTCGTTCCGGCGAAGATTGCCGTGATCGAATATGAACAGGCCACTGCTGCGACGAACGAGGGTCAACGCTCGCTTCAGGCGTTGCAGAAGAAGTATGAGCCGCAGAAGAACCAGCTCCAGGCTTTGCAGACCGAGATCGAGTCGCTAACCAAGCAGCTGCAGAGTGCGACGACGACGATGAGTGACGAAGAACGAGCCTCGCGGGCGAGGACGATCGACACGAAGCAGAAGCAGCTGCAGCGCGATGGCGATGACGCCACGGCCGCCTTCAATGCTGAGTTGCAGGAGACGCTCGGTGCGGTTGCGAAGAAGCTTGGTCCCATTGTGATCAAGTACGTGCAAGACAACGGCTACACCATGCTGTTAGATAACACCGGCCAGCAGGGCGGACTTTCGGTGCTTTGGACTCAGCCGGGTACGACCGACATCTCTCAGGCTATTGTGGATGCCTACAATGCCTCGTCGGGAGTTGCGGCGCCTGCTGTGCCTTCGGCACCTTCGGCGACACGTCCGCGTCCGTCGACGACGACACCTCCGAAACCGCAAACGCCAAAGCAGTAAAACTGCATCGATTGGCCGTAACTTTCCGGCTGCAGTGAATTATTTGCATGCAAGCCCCTTATGCCTTAGGAATCGCATAAGCAATGCTGGCGCAAACAAAATCAATTTGAGTTGTAACGATCTCTTGAAGGAGTACCACAGACCGTATGAATCGCACTTTTGTTCTTATCTCCGTGCTTGGCGCGGGATTGATGACTACAGCCGGGATGGCCCAGACACCTGCACCAGCCCCGGCTCCCCCGCCTGCAACTGAGCCCGCTGCACCGGCCCCTGTAACGCCACAGGCCATTCCCGCAAAGATTGCGCTGGTTGCCTTTGAACAGGCCGTCTTCGCCACGAATGAAGGCCAGAAGGCTGTGCAGGATATTCAAACGAAGTACAAGCCGAAGAAGGACCAGATCGACGGCCTCTCGCATGAGGTTGATGCGCTGAAGAAGCAACTGCAGGGCGCACCGGCTACGCTGTCCGACGCAGATCGTGCGGCCAAGATGAAAGAGATCGATGCCAAAGAGAAGCGCCTGAACCATGATGCCGAGGATGCGCAGACTGCTTACAATACCGATTTACAGGAAGCCTATGGCAAGGTCGCGGCGAAGGTCTCTGTGACGTTGAAGAAGTACGTCAGCGACAACGGTTTTACGCTGCTGCTCGATGTCAGCAGCCAGCAGAGCAACGTAATGTGGGCGAATCAGAGCACAGATGTAACGCAGGCTGTGGTGACGGCATACAACACCTCGTCCGGTGTCGCTGCGCCGGTGCCGTCTGCACCGTCCGCGCCTGCGGCGGCTCGTCCTCGTCCTTCGACGACGGCTCCAAAGCCAGCCGCACCGAAGCAGTAGCTTTCGATCACGCGATTTCTGCCGAAAGGGGAAGATGAGGCTCACCGGCCTCTTCTTCCCCTTTGTGGTGCGATTAGCGTGCGTCTCGGCCTGCAGCTGTGGAAAAACTTGTGGATCGCAGGTCAAGAGAACGGCCCAGAGGCGGCTGATTGCTGGTTTTCGTTCAATGAGCCGTCAAAATGCTAGCGGTCTAACTGCATGGAAATATTGGAGTTGGCGAGGAGAAGCGTACATTCTAACTCCTCTTCCCCGCTGGCTCCCGGCAAGTATAGCTGTTTCAAGGGTTTCCACAGATCAGCGTTACTACAAGGTTACAATTCGCGCTCCGAACGATAGGAAGTTGGGGGATACGGGCACAGATGATGGCGGGAAGACGTCTTTTCGGCGAGATATTTGCGTCGGGAAAACGGCATCCTCCCGCGTCCTGCAAAAATTTAGATGATTATTCCTCGCCTACTTTGAGAACCGCGAGGAAGGCCTCCTGCGGGATGTCGACCTTGCCGATTCGCTTCATGCGCTTCTTGCCTTCTTTTTGCTTTTCGAGCAGTTTGCGCTTACGGCTTATGTCACCACCGTAACATTTGGCGATGACGTTTTTGCGGATGGCGGTGACTGTCTCGCGAGCGATGATCTTGCTGCCGATGGCGGCCTGAATGGCGACCTCGAACATCTGGCGCGGGATGAGTTCGCGCATCTTGGAGACGAGAGCCTTGCCACGATCGTAGGCGAAGTCGCGATGCACGATGATGGAGAGCGCATCGACGGGATCGCCACCGATGAGGATGTCCATCTTGACCATGGGAGAGATCCAGGTGCCTGCAAGGACATAGTCGAGTGAGGCATAACCGCGGGAGACGGATTTGAGGCGATCGTAGAAATCCAAAACTATTTCATTCAGTGGAAGCTCGTAGGTGAGCATGACTCGCGTCTCGCTGACGTACTCAAAGTTTTTCTGACGTCCGCGCTTGTCTTCGACGAGTTTAAGAATGCCGCCGACGTACTCTTCGTTGGTGAGGATTTTGGCGATGATGACAGGTTCTTCGACGGTCTCGATCTCGGAGGGGTCGGGCCAGCGTGAGGGATTGTCTACCTCGATGACGGAGCCGTCGGTGAGCGTGATCTTGTAGCGGACGCCGGGGGCGGTGGTGATGAGGTCGAGGTTGTACTCGCGCTCGAGGCGTTCCTGAATGATTTCGAGATGGAGCAGACCGAGGAAGCCGCAGCGGAAGCCGAAGCCGAGGGCGACGGAGGACTCGGGCTCAAAGGAGAAAGACGCGTCGTTGAGGCGAAGCTTTTCGAGGGCGTCGCGGAGCATGGCGTGTTCGTGCGAGTCGACGGTGTAGAGGCCGGCGAAGACCATGCTCTTGATGTCTTCGAAGCCCGGGAGGGCTTCGGCGCAGGGGTTCTCGACAGACGTGATGGTGTCGCCGACCTTGGTGTCGGCTACATTCTTAATCGTTGCAACGAAGAAGCCTACTTCACCTGCCGTGAGTTCGGCGATTGCGACAGGCTTCGGGGTCATGACGCCCATGCTCTCGACGTCGAAGACCTTGCCGTTAGACATGACTTTGATCTTCATGCCCTGACGCAGCTTGCCGTTGATAATGCGCGCGAGGACGATGATTCCTCTGTAGGGATCGAACCAGCTGTCGAAGATAAGGGCCTGGAGCGGGGCTTCGGGGTCGCCCTGCGGCGGCGGTAGCAGTGTGACGACGGCTTCGAGGATGCTGGCTACGTTAAGGCCCGTCTTTGCGGAGACGGCGATTGCGTCGTCTACAGGGAGACCCACGGATTTTTCGATCATCTCTTTGGTGCGCTCTATGTCGGCGCTGGGGAGATCGATTTTGTTGATGATGGGGATGATCTCAAGGCCGTTCGAGATGGCGAGGTAGGCGTTGGCGAGGGTCTGGGCTTCGACACCCTGCGAGGCATCGACGACGAGGAGCGCGCCTTCGCAGGACGCGAGGGAGCGTGAGACTTCGTAGGAGAAATCGACATGGCCAGGGGTGTCGATGAGGTTGAGCTGATAGGTGTCGCCGTCGTGCGCCTTGTACATCATGCGGACGGTGTGCGCCTTGATGGTGATGCCGCGCTCGCGCTCGAGGTCCATGGCGTCGAGCACCTGGGCCTGCATCTCGCGCGCCGTCAGCGAACCGGTGAGTTCGAGGAGGCGGTCGGAGAGGGTGGACTTGCCGTGGTCGATGTGCGCGATGATCGCGAAGTTGCGGATGTGACTTGGATCCATTTTGTAGCTGGGTGGCCTCAGTATTCATGTTAACACTCGTGCGATGACAAGAGGGAGTGGGCCGGCAGGAGAGCCCGGCCCGGTGCTGCGCTTCTGATGTGACCGAATGGTTGCAATGATGTGATGGCAAATCTTTTTCAGCTATGCGTTTCCCAGGAACGCTATGAGCGTGTATTGCAGCGGCGGAGGTTGTGCTTGGTTAGTATCGTGACGCCATGGATGTTGCCATCGCCATGGTACCCACGCCGCGGTAGCTGGACGGGCACGCGTGCTTGCATGCCGATGCTTGCGAACGATTGTGTGATAGCGCATTTATGTGTTGGGCGTCTTACAATGAGCAGGGACGATGGCTCGATTACTTTTAGAGGTGCGGCGGTGGGCGCTGGTGGTGAGCTGTGCACC
>WNFC01007891.1_pt1 | contig 11716 bp, 11 predicted proteins | sample 5400541 | NCBI WGS metagenome assembly WNFC01 (sample SAMN13153342, study PRJNA577476) | soil metagenome | isolation source: 120 cm saprolite under Douglas fir tree site 2 hole 2 replicate 1 | place: USA:California | collected 2015-04-18 | reverse complement strand
TGCGCTGCTCCGATGCCCCCAGACCCCGTCGGCTGGCATGGCGCCTCTCGGCGCCAGCCTCCCTTTCATCCGGGGGCCCGTCCAGTGCTCGCCGCGCTCCGCGCGGCTGCGCGCTTCCGATGCCCCTAGACCAACGCCCGCGCGGCTGCCGCCGCGCGCAGCTTGAGCGCTCTCGCGCTCGGCCTCCCACTCATTGGGGCCCGTGCGCTGCTCGCGTGCGCTTCGCGCACGCTGCGCATCCAACGCCCCCGCGGCTCCGCCGCGCGCCCCGGACCCCGGCGGCTGGCGCGGCGCTTCTCGGCGCCATCCTCGCTTTGCCTTGCGCCTCCTGTCCAAGGCGGTTACTGTACGGCTTGCCCCGCGGGCGTCGGGCGGTGGCGGCTAGGTCCTGCGCAAGAAGGCGTCGCGAACTCCGTCAGGTCCGGAAGGAAGCAGCGGTACCGAATGTCCTCCTGTGCCGCAGGGCGCCCTAGCCGTTACCGCCGGACGCCCCGGACCTCCACCCAGTAGATGACATATCAGGTGCTCGCCCGGCGGCTACGGCCGCAGCGCTTCGCGGACGTGGTCGGGCAGGATCACGTGACCCGCACCCTGCAGGCCGCCATCGCCGCGGGTCGCGTGGCGCATGCCTTCCTCTTCACCGGGCCGCGCGGCGTCGGCAAGACCACCACGGCGCGGCTGCTCGCCAAAGCCCTCAACTGCGAGCAGGGCCCGACGCCGGAGCCGTGCAACGCCTGCTCCAGCTGCAAGGAGATCGGCGAGGGCACGGCCTTCGACGTCCTCGAGATCGACGGTGCCTCGCACACCCAGGTCGACAAGATGCGCGACCTGATGGAGACCGTCGCGCACCTGCCGCTCAAGAGCCGCTTCAAGATCTTCATCATCGACGAGGTGCACATGCTCTCGTCGCACTCCTTCAACGCGCTCTTGAAGACCCTCGAGGAGCCGCCGCCGCACGTGAAGTTCATCTTCGCCACCACCGAGCCGCACAAGGTGCTGGCGACGGTGGTCTCGCGCTGCCAGCGCTACGACCTCCGGCGCATCGGCCTGGGCGAGCTGCGCGCGCACCTCCGCCGCACGGTAGATGCCGAGGGGCTCGCGCTCTCGGACGAGGCGCTGGCGCTGGTGGCGCGCGAAGCGGAGGGGAGCCTGCGCGACGCGCAGTCCCTCCTGGAGCAGGTGCTGACGGTCGCGGGCAGCGCGGCGGACGACGCCGCGGTGCGCCAGGTGCTCGGCGCGGCGGACCGGCGGCTCGTGGTGGCGGTGGCCGACGCCGTCCTGGCCGGCGAGCCCGGCGCCTGCGTCCGCCACCTCGCAGAGCTCCACGCGCACGGCTACGACGCGCAGCGCTTCTGCCGCGACCTCCTCGAGCACTTCCGCCACCTGGCCGTGCTGGCCGCGACCGGCGAGCGTGCGCTGGTGGCCGAGCTGCCGGAGGCGGAGGTGGCCGCGCTCGCCGCGCAAGCCGGGCGCCGCTCGGCCGACGACCTGCAACGCTTCTTCCGCCTCCTCCTCGAGGCGGATGAAGCGCTCGCGGCGCCTGCACGCAGCGTCGACCCGAAGCTGGTCCTCGAGATGTGCGTGGTGCGGCTCGCGACCCTGCCGCCGCTCCTCCCGCTGGACGACATCCTCCACCGCCTGGAGGCCTTTGGTGCCGGAAACCCAGCCGCCCCCGGTGGCGGTGCGGCGCGCGAGAACGTGCCCCGGCCGCGCGAGGCGGCCCCCGGCGGCGGCCTGTGGGACCGGTTCCTGGCGCGCGTGCAGGAGGAGAAGCTGGTCGCGCCCTACATGATGCTCCTGAGCGGCACGCTGCTCGCAGCCGACGGTGAAGCGCTCCGCATCGGAATCGACAACGAAGCGGCGCGGCGGGAGCTGTCGCGCAAGGAGACCCTCCAGCGCCTGCGCGCCATCGCGAGCGAGGTGGCCGGGCGCGAGCTGCGGGTGGAAGTGGGTCCGCTGCCGAGCGAGCACGCCGGCCAGGCGCCGCTCGCGCAGGCCCGGCGGCGCACCGAGGAGACGCTCGCCGATCCGATGGTGCAGGCCGCGGTCGAGATCTTCGGCGCCGAGGTGCGCGGCGTGCGGGATCGGCGCCGGTAGCGCGTGATGGGCAAGGGTTTCGACCTGGGGGGGCTCTTCCGGCAGGCGCAGCAGCTGCAGGAGAAGATCGCGAACATCCAGCAGGAGCTGGCCGAGCGCACGGTCGAGGCGAGCGCGGGCGGCGGCATGGTGACCGCCGTGGTGAGCGGCAAGCTCGAGGTGGTGGAGCTCCGCATCGAGCCCTCGCTGCTCGAGAAGCCCGATGCGGACATGCTCCAGGACCTCGTCGTGGCGGCGGTGAACGAGGGTATCCGCGCCGCGCAGCGCATGCTGTCGGAGGAGATGGGGAAGCTGACCGGCGGCCTCGGCATCAAGCTCCCCGGGATGGGCTGAGCCTGTGGCCCAGACGCCCTCCATGACGCGCCTGATCGAGCAGCTCGCGCGGCTGCCCGGGATCGGCGAGAAGACGGCGGCCCGGCTCGCGTTCTACATCCTGCGCGCGGACCGGCAGTACGCACAGGCGCTCGCCGAGGCCGTGCTGGCGGTCAAGGACGAGACACGCCTCTGCTCGGTCTGCTTCGCGCTCACCGAAGCGGATCCCTGCCCGATGTGCACGGATCCGGCGCGCCTTGCCGACGCGATCTGCGTGGTGGAGGAGCCGGCCGACCTGCTCGCGGTCGAGCGCGCGCGCGAGTTTCGCGGCCGCTACCACGTGCTGCACGGCGCGCTCGCGCCCCTCGACGGGGTGGGGCCCGACGAGCTGAAGATCCAGCCGCTCCTCGTCCGCCTGCGCGACGGCGCGGTGCGTGAGGTGATCCTCGCCACCAACCCGACCGCCGAGGGCGAGGCCACGGCGCTCTACCTCGCCCGGCTCATCAAGCCCCTCGGCATCCGCGTGACCCGCATCGCGCACGGCATTCCGGTCGGCGGCGACCTCGAGTACGTCGACGTGGTTACGGTCGGCCGCGCCCTCGAGGGCCGCCGGGAGATGTAGGGAGCCCGGCGCCAGCGGACAGGCCCCCGGATGGGATGGCGGAGGCCGACCGCGAGAGCGGTCAGGCTGGCCGACGGGGTCCGGGGGCATCGGAGCAGCGGAGCGCGCGTAAGCGCGCGAGCAGCGGACGGGCCCCCGGAAGGGTTGGTTTGCGCAGCGCCGGCGCTTTCGCCTATAAGCTCGCTGTTCCCCGGTAGCTCAGTCGGTAGAGCGATCGGCTGTGGCCATCACGCAGCCTCACCGGGAAACCGGTGAGTGAAAAGCGGGTGAATTCAGGGAAGCCTAAGTGCACGGTGCGAGGCATATGGTAACCCTGAGCCGAGCCCTCCGAGAACGCAGGGCGGAGGGAAGGTGCAGAGACTAGGGAGTGACGGAAGGATAATCTCCCCACGAGCGCCCGCCGCCTACAGGCCGTCCGGCCCACGGCGATGAGATAGTCCACCCCCGTCGGAAACGGCGGGACCGGTGTAACCGATTGGTCGCTGGTTCGAGTCCGGCCCGGGGAGCCAAATCCGAAGAGGGCCGTCGGAGGTGACTCCGGCGGCCCTTTTCCTTTCGCGCCCACCGTGCGAAGGAGCGGGGCGGATGACGGCCGCGAGCTGGCGCACGATCCACACCAACGGCATCCGCATGGCGGTCAGCGAGCAGGGCGCCGGCCTGCCGGTGGTGCTCTGCCACGGCTTTCCGGAGATCGCCTATTCGTGGCGCCATCAGATGCCCACCCTCGCCGCGGCCGGCTTCCGCGCCATCGCGCCCGATCAGCGGGGCTACGGCGAGACGGATCGGCCCGCGGCGGTCCGCGACTACGACATCCACCACCTGACCGCGGACCTCGTCGGCCTGCTCGACGCGCTCGGTCTCGAGCGCGCGGTCTTCGCCGGCCACGACTGGGGCGGGATCGTGGTCTGGCACATGCCGCTCCTCCACCCCGCGCGCACCGCGGGCGTGATCGGGGTCAACACGCCCTACTTCCCGCGTCCCTCGGCGCCGCCCGTCACGCTCATGCGTGCCCTGTGGGGGGACAATTACTACATCGTCCACTTCCAGAAGCCGGGCGAGGCCGACGCCGCTCTGGCGCGCGACGTCCGGCGCGTGTTCACACAGCTGGTGCGCTCGGGCGTGCCGCTCGCCGAAACCCGCACGCCGGGGCACGGCCGGAACCTGGTCGAAGTGGTCGCCGGACCCGAGCCGCCGGGCCGCCTGCTGCTCTCCGAGGACGAGGTTCAGATCTACGTGCGCGCGTTCGAGCGGACCGGCTTCACGGGCGGGATCAACTGGTACCGCAACCTGGATCGGAACTGGGAGACGACGCCCCAGCTTGCCGGGGCGAAGGTCGAGGTCCCCGCGCTCATGGTCACCGCGGAGCACGACCCCGTCCTGCGGCCCGAGCTGGCCGAGGCGATGCGCGACCTCGTGTCCGATCTCGAGACGGTCATGATCCCGGGCTGCGGCCACTGGACGCAGCAGGAGCGGCCCGCCGAGCTCTCCGGCATCATGATCGACTGGCTCACGCGCCGGTTCCGCAGCGCGTGAGCACCGCCGCAGCCCAGCCGGCCGGATCCTCCATCTGGGGGTAGTGTCCCACGCCCTCGAGCACGGTGAGCGGACCCCCCGACATCTCGGCGAGCCGTCGGCCGATCTCGAGCACGGCGATCGGGTCACGATCGCCCCACACCACGCCGATGGGCACGCGGGTGCGCGAGAGGATCGGGCGCCAGCGATCGGCGTAGCGGATGCGCTCCAGGTTGTAGCGTGCGATCTTGCCGATCACGCCGAGCCCGCCGCCGTGCGCCAACCAGTACGCGATGGCGCGGATGTCGACCGCCGGCGTGCGCGTCGGATCGGCCCACACGAAGCGTAACCCGAGCGCGAAGCGCTCCGGATCGAAGGCGGCGACGAAGGCGGCTGCCCCCTCGTCCGTCATCAGATCCTTCTGGAGCTGCGTGACGTGTGCCAGCTCGACCAGATGGCTGCCGTTGCACAGGACGAGCCTGTCCATGGTGAAGCCGAGCTCGCCCGCCTCGTGCCGGCAGAGCATCTCGATGGCGACGGTGAGGCCCATGTCGTGGCCCACGACTATGGCCCGGGGGATGTCGAGCGCGCGCGCCAGCTCGCCCGCGCGCCTGCCCTGGTCGAGGAGCGAGTAGGAGGCGCCCACCGGCTTGTCGGAGAAGCCGAAGCCGAGCTGGTCGAAGAGCGTCACGCGGAAACGCCCGCTCAGCAGTGGCAGCGCGGCCGCGAAGTCGTGGCTGGTCGATGGGAAGCCGTGCACGAGGAGTAGGTCCGGTCCCTCGCCTTCCTGCGCCACGAACAGCCGGTGGCCCTCGGCCAGGGTGACGAAGCGCCCGCGGCGGTGCCAGCCCTCGTGCACGGCGGCGACGTCGGCGGGGAGGGGGGAGGGCCGGAGGGGGGACGGCATCGTGCGGGAGGTAGCACGGGCCGCATCCGGGCGGCCACCCGGTTGACTTTCGCGCCGTCCCCCGGCGTTCATGCGGCGCGATCATGTGGAGCGGCGGCGTGGCGCTCGCGCTCGTGCTCGGAGGGCTACACGTGGCGGCGCGCACGGCCGGGGCGCGGGCCGCCGCCGACCTTTCCAAGGCGATGCCGATCGTGCTGCTGGCGGGGCTGGTCGCGACCGAGCCGGCGCCCGTCGGCCAGGCGTACCGCTGGCTCGTCTTCGCCGGGCTCCTCTGCTCGCTCGGAGGCGACGTGTGGCTCCTCTTCCCGCGCGGCTTCGTGGCGGGCCTGGCGAGCTTCCTGCTCGCGCACCTCCTCTACATCGCCGCCTTCGCGCCCGGGACGCCGTGGAACGCGTCCGCATGGGCGCTGCTCGCACCCTTCGCGCTGGTGAGCCTCGCCGTGCTCCGCCACCTCTGGCCGCATCTCGGGCGCGAGCGCGCCCCGGTCGCCGTCTACGTGAGCGTCATCGCCGTCATGGGCTGGAGTGCGGCGGTGCGCGTGACCGCCGCGCCGGCCGCGAGCGGCGGGCTGGCGCTCGCCGGGGCGCTCCTCTTCATGCTCTCCGACGGGCTGCTCGCGACCGATCGCTTCGCGCGCCGGTTCGCTGCGGCGAACGCCGCCGTCATGACGACCTACTACGCGGCGCAGACGCTGATCGCGCTCTCGGTGCGCGGCTAGGGTCGGCTAGGGTCCGTCCGCGAGATGGCGCCGAGCCGGAGCCCTGCGACGTCACGGGGCCCGGCCGACCGTGTAGACGTCGACGCGGGTGGCGCCCGCGGCGAGGAGCGCGCGCGCGCAAGCGTCGGCCGTCGCTCCGGTCGTCAACACGTCGTCGACGAGCACGATCGAGCGCGCGGTGCACAGGTGCGGCGCGCGCACGGCGAACGCGCCGTCCAGGTTCCGCCGGCGCTCGGCGGCCGGCAGGCGCGCCTGCGCCTCGGTGGCGCGGGTGCGGACGAGCAGGCGCGGCGCGACCGACAGCCCGCGGCGCCGGCCGAGCGCGCGCGCGAGGAGGAGCGCCTGATTGAAGCCGCGGACGCCGAGCCGGGCGCGGTGGAGGGGAACGGGGACGAGGAGCGCGTCGGAGGCGAAGGAATACCGTTCGGCGAGCAGCGCGCCGAGCGCGCCGGCCAGCGTTCGCCGGCCGCGATACTTTAGCCTCTGGACCGCCGCCGCGAGCGGATTGAGACCGGAGGCGGACGGGAGATACAATGCGGCCGCGCGAGCAGCCGCAAAGGCAGGTGGATGGTGGATGCAGGTGGGACATGGGTCGCCCGGGCCGCTCGTCCCGAGCGGCACGCCGCACGACCGGCAGAGCGGCGCCGGTGGCGGCGTCATGGCCGCGCGACAGCGCGTGCACAGACAGGCGCCGTGGCCGAGCGGCAACGGTCCCTCGCACACCTCGCAGTGCTGCGGAAAAACGCCGTCGAGCAGTACCTGGAGCCAGCGCGCCATGGCGGAGCGAGGGCGGCGTGGAGCACGATTGTGAGGACGCGCGCCGCTGACGCAAGCGGGGGGAGGTGAGTGGTGACGAGGAGCTTCTGGGCCGGCCTCCTGATTGGGGTGATGGCGACCTACTGGTACTTCACCCAGGGCGACTACGTGCGTGCGGTCGTGGCTTCGTATTGGGCGCGCGCCTCGGCCCCGCCCCCCTTCGTCGCCCATAAGAAGCCCTGATCCGCGCTTTACAACCCCACGACTTCTCCCTACCCTTACTCCACCGTGCCCGCGCTCACCGAGCAGCAGCTCGCCGACGACCTGACCCGCGCCATGAAGGCGCGCGAGATGCCGCGCGTCTACGTGCTGCGCGGTCTCATCACCGCGGCCAAGAACCTGAAGGTCGAGCGGCGCGGCGCGGCACTCGCGGAGGCGGACCTGGTGCAGCTCGTGCGGCGGGAGATCCGAAAGCGCGAGGAGGCCGAGGAGTTCGCTGCCAAGGCCGGCCGCAGTGAGCTGGTCGAGCAGAACCGCGCCGAGCGCGCCCTCCTCGAGGCGTACGTGCCCGCGCTGCTCGCACCCGCCGAGCTGGAGGAGGCCATCCGCACCATCGCGGCGCGGGCGGAGGCGCGCTCGCTGGGTGCGATCATGGGCGCGCTGCGCGAGCGGTTCGCCGGCCGCTTCGACGGCCGGCAGGCGAGCGAGATCGCGCGCCGTGTACTCGCCGAGCCCGCCCGGGTCTGAGGCGCTCATGGAGCTGCCGGTCATCGCCCGGCTCAAGAAAGAGCTGGCGGATCTCAAGTACGAGCTGAACGTCAGGCTGCCCAAGGAGCTCGAGGCGGCGCGCGCGCACGGCGATCTCTCCGAGAACGCCGAGTACGAGGCTGCCAAGGCGCGCCAGGACTACGTCCGCTCGCGCATCGGACAGCTCGAGGGGCGGGTGCGCGAGCTGTCGATGTACAACATCTCCTCGATCCCGCGCGACGTGGTTGCGTACGGCAGCCGCGTCACGGTGGAGGACGATGCCGGGGAGTCGATGGCCTACAACATCGTGTTCCCCGAGGAAGTGGACGCGGCCAAGGGCCAGATCTCGCTCTCCTCGCCGCTCGGGCGCGCGCTGCTCAACAAGGCGGTCGGCGACGAGGTCGAGGTGCAGACGCCGAGCGGCAAGCGGACGTACCAGATCGTCGAGCTCGTGACGCTGCACGAGCTGCAGCGGTAGGGGCGGCGTCCACGCCCGCACGTCGGCGCGAGGGCGGGGGCACCCTCTCCGCTTCGCTGCGCCGGCCGGACGGGCGTCCGCGGCCGCACTGACGTCGGCGCAGAGGCGCTGCGACGGCGCCCCCGCCCTCGCGCGGGCACGCGCGGCCAGAGCCGCTCGGTCCAGGAGGGTTGAGCGGCGAAACGGCAGTATTGTACGCTACGCGCCGCTTGCGCCTGTCGGGTGGTGCGAGCCGGGAAGGGCACGCATGTCGTACGCGAACCTCGCACAGATGTTCTTCCAGCGCGCCGACGAGCTGGCCACGCGGCCGCGCTACCGCTACCGCGTCGCGGACGGCTGGCGCGAGGTCACCTGGCAGACGATGGCCGAGCGCGTGCGCGCCATCGCGGCGGGCCTCATGGACCTGGGCGTGGCGCCCGGCGATCGCGTGGCCCTGCTCTCCAACACGCGCCCCGAGTGGATGGAGATCGACTTCGCGATCCTCGCCTGCGGCGCCCTCACCGTGCCGATCTACCAATCGAACCTGCCCGCCGAGTGCGGCTACATCATCGCCAACTCCGAGTCCTCGGTGGTGTTCGTCGAGAACCCGAAGCAGCGGGCGAAGATCGAGGAGGTGACCCGACACGGCTTCGAGCTGGACGGTGTGCGCCAGACGATCGGCGTGCGCACCGTGATCACGATCGAGGGCGACCCGGGTGCCGGGGAGTCGCTGGCGGCGCTCGTGAAGCGCGGCCGCGACGCGCTCGGCCGCATGCTCGGGGAGCTCGATGCACGGATCGCCGACTTGAAGCGCGACCAGCTCGCCACCATCGTCTACACCTCGGGCACCACGGGGCCGCCCAAGGGCGTGCTCCAGACCCACGGCAACCACCTCGCGACCGTCGAGTCGCTGCTCAAGCTCGGCATCGCGCGCGAGGGCGACGTCGACTTCTTCTTCCTGCCGCTCGCGCACTCCTTTGCCCGTCTGATCGAGTACTACGGCATCGCGGCGGGGACGATCACGGCCTTCGCGCGCAGCATCGACAACCTGGCCGAGGACCTGGCGGGCGCCCGCCCGCACCTCGTGCCCGCCGTGCCGCGCATCTACGAGAAGCTCTACGGGCGCATCCAGGGCGCGCGCGAGTCGGGCGGCGCGCTCCGGCGGGCGATGTTCGACTGGGCGGTCGGCGTCGGCCGCGCCCGCAGCAGGCACGAGCAGGAGGGCCGGCCGGTCCCGACGCTGCTGCAGTGGCAGCACGGCCTCGCGCACCGCCTCGTCTTCTCCCGCATCCACCAGCTCCTCGGCGGTAACATCCGGTACATGACCTCGGGCGGCGCGCCGCTCTCGCGCGAGATCGCCGAGTTCTTCCACGCCGTCGGCATCCCGATCCTGGAGGGCTACGGGCTCACCGAGACGACCCCCAGCCTGACGGTGAACCAGCCCGAGCGCTTCAAGCTCGGCACCGTCGGCTTGCCGCTCGACTGCTGCGAGCTGCGCATCGCGCCCGACGGCGAGATCCTGGCGCGCGGCGCCAACATCGCCCTCGGCTACCACCGCCGGCCGGAGGCCACCGCCGAGAGCTGGGACCGCGAGGGCTGGTTCCACACCGGCGACATCGGCGAGTTCGACGCGGACGGCTTCCTCCGCATCACCGACCGCAAGAAGGACCTGATCAAGACCTCGGGCGGCAAGTACGTCGCGCCGCAGAAGATCGAGAACCTGCTCAAGCTCCAGCCGCACGTGAGCCAGGCGGTGGTGATCGGTGACAACCGCAAGTACTGCACGGCACTCATCACGCTCGATCAGGAGGAGGTCGGGCGCTGGGCGAGCGCGCAGGGGCTTCGCTTCGCGTCGCCGGAGGAGATGGCGGCGCATCCCAGGGTGCGCGAGCTGATCGAGGCGGAGGTGGCGGCGGCGAACAAGGAGCTCGCCTCCTACGAGTCGATCAAGTACTTCCGCATCCTGCCGCGGGACCTGTCCACCGAGACCGGCGAGCTCACCCCGAGCCTCAAGGTGAAGCGCAAGGTGATGGCGGAGCGCTACCGGCAGCAGATCGAAGAGATGTACGCGGGCTGAGCGCACGCAGACTTCGTCTGGCCCGTTGCGGGGTTACGGGGCCCGTGTTATAGGTTCCTCCTTTCGGCCTTCCCTGACCAAACCGAGTGGGCCCCGCCCACTTTTTCATTTTTGGAGGAGCAGAGTTCATGGATCGGTCCGCGGTGACCCAGCGCGTCTGGGAGCTCGCGGAGCCCCTCGCGCTCGCGGGGGGCCTCGAGCTCGTGGACGTGCAGTACCGCCCCGAGGGGGGCCGGATCGTGCTGCGCCTCCTGCTCGATCGCCCCGAGGGCGGCGTGACGCTCGACGAGCTGACGCGCGTGTCGCGCGAGCTCGGCGACCTGCTCGACGCGCACGACGCCGTCCCCGGGCGCTACCAGCTCGAATGCTCGTCGCCCGGCATCAACCGCCCGCTCCTGCGCGCGGCCCACTTCCACCGTGCGCTCGGCGAGCGGGTTTGGGTGCAGACGCGCGCGCCGATCGGCGGGCGCCGTCGGTTCCGCGGCACGCTCGAGGCTGCCACGGCCGAGGAGATCACGCTCCACGACCCCGATGCGGGGCGCGTCGCCATCGCGCTCGGAGCGATCGAAAAGGCCCACGTCGACCACGACTTCAGCCGGCCCGCAGGGCCGCCGCACGCACACAGCGTGAGAGAGGCGCCATGCTGCCGGACCTGAACCGCGTCATCGAGCAGGTGTGTAAGGAGAAGGGCATCGACCGCGGCATCATCGTGAAGGCGCTCGAGGAAGCGATGCTGTCGGCGGCCAAGAAGACCTTCGGCCACGAGAAGAACATCGAGGCCAAGTTCAACACCGAGCTGGGCGAGGTCGAGCTGTTCGAGATCAAGACGGTGGTCGAGCACGTCGAGGACCCCGAGAACCAGGTGACGCTCGAGGTGGCGCGCGCGAAGATCGATCCGGAGGCCGAGGTCGGCGACGAGCTCCTCGCCAAGCTGCCGCCGGAGAAGTTCGGGCGCATCGCCGCCCAGGCCGCAAAACAGAACATCATCCAGCGCGTGCGCGACGCCGAGCGAGATATCATCTACAACGAGTTCAAGGGGCGCAAGGGCGAGCTCTTCTCCGGCATCGTGCAGCGCTTCGAGAAGAAAAACATCATCGTGAACCTGGGGCGCACCGACGCCATCCTCCCCGAGAAGGAGCAGATCCCGCGCGAGCGCTACCGCCAGGGCGACCGCATCCGCGCCTACATCCTCGACGTCGAGCTCACCGGCAAAGGGCCGCAGATCGTCCTCTCGCGCACCCACCCGGGGCTGCTCATCAAGCTCTTCGAGCAGGAGGTGCCCGAGATCTACGAGGGCATCGTCGAGGTGAAGGGCGCGGCGCGCGAGCCGGGCGGGCGGGCGAAGATCGCGGTCACCTCGAACGACCGCGACGTCGATCCGGTCGGCGCCTGCGTCGGCATGCGCGGCACGCGCGTGCAGGCGGTGGTACAGGAGCTGCGCGGCGAGAAGATCGACATCGTGCCCTGGACGAGCGATCCGGCGGAGTACGTGTGCCGCGCGCTCGCGCCG
>WNFC01008382.1_pt1 | contig 11717 bp, 9 predicted proteins | sample 5400541 | NCBI WGS metagenome assembly WNFC01 (sample SAMN13153342, study PRJNA577476) | soil metagenome | isolation source: 120 cm saprolite under Douglas fir tree site 2 hole 2 replicate 1 | place: USA:California | collected 2015-04-18 | reverse complement strand
CACCCCGATGTCCGGCCGCTGCTCGGTGATCTCGACCGTACCCGCGAGATCGGTCACCAGCCGGAGAATCGAGCTCGTATCCTCGACGAGCGCGAACGGGTCGGCCAGGGGGATCTCGCGCAGGGCCACGCGGCCCCGGACGCCCCGACCCTCGCGCCAGGCCTCGCAGACGAGCTTGAGCCGCGCGCCGCGCGCCCGCACCGACGTCACGCGCGCAGGGTCGAGGCCGACGATGCCGTCGCGGGCGATCGCCTCCGGCGGCAAGGCGACGCCCATGAGGACATTGGCCAGCGCGGAGAGCTTGACCGCGCCGTCCCATCCTTCCAGGTCGTCGCTCGGGTCCGCCTCCGCGTAGCCCTCCTGCTGCGCACGCGCGAGCGCGTCGGCGAACGTTCCTCCCCGTTCGAGCGCGCACAGGATGGCGTTGGTGGTCGAGTTCAGGATTCCTTCGACGCGGGTCACCGTCGTCCCCCGCAGGCCGTGCCGCGCGAGGTTGAAGACAGGGACGCCATCCATCACCGTCGCCTCGTAGAGCAGTTGCACGCGGCGGCGCGCGGCCCGCTTCGCCAGGTCGGTGAACGCCCAGGCCAGCGGCCCCTTGTTGGCGGTGATGGCATGGCGTCCGCGGCGGAGGGCCTCGCGCACGTGGGTGATGGCGGGCTCGCCCCTGGCCTGCCGGGTGAGCGGGGTCATCTCCACGACCACGTCGTAGTCGACGGTGCGCGTCGCGTCCAGGGCGCTGACCTTCACGTGATCGGGATGGCGCGGCGAGAACCGTCCCTGGCCACGCCAGTCGGCGAGGGCGCGCTCGAGATCGACCCCCCGCCGGTTGAGGAGCGCGCCGTGGCGGCCGGTCACGATGCCGACCACGGCCACGTCGAGGCCGGCCAGACCCGGATACTGGTCGCGGCGGACCAGGATGTCGGCCACCGCGCGGCCCACGTTGCCGAAGCCCAACAGCAGCGCGCGCACGCGATCGGCCCTCAGCGCAGCATCACGCGGAGCGGCGCGCGATCTCCGCCACTCCGGTCAGGAGGCGATCGACCTCGTCGGCCGCGTTGTACATGGAGAAACCCGCGCGCAGGACGCCGCCGCGGTCGGCCAGGCCCAGGACTTCGATCGGGCGCAGGGCATAGAAGTTCCCGTCCCACACGAGCACGCCTTGATCTCCCAGGTGGCGGGCGGCGGCTTCCGCGGTCACGCCCTCGATCGTGATCGACACCGTGGGCGCGCGCGGCCCTTCCTCGAAGCCGACTCCCCACCGCCGCACTCCCGGGATGTGCCGAACCTTCTCGTCGTAACGCCGGGCCAGGGCGTGCTCGTGCTCGGCGATGGAGGAGACGGCGGAGACGATGCGCTCGCGCAAGGTGGCGCCGTCACCCCAGGCCGCGATGTAGTCGATGGCGGCCTTCACGCCGGCGAGGGCCGCATGATTGAGGGTGCCCGTCTCGAACCGCTCGGGCGCGGTCTGCTCCTGCGTCCGCAGCCGGTCCGGCTCGAGCTTCTCGAGGAGCCCGGGCCGCGCGTAGAGGATGCCGACGTGGGGGCCGTAGAACTTGTAGGCCGAACAGAGGAGGTAGTCCGGGTCGAGGGTGGCCACGTCCACCGGGAAGTGCGGCGCGTAGTGCACGGCGTCGAGGACGAGCAGCGCGCCCACGGCGCGCGAGAGCGTGCGCGCGAGGGCGGCGTCGTTCACGGTGCCGATCGCGTTCGAGGAGAGGCCCATGGCCACGACGCGGGTGCGCGCGCCGATCTTGGCCGCCATGTCGTCGTAGTCGAGGCGGCCCTCCGGACGCAGCCGGACCTCCTTCACGTTCACGCCGCGCTCGCGGAGGGCGATCCAGGGCCCGCGATTCGCCTCGTGATCGAGCTGCGTGATCACCACCTCGTCGCCCGCGGAGAGCTCTCGACCCAGGGCATGACTGAGCGAATAGCACAGCGTCGTCATGTTCTGGCCCAGCGAGATGGTGCGGCCGCTCGGCGCGCCCAGGAAGGTGGCCACCGTCTCGCGCGTCGCCGCGATCAGGGCATCCGATTCCCGGCTGGTGACGAACTGCCCGTGCGTGTTCGCATTGCAGGTGCGGTAGTAGCCGGCGATGGCCTCGATGACCGCACCCGGCACCTGCGTTCCCGCCGGGCCGTCCAGGAACGCGAGAGCAGGTCCCTTGTCGTCGTGACGGCGGGCGAGGGACGGAAAGTCTGCGCGGCAGCGCCGCGCGCCACTCTCTCCGAACATTCCCGGTCAGCTCCCCAGGGCGCTGAGGTAGGCGCGGATCCGGCTGGCGTTCTTGCCGACGTCGCTCTTGCCGACGCGGCTGAGGGAACGGACGTCGACGCGGCTGCCCGCACCCTCCGCCTTGACGCGAATCACGATGTCGTCCTTGAAGCCGAAGAAGCGCGTGGTGTCGGTGGCCTCGATGCGTCCCTCTGCGGGCACGGCGGCGACGATCTCCCAGCCCTGGGCTCGCGCCGCCGCCAGGGCGCGCTCGAAGGCGCGCGCGGGCGGGTCGGACAGGGTCACCGGCCGCACGTCGGGGTAGGCCTGATGCTGCTTGGCCGCGATCTCGGGGCCGCCGTACTCGATCGGATTGCTGGCCCCTTGCCGCCGCTCCACGACGGCGACGAACGCGGGCGGGTTGTCGGTGTCGGTGCTGATGTCATGGATGGGCGGGACGGATTTCGCCGCGCGCTGGAAGAGGAACGGAGGCAGGAACGCGCCCAGCGCGGCCAGGATGGCCAGGGCGGCGATCCCGCGGCGGCCGCCGACGGCGAGCGCGATCACGGCGAGGACGAGCGCCGCGATCCCGCTGTAGGCGGCCCAGGCCAGCACCACGGTGAGGCCGGTTCGGAACGACCACCATCCCATCCGGCTGCCCGGGCCGGCGAGGAGCACGGCCGCGAGGGCGGCCACCGCCACTACGAGGGCGAGCACGGCCAGGGCGGCTCCGAAACGTCGTGTTTGCGCCATACGGGTCCAAGTGTACTCCGCGCCGCCGGCTCCGGAACCGGCCCCGGCGGAGGACAGCGGTATGCTCGCGGGCGTGGGCGAGCTGCTGAACCACTTCGTCGAGGACCCGCGCGTCTGCGACTACCTGGCCGACCAGCGCGCCTCGCTCGAGTACCGGGTGATGACGGCGGTGGACCCGGAGGAGCTCGAATCGCTGCTCATACGCGGGTGGCGGCGGCTCGGGCCCTTCTACTTCCGCCCCGCCTGCTCGGGCTGCTTCGAGTGCGTGCCCCTGCGCATTCCCGTCGCGTCGTTCGCGCCCTCGGGCAGCCAGCAGCGGGCGGCGCGGCGCGCTCGACGCTTCCGCGTGCGTATCGGCGCGCCCCGGGTGGATCGGGCCCGCCTCGATCTCTACGCACGATGGCATGCCGCACGGCAGAGTCGCCGCGGCTGGAGCCCTTCGCCGCTCGGGGCCGAAGAGTACTGGCTCCAGTTCGCGTATCCGCACGAGGCGGTGCGCGAGGTGACTCTATGGGACGGCGGGAGCCTCGTCGCCGTGAGCCTGTGCGACGTCACGCCGCGCGCCTGGAGCGCGATCTACTTCTTCTACGACCCGACGATCGCCCGCCTTTCGCCCGGCATCGCCAACGTCATGCTCTGCCTCGCCCTCGCCCGCCAGCGCGGGATCCCGCACGTCTATCTGGGCTACCGCGTGCTCGGATGCCCGTCCATGCGCTACAAGGCGACCTTCCGTCCCCACGAGCTTCTCCTGGGACGGCCGGGACCGAAGGAGGAGCCCTGTTGGGTCGCGGGCGCCTCCGAAGGGCCCGATTTCGTCAACTCCTTGTAAAAACTGGTCATTGGCCGTCCCGGGCCTCAACTCCCCCCCTACCTCCCGGTCCAACCCAGAGAGTGCGGCCCCTGAAGTGGCCGCTTCAGAGGAGCCAATTCAATGAAGAAGACGACGATCGCAGCCCTCGTGGTCGCGACGGCGGCGGCCGGGTTCACGGTCGCCCGCGCCGACCAGGGCGATGACAAGGGGTTCGGAGGCCGCCACGGCCGGCGTGGCCCGAGTGAGGCGCAGCTTCTGGAGAAGTACGACGCCAACCACAACGGCGTCCTCGACCCCGAGGAGAAGGCGGCGGCCAAGGCGGATTGGGAAGCCCACCGCAAGGAGCGCGAGGCGAAGATGCTCGAGCGCTTCGACGCGAACCACAACGGGGTCCTCGATCCCGAGGAGAAGGAAGCGGCGCGGAAGGAGTTCCGGGCCCGGCGCGAGCAGGGCCGCGAGCAGCACCAGGCAAAGCTCCTGGAGAAGTTCGACACCAACCACAATGGGAAGATCGACCCCGAAGAGCGCCAGGCCATGCAGGCGCAGCGTGAGGCTCGCCGGGCCGAGATGCTGAGGAAGTACGACACGGACGGCGACGGCAAGCTGAGCGACAGCGAGCGCGAAGCGCTCCGGAAGGACATGCGCGAGAAGCGCGAGCAGAAGCACGAGGAGAACGAGTCCCGCTAAGCCGGCCTCATTCGTCCCCTTCATCCCCGCCCACGGCCTCCGGAGGCCGTGGGCTTTTTGTTTTCGAGCGCGCAACACTCCCCCGACCGAGGTTTCCGCGGTACGCTGCTTGCAGGGTCCGGGTTGGTCAGGGGCCCAACCCATTAACGACGGAGCGCGATCAGTGAGCCTGAAATCTCTCCTTGGCGGCGTCATCGACGGCGAGCTCGGCCACCCCGACCTCCTGCGCCGGGTGGTCGACGGGATCGCGAAGCTCAAGCGTCACGCCGACCGCGGAGTCGAAGTCCTCCCCCCGGAGGTCGAGGTCCACATCACGGTGGGTGAAGGCAGCGTGCAGGTGATCGAGCGCTTCGTGAACGAGCCGTCCTTCGACCGCGAGGTCGAGGCCGCGCTGCGCAACAAGCTCGTGCGCGCGCGCGAGGACCGGATGCCGGTCCGCCGCTACTTCGTCCAGGCCGGCAAGAAGACGCAGGTCTCGGTGAAGGAGAGCGCGCCCAAGACCTATCAGCTGAAGATCGAGGGGGGCGACCGGGCCGGGAGCACGGTGCCGATGCAGAGCGAGAAGCGCGTGTTCCTCGTCGGGCGCGGGCCCTGGCATGGCGATGACCAGCAGGTCGCCAACGACCTCATCGTGTCCGAGACGGAGAAAGCGATCAGCCGCCGCGCCGCTCGCCTCCATCGCGTGAGCGGCACCTTCGAGATCGAGGCCCTCGACCAGAGCGAGGCCCTCGTCGTCGCGCGTCCGGACGGACAGCGGCTGCGGCCCGCCCTCTCCGCCTCCGGCCGCGTACCCGTACACCCGGGCGACGTCATCGAGTTCACGGACGGCGCGAAGACCGTGCTGACCGTGAAGCTCGAGGAGGCCTGAGGGCCGTGCCGGGCGTCAGCCGCGACGAGAGCAATCCCGAGACCTACCGCATCGACTGGGCCGCCGTCCACGGGGGTCTCAACCCCTGGAAGCGCACCGAGAAGGTGGTGGTCGATCCCTTCCTCGTCGCGAAGGCGGTCAAGGCGGTGATGGGCCAGTGCCCGCACCAGACCGCCAACGGCAAGCCGCTCGTGTGGAACGAGTACAAGGTCTTCCTCGACCTCCAGGACTGGGAGCGCATCAAGAAGCTCGAGAGTACCCTCCTGCGCGACATGGGCGAAGTGGTCGAGAAGCACCTCAAGAAGCTGAAGGCGGAGATGGTCGGCGGGCTGACCGTGCGCCTGTTGCGCGACGAGGGCGGCACCGTCCGCCCCGGCAACGCCGTCATCAAGGTGGATTTCTCCGAGGTCGACGGCGGAGCGGCCACCGATCCTTCCGAGATGACGGTGCGGATCGGCGGTCCGGTGGCGAGGTCGCTCACCGACCTCACCCAGCGCGTGCCCGAGAGCTTCGTCGGCGCCTACGTCAATCCCGCGGCCGAGGAGCGCCTCAAGGTCCAGTGGACGGGCGGCGAGGCCACCATCCGCGCCGGGAGCCGCGTCGTCCTCGGGCGGCCCCACGGCGCGACCGCGCCCGGCTTCGTGGCCCTCGAGGGTGCGAACAGCAAGATCAACAAGCGGCAGCTCTGGATCGAGGCCTCGGAGGACGGAGCGCTGATCGGCCGCATCTCCGATGCCAACCCCGTCGAAGTGAAGGGCCGGCTGGTGCAGGCCGGCGGCCAGATCTCGATCGACGCCTTTCCGGCCGAGATCTCCCTGTCCAACGGCGAGATGAAGCTCACGGTGGAGCGCCTCGGCGGCTCGTGACGGTCGGCCAGCGCGAGGCGGAGTCCGAGCGGACGGGAGCGCTCGAGGGACCGGGCCTTGTCGCAGCGGCCCGCACTGACCGCGGCCCTCGCGAGCGCAACGAGGATACCTACGTGTGCCGCCCGGACCTCGGCCTGTTCGCCGTGATCGACGGCATGGGCGGCCAGCAGGCGGGAGCGGAGGCGGCGGCGCTGGCCCGCGAGGCCCTCCTCGGCGAGCGCGACCTCCTGCACGCCTTCCTGAGCGCCAACGAGAAGATCCACCGCGCGGCGCGGAAGAAGAACCAGAGCCGAGGCATGGGCTGTGTCGCTTCCGCCGTCCGCATCAGCGGGTCCAAGGCGCTGGTCGCGCACGTGGGCGACACCCGGGTCTACCTGGCGGGCGAAGCGGGCTGCGAGCAGCTCACCCGCGACCATACCGTGGCCGCGCACGCGCAGGAGCAGCTCGGGATTCCCGACAGCGGCGCCCGCCAGATCGGCGGCCAGAACCAGGTGACGCGCGACCTGGGAGGCCAGTCGCGGACGGGCGACGCCTGGATCGACAGCTGCGAGGTCACGCTGGAAGAGGGCGACCTGCTCGTGCTCTGCAGCGACGGGGTCCACGGCGTGCTGGAATCGGCCGGGCTCTTCGGCCGCATGCGCGAGGCGCGCCGCCAGAGCACGGCTCCGGAGGCGCTGGCCGAGGAGCTGGTCATGCTCGCCCTGGCCGGCGGCACGCGCGACAACTCGACGGTCGTCGTCGTGCGCCAGCTGCGCCCCGCTCGCAAGCGCGAATCGATCTGGAAGAAGGACATCCTGGCCTGGATGAAGCGAAAGCCCCAGCCCGTGGAGCAACCGGACAAGCCTGAAGAGTCCGGCAAGCCTCAGTGACGGCGTCGCTCGTCCCCATCGAGAAAAGGTAGATCCCGGTGCCGATCATCATCGAAATGAGCTTGTTCCTGCTGGCGGCGCTCGCCGGCTACTTCGGCGTCAACGCCGCCGTGGATGCCGCGACGGTGAAGGCGCAGGCCGCCACCACCGGCCTCCGCAGCATCGAGGAAGTGCAGCAGGCCGCCCGCATGGGTTACCTCATGTTCGCGGCGGGCGTGGGCGCCCTGGCCCTGGCGCGCTTCATCAGCCTCAAGCGCGGGAGAGGAAACGTCTTCGCGCCCTTCGTGCTGCCGGCCACGATGTTGGCCGCCGGCATCGGCCTCGCGCTGCAGATGGGCTACGGCAACCCGCTCACCCACCAGTTCTGGCCGGGGCCCGCCTTCGCCCAGGGCATCCTCATCGCGGCCGCGCTCTCCGCGCTGATCATCGTCCTGCCCCGCGATCCGGTGGAGATCGCCGCGCCCGTCGAGATGCTCCTGCCCTTCTTGATGCTGGCCACGTTCATCGCCCTGCGCCTCTTCGGCAAGGGCACGGAAGCGGCGCCGGACACCCTCATCAACCTCGGCCCCATCCAGCCCCTCGAGATCCTCAAGCTCGTGTTCGTGCTCTACCTGGCGCTCTACTTCGGCAAGCGCGCGGCCCAGCTCCGCTTCCAGCGCGACCGCTTCCTGGGCGTGGACTTCCCGCGCCGGAGGATCCTGATCCCCGCCGTGCTGATCCTGATCCTGCTCTTCGGCGCGTTCGTGATGGTCAAGGACCTGGGCGCGACCCTGATCCTCTCCGTGCTCTTCCTCGCGATGTTCTACATCGTGACCCGCGCCGGAGGGTGGGTCGTACTCGCGCTGGCCATCGTGGCCGGCGGCCTCGCCGTCGCCACCCACGTCCCCGCGGTGACGCAGTCGCCGAAGGTCACGCTCCGCATCCAGATGTGGATCGACCCCTGGTACAACGCGATCCCCTTCGGCGACCAGACCGCCCGCGCGCGCTGGGCCATTGCCGCCGGCGGCTTCGGCGGTCGCGGCCTCGGCGCCGCCCCCGCCACCGCACTGCCCGCCGGCCACACCGACCTCGTGCAGGCGCACCTCACCGAGGAGCTGGGGGCGGCGGGGATGATCGTGTACCTCGTCCTGATCGCCGCCATCGCCGGCCAGGGGTTGTGGATCGCGGCCTGGAACCGCACTCCGGAACGGATGCTGCTGGCCGCGGGGCTCTCGATCTTCCTGATCGCGCAATGGTTCGTGATCTTCGCGGGGACGACCGGGCTCTTACCCCTGACCGGCGTGGTCGTGCCCTACCTGTCGTGGGGCAAGACGGGGATGATCGTCTTCATGCTCACGGCGGCGATGATCGCGCGCCTGGCCGAGAGTGGCCACGCCCGCGAGATGACCACCGAGCTCGACGAGGTGCGCAAGGGGACGATGGCCACGCTGGCCGGCGAGCTGCTCCTCCTGGCCGGCGGGGTCGTCGTGATCATCCTGGAAGCCGTCGTCTGGGGCCCGGCCACGACGGTGCGCGGCTGCGTCACCCTCCTCGCCGCCCAGCCCGGCGACCCCTACGACCGCATCGTGAACCTCCACGATCCGCGGCTGCAGATCATCGCCGACCAGATGAAGCGCGGCGAGATCCTGGACCGCAATGGCGAGAAGGTCGCGGGCACCGACCCGGAGACGGGCGAGCGCACGTATCCACTGGGCGACGCCATGGGCACGCTCATCGGCCCCGCGGAGGCGATCGTGCTGCGGCCGGAATGGATGCTGGAGCGGCAGCTCGACGGCAAGCTGCGCGGCTATGGGGACCTCGACGACGGCCCCGCGGTGTGGATGGCGGAGAAGCCCGACGGCGGCGAGCGGTTCCTGTTCGTCGCGAAGTCGCGTGATCCCAGGCCCGAAGACCACGACCGGGCCCTGAAGATGGCCGAGGGCGACGAGGTGCGGCTCCTCGCCCTTGCCGCTCCCGACTTCCGGCCGCTGCTCCCGCTCATGCGCGCGAGCCGGGACGCGCTCAAGAAGGTCTACGACGACATCCCTTCGCGCACCACCCGCATCACCGTCGACGCCAAGCTGCAGACCCAGCTCTCGGGAATCCTCAAGGGGGCGGCCAAGCACGGCAAGGCGGCGGCCGCGGTCGTCCTCGATGCCGACACCGGCCAGGTCCTCGCGCGCGCGCAATGGCCGGACTTCGATCCGGGCAGCGAGAAGTTCATGCGGCGGCTGACCGACCCCGACTTTCCGGTCAAGGACAAGAAGTTCACCGGCGTCTACGGCCCCTGGCGGGACAAGACGGGCGTGTACGGAGTGTTCCAGGCCGGCTCGGTCGCGAAGGTCATCACGTCGCTGGCGGCGGCGCGGGCCGGTCTGCTCGGGTCGGCGTCGCAGCGCGTCGCCAAGACGGGCCCGATCTTCGGCTGCACCCAGCGCGACGGGCAGGGCCCGTTCTTCACGAAGCCGGGATGGTACAAGCCCATCCACGACCATCCCGAGGATCCCATCCACGGCCACATCGACTACATCAAGGCCCTGGCCGTGAGCTGCAACGTGTACTTCGGGCAGCTCGGGCTGGCGCTGGGCCCCGACGCCTTCATCAACCTCGTCAAGGACGGCGTCGAGATCGGGTGGAACGGCAAGGTGATCAGCCCCGGCAAGGCGGGCAGCCGCGAGCTCGCGGAGACCGCGTTCGGCCAGGCGGCCGCGCTGGTCAGCGTGTCGCAGCTCGCGCGCGTGGGCGGGACGGTGGCCAGCGGCGGCATCTACCGGAAGTGCGGACCGGGGATGGAGCTGGGCCCGCCCTGCGAGGAGCGCAAGATCCTCGCCGAGCCGGGTCTCGCCGTGCCGATCCTGTCCGGAATGGAGCAGGTGGTGCAGGCCGGCACCGCGCGCGGGCTGCAGAAGCCATCGGGCATGCGCATCTACGGCAAGACGGGCACCGCGGACGCCATCGGCACCAAGGACGAGATCGTCTTCGGCGTGCCCTACAACGAGTGGGGACCCCCGAACTCGTGGTTCCTCGGCATCGCGGAGGACGAGCACGCGGAGCCCGATCAGGCGCATACCCCGCATCGCATCGTCACCGCCGTGGTCGTGCCTCGGGGTGGCCTCGGCGCGCGCGTGTCCGGTCCCGCCGCCATGGAGGTCCTGGCCGCGGTGCAGTCGCTGGGTTACATCACGCCCAAGGCGGCGGCCCAACCCGGTGCGCCCGCGGCTCCGGGCGCGCCGACGGGATCTCCGGGACCCGGGGCGCCGGGCGGCAAGGCGCCGATCACGGTGGTGTCGCCGGTGCTCGCGACGCCGCCGCCGAGCGTCCGGCCGCCGGTGGCCGCCTCGCCCGGGGTGCCGGCGCCCGGCGCGTCGCCGGCCGCGCGTCCCTCGTCCGCGGTATCGCCCGCCCCCGCGCGTCCGTCCGCCGCGGCGCCGTCCGGCGCTTCCGTCTCGCCGGCACCCACGGTCTCACCGCGCCCGGCACCGCCGGCGACGACGCCGCGGCCCCCCGCGGCCACGACGACGCCGCGCGCGTCGCCGCCGGCCGCGACCGCTTCACCGTCCCCTCCCGCGCAGGTGCCGTGACGGCCGTACGGCCGTGCTGAGCGCGGGCGATCGCGTCGGCGACTGGGTGATCGAGGACCGCCTCGGCGAGGGCGGCATGGGCGCGGTCTACCGCGTGCACTCCGTGATGAGCGACCGCGTGGTCGCGGCGCTCAAGATCCTCAAGCCCACCGCGGGGGGCGAGGCGCGCGTGCGATTCATCCGGGAGGCGGAGGCGCTCAGCACGCTCAGCCATCCCGCGATCGTGCGCGTCATGGCCGTCGGCGAAGATCCCCGCCTCGAGCTGCCCTACCTCGCCATGGAGCTCGCGCACGGCGAGACGCTCAAGGCGCGTCTCCAGCGCGGTCCCCTGCCCCTGGCGGAGGCCCTCTCCGCGTTCGCGCCCCTGGCTTCGGCGCTCGAGCACGCGCACGCCGCCGGCATCTTCCACCGCGACGTCAAGCCCGCCAACATCATCCTCACCCCGGGCGGCGGAGTGAAGCTGGTGGACTTCGGCATCGCCATGGCGCAGTCGTGGGAGGCGCTGACCGCCACCGGCCACGTCGGCACGTTCTCGTATTTGTCGCCGGAGATCTTCCGGGGCGAGCGGACGGACCCGAGGGCCCCACCGGCCAGCGTCCGTTCGCGGTCGAGTCGGGGATGAGCCCGGCCGCGGTCGCGGCGGCGGTCGGTGCGCGCAAGCTCCAGCACGGCAAGCTCGACATCGGCCCGGGCTTTCCGCAGGCGCTGCGCGAAGAGATCTGGCGCGCCACCGATCCCGATCCCCTGGTGCGTACCACCATCCGCTCGATCCGCGAGGTCCTGGAGCCGCTACGCGAGCTGGTCGCCGGATCCTCTTCGGAGGCGATGGGGACGCCCCCTCCGGAGGGATTCGTCCCCGAGGACCACACGACGCGGGTCCTCGATCCGCCGGGACCCGCCTACAGCGAGCGTCCCAAGCGGGATTGGGTCGTCCGGAAGAAGACGTTCCGCGCGCGCCGGCGTGGTGAGCGTGCGATCCTCGTCGTGGCGGCGCTCGTCGTCGCGGGTGTGCTGGCCGCGGCCCTTCTTCCCCGCGGCCGCAGGTCCCCGCCGGCGCCGGGAAACGCTCGTCCCGAGGAGGGCCGCCG
>WNFC01028106.1_pt1 | contig 11718 bp, 10 predicted proteins | sample 5400541 | NCBI WGS metagenome assembly WNFC01 (sample SAMN13153342, study PRJNA577476) | soil metagenome | isolation source: 120 cm saprolite under Douglas fir tree site 2 hole 2 replicate 1 | place: USA:California | collected 2015-04-18 | reverse complement strand
GAGGTATGGCGAGCGCGCGATCCAGTCGCCCCATTCGAAGCTGATGAACATCGGCAGCATGATGAGCCCGGCGCCGGCCGGGGCGGGCGCGCCGCTGAAGAAATTGGCGGCCCAGGGCGGTTTCTCGGTCACCAGCTGCGTGTTGAAACGCGCCAGACGCAACGCGCAGCACACTGCGTAAAACAGCACGATCGCCCAGCCGACGCTGTGCAAAGCGGCCATCGTCCACAGATAGAGGACCGTGGCTGGGGCCACCCCAAAGCTGATGAAGTCGGCGAGGCTGTCGAGCTCGGCGCCGAATTGCGTAGTCGCCTTCAACAGCCGCGCGAGGCGGCCGTCGAGCCCGTCGAAAATGCCGGCGGCGATGATGGCGAACACCGCGTATTGGAATTCGCCGTTGATCGCGAATCGGATCGCGGTCATCCCGGCGCACAGCGCCAACAAGGTCAGCACGTTGGGCACCATGCGGTTGAACGACAAATCGGACAACCGGCGCCGCATGCGCGGCCGCCGCGACCGCACCCTCGTTCGGTCCTTGGGCGATCGCATCGCCAAGGGCGCTCTCCTCATCGCAAAGCCTCGCTCGGCCAGTGTACACGAATTCGAGCCGCTGCGGGGCAGGCGATCCCGAGGGCGATCCCAGGGGGATCAATGCGCGACGCTACCCTGTGCCGGCTCCCTGACCAGCCGGTCGGCGAGCACGGTCTCGCCGCCGACCATGCGCTGGCCGAGCGCAACGAGCGGCACGTAGGGCGGCGGGATGTAGATGTCGACGCGCGAGCCGAAGCGAATGAGGCCGATGCGCTCTCCGGCGGCGACCACCTGACCCTCATAGACCGGGCAGACGATGCGCCGCGCCACCAGTCCGGCGATCAGCACGAATGCGATCTCGGGCATCTCCTCGGGGGCAAGGCGGATCGCCAGACGCTCATTATCGAGGCTCGCCTTGTCGAGGCTGGCGTTGACAAACCGCCCCTTGGTGTAGCGACGCGCCGCGACCTTGCCGCCGACCGGCGCGCGCGCGATGTGGACATCGAACAGGTTGAGGAAGATGCCGATCCGCGGGACCGGGGTCACGCCCATCGCGAGCTCCGGCGGGGGCGCCGCCGGCGCCAGCGCCACCACGATCCCGTCAGCCGGGCTGATAATCAGCCCGGGACGAGCAGGCGTCACCCGCCACGGATCGCGAAAGAAATACGCCATCCACAGCGTGACGATCAGCCCAGCCCAGCCAGCCGGCCACCACACCAGGAATAGAACGATTGTCGCCAGCGCCGCGACGGCGATGAACTTCCAGCCGTCGGGGTGAATGGGTGCAAGGACCTGGCGGAGCATGGCGGGACAATCTAGCCCCTCTCCCGCACCGCGGGAGAGGGTGGCGAGCGCAGCGAGACGGGTGAGGGTGTCGCAACCGAACAACCCTCACCCACCGCTCGCTTCGCGAGCGGTCCCCCCTCTCCCGCGGTGCGGGCGAGGGTTACATCAAACCTCACCGCCCCTCGCGGCGCCAGGCCGTAATCAACAGGCCGATCGCCAGTAAGAGCGCGGCAAGGGCGGGAAACAGCGGGATCTCGCTGAAGCCGCTCACCAGATAATCGCCGTTTTCGCGCAGCCCCATCCAATTGTGGCCCGAGGCGATGCGGCCGGGCGAGACCCGGCGAATTTCCGGCATCGCACCGTCGCCGATCCAGAACACCCCGCCGCCGCTCGCCCGCACGGCGGGGCCGAGCTTTTCCGCGGTGGTACGGACATCGGCGTACTCGACGGGATTGAGCGGACCGGCCGCGGCGAGCGCGGTATGGCTGCCATCGCTGACCCGGTAGAGCCCCATCTGTGCGATCGCCAGCGAGCCGGTGCTGCGCCCGCCGCTGTCGGGCGCCAAGGGAAGGCTCGTGCTGGTCCCATCCGGCGCTGTCACAGTCACCGGGCGGTCGTCCGGTTCGAGCGATTGGCGGGTGACGACAAGACGGTCGCCCTCGATCGCCGCCCGCAAATCGTTCTCCTCGAGATCGGGCTCCTTCATCAGCCAATAGGCGAGCCGGCGCAACAGCTCGGCCTGCGGACCGCCGCCCTCGAAGCCGCGCGCCCACAGCCACATCTGGTCGGAGAGGAGCTGCGCCACCCGGCCTTTGCCGACCCGGTCGAGGACCAAGAGCGGCGCGCCGTGATCGCCGTTCATGATCGTCGTACCGTGATGGACGCGCGCCTCGACCTGGCGAAACCAGCGGCCCCACACCGGCGTCTCGCCCGGCTTTCCGGCACCCGACAGATCCTCGGTCACCGGGTGACGCCGGCCGAGATCGGTCAGCTGCGGCTTGAAGCCCTCCTCAGCGACATTGCCGGTCGGTTCGGTCGGCAGGATCTCGCCCAATGGCGTACGGAAGAGGCTCATCGGCGTGCCGAAGCTCGGCCCCGCCGCTTCGAGGAAGGCGCCGCCTTTTCTGACATAGCGGACGACATTCTCGACATAGGCCTGCGGGATGATGCCGCGCCGGCTGTAGCGGTCGAAGATGATCAGGTCGAAATCCTCGAGCTTGACGTCGAACAGCTCGCGGATCGGGAAGGCGATCAGCGACAATTCGCGGATCGGCGTGCCGTCCTGCTTCTCCGGCGGACGCAGGATCGTGAAATGCACCAGATCGACCGAGGGATCCGATTTCAGGATGTTGCGCCACACTCGCTCGCCGGCATGCGGTTCGCCCGACACGAGCAGCACCCGCAGCCGGTCGCGCACGCCGTTGACGACGACCGCGGCGCGGTTGTTGGCGAGGGTCAGCTCCTGCGGCCCCGGCTCGACCTCGAGTTCGAGGACATTAGGGCCGCCATGATCGATCGGGATGGCCAGCGGCACGTCGCGGCCGATCGGCACGATCAGCTGATGCGGCGCGCCGCCGTCCTTGCGCCAGGTGACCCGAGCCTGGCCCTCCGCCTTGCCTTGCTGAACCGGCAGGTCCTCGACCCGGATGCTGAGCGGCATCTCCTTGCCGACGAGGCCAAAGCTCGGCGCCTGGGCGACGACGAGGCGGCGGTCCCCCTCATCCGGCCGACCGGACAGCAGCACGTGCAACGGCGCGCCGAGTTCCTGGGCGGCGGCGGCCGGCTCGCCGGTCGGCACATCATGGACCTGGCCGTCGGTGATCATGACGATTGCGGCGAGGCGCTGCTTCGGGATCTCCGACATGGTCCGGTTCAGCGCGGTGAACAGCCGGGTGCTGTCGTCGCCGGCGCCGGGCTGCGGCTTGCCGGTGCGGACGACCCGAACGTCGAGATCGCGCTCATGGCCGAGCCGCTCGGTCAGCGCCGCGAGCGCCGCCTCGGTAGCCTTGGCGCGGTCGCCGATCTGCTGGCTTGGCGATTCGTCGACGACGATGACCGCGACGTCGCGCAGCGGCGAGCGCTTCTCCTCGACCAGTGACGGGTTGACCAGGATCAGGAGCAGCATCGCCGCCACCAGGCCGCGCCACCACAGGCCGCGGGCCCGCCGCCACAGGCCGAGCGCCAGCACCAGCACTGCCGCGCCGACGAGCGCGGCAATCGCCCACCACGCCAGCAGCGGCGCCGCCGCCAGCGTGAAGGCGCTGCCGCTGATCGCCGCGATCATTGGCCCAGCCGCTCAAGGATCGCCGGCACGTGCACCTGGTCGGTCTTGTAGTTCCCGGTCAGCACATACATGACCAGGTTGACACCAAAGCGCAGCGCCATTTCGCGCTGCGGCTCGCCGCCCGGCACGACCGGGAAGGCCGGCCGGCCCTGCCCGTCGACCGCCCAGGCGCCGGCCCAGTCGTTGCCGCCGACGATGACGCCCGCCACCCCGTCGTTGACGCGGTCCTCGACCGGCTCGATCCACACTTGTCCGTTGTTCCACCGGCCCGGGAACTCGTGCAGCAGGTAGAACGACCTGGTCAGCACCTGATCGGGCGGGACCGGGACGAGCTGCGGGATCTTGACCCCGCCGGCGAGGCGGCGCAGCTGGGCCTGCGAGGTGGCGGCGCTGCCGAAGGGGCCGGGGGTCTCCTCGCCCGCATCGCGGGTATCGAACAGGATCGTCCCGCCGGTTTCGAGATAGCGGTTGATGCGCTCGGCGGCGCTCGGCGAGGGCGGCCGCTGCGTCGCCGTTACCGGCCAGTAGAGCAGCGGGAAGAAGATCAGATCGTCATGCTCGATATCGACAGCCAGCGGCTCGGCGGTCTCGACCGCGGTGCGCCGGCTCAAGGTCGCGTTGAGCCCGACGAGCCCGGCATGGCTTTCCGCATCGACTGCCGCATCGCCGGTCTGGATATAGGCGAGGCGCAGCTCCGAGGTGGCGCGGACGACAAAGGCGTCGTCGGCACGCGCCGCACCTGGCATCAGCAGCCCGGGCATCAGCAGCACGGTGAGCAGCAGCCCGGCCGCGACCCCGACCGGGCGCCGCCGCAGCAGGCCGCGCAGCGCATAGGCGATCACTAGATCCAGCAGGGCCAGGATAAAGGCCGCAACCAGCAAGGGCGGCCGGATATCGACCTCGGCGCTCTTCGCAAAGGTTTCGCGCGCGACCGAGTCCGGCAATTCGCCGATCGGCTTCAGCTGGCTGATCGCGCTCGACAGGTTGAGCGCGCGCCGCGAATCGGCGGCGCCGTAGAACCCCGGCGGATGGCGCGGCGACGGCATCGCCGTGGCGATCTCCTTGCCGGAGATCGGCCGCGCGGTCGGCGGCGCATGCTGCAGCCGGCCGAACCCGTCGAGGGTCTCGATCGGCGGCAGCGCGCCCTCGCTGACCGCCGACACCCCTTGGCTCATCGCCACGACCCGCCGCAGCATCTCGACGAACAGCCCGGACAGCGCCAGGTTGGACCATTCGGCATTGGCCGTCGTATGGACCAGCACGACCCAGCCCTCGCCGCGCTTCTCGGCGGTGACCAGCGGCGTGCTGTCGGCGAGCCGCGCCCAGGTCTTGTTGGCCAGATCGAGATCGGGCTCGGCCAAGACCTGCCGCGCCACCGTCACATCGGCCGGGACGGCGAGACCGGCGAACGGGCTGTCGGCGGCGAAGGGCGCGAGCCTGGCCGGTTTCTCCCAGGACAGGGCGCCGCCGAGCGTGCGTCCGCCGTGGCGCAACCGCACCGGCAAGAGACGATCGCCCTGCTCGGCGAGACGCGCCCCGGCAAAGCGCAGCAACAGCCCGCCCGCCTCGATCCATTTGCGGATGCTTTCCTCCTCGGCCGGCGAATCGGGACCGGCATCGGAATAGACCAGCACCGCGATCTCGCGCTTCAACAGATCGGCGGCGCGGCCGCGGCGCACCTCGGTGAACGGGCCGAGCGCGCGTTCGAGATAGTAGTTTTCGCTGAGTAGCGGCTGTCCGGCGGTATTCGGCGCCGCGGCGATGCCGACCGGGCGGCGGCGCCAGCGCTCGTCGACCAGCAACACCCCGCCGGCCGATTCCTCGCCCTCTCGCGGTTTCGCGCGCCAGCAAGGCGCCGTCCTCGCCGCTCGCCCGCACCGCGACCGGGCGCGGGAGCGATGCCGGCACCGAGCGCACCGCGACCGCGACATCCTTGGCCGCCAGCTCGCCGGCTTGCGCGCCGGCGGCCACGAGGCGCGGCGCCTCGCCGTCGGCCGCCGCGAGATAGCGCAGACCGGCGCGCTCGACGAGATAAGCCGCGAGCGCCCCAGCGCTGCCGTCGTCGATCCCGTCGCTGAGCCAAACCGCGGCACTGTCTTGCGGCAACGGCATCGCTTCGAGGCGCTTCAGCGCGGCCGCCCGGTCGCCGGGCCAAGGCTTCGGCTGCAACGCCTGCACCGCGGCTCGCGCATCGGCGGCGCGGATCGGCTGCGGTGCCGGCAGCGGTTCGTCGGAGGCCAATGGCGCGGTGGTGACCAGCACGATCTGACGATCTTCGCGTTCGGCCTCGGCCAGCAGGTCGATCGCCGCCGCCTGGCGGCGGCTCCAGTCGCGCGCCGCCGTCCAGCCGTCGTCGATGATCAGCGCCAGCGGTCCGGTGCCGGCGAGATGCGCCTGCGGATTGAGCAACGGATGGGCCAGCGCGACGATGACCAGCGCGGCGAGCACGGTGCGCAGCAGGATCAGCCACCACGGGGTGCGGGCCGGTGTCTCCTCGCGCGGGGTCAGCCCGAGCAGCAGCCGGATCGCCGGAAAGGCGATGCGCCGCGGTGCCGGCGGCGTCACCCGCAACAGCCACCAGATCACCGGCAGCGCCGCCAGCGCGGCCAACAGCCACGGCGAAGCAAAGGCGAGCGAGCCGAGCGCGAGCATCAGAGCACACGCTCATGACGCGTGGAGACGTTGCCGGCAGGCCCCCACCCCAACCCTCCCCCGCAAGCGGGGGAGGGAGGGACCCGCAGCGTCAGCTGTGGGAGGGTGGGGGCTGACTCGGAGAGCATGGCAACCTTACCGCCGGCGGTCCGCCGACAGCGCGGCGTGCAACGCCAGCAAGGCCAGATGCGGCGGCCGGTCGGTGCGGTGGAAGCCGAGGCTCCAGCCCACCGTCCGCGCGATCGCGGCGAGCCCGTCGCGATGGCGCCGGTATCGCAAGGCGTAATCGTCGCGCACCGTCTCGACCCGGCTGATCACGACCTCATCCCGTTCCTCGACCCCCTCGAAACGGACCCGCCCGGCGAAGGGCAGATCTTCCTCGGCCGGGTCGGCGATCTGCAGCAGGTGGCCCTTGAGCCCGGCGCCGGCGAATTGCGTCACGGCGGCATTGATCAATTCTAAAGGCGCCAGAAAATCGCCGATCAGCACGAGCTGCCCCGCGCGCGGCAGCGGCTCGAAAGCGGGCAGACCAGCCGCCATCTCCCGATACTCCGGATGCTCGATCAGCTGCGCCAGCCGGCTCAGCGCGACGCGCCCGCTGATCGGCGCGATACCGCTGCCGAGCAGGGCCAGCCGCTCGCCGCCGCGGACCAGGAGGCTCGCCAACGCGACCAGGATCAGCTCGGCGCGGTCGCGCTTGGTCGGCCAGTCGCCGCCGCCGACATAGCCGGCCGAGCTGTAATCCATCGAGGACGAGGCGTCGCGCCACAGCCACACGCTCTGCGCCGCCTCCCACTCGGTTTCGCGGACATAGAGGCGCTGCGATTTGGCGCTTTCCCGCCAGTCGATGCGGGTCGCGGCATCGCCCGGCTCGTATTGGCGAAATTGCCAGAAGGTCTCGCCCTGGCCGACCCGGCGGCGGCCATGCACCCCCTGCGCGACCGTGGCGGCGGCCCGCTCGGCGGCGACCAGCAGCGGCGGCAGCGCGGCGGCGGTCTGCTCGGCGCGATCCTGCAACCGCGCCGGCGCGGCGCGGCGCGGCGCGAAAGGATTGATGGCCTGACCCGAGATCACCGCAGCGGCATCGTCATCTGCTCGATCACCTGCGCCACGGCGACCCCCTCGGCGCGCCCGGCAAAGCTGACCGCCATGCGGTGCCGCAATACCGGCGGCGCCAGCGCCAGCACGTCATCGACCGACGGCGCATAGCGCCCGTCGATCAGCGCGCGGGCGCGGCAGGCGAGCATCAGCGCCTGGCTGGCACGCGGCCCCGGCCCCCAGGCGACAAAGCGCCGCGGTCCCTCGGCTGCCTCTTCCGGACGGCCCGAGCGCACCAGCGCGAGGATCGCGTCGACGACGCTGTCGCCGACCGGGATCTGCCGCACCAGCCGCTGCGCGGCTTGGAGCTCGGCCGCCGTCATAGCGGGCCGCGGCGGCTGCTCGGCGAGCCCGGTGGTGGCGATCAGCATGCGCCGCTCGGCATCGAGGTCGGGATAGTCGACATCGATCTGCAGCAGGAAGCGGTCGAGCTGCGCTTCCGGCAGCGGATAGGTGCCCTCCTGCTCCAATGGGTTCTGCGTCGCCAGCACATGAAACGGCCGCGGCAGCGGGTGATATTGCCCGGCGATCGAGACCCGTCCCTCCTGCATCGCCTGCAGCAGCGCCGATTGGGTGCGCGGGCTGGCGCGGTTGATCTCGTCGGCCATCAGCAGCTGGCAGAACACCGGCCCGGGGATGAAGCGGAACGAGCGCCGGCCGGTTTCGCTTTCCTCCAGCACCTCGGAGCCGAGAATATCGGCCGGCATCAGGTCGGGGGTGCATTGGATGCGCTTGTCGTCGAGGCCGAGGATCGTGCCGAGGGTCTCGACCAGCCGGGTCTTGGCCAGGCCCGGCACGCCGATCAGCAGGGCATGCCCGCCCGAGAGCAGCGTGATCAAGGCTTGCTCGACGACCTCGCGCTGGCCGAAGATGACCTCGCCGACCCGGTCGCGCACCAGGCTGAGGCGCTCGCCCAGCGCTTCGACCGAGGCGACGATATCCGCCGGATCGGCGTTGATGGGTGTGGTGAAAGTCAAGCCGTCAATCCCTCTTCACGCGCGACTGCGCCGTTGACACTGATGGAAAACCCGCCCTCGGGCAATTCCTCCGAAATTCAATTGCCGCAAGGTCGCGGGCCTCGTCGCGGGCCCGGACCCAAGTCCGGTCGCCCGCCCTTGGCCGAACTCGGCGATCTCGACATGCGCATCGCGCGCGACGGCACATGGTATTATCGGGGCTCGCCGATCAACCGCATCCCCTTGGTCAAGCTGTTCGCCTCCGTGCTGCGCCGCGAGAATGACGGCAGCTATTGGCTGGTGACCCCGGCCGAACGCGGCCGGGTTACGGTCGAGGACGCGCCGTTCCTCGCGGTCGCGCTCGACATGCAAGGCCAGGGCCGCGACCAGCGGCTGATCTTCCGCACCAATCTCGACGAGATTGTGACCGCCGGCCCGGACCGCCCGCTGCGCGTCGAAACCGCTGCCGACGGCACACCGGCGCCCTATATCCTGGTGCGGCCCGGCCTTGAAGCGCGCCTCGCACGGCCGGTATTCTACGAATTGGCCGAGCTCGGCCAGGAGGAAGAGATCGCCGGCGAGAGGCAGTTCGGGGTATGGAGCGGCGGCATGTTCTTTCCGCTCGGCGACCCGGGCGAGGAGTGAGGGTGTGCAACCCGTGATGGCGACAGCCTATAAAAATCGCCATGGCCGTCACAACAATTGCGGGACGGAAGCAGCACACAGATCATGATCAGACCTTTGGGGAAAATGATGTCCGATACGGCAGAAGCGCAGGGGACCCCCGCGTATACGCGACCAAAGAGCCCCATCACGTTAGCCAAGGCTGAGAGGGAGGCGCTACTGGAGGATTATTTTCAGCATTATCGTACGATCGCGAACAACGATCCAGCGCTGTTAAACCAAAAACTACCTCGTGAGGTCTTCAAGGAGTTATTAGATACTCTTGGCGGCATGTTACAAAAAAAGACTAAGGATCTCGCTGTTAATCCTGGACCGGTTCAAGAATTCCTTGAACTCAATAGCCTTACACCGTCGCTCGCTCGATTGCTTCCACCAGATTTCAGGGTGTTCTGTCTGGCGTTAAACGCACTGAAGCAGTGGGTTTCGGCAGAACAACAGGCGACAGACCGCTTTGTCCTCGGTGGTGACGCGCGCGGTGAACTGCGCGCAATTACAGGAACATGCATCGCAACAGGTAGAAGCCTCGAAGACGGGTGCGAACTGCACCATCCTGTGAGAGATGGCAGACCGCCGATACCGTTGTGCCATGAAGCGCACGATCGGATTGAGCAGCAAGGGGCAACGAAAGGTGGATTGGCAGATCCCAATCTGACGATTATTTCGGAAATTCGTCGCAAAAATAATAACTCATGGAGAAATTTACGTAGAGGATGTCTGGAGCTTACAGGAAATACTGTGAGCCATTCAACTCCCGCGGTAGGCGCGGGGGCGAGAGCGTTTGCCCGAAAGGCATCCTCAACCACAGGTTTGACCTTTCAGCAGATCTTAGAACTTATGGATTTACATGATCTTGGAACGGATTATTAATGACCGATGGCCGAATTCATTGCAGCGCCCCAGGGCGCTGCGTGCGTTAGGCGGCACTGCGACGCCATGACCCGAGACGGGATCATCCAGCGCCTGACGCGCCAGCGGCCGGGCCGGCGCGGCTTCGGCGGCAGCGCCGACCCGGCCGAGGCGGCGGCATTTCGCCGTGCGATTCGCGGCGACCACGACCTCAACCCCGGGATCACGCCGCCGAGCACCGCGTTGCGGCCGGCGGCGGTGCTGGTGCCGCTGATCGACCATAAGGAGGGCATGTCGGTGCTGTTGACCCAGCGCACCGCGCATCTTTCCGCCCATGCCGGGCAGATCTCCTTCCCCGGCGGGCGCATCGAGGAAGCCGATGCCGATGCCGTCGCGGCCGCGCTGCGCGAGACCGAGGAGGAGATCGGGCTGCCGCGCGACCGGGTCAGCGTCATCGGCCAGCTCGATAACTATGTGACCGGCACCGGCTTCGAGATCGCGCCGATCGTCGGCATCGTCAACCCGCCCTTCCCGATCGTGATCGATCCGTTCGAGGTCGCCGAGGCGTTCGAGGTGCCGCTCGCCTTCATTCTCGACCGGCGCAACCATCAGCGGATCGAGCGCGAGGTCGGCACCCACAGCCGCAGCTACTTCATCCTGCCCTTCGAGGGCCGCAACATCTGGGGCGCCACCGCCGGGATTCTGGTCAATCTGGCCGAGGTGCTGGCAGACTGACCCGGCGATGCTCCGGGTCCTGCTCACAATTGTCCTGCCGCTGGTCCTGCCGACCGCGCTCTATCTGCTGTGGGTCCGCACCACGCAATGGGAGGAAAGCGGCGGCGCGATGCGCTGGCGCGCGCTGCCCTGGCTGTGGCTGGCCGGGGCGGGGGTGGTGCTGCTGGCGGTCGTGCTGTTTGTCGTGACGGTGCATTTCGGCACCTCGGAGCAGGGCGTCTATGTGCCGCCGCGCTACGAGGGCGGGCATGTCGTGCCCGGCCATATCGAGCCCCAGGCCAAGCCGTGAAGATCGCGCCGCAGCCCTGGATGAGGGCCGCGCCGACCCGCGCCTTGCTGAAGGCGCTGGGCAATGCCGGGATCGCGGCGCGGTTCGTCGGCGGCTGCGTGCGCGACGCGCTGCTCGGCCGCCCGATCGCCGATGTCGATCTCGCCACTCCGGCGCGCCCCGAGGAGGTCGTCGCCGCGCTGGAGAAGGCGCGGATCAAGGTGGTGCCGACCGGGATCGAGCACGGCACCGTGACCGCCGTATTCAACTCCCCCGCGCCACCGAAGCATTTCGAGATCACCACCTTGCGGCGCGACGTCGAGACCGATGGCCGACGCGCGCGTGTCGCCTTCGACGCGGATTGGGCGGAAGACGCGGCGCGCCGCGATTTCACGATCAACGCGATCTACCTCGACCTGGACGGCACCCTCTACGACCCGGTCGGCGGCCTCGCCGACCTCGAGGCGCATCGCGTGCGGTTTGTCGGCGAGCCGGCGCGGCGCATCGCCGAGGATGTACTGCGGGTGCTGCGCTACTACCGCTTCGAGGCGCGGTTCGGAACCGGCGCCGGCGATGCCGCGGCGCGCGCCGCCTGCCGCGACGCGGCGCCGCTGTTGGCGGGATTGTCGGCCGAGCGGGTTGCCCAGGAATTGCTGCGCCTGCTGGCGGTACCCGAGCCGGTCCCGGCCTTGCGCATGATGGCCGAAGACGGTGTGCTGGCGGCGATCCTGCCCGAAGCGACCCGGCTCGATCGGCTGGAGCGGCTGATCGCCTTCGAACCCCAGCCCGACCGGCTGCCCCGGCTCGCCGCGCTAATCGCGATCGATACCGCCGGCGCGATCGCGTTGGCCGACCGGCTGCGGCTGTCGAATGCGGAG